>Ga0126379_10000648_pt1 | contig 19444 bp, 18 predicted proteins | sample PanSoiMetPlot_24_FD_92640 | JGI IMG/M metagenome (GOLD analysis project Ga0126379, IMG submission 92640) | Tropical forest soil microbial communities from Panama - MetaG Plot_24 | ecosystem: Environmental > Terrestrial > Soil > Tropical forest > Bulk soil | place: Panama | collected 2016-02-17
GGCGCCGGCGGCTCGACCTTCTCGGACTGGTGGGCCTACAAGCCGGAAGCGTACGACGCGATCCCGTACAACGGGGCGCTGATGCGCGAGCGCGGCGTGGTCGTCACGTTCAACTCCGACTCCGATGAGCTCGCGCGTCGGTTGAACTGGGACGCCGCCAAGGCGGTCAAGTGGGGGGGCGTGCCGCCCGCCGACGCCCTCGCCTTCGTCACGATCAACGCCGCCAGGCAGATGGGCATCGACAAGCGCGTCGGGTCGCTCGAGGCCGGAAAGGACGCGGACTTCGTCCTCTGGAGCGGCGATCCGCTCTCGAGCAACACTGTGGCCCTGGAGACGTGGATCGAGGGTAAGAAGTACTTTGACCGCGCGGCGGATCTCGCGCGCCGTCCCGCCCTGGAGAAGGAGCGCGCGGACCTCGTCGCGAAGGCCAAGAAGATGGTCGAGTCGGAGCGGGGCGCCTCTCGGCAGAGAACCGGAACGTCCGAGGCACCCGAGAAGCCGCCGGCCGCGGCTCAGCCGGAGAAGGTTCCCAGCCGCCCGCCGGAGGCTCCCGAGAAGACGCCGCAGGTCCCGCCTCCGCCCCCGGCGCCTACGCCGACTCCAGTGCCGAGGCCGGCATGAAGAAGATCGCCGTGATCCTCACCGGCCTCCTCCTGGCGGCTGCCGGCGGAGCGGAAACGATCGCCATCACGGGCGCAACGATCCATCCCGTCAGCGGGCCGGACATCCCCAACGGGACGGTCGTCGTCCGCGACGGCAAGATCGCCGCCGTCGGAGCGGCGGTCGAGATCCCGGCGGGCGCGAAGACGGTGGACGCGAAGGGACGTCACGTCTATCCCTCGCTCTTCCCGGCGATCACGGACCTGGGACTGGTCGAGATCTCCTCGGTCCGCGCGACGGTGGACACGACGGAGCTGGGCGAGATCAATCCCGAGGCCCGCGCGGACTTCGCGATGAACTTCGACTCCGAGCTCCTGCCGGTCGCGCGGTCGGCGGGGATCCTCGTCGCCGGGGTCGCGCCGACGGGCGGGATCATCTCCGGGTCCCTCGCCGCGATGAAGCTCGACGGCTGGACCCGCGAGGACGCGACGCTGAAGGCGCCCGCCGCGATCATCGTCCGCTGGCCGGACCTGACGATCGACCGCTCGCCGCAGGCCCGCTTCTCCGTGCGCATCCAGGAGAAGCGCCGCGACGAGAACCTCGAAAAGCTGAAGAATGCCTTCGCGGAGGCGAAGGCTTACGCCCGGGCGAGGGGAGCCGAGGGGAAGACCGGCATCCCGCGGCACGACTTCGATCCGCGGCTCGAGGCGCTGGTCCCGGCGATCGAGGGAAGGATCCCGGTCCTCATCGTCGCCCAGCGAGTCAAGCAGATTCGCGACGCTCTCGCGTGGGCCAAAGAAGAGAAACTGAACGTCGTCCTCGCCGGAGCCAAGGACGGCTGGAGGGTCGCCTCCGAGATCGCCGCGGCGGGAGTGCCGGTCATCGTCGAGCAGCCGATCGAGCTGCCGGCGCGTGCCGACGAGTATTACGACGCCAACTACGCCAACGCGGGAGCGCTCGCGAAGGCGGGAATCCGCGTCGCGATCACCGACGGCTCCAACGGCTCGAACACCCGCAACCTCTCGCACCAGTGCGCGGCCGCGGTCGCCTTCGGCTTCCCCCGCGAGAAGGCGCTCGCCGCGATGACGCTCGAGCCAGCCAAGATGCTCGGCGTCGCAGACAAGATCGGCTCGCTCGAGCCCGGGAAGGACGCGACGCTCGTCCTGACCGACGGCGACATCCTCGACCTGCGCACCCACGTCCTCGCGGCCTACCTGGACGGCCGAGCCCTGGACCTCACCGACAAGCAGAAGCGCCTCTACGAGCGCTACCGCAACCGCCCGAAGCCGGCGTCTCGTTAGCCGCCCCAGCCGCGCCGCATGGCCGGGGCGGATGCATGTCATCCTGACCGAAGCGAAGGACCTGCTCTGATCCGGATATCATTGCCGGCACGATGAACTGGCTGTTCAAAGAAGAGCCGACGCATTACTCCTTCGACGACCTGGTCAGGGACGGGAAAACTTCGTGGACCGGCGTGAAGAATCCGCTGGCGCAGAAGCACCTGCGGTCCGTGAAGAAGGGGGATCGGATCTTCTATTACCACACCGGCGACGAGAAAGCCGTCGTCGCGGTCGCAAGGGCAATCTCCGACGCCTACCCGGATCCGAAGGACAGGTCCGGGAGGCTGATGGCGGCGGTGGACGTCGCACCGGTCAAGAAGCTCCCGCGCCCGGTCACGCTCGCGGAGATCAAGGCGAAGGCGTTCTTCAAGGACTTCCCGCTGGTCCGGATCTCCCGCCTCTCGGTCATGCCGGTGTCCGACAAGGAGTGGGCGGAAATCGAAAAGATGGCCGCCAGCCCGGCGAATTAAGCGGGCACGACCGGGCGGGAGGGGCAAGCCCCTCCCCTACGACGCGGTCTTGACCGGTCCTAGGTATCGGTCGAACCAGTCGAGGATGTCCTTGATCAGGGGTTGGATGCGGAGCGGAGCGTGGCCGCCCTCGAAGATGATGTGCTTCTTGTCCTTCTCGGGCGTGCCGAGCATCCGGAAGAGCGGGACCTGCGCGGTGTCCACGGGATGGATGAAGTCCTGCCGGCCGCCGAGCATGAGGACCGGGATGCGGATGCGCGGCGCGAAGTTGATGGGGTCCGCTTCGGGCGGGACATGCGTGAAGGGGAGTCCGGGGGCGAGGAGCACGGCGACCTTGAAGCGGTCTTCCACGGCAAGGACCGGCAGCGCGGTGATCGAGCCGAGGCTCAAGCCGTAATAGGCCAGCTTCGCCGTGTCGATGTCGCGGCGCGTCTCGAGGTAATCGATCGAGCGGCCGAGGTCCTTCGACCAGGCGATCTTCAGGTCCCGAAGGTCATTCGGCGTGAGCCCTTCGGCACCCTTTCGGCGCTCGTACGTCCCCTTGTAGATCGGCAAGAGGACCGCGCGCCCGCTTCGGATCACGAAATCCACGGGGCCGTGTTCGAGGTCCTCGCTCGAATCCAGCACTCGCGCGATGGAGCTCGGAAAATAGACGACCGCCTGGTAAGGCGGCGCGGCGTTGCGCGGCAGCAACAGGAAGGCGGGTACGCGTTCGCGCCCGTAGGCGGCGTCGAAGGCGACTTTCTCCTTGCGCCAGTAGGGTGAGCTCTCGTCCACCGATTCGACGGCCGCGTTCAGAGGCGTCTTGTCGTACGCGTAGAGGCTCCTGATGATCCGATAGGTGTCGTCGGAAACCGGGGTCTCCTTCGTGTAGTCGCGCGTCAACTGGTCAACGGCGGCAACGAGCGCGCCGCCGACCGAAGAGGTGTACCTGGCGCAGCGGAGGCCGTTGATCGGCGACCGGTCGAAGGGAGGCTGCGCGTCCGAGGAGCTGAACATGTATCCGGGATCGCTCCACCCGCCGCCGAGGATGTAACGGCGGCCGCCGGTCTCGTTGCGGCACCACTCGCGCACGTTCCCGGCCATGTCGTAGGCGCCGGGTTGGGTGATGCCCTGGTAGGTCCCGACGCGCGCGGGTCCCTGGCCGCCGAAGTTGGACACCTTCAGAATGTCGGAGAAGATGCCGATGTCCGCCGCCTTGTACCAGTGGAAGATCGTGGGCAGACTCTTGCCCGCGAACTCGGCGTAGGCCGCCGCCTCGTACCAGCTCACGCCGTTGACGGGATAGTCGGCGCGGCCTTCCGGGTACGTCCCGAGCTCCCAGGTCGCCGGCCCGGCCCGGCCCGTGGAATCCTTGAAGTCGGCCATGGCCTCTTCCCAGGAGAGCGTCTTCCCGTCCTTGACGAACGGCTCCTTCCAGTACTCCTTTTTCTGGTAGCCACCGCGATCGACGAAATCCTTGAACTGCTTGTTGGTCACTTCGTACTTGTCGAGCCAGAAGTCGTCGAGCCGGACTGGCTCGGAGCTGCGGTACTGGAAGTCCCCGCCGGCGACCCGGACCATGCCCGGGGGTACCGCGGACGGCGGGTCGAGGCGATATGCCACGGCGAAGTTGCGGGAAACGCTCTCGACCGTCTGGAACCCGTCTTTCGAGATCCGGTAGCGGTAGTAACCGAGGTGAAGGCGGATCGGGACCGTGGGCGACCGGCCGAGCGAGAGCCACTGGTCGTCCGGGCCCAGGTACTCCCGGATCGAGACGTCGGCGCCCGGAGGATCCGTCGTGACGGAGACCGCGTTCCACGTATGAGTCAGGCGGGCGACCTCTTCCGGCAGGACGCTCTGCGCCTCCTTCGCCAGTCGGAAGGCCATGATGCCTTTGCCCTCTTCGGCGAGCTCGGGAACCCGGGCCAGCGCCTCGCGCGCTCGGCGCAGGCGAGTCTCATGAACGAGATACCAGCCGAGGGCCCCGAGGGCGGCAAGCAGCAGCAGCGCGAGGACCGCGATCGGCCCGGTGCGCCGCGCGCGCGCCGGCGCGGGAGTCACCGCCGCAGGCGCGCCCGACCGGCAGGCGGTGAGGGCGTCGCGCACTTCGACCGCCGAGGGGTACCGGTCCGCGGGCTCCTTCTCGAGCGAGCGCGCGACGATGCGCTCGACGTCGGCCGGGACGTCCGGGCGCGCGGACTTCAAAGGCGGGACCGGGTCTCGGAGAATCGCGGCGAGGGTCAGGAGGTTCGAGTCCTGCTGAAAAGGCCGCCTCCCCGAGAACATCTCGTAGAGGACGCAGCCGAAGGAAAAAACGTCCGAGCGCGCGTCCACGGGCTTGCCCTGGGCCTGTTCGGGAGACATGTAGGCGAGGGTCCCGAGGACCGCTCCCTGCCGCGTCCCGGGAGCCGCCGTGGCGGCGGTGATCGTGGCGGCCAGCGAATCGGACGAGGTTGGCGACGCGGCGGTTTCCGAGTCGAGGAGCTTCGCCAGGCCGAAGTCGAGCACCTTGACCTGTCCGGACCGGGAGACGATCACGTTTCCGGGCTTGATGTCGCGGTGGACGATCCCGGCAGCGTGGGCGGCCGCCAGCGCTCCCGCCATCTGGGTCGCGTATTCGAGCGCCTCTTCGACGGAGAGGCGCCGAGCGGACAGCACCTTGTCGAGCGTCTCTCCCTCGACGCACTCCATCGCGATGAAGTCCACCGGCTCGCCCTCGCCGAACGGCGCGCGGTCGATGTCGTAGATCGTGACGATGTTGGGATGATTGAGCGCGGAGGCGGCCTTGGCCTCGCGCTCGAAGCGCCAGCGCCGCTCCGGATCGCCGACCGCTTCACGGGGCAGCAGCTTCAGGGCGACCGTCCGCTCCAGGCGGGTGTCGAGCGCGCGGTAGACGACGCCCATGCCCCCCTCGCCGAGCTTGCCGAGGATCCGGTAGTGGGAGATCGTTTCTTCTGGCATGGGGAGCAGAAGTAATAATCTCGCAATGAGGAGGGACTCGATGCGACTTTCGGCGATGGCGGCGGCGATTCTGGCGATCTCGGCGGGCGCGGCCCTTGGGCAGACCGACCCGCACGCGGGGCATGCTGGTCATGGGGCTTCCGTTCCCACGACGGCGGCGACACCTTCGACTCCGGAGACTCCCTCGAGCCCCGCGCCCCGCGATCCGAACCTTCCGGCCGGCGAGGCGGACGCGAAGGCGGCGCTGGAGAAGTCGCCCCGGCACGGCGAGTTCGTGGACGTCAAGATGGCGACGGGCGCGCCGGTCAAGACGTGGATCGTGTATCCGGAGCGGAAGGACAAGGCGGGGGTCGTCATCGTCATCCACGAGATCTTCGGGCTCTCCGACTGGATCCGGGGCGTGGCCGATCAGCTCGCCCGCGACGGGTTCATCGCGGTCGCGCCGGACCTCATCTCGGGGCACGGGCCGGGAGGCGGCGGGACAGATGCGGCGGGCAGCCGAGACGACGTCGTCAAACTGATCCGGGAGCTGACTCCCGAAGAGGTGACGACGCGGTTGAATGCGGTCCGCGAGTGGGCGATCAAGCTCCCCGCGGCCAACGGCAAGAGCGCGACGATCGGGTTCTGCTGGGGAGGCGGTCAGAGCTTCGCGTACGCCGCGAGCCAGCCATCACTGAACGCGGCGGTGGTGTACTACGGAACTTCTCCGAGTGCGGAGGCGCTGGCGAGGATCAAGGCGCCGGTGCTGGGGCTCTACGGAGGGGACGACGCGCGGGTGGACGCGACGATCCCGCCGGCCGAGGCGGAAATGAAGAAGCTCGGGAAGACCTACGAGCCCCACCTCTTCGAGGGAGCGGGGCACGGCTTCCTGCGAGCCCAGGCCGACCGCAACGGCGCGAACCTGAAGGCCACGCAGCAGGCGTGGCCCCGGATGATTGCGTTCCTCAAGGACAATCTCAAATGACAAAGTGAGGCGCAGTTCGCCCCACTTTGTCATCCTGAACGAAGCGAAGCGAGCGAAGGACCTACTCGAGCAAGCCGCGTTATCGCTCCTCCGACAGGGGCACGACCGGGCGGGAGGGGCAAGCCCCTCCCCTACGGCTCCGCCGCTGTCCGACTAGTTCTTCGCTTCCTTTGTCTTTGTGACGGTGATGTTCTTAGCGGCGTACCAGGGATGGAGCTCGAACCGGAGACGCCCCGCCTTCACCGCCGGATCGCTCTCGACGAGGGCCTTCGCTTCCTCGGCGGAGGCGGCGCGGAAGACGTAGAGGCCTCGCAGGTCGCCGCCGTCCGTGAAGGGACCGGCGACGACGAGCTTGCCCTCCGCGCCCATCCGCTGGATGTTCGCCATGTGGGCTTCCTGGAGCTTCTTCGTCTCCGGGGTCTCCTCGGGCGTCCACTTCTCGCCGCGATAGAGGAAGCCAACGTAGTAGGTCGTCATCTCCCAGCCGCCGGGGCCGATGTTTGCTTCCTCAGACCTGGCGGGCGGCGCCGCGAGCATCACCACGAGAAGAGCTGCTAATCCGAGAGGTTTCCTCATGATCGCACCTTCCCGTTCAATGGGCCTTGACGGTCTTCGTGGGGCCGTGGCGAGGGGTCTTGGAGATGGAGCGGCCCTCGCACGCGTCACCGATCCCGTTGCGGTTGGAGTCGGCCTGGTCGGGGTTGGGGACGTTGGGGCAGTTGTCCACGCCGTCCGGCACCCCGTCGTTGTCCAGGTCCGCGTACCAGCCGATGTCGCGCATGAACGGCAGCGTCAGGTCCACGCTGTGAGTGAGGTCCGGGCTGATGTTGGGCTCCATCAGCAGGTTCGGGAGGGCGATGGTGTCCCAGTGCGAGATCGAGGACCCGTCCTGGACCGGGTTGGTCGCGTAGAGGAGCGCTCGGTTCTGCGAATCGGCCCCTGCGAGCACGGACTGGTCGGTGCGCAGGGTCGCGGTGACGCCCGAAGCGAGGTTGCTTCGGATCTTGGCGCCGTCGGCCTGCGTGATGCGGACCGCCGGGATGGTGATCGTGGTGTCGGTTCCGCCAAGCGGGTCGGGCGGGCTGGCAGTGGTGTTGTCGGCCACCAGCACGGCGATCCCCCCCGCGGCCTGGATGTTCTTCGTCTTGATGACGAACGTGCACGTTCCCCGGTCCACGAGCGCGATCTTCCCCGCCACATCCGCGGCGTTGGTCAACGGGGAGCACGCGTCGGTCGTGGAGGCTCCGTTCGAGTCGGAGGGATCGTTGGCAGCTACGACCTGGCCGGTCACACCGCCTGGAGAGAGGTTCGGCCCGAACGACGCCGTGCCAACCGAGTAGGTTCCGGCGATCGCGGAAGGGGACGCGACCGAGAGCAGCGGCGTTCCCGGGGCGAGTGTCGAGGGAACCGCGGCCTTCACCGCCGCGCCGTTCCACGCGACATGCCGACTGTTGAGAGCCGAGGCGGCGCGCTCCGGGCCGGACATGTCCGACCAAATCTTGCCGGTTGTCGTGTCGATGATGTTGCGCTCGTAGATGTCGGCCTGGAAGCCCTGCTCGCCGCCGTTGTTCAGGTTGACGAGGGTCAGGAACCCGAGGCCGTGGCCGAATTCGTGAAGCAGGACGGTCACCAGATCGATGTTGTTGCCGTGGTTGTCGTCGAGGCCGTAGTACCAGCCCACGCCCGCCAGGCAGTTGGACTGGCCGAGGTTGCTGTTGAACGTGGCGTTGATGTCGTCGGCGTTGGTCTTGGGATTGCCCGGCACCAGGTCCCGGCCCGCGATCTTGTTGGCGAGCGCCGTCACGTACCAGGTGTTCTGGAAAGGCGCGTTCGTGAAGTTCGAGACGACCTGGATCGGAGCGGCCTGCCCGAGGACGGCGGAGCTGGCGTCGCAGCTCAACGCCTGAAAGCTCGCCTGGATGCGGATCTCCACCGGGCTGTCGAGGAGAAGGGCCCAGATGTTCGCGGCTGTCTGGAACGCGATCATGCGCTGCTCGCCGACGGTCGTTCCAGTGTTGCCTCCCACCGGAGCAGCGGGAGTCGGGTCGTTGAAGCCGACGCCGGCCGCGTTCGTGTTGAAGATCGTGATGGTCGCGCCGCCGGCGAAGACCGGCGAGGCCGCGGCCAGCAGGCCGACCGCGAGGAAGCCGGAAAGGACGAACCGGCTCCTTGTCATCTCTCCTCCAGGACCGGCGCCTTCTTCGCGGGCGCAAGGTCGGGCGGAACCGTCGGGTTGGGCCCTTCGACGCAGCCCATGACGAGGGAGCCGTCCGCCGCTCGCCGGACGACGACGCTCTGGAGGAAAAGCCCTTTCAGGTCGAGAGAGATCATGCCGTCCGGGTGAACGACCGTCTCGAGGCTGTTGATCTCGCGGGCGAGCTCGAGGCGGGCGGCCGCCGAGAGAGCCTGGATCTCTTCCGCGGTTGGCTCGCGCAGCTGGCCCGTCTGCGGATCGACGAAGGCCCGAAGGCCCGCCGTGATCGCGACGCGGTCGTCGGCGGGGCAGACCTGCGCGGCGGCGTCTCGGGTGTCCGGCTTCCTGTCCGCGGCGCGGGCAGCAGGAACGGAAGCCGCAAGTGCGGCGAGAACGAGCGCAAGAGTCGTCGGGTTTGTTTTCATGGAAGTTCTCCGGAGGTCAATGGATTGAGGTCGAGGCCCGCATTGTAGCCTGACCTGGACTCAGGCGGATCCGCGAGCCGCGCCGGTCAGATCCGGCAGTGCGCCAGGCCGCGCTTCTCGAGGTACTGCTGGTGGTAATCCTCGGCCCGGTGGAACGTCACGGCCGGCTCGATGGAGGTGACGATCGGGCGGCGGTACCTCCCGCTCTTCTCCTGGGCGTCCTTCGACTTCTTCGCGGCGGCCTCCTGCTCCGGAGTGTGGAAGAAGATGACGGAGCGGTACTGCTCGCCGACGTCGGGCCCCTGGCGATTTAACGTCGTGGGATCGTGGTTCTCCCAGAACACATCGAGGAGCTTCTCGTAAGACAACCTTGCCGGGTCGTAGTCCACTTCCACGGTTTCGGCGTGGCCGGTCGTGCCGGTGCAGACGTCCTCGTAGGAGGGGTTCTTCGTCCTTCCGCCCTCGTAGCCGACCGCCGTCGCGGTGACTCCCTCGACCTGGCGGAAAGCGGCCTCGACTCCCCAGAAGCATCCCGCCGCGAAACTGGCCTTGGCCATGAGCAGCCTCCCAACGCTTGCGCCGCCCGAGGATATTCCCCGCTCAGCGCCGAGGCAATCGGCGCCTCAGGAAACGAGCCGGAGCACCACGCGGACGGGAGTCCCGTCGGGCGGCAGGATCCCGGGCCGCACCCGGAAGCGCGTCACGTTCCTGGCGTAGTCCCGCTCGGTGTATATCGCGTTGCCCACCTTGCTGCCGGGACACGAGTACAGGCAAACGATGCAGCCCGACTTCCACTTCGGGATGTTCGCCTCGTTGCCGCCGAACCGCATCGAGAGGCCGCGCCCGGCGGGATCCTCGAGGACCGACTGCAGGGGAACCGGGTCGCGACGGCCGGGCAGGCGAAGGAGGACCTCGACTGCCGGGCCTGCGATCACGGTGTCGGGAGCGGGATTGGCCGGATTCTTCCGCTCCTCCCAGGCGTCCATCGGCAGGTTGTCGCCAGGCTTCGCCCCGAGGCTCTCCAGGGCTTCAAGAACTTGCCGGTCGCTGACGTCCGCTTCGAGGAGGGCAGCGTGCGCCGCCTTTCCTCCCCGCCACACGATGGCGTGGTACCCCGGCATGACCAGCCCCGAGTCGAACGCCTTCGCGTGGACCGTGGCGGTGAACTCGATCTCTCCGGCCCTCCGGACGACGACTCCCTCCTTCTCCGCGACGGCCGCCGCCGTCGAGAAGAGGAAAAGGAGAATCGCCGCTGCGAGTCCTCTCAACCGGCCCGAAGAATGCATCGCTTGTCTGAACGGGCGAAAGGAGGAGGATAGTCCCGTCGTGCCCATCGAGACCGTCCTGAACGCCCGCGTTCCCGTGAAGGTCTGGACCGACCAGCTCGAGCCGCAGGCGATGGAGCAGCTCAGGAACACCGCTTCGCTGCCGTTCGTCTTCCGTCACGTGGCGGCGATGCCGGACGTCCACCTGGGCATCGGCGCGACGGTCGGCAGCGTCGTCGCGACGAAGGGCGCGGTCTGCCCGGCGGCGGTCGGCGTGGACATCGGCTGCGGAATGATGGCGAGGAAGACGTCCATCCCGGCCGACCGGTTCGACGCCGCGGGGTTGAAGAAGCTGCGGCATTCCATCGAGCGGGAGATCCCGGTCGGCTTCGAGCAGAAGCGCGAGCCCTTCCCGGCGGCGATGGAGTGGATGGGCGGCCGGAGTTCGCCTCATGTGGCTTCCCGCCAGCTCGTGGAGAAGGCGCTCCACCAGCTCGGCACGCTCGGCGGAGGCAACCACTTCATCGAGGTCTGCCGGGACACCGGCGACGGCCTGCTCTGGGTGCTCCTCCATTCCGGAAGCCGCAACATCGGGAAATCGGTCGCCGAGATCCACATCGGAAAGGCCAAGAGCTCCGTCCGCAGGCTCGCCGAGAGCCTGCCCGATCCGGACCTCGCGTACTTCGTCGCGGGAACGCCGGAGTTCCGGGAGTATCGCGAGGACGTCGAGTGGTGCCAGCGCTACGCCCGCGAGAACCGCGAGATCATGATGGACCGGATTCTCCGGCAGCTCGCCTACGCGCTGGCGTTCGAGGGGGAGGTGTCGCGGCTGGGCCTGACTTCCTCGGTCAACTGCCATCACAACTACATCGCCGACGAGGTCCATTTTGGCGAGAAGGTCCTGGTCACGCGCAAGGGCGCCATTCGGGCTGGAGCGGGGGAGCTGGGGATCATCCCGGGCTCGATGGGGACGGGCTCATTCATCGTGCGGGGTCTCGGAAACCGCGAGGCCTTCGAGAGCGCGCCGCACGGAGCGGGACGGAAGATGTCCCGGGGCGAGGCCAAGCGGAGGTTCACGAAGGAGGACCTCGCCTCGCAGACCGAGGGCGTCGAGTGCCGCAAGGACGCGGGAGTGCTCGACGAGATCCCGGGCGCCTACAAGCCGATCGCCGGCGTCCTCCAAAAGTCGAGGGACTTGGTCGAGGTCGTCGCCGGGTTGAAGCAGATCGTCTGCGTGAAAGGGTGACTCTCTAGCCTCCGCAGCGGTCGAGGACGCGCTGGGTGATCTCCGTGCTCAGCGGAGGGTTCTCGCGGAGGCCGAGCGTGTGGAGCGCCTCGTGGAGGACGAGCGCCTCGCCCAGGCGCGGGTTCAGGCGCGCGAGCGCCGCGAAGCGCTCGCAGAGGTAGATCGTCCCCGTGTTCGGGTAAGTGAAAGCGACGATCCTCGAGTCGCTGCACGGGCGGGCGCCCTGGCCGTTCGCGAAGGAGACGCCGGAGAGGTATCCCCGCGGGGTCACGTGCAGGTCCTCCAGGATCGAGGCCAGCGGGCGGCCCCTCGCGTCCTGGAAGTCCGAGAAGATGCGCCGGCACCGGTCGCTCTCGACGCGGGCCAGGACGCTGGAGAGCGTCTTCTCGAGAGAGCCTCGCACGAAGGGATTGAGCGAGTCCGGGTCGTCGTGTCGCGCTCCTCCGCCCAGGCGAGCGGTCGCGCCCAGCAGAAGCAACGCGATCGAAGCCGCTCTCCGCGCGCCCATGTTCGCGGGTACGCCCCGCGCCGCGGCGAGATCGGCCGCTCGTCACGGGCTTCCGTCGCGTCGTCACATTCCTTCGAGACGCCTCGCGGCGCGCCGGGGTCGTGGCGAGATGCCGAATGGCCGTTGCGACAGGACGACGCGAGGGCAACGGCGGACGAAGGGCACGCGCGGGGCGCCCCTGCAGAATGACGGGCAGACATGCGCGTCTTGATCGTGGACGACGAGCCGCCCGCCCGGGAGTGGCTGCGCGAGCTGCTCTCGGGGCAGCCCGACGTCGAGGTCCTGGGGGAGTGCGAGAGCGGCCGCGAGGCGATCGAGGCGATCGAGCGCACCCGGCCGGAGCTCGTGTTCCTCGACGTCCAGATGCCGGGGCTCGACGGCTTCGAGGTCCTGCGCGAGATCCGCCCCGAGTGCATGCCCGCGGTCGTCTTCGTCACCGCGCACGACCGGCACGCCCTGCGCGCTTTCGACTCCCAGGCGCTCGACTACCTCTTGAAGCCCTTCGACGCCGAGCGTCTGGAGCGCGCGCTCGCCCGGGCGCGGACGCGCCTGTCCGCGCCGGACCCGCTCGCCTGGACGCGACGCCTCCTCGACCTGATCGAGAGCCGCATGCCGGCGTCGTCGCTCGACCGCCTCGTGATCCGGTCGGGCCGCGGAATCCTCTTCCTGAAGCCGCAGGACGTGGACTGGGTGCACGCGGAGGGCAACTACGTCCGCATCCACGCTGGCAAGGAATCCCACCTCGTCCGCGAGACGATGAACGACCTCGAGGCCCGCCTCCCGCCCACGCGGTTCGCCCGGATCCACAAGTCCATCCTGGTCAACACCGAGCGGATCCGCGAGATCCAGCCCCTTCTGAACGGAGGGCACGTCGTCCTGCTCACCGACGGGACTAAGTTGACGTGGAGTCGCGGGTACCGGTCGCGGCTGCGGGAGCTGACCGGGAGCGAGGGCTGACGATTTCCCGGCGTCGTCCACGCCGGATCGGGTTACACTTTTGTCTCGAGAATGCGGCTCGCACGCCGGCAGCGTGAGAACCCCGGACCCGACCCGGCGCAGCCGTCCCTCTTTCCCGGCCTTCCTCCTCCTCCGCACGTCCAGCCGGCCATCCGCCTGACGGAGACCAACGTGGCAAGGACGGTTCCGCCGCGGATCGCCGGCGTCTACTTCCTGAAGATCGTGGGCCCCGGCGGCTCGGTCGCCGAGCGGGTCGGTCGCGACGACGTGGACCTGCGCCAGCGCCTGCTCCAGCACGCCCGCGAGAAGAGGGAGAACGTCCTGTTCGGGTGGATGCTCGCCGCCGACGCCAACGAGGCCTACCGCCTGGAGTGCTACCTCTGGCACGCCCAGGGCGGCGCCTGGTCCCGCCTGGAAGGTAGCTCTCACCCCCAGCCCGCCGAGCCGATCCCCTTCCTCGGCTGCCCCGACTGCGACTAGTCAGGGAGGGGTGAGGCTCGCGACCCGCGGGCGATTGGACGCTTGCCGGCCAAGCTTGTCGAAGTCGGGCATGTGGACGATCAGGCCGCCGTCCGGGAGGTTCTGGTCGTAGCCGGCGACGAGCTGCTCGTTGTAGTGGTCGAGGAAGAAGTCGAAGCGATCGCTGGGATCGGCGTCCACGATCTCCAGCTCCGTCCCCTTCATCGTCAGCTTGCCGAAGCAGAGGGTCCCGCCCTGGTAGTACATGTAGTTGGGCACACCCTTGGAGGGGGGCGAGAGGGGAGCCGGTCGCGGCTTGCCGGGAGAATCGAACGTCAACACCATCCGCCCCGGCTCGAGCTGCAGCTCGGTGACCGTCCCGTCGATCTGGGGCGGAGGAAGCATGCGGTCCGGAGTGATGACGAAGTCGTTGCCCTCGATCCGGACCCCGCGGTCCTGCTTCAGCGTCAGCAGCCGGTCGAGCTCCAGGCCGAAGACCTTCATCAGGCCGCCGACGCTGATGCCGGCGACCTTCACCTTCGTCGGATGAACCCGGATCTCTCCCTTCGGCGTCAGGGTAACGCTTGCCGTGATCACGAAACGCGCCTTCAGGGCTTTCCGGAGCACGCCCTTCTGGACGATCCCGTCCCGCGAGATCTGCAGGTCGATCTTCTCCAGCGGCGAGCCGGGGTAGGCGAAGACGTGGTCGTTGAAGAGGCCCGTCATGCTCTCCTGGGTCATTGCGATCTCGGCCGAGTGGATCTTCATCACGAAGGAATTCTTGTCATCGAAGACCGGGGGCTTCCCGGGCCGCTTCGAGTGGAGCTCCCCGCGCAGCCGCCGGATGTTGAGCGTCGCGGAGGAAAGGATTCGGTAGTCCACGTTTTCCATCTGGGCCTGCACGGCGGGACCCGTGATCGAGGCCTGGTCCCGCGGCGGCGCGGCCGGCGCTTCCGTCGCGGCGGGCGCGCGGCGAGCAGCCAGTAGGAGAACCGCCGCCGCCATCGCTCCCAGGAGGAGCGCCGCGACGACGGCGCGTCTGGACCGGATCGCAGTCATCCACCAGTCACGTAGCAATGGCCGTGCGAGGTGGCCGGTCGATCCGCCTTCCGGCGGCGGAGCGCCTCTAAGTCCCTCGCCGCCAGCGCGCTGCGATCCTCAGGTCGGCCTAAAGGAGCATCGAGTGCCAGTGCGCCATCGGGCGGTCCCAGCGTGACGAGAACACGATCTCCTCGATTGCCTTTCGCCGGCGCGGAGCGAGCTCGCGGTCGCGAAGCTTCGGCGGCAGGTCGTCGGGGTCAGCCGGGTAACCGACGGCGATCATCGCCATCGGGGTGAAGTCCTCCGGGATGCCGAAGAGCGCCCGGGCCCTCGACTCGTCGAACCCGCCCATGAAGTGAGCGGCGAAGCCGAGCGAGGTCGCCTGGAGGGCCAGGTTCTCGGAAGCGAGGCCGACGTCGTGCTCGGCCCAGCGGTTCGGCGATCCGTCGCGAGACCAGCGCTGCGCCGCGGCCGACAGGATCAGGACCGGCGCCCGGAGCGCCCACGCGTTTCCGGCGGAGAGGCAGCTTCGCGCCTGATCCAGCGCCTCGGGCTCATCCGAGTCGAAGACGAGGAATCGCCACGGCTGCTCGTTGAAGCAGGAAGGCGCGACGCGCGCCGCCTGGAGGAGTGTCAGGATCGAGAGCCTCGAGACGCGCCGGCCCGGGTCGAACGCGCGCGGGCTTCGGCGCCGGTCGAGGAGCTCGTGGATCAGTGGATCGGACTCGAGGATGCGCTCGACGGAGCTCATGCGACCACCTCCCTTCTTGCCGGGCGAAGCCGCGGGATGACTTCCTCGGCGAAGCGGTCCATCTCTTCGGCCTGCGGCGAGAACTGCAGGAGCGTCAGCTGCGCGCCAGCGCTCTCGAAGGCTGCCAGCCTCTCCGCGATGTCGTCGGGCGTTCCGACGAGGCCCGATCGCAGACCGCGGTTGGAGACGGAGTAGTCCTCGAGGCTCACCCTCTGCTCGAGCTTCGTGCCCGAGAGCCACTGCTCGTAGTTGGCGTAGCCGCGAGAGAAGGCCTTGACGTCGGTGATCCGCGCGACCTCGCGGCGCGCCTGCTCGCGGGTGCGCCGGCAGACGACGAACCCCGACACGCCGAAGACGAGCGGCGGCGCGTGAGGGGCGAGCCGCCGCCGGCGCTCGCGCATGTCCGCGATCCTGCCGGCGATCGTCTCGGGAGCGTCCCCGTGCATGACGTAGGCGTCGCAGTCGCGGGCGATCAGCTCCTTGGCCGCGACGGATTCCCCGCCGGCGTAGAGCGGCGGCCAGGGAGAGCGCGCGGGCTTGGGCTCGAGGACTGCTTCCTCGATCCGGTAAAGCGCACCGGAGTGCGAAAAGCGCGGCTCCGTCCACATCCCCTTGACGACGGCGAGCCATTCCCGGGTCCTCTCGTAGCGGCGGTCGTGCTCGTCGAAGGGGAGCCCGTGCTGGGAGGACTCGTCCTTCCACCAGGAGGAGACGACATTCAAGGCGAGGCGCCCGCCGCTCAACTGATCGATGTTGGCCGCCTGCTTGGCGAAGAGCGCCGGGTGGTGGAAGGTGGGCCGTACGGCGACCATGAGCTCGAGGCGGCGAGTGACCGCGGCGAGCGCGGCGGCCGTCGTCCAGGCGTCGAGCGCGGGCGCCTCGGGGCCCTTGATGTCGTTCAAGTTCAGCTCGGCCACGAGCGTCAGGTCGAACCCGATCGCCTCGCTCCGGACGGCGAGGTCGCGGACGTACTCCCAGGTCGCCGGCATCGCCTCGTTCTCGACGTTTCGCAGCCAGCCGCCGAAAACCGGGAGCCAGTAACCGAACCGCAGACTCATGGCCGCCCCCCTCCGGCCGCCGCTGCGAGCTCGTCGGATTCCTCCAGGCCGGCGCGGGCGACCAGGGCGTCCACGAGCCGCTCGGTCGGATCGAAACCGACGACGCGGACCGGGTCGGCCACGAAGTTCGAGAGCGCGTTGATGTCGTAGAAGTAAAGCCGCCCGTCGCGCGTGCTCTCGAGGTACTCGATGCCCCCGACGTCGAGAGCGGCAGCCCGCGCGATGCGCTCGGCCTGCGCGATGACCTCGGCCGATGGCTCGAAGGTCTCGACGGTGAGCCCGGCCTTGGCCGCCCCCGCCGGGCAGGCCGCGCTCACGAGATCCTCCCCGTCCACGGTTTTGCAGACGTCGGCCGGGCAGAGATCGAACCCGGCGCCCTCGCCGAGGTGGATACGGATGCCGTAGAGGTAGCGCCCTTCGAGGGTCTCGACCCGCACGATCGAGCAGCCGCGGGGCGCGTGGTATTCCTGCAAAAGGAGCGTCCCGTCGAGGGACGGGCTGACGCGGCCCGCGTCGATCGCCGAGACGAGCTCCAGGTAACCGTCGAACCGCTCGATGCCGGCCCCGCTTCCGCCGACGTTCGGCTTGACGAGGATCGGGAAGTGGAGGTCCCTCGCGGCGCGAAGCAGCAGCGACGGATGGTTGGCGACTCGCGTGGCCGGAACGGGCAGGCCCAGCCGCTCCAGCAGCGACACCTGCAGCGCCTTGCTCGTCTCGAAGGCGAAGGCCCGGCTGCCGTTGAAGACCGGGACGCTCCGGCTCTCCAGGTGCGCGAGGTAGTCGCGGGTCGAGAAGATCGCCTCGCCGCGCCCGCGCTCCCACGCGGACGGGCTCATCCGGTTGAAGAGGAGGGAGAAGTCCTCCTCGCCGCCGGACGGATCGAACGCGTGGCGCGCGGCGTCGAGGCGGACGTGCGGGACTTCCCGCCGGGCGAGCTCCGCGAAGAGCGGCTCGAACCAGTGCGGGTGCTCGTAGAAGATCGCGATCGGCCGGGATCCTGACATCTCGTCCTCCCGACCCTCCCGGCGCCGCCGGAGTCGGGCGAAAACGAAAAACCCGCTCCGGCTGCGCCGTTGCGGGTCTTAAAAGCTTGGGAACCGTTCTCTAGATCAGGCTCAGGCTCCGGGCGCTCCTTTCCCGCAACGGGGGGGACAACAACACATGCACATCCCCGGCTCGCCGCGGAAGAGCTCGAAACCCTTGCCCATCGCCCTCTCTATACCGCGGCGGCCCGGGGACGGTCAAGCGGAGGGGTTTCGCATTCATTTTTCTCTCATTCGCGCTCGCTCTCGCGTCTGCCCGCCCCGATAATGCGCGCCGTGAAGCCCACCGCCGTCGTCCTCTGCAACGGTTACTTCCGGACGGTCAACGGGAAGACCGCGCACGGCCTGGTGCGGGGAAGCGACCGATACCGGGTCGTCGGCGTCATCGATCCTCCGACCGCGGGCCTGGACGCGGGCGAGGTCCTCGAGGGAAAGCGCCGCGGGATCCCGATCTACGCCTCGCTCGACGATGCGCTTACGGCGCTGCCTGAGAAGCCGGACTACGCGATCGTCGGCATCGCCACCCACGGCGGGCGCATGACGCGCGAGGTCCGCGCGGCTCTGCGCGAGGCGCTGGAGAAGGGAATCTCGGTCGTCAACGGGCTTCACGAGTTCGCGTCGGACGACGCGGCGCTGGCCGGGATCGCCGGGAGATCCGGCCTGACGATCACCGACGTGAGGAGAGTCCCGCCGAAAACGGAGCTCCACTTCTGGACCGGCGAGATCCTGAAGCTCACCACGCCGCGCATCGCGGTCCTCGGGACCGACTGCGCGCTCGGCAAGCGGACGACGACGCGGATGCTCTCGGAAGCCTGCCGGCGCGCCGGGGTTGCCGCCGAGTGGATCGGGACCGGGCAGACCGGCTGGCTGCAGGGCGCGCCCTTCGGCATCGTGTTCGACGCCCTGCCCAACGACTTCGTAACGGGCGAGCTCGAGCACGCCATCCTCTCCTGCGCGAGAGAGCTGTCTCCGGAAGTCATCTTCCTGGAAGGGCAGTCGTCGCTGCGCAATCCGTCCGGGCCGTGCGGGTCGGAGCTGATCCTCTCCGCGGCGTCCCGCGGCGTCATCCTCCAGCACGCGCCGGGCCGCGTGTTCTTCGAGGGGCACGAGGAGGAGGGCTGCCGGATCCCGCCGGTCGAGGAGGAGATCGGGCTGATCCGGCTGCTCGGAGCTCGCACGCTCGCGCTGACGCTCAACGGAGACTCTCTTACCGTGGAAGAGCTCCGCGCCGCGGCTTCCGATCTCGAGCGCCGCCTGGGAATCCCCGCGGTCCTGCCACTCGAGGACGGCGTGGACCTGCTCGTTCCGGTCATCCGCGAGTTCCTGCTCGAGGAGCGGTCGTGAGGATCGTCTCGGCCTTCAGCCGCGTCGAAGCGATGGGCCTCTCCCGGCCGTACACGATTGCCTTCCGGCGCATCGAGTCGGTCGAGAACGTCATCCTCCGGCTGGAGACCGATGACGGGCGCGTCGGCTTCGGCGCCGCGTCTCCCGAGTCGAAAGTGACGGGGGAGACGATCGAGGCGTCGCGGCAGGCGCTCCTCGAGGAACGCCTGGCATGGCTCGTCGGCCGCGACCCGGCCGAGGTGGAGGCGCTCTGCCGGCAGGCCCGCGAGCGGATGTCCGAGACCCCGGCCGCGATGGCGGCGGTGGACGCGGCCCTTCATGACCTGGCCGCCCAGAAGCTCGGCATTCCGGTCGTCGAGATGCTCGGGCGCGCCCAGGACGCGCTTCCCACGTCCATCACGATCGGCATCAAGCCCGTGGAAGAAACGCTCGAAGAAGCGGACGAGTACGTCGCCCGCGGATTCCGGATCCTCAAGGTCAAGATCGGGCTCGATCTGGAAGAGGACCTGCGGCGCCTCTCCCGGCTGCGCGAGAGAGTCGGGGGCGGGATCGGTATCCGCGCCGACGCCAACCAGGGATACTCCGCGGAGGAGACGCGGCGCTTCTTCCGCGAGACCGAGGGGCTCGGCCTCGAGTTCGTCGAGCAGCCGATCAAGGCCGGCGAGGTAGAGACGATGCGCGGCCTCCCGGAGGAGATCCGGGACCGGATCGCCGCCGACGAGTCCCTCCTCGACGACGAGGACGCTTCGCGCCTGGCGCGGCAGCCCCGCGCCTGTGGCGTCTTTAACGTGAAGTTGATGAAGAGCGGCGGGATCGCCGCGGCCCGCCGGATCGCA
>Ga0126379_10000649_pt1 | contig 19430 bp, 22 predicted proteins | sample PanSoiMetPlot_24_FD_92640 | JGI IMG/M metagenome (GOLD analysis project Ga0126379, IMG submission 92640) | Tropical forest soil microbial communities from Panama - MetaG Plot_24 | ecosystem: Environmental > Terrestrial > Soil > Tropical forest > Bulk soil | place: Panama | collected 2016-02-17
CTGCAAGTGTCCACTTCGTTTCCTTCCTGGACACTTGGAACAATTCGCAGCTCTTTAGTCAATACGGCCTGCTCCGAACGCTAACGCTAAACCTGCCGGGAAGGTCGATGACTGAGAGCACAATTTTTGACGAACTGAGCCGTCTACATTTAGAGGAGAGCCCATGCGTTTGGAATCGAAGATCATGATTCGCCGCGCCCCCGAGGAAGTTGGACGTTTCTTGTCGGATATTGCGAATGTCGAAAAGTGGGACCGAGGCGTCGGCAGCAGCAGGGCCATTTCCGGCTCTCCAGGCGTTCGGTTCGAGTTTGAGACTTTAGGACGCTCCGATTCTCCGTTTGTGAGCCCTGAGAAGGCACGGATGGCGTACCGCATTGTTAGCGCCGAACCAGATAGGTGTACGGTCGCACTGACGAGTTCCGCCGGTAATGCTCGGTTTTTCAAAACTGCGCAATGGCAATTTCGCTTGTCACCTGCGGTAGAAGGTTCTCTGCTGACCTGCTGCGCAGATTTCACTCTCAGGTTGCGGTATATCTTTCTTGCTCCAATCTTCTATTTGAATAGACGTGCCATCCAGATAGGCTTGAAAGCACTCAAGCAAAGCTTGGAAGCAAGCTCGATCCCCAAGCCTACCCGGTAGAGCGGATGATGAGTGTAACCCGGATGTTACGCCAATTGCTTTTGATTGTGGCGATTTGCTCCGGCTCTTACACTACCTTTGTATCTTCGGCTATCGCTTTCGCTTCTGGTCTTGTGTCTTGGAGGAAAGATGAACGGATTCAGGGTGTGGGCGTTGTCTTTTGGTCTTTTCTGTTCAACGACGATTTTGGTAGGGCAGTCGCCATACGAGCTAAGCATCGATGCTACTCACCAGAATGGTCGGCCTCCACGAGGTCGCGGACCATTCCCCGGCTCAGCTTTTCCGGGCCACTCGGAAGGTTTCCCTATTCGTATCGACCTAAAGAAACTCATGTCCAATCGGGGTCAATAACTTGAAATCGTCCCCGTCGACGCAGTATGGGCAGCGCGCTCGGTCACTGAACATAACCCCAACAAACTACGTAAGGGAATCCTCGCGGTCAAGATGTCGTGAGGCTTCGTACCCGGTCAGGAGGATCAGGCAGCAGCCAGGGGCACAGCTAAGAGATAAAGAGAGACCCGAGCCCCGTACTGTCGGCCCTCAAGCGGCGATCGATCGCCCTTTTACACTCTGGAGAACCGTCGCAGGCAATTGCACGACACGGATTTCTTCGCTCTTTTTCGTTCTTGCGCTTACCGCAATCCCGCCCGCTTCCGGAAATGGATCGGAGATAACCTCAAATTCCTCGCCGTATAAGCGAATGCTCTGGCTGGCACCATAACCCAAACGCTTTACACCTTCGCAGATTTCCGCAATGGAAGACAATTGCTCAACATGGCTCGTCATAATACTGTATTTTACTCGTGTTCCGAGCCGGGATTTTCTCCTTTGGTGATTGCGTGTGGATTCGCCTTCCGGTGGACTGTCCAGTTCCCGTGTGGGCATTTAATTTCTTCAAAATTGATACGCAGGAGCTGCGCCCGCCTCTTCTTTTTGATTTTCCCTGAAGCCTGGTTACCCCGAATCATAGAGCTAAAAAGGCGAGCATCTGTTATGCCCGCCGTAATTTGGTAATCCTTGATATCGTCGTGGTTACTTCTTCTTGATCGGAAAGATTCCCGGCAGTACCTGCGTGCCTTGTTGCTGGACTGCCTGAAGGGTGCTGGGGTTAAGTCCCAGAGCTTCCAGAATCGTCGGGGCAACTTGCGCCGTCAACACCGGAATAGTGAGAGTGTTGGATGGGATGCTCGGGTTCGACACGAGTATCATCACGTTCGTGTCGTCATGTGCGAAACCGCCATGTTCCGCTTGCTTCTTGGTACTCCCTGAGTACGTCACCCCGACGTTCGGAGTCACCAGGATGTCGGGAGTTCGCGAATCTCCATTGGGAGGGATGCCCGGTGGGTTGAATAGTTGGTTAATCGATTGGCCAAAGAAAATCTGGCCAATACCAGCGATGTTGCTCGTTGCCGGGGATTGCGTTTCCAGGATCTGCACCTGAGACGTCGTTGTGCAAGTGCTGCTGAGCCACAGGAGGGAGACATCATCTTCCGTAGGCCCGATTTGCCCACCTGAGTTCGACTCCGATGCCGGCAAGCAAGAATCGATCAGCATGCTCGGAGAAGTCATCACTGGCCCGGTTGCAGTAATGCCGGTATACCTCTGGGAATCGATTGGGCTCTGGCCATGTTTCGCTGTGATAATTACGAGGGTCGAGTCGGTCAGACCCTGTTTTTGCAATTCCGCAGTCCATTGTCCGATCGCTGCATCAACAAACTGGATCTCGCCGAGCAGCAAAGAACTGGGGGTGCCGGCTGCGTCCGAGTAACCGCCGCTACCTACGTTGGCTTCGATCAGTTTTTGCCCTACGCTCACAGCTTGGAAGTTCATACCGAAGATTGTGGGCACTTGGGTCTTCTTCGACCGGTTGTGGTTGTAGCCGTCGATTTCGTTAAGAATGGCGTTTACCTTCAGCGTGTCGTAGCACTGGATGTTCTTAAAGCTGTTGGTCCAGGCACTAAGGTCTGCGGTTGGATCAGGAATAGGATCACAAGCCAGTCCCAGAACCGTGTTGATACCAGACAAGGCAACGACAGTGGAATTTATTTCGGGAGAATAGTAATCATCTAAATTCGTGCCGTCTCCGGGGCCGGCAACGGAAGAGTAGGCGGGGTGCTTGTCCGACCACGCGGTATAGCCACGAGCAGCGTGGACCACACCAAAAATGGTGTTCGCCCGAATGAAGTTCCACGGGTACACCGGCGCACAGTTGTTAAATGGGTCGCGCTCCAGCCTCGTGGGATCGATTGAATTGATGCCGCCATCTCCGTTTTTCGTGCTGATGCCATCGATACCATTTAAAAACGTTTGGTTCTTGTCGATCCCTTCTTCATACTCAGTCGAAGTGCCATTCGGTTGGTTGGGAGTACAAGGCCCACCCAAGAGGCCGTTACCGGTTGTGTTCTGTGGAGGCGCCAGTACTCGGTCATAGGCGACATCGTAAAACGCACCGTGCAGCCGTGGGGTCGCACCGCTTACGATCGTCGTAAGGCCCGGAAAGGAATCAGAGGGCCGCGACGTACTCGTATCCAAATAGTTCACCGCCGTTTGGCCCAGCTTCGCCAAGTTCGGGCAGTAGGGCTGTCCTCCATTCACTCCACTGACGCCTTGGGAACAGTTCAGATAATCGACGGCATGCATGCCATCGATACTCACGAGCAAAACACGTCGAATGCCATGGCGCTGGTTCAGACCAGGGTCCTGGGCCAGCGCGTCTAAACATACCGTTGTTACGAGAAAGAGAGTTAGAGTCATGGTAGAGGCTAGCAGTAGCCTATTTGTTCTCATGAAGAACCTCCTAAGTTTTGATTAAGCAAGAGTGAAATTACAAACGGTTGAGCGCGGGAGTTATTGCTGACTAACGCCTACTCTTGACATTGGAGAATACAAAACACCCAGGGGGCTCCGGATGCCGGGGATTCTCAAGCGGAAACTTAACGTAAGGTCACTACGCGCGAATGTTAGCGCTGGGGCTAGCATCGTGTCGAGTCACTTCTAGGAAATCAAGAATCGGAAGGGTTAAGACTTGCTGGCGAGGACTGTGCGCCCTTCTACGTGGAGTCACCAATGTCCCTGGGGATAAGGGTTGGGATGGGGGAAAGGGACAAGGCATAGTCAGAGACCCACCTGTGGAAATCATTCTGGACTCGTCGGCGCAGGACCTACTGACCGCGCACGCTGCTCTGACCGAAGCCGACCGCTCCGCAATGGGGCATATTTATTGTCCAGCAAAAACGGCCCAGCGATGCCTTCGTCCTTTTCGCTGGGCCAGTATCCGTTTGTTACCTACATAACTGCAGTCTAATCGGCGAGCGGAAGAGCGCAATCGCTCGAAGGTACGAAAACCGAAGGCGCAAAGTCCCCTGACTGAGAGCTGACGAACTGATGCTCCTTCAACAGATGATCTGACTGAAGCCACCGTGACCCCAATTTGTGGCTAGCATCGCGTTTACCAGTGAGGCGAAAAGCTCCTCACGTGAGCAGAGTCTCCGGGAAACACTTGACGCCCAAATCTCAATTCAGGAGGACCGTTATGCGTCGTACGGCGGATGCTGGTGTCAATAGTTGGGTTCGCAGTCTGGATTCCCAACGCAACCTTTTCGTCGTAACCTGCCTGATTCTCGCCGTGCTGGTTCTGGGTCTTCTGACACCGCCGGCTCATGCCGGTGTAGCTGGCCGTTACCTCTACGTGGTGGACAAAGCAGTGGGTCAGGTAGAGGGCTTTTCCATCGACCGGATCAAGGGTACCCTCCTTTCCCTGGGAGCATGCGCTTCCTGCCTGCCGGAGTGAGCCAAGATTCGGAGGCCACAACAGTTATCTACTTAAGAATTGGCTAGTACGTCGGTAACTACCGTACGTCGGTAACTACCGTACGTCGGTAACTACCGTACGTCGGTAACTACCGGGGCTGATGCAAACCGAAGTACCATCTTGGCAAATCGTCCGGGGAGAGTCTTATGCAGCGAGTTCCTCTAAAAAGCTTGGGCATTGTTCTTCTGATCGGCAGCACTTGTTACGGGCAGTCGTTAGCCGATGCCGCGCGCGCAAACCGTAAGCAAAAATCTCAGGAGGGGGCCACGGTCACGAAGGTCGTCAGCGACGATGACATCGCTGCTGCTACCGATGTCACCGTTCACTTGGTCCCCGGGGCAACTTCCACCGGAGGGGGGGAACTGATTGCACCCGGAATGTGGAAACACGATTATTCCGTTACCAACCTGGATGCAACAAGGTTTTCCAACGGCGGGGTTCTTCACATCGAGATCACATTAGGGGGCGGACCGGCAGAAGCGTCCTTTGATCTCTACTCGCAAGGCGCACGTCTGCCATCCGGAGGATTTCCGAACCCGTTAGCTAACGCTCACGATGTACCAAGCGGTTCTACCGCCAAGATTGATTATCGTTTCGATCATGGAACCGTGTTCCAGTTCTGCGCTGAGGGGAGCTGGCATGCGAAAGCTGGCGACCGTAACAACTATAACTTTACGGTGTACGTAGGCAGTCGATAGCAGATTAAGCTGGCTGTGGGATAAATGGGCATGCCATTCCTCAGCGCATGCCCGTCTCGTAGTTGTCGCATAAAGCCAGCTCAATCTGTTATTTCGGTTCTCCCGTGTTCGGATCCAGGAACAGTCTTCCATGTTTTCCGGGTCTGATCTTCGAGAAGTCGAACATTTGTGTGATCGAGTTTGCGAGCCCGTCAAATGAGCCTGCAGGCAGCCGCTGTCCGGCAAGCCAGTTGTCTTCAATGAAGCGAACAATCGAAGTTTGATCGGTCAGCGAGTGGTCGACGAAATTCTGCTGTGCCCACGGCGAGACAACTAGCAGCGGCTGTCTCATCCCATAGCCACAGCGACCCAACGCGTGCGGGTTCATCGCGGCGCTCAGCCCCGGCAACGAAAGAGCTGCATTGCCGCACGTCCCGGCTCCCGTCAATGCATCCGCCGTTCCCGTCGAAGTGTTCATGATCGGGCCCATTTGGTGGTCGTACCAGCCATCAGAGTCGTCATACATGATCACCACGGCAGTGCTATTCCAGGTTTTTAGCCCTTCCAGGAAGTTGATCGTATTCACAAGAAAAGCCTGCTCGTCCAGCGGATCGGAATATCCAGCATGACCATCTTGATAAGCCTGCGCCTTCAAGAAGCTGACAGCCGGCAGATTGCCCGCTTCCCCCGCCGTGAAGAAATCTTGCAGGTCATACTGGTGATTCGCCGGACCGCCATGGCCAATCTCCGCGATTGAGGCCGGAGGAGTGTGGGCCAGATTTGCGGTCGAAGCATAGTAGTTGAAGAACGAGTGATGCGGGATGTAATCACCGGTTGTGCCGGCCAGCCCTGCCGAACTGCGCGCGCAGCCGCTTGTACCGTTCGGATTCACGATGGAGAGGTTGAACCCGCCCATGAACGATCCCCAGGTCACACCCGCCGCGTTCAGCAGGTCGCCGATGTTCGTCGCACCCATCGTTACCTGGTTCCGCGACGGGTTCGAGCAAACATCACCCTTCGGATCCGGATCGCCGATCACGGTTAGCGAACCATCAGGTCCGCCGCTCACTTCATCGCCCGTTCCGTTGGCGATTGCCACCACGCCGTTTGTCTGCCCTGAAATCAGGTTGATCACTCCGGGCGTGGAAGGCCCAAACGTCGTACTGTAGGAGTTATCGCTCATGGCGAAGTTCTGCGCATAGTTCCACAATGCAGTAACTGTGTTGCCATCGAAATATCCCATGACTTCGTTGCCGCTGGTTCCACCGTTGCCGGTGAAGAGCGGGAACAAGTCCAAAAGACCGGTGTCAAATGCCTGCTGTTCGGCTGTGTAGTCGTGGTTCTGGTCTGGCGTCACGGCTTGTGAACGATCCAAGCGAAACGGATTCGACGCCCCGGTGAGGTTGGTAGGATTTAAATTGGGATTGAACTTCAGAAGTGGGTTCGTCAAGCCATTCACCGACGGAGTACCCTTGGCTGGGGTGAATTGCGGCTCATCGCTCGGGTTCACTGCATTGGGGTAGGTTCCAAAGTAATGGTCAAACGAAATATTCTCCTGGAAGATCACAACCAAGTGCTGAATGGGCGTCGCGGTTGCGGGCGCAGCAAGCTTCCCTTGCCCATGATCGGAGGATGCGAAAGCCGGTGTAATGCTTGGCCCTGCGGTAATAGTGAGCGTTAACAAGGTGGCTAACACCTTTCGGAGCTGTGCGCAGGCGTTCTGTGTTTCAAACATGCTCTATTCTCCTTGTATGCAATTTTGTCGGGCCACGTCCGAACGTCCTCACCATAGAGGACGGGAAAAGACTAAGTGGAACAAGTTGCCGCTATGTGAACGGCAAATAAAGAAAAAGATAAAATCGCGGTGTTGGCAACTCATTGACGCTGAGGCCCAGCCTTTTGGGCAATGAATTGCAACCGCAACGGGCATTAGCTCGCCGTCTTCTGTCGATTCCAGGGAGCGTCGTTCGTGCGTTCGTTCCATCGACAAGCAGGACAGTCCTGTGCACAGGCCGTGCCGGCGCTGTTTAATTCATGGTGATATGGACCGAGTAAGAGTTGCGGTATCCGTTGACTCCGGGATACTTTCACTTCGGCCATTGTTACCTCGCACACGGGTGACGGTGGTCAGGCCGGGGTGGGGCGCTGGGAACGTCTGTTCAGCCGTTTTGCTCTGGGGAGCGTTGTCGAAGTTCCCACTGGTCCGAGCCGTTACGGCCTGAAGAGGTTGAGAATATGTGCGAGAGAGGGTACTCCGAAGTTGCCGAAATTCAACTCTCGAAGGTACGAATACCGAAGGCGAGGAAGGAGCATGATGGGTCCTAGTGTGCTGGCTTGAACGCCCAGCCAACAAAACACCTGCCATATGGCGGGTTTGAGTAGGTTTAGAAAAGGGGCGCGATTAGGTTGAGTAAAACACCCTTGCGTGTGTTGTGCCGGATAGTCGGATCATGGGCCGCATACTCTGAGATGGTTTTCTGGGGGTCGCCTGAAGCTTTTCGAGCCGAACGAGCAGTGTTTCAACTTGTCTTCAAGCAACCTGGGAAGGCTGGTTCGTGTCATCCTGCTATTGTGTCACACCCTACTCAGGGGTGAGAAATTCCAGTGAGCTTAAAGCCGTCCTAAACGTGTGCTGACTATGCCCTGTGCCATTTCGCCTTGTCGCATCAATAACTTGCGCTGAACAAATATTCGGCGAATGGTTGCTCAATCGTTACCAGCTCGCAGAAAGAGTGCCGCATCTTCCTTTTCGCAAAAACTCCGCGATTCATCAAAGTTCTGCAAAGTTCTGCGGGGCAGGCACATGTACTCCGCAGTCAGGTCCCAGTCTGAAGTGGGCGGTTTAGTTCGCGGCACTTAGAACAATCGCAAACAAAGCCCTCATCCATCAGATCAACAACATGGCCGCACTTAACGCAAACAAACCGATCATCGACCCAATACATCAGCATGAATTTATTTTCGTATACACAATATGGGCAACGTACATCGTCGGTTGGCATACTTTGCCCCACCAGTTTAAGGGTTCAATTCCGACAGGGTCGTTGATCGTCCTCAAGTTGGGTGGCGCGTATGGGCCTTTGGGATATTTCAACAACTAGTGGCGAAGACCGGGTTAGGGGGAGTCTCGCTTGATGTTGGGAGCGTTGTGGCCTGCTTCAGTTTCAACCTACGCATGTAGCACTCCTGATGGATCGGCAAGCCACCGTTCTCAGTCGTGGCAGCCACAAGACGGAGAGGCTTGCCGCAAATTGTGCACCCCAACAGTCCGTATCGCATAGCGGAAATTTTAGGGGCATTCATAAGCTCGCTCAGTCGCCGCCATCGAAACTGATCGTAACTTCCTAGAAGTCCGCCGTGGTTACGGCCTAGTTAAAAATACGGGGCTTAGGTCCTGGCACGAAGAAGGGAGAAGACTTCGACATCGACAAACTGAACTCGCAAGCCGCTTGAGCGTCTCGGGGAAAAGCCCTTTCCACCTCCGGTGATGGTTCCTCGGGGAGTAGTGGATCGGTTCTTGAGACGCTCGGGTTCGAGAGTGGGTATCCTAGAATCCCGTAGGCGTGAAGTGCATTACACTCACGATATGGCTAAGTTAGTGGGCCGCTAGAACTCAAGTCAACCGTGCACCTGCTAGAGCGATTCGATTGCCTGCGATTATCGTCGCATTCCTTGCCGCAAAAATCGTAGCGTTCACAAATCTCTGACTCGAACCACTCCTCGGGGATGGAATCGAAAAGTTTGCCGTTATGAGAAACGGAATACGTTCCATCCCGCTTTCTGAGAAATTCCCAGATGCTGGCGTCATTTGAAACTCAGAATACCTTACCGTTTGTTCGTCTTTCGTAACAAAGTCAAACTACCAAACAACGGGGGAGCCGTCACAATCGATAATCATCGCCGAGGAGAACTGTCCGATATTTATGAACGCACCTTGGGCGCCACGAGCAGTGCCCCAGCGGTCCCCCAGATACCAAACCGATCTGCCGTTGATTTTGACCTTCCTGGGAGCGCAGAAAATGGAGACGTTGGCAGCTCGTTGTAGCGACATCTCGGAAGGAGGCATGAGGTTGGTGACTGGATCTGACGCTACGTTGCCTGCGGGAGAAGTTCTGACCTTAGAATTCTCGATCCCCGAGATTACTGAGTCAATAAAGCTACGTGGCGTCATCCGTCACGGGAGTGGATTTGGTTACGGCGTGGAGTTCATAAACCTAGGAGCCAACGAGCGTTACCACATCACCACGTTCTGTAGAAGACTGGCAAAGGGCGTGAAACTTTAGTGCTTCTTCGACCACGCCATCAGGCAGCCTTGGCTGCCACCTGAGGCGCGTTGTCCCGCTTTCGATTTAGTCTCGCCAAAGACCTCTTAGATCGCTCTTCAATTGTTGGTATGTGTCTCCGTGCCTTCGGTTTAAAAGTTCGGAACGGTTCAGCTCTAGCCAACGATGGAATGCCATAACGTTCCAGCCCGTGCGCTCCGCTTCCTTATAGTGTTCTCGCCACAACTGACGAACTGTGTTAATCCGTTCATGTTCCTTCGGCGACGTCCTCATCGCGGGCGCTCCTTTGCCTTCTTCCAACGGGCTATAGCGGCCTTTCGCGCCGACTCCTTACGCTCTTCCTCGGTCATCGTCTGAAGGCGGGCCTTTCCGCCCTTTCTGCCTAGTTCGGAGAGGTACTTCGAAAGAAGGCTCTTCTTCTTTTTCATTACCGCGGGTTACGTTAGCACCCTTGCCATGCGAAACCGCTTGGCATACTACTCTCCAGACATTCAATAGGCGCTTCCCCCAAGCGCAAAACGGGTGCTGAGTAGGTGTTCGTGCACCCGCTCAGCCCTAACCACCATTACCTGACCAGAGGCAACGATGGCTACATCGAAAATATTTCAACCCTCAACGCTACTGCAAGCCCTAACCCCTTACACGCATGAATTGAATTACAGCGGCACGGCCTGTGCTCACAATTGCCCCGCCTGCCGTTGGATTCAACGCACCTCAGATGCGCCATGGGTAGAGCAGAGAATCAAAACTCAGATTCGCGACCGTGGATAAGCTCGTCACAATTGCGCGGGTCCTCTCTCGCCTTGAAGATGCCGAACGGCGCGAGGATAATCTCTGGTTCCAGCAGGATGTTCGACAGGCGCGTACGATTGTTGCCCTTGTCATGAAGAACGACCCGCAGCCCTTTGTTACGAGTTCGTATCGCATTTACGCCTGTCACCCGGATTTCGTTTGGGCGAACATCGTAACGAACCGCCGCGCAAAGTTAGGCGACGAATACGATCTCTGGTACGACTCCAGCGGAATGATGCGGCCGGATGTGCCGAAGAAACCTTCAATCGTCTTTGACGAAGAGGCCGAAAGAGCGACGAATGTGGTCATGTTCCCTGCGCGGCAATCTGCGGCGTTGGAGAAGAAGAGCGGGAAGCTACTCGAGATGCCCTCGGCAACGCAGATCGAGGCGCGGCAATCGTTGCGCATCTTGCCTGCATAGGGCGCCGACCGAAAAAAAAGCCCGCGCCACCATGCGAGTAGTAGCGCGGGGTTATGGTGGACGCGGAAGAGACTCAGAATCTTCCACGTTCTTGAACGGATTCGCTGGTATTGTACCGTGATCAGGGCAAAAAACAAGCCCCGGTTTTTGGGAAAAAATGAGCCGAATTTCCTTCCTATGAAGTATTGGGGCGGCTCTCTGTCCTTTCGGCTAAGGACATCGAATGTCTTTAACGGCCGCTCCACCTGGAGCATGGGGTTAATGGAGCGGCCCCCTCGTCAGAGTGATTCCAAACTTAATGACCCGAATTATAGTGCGGTTCTTCCGAAACTCAGGCGAAGAAAATGAGAGTGGTCGGGCAGCAGAGCGGGAGTCTTCGTTCTTGTTAGGCGGCGTATATTTTCGACAGTCACAGCGAACGTACATCAGAGTGCTTTGAGACCCACTACAGTGCCCGCCATTGTTGCGGTGCAACGACATAGGGTGCCCACAGACGCAGTAGTGTTCAACGAATCCCATAACTCCCCCATGACGAAACAAGGAAGGAAAATAGGCTCCGGCGTCTCACTTGTAGTCAGGGCCTATCGAGAAGAAGCACAGAACATGCGGAAGGAAGTCTACTCCGAAGGTCGGCGCACGCAAGGGTCTTCAGTCTCCAAACTATATACTCAGCTCATGCCCGTTCATGAGGTGACGTGTCCGTATTGTGAAACTGAGCGTGCTCCGCATCACTCACCATCTCGCTTTTTGTGTTCACACTGCATCGCTTAACCTCACTGTTCATGCGGCCCTATGCCGCTAAGCAGCAGGTGTGGTCCGGCCTGAGTGACCCACTCCGTCTCACCTGTCTGTGCGCACCCTCGAAGCCCGCCAGCTTCTTTCAGGAACAGCCTCCTCAGGTGATGGAAGTGGCTCCCCAGCTTTCGCGTCATTGGACACGCCGCGATCTTCTGCTGTTCGGATTGGGTGCGATAACCACGGTCGGAGCCGGTGGTGCGCTCTTACCGCAGACTACGCTCAAACGCCTGGGAATCATCCACGAAAACAAGGACTGGCCGAGAAGGGAGTGGCTTCTGAATAAATCCCTGCGCATCGATGACGATGTGCAGAAGCTCTGTATTCACCCAATCGCTTGGTGCCCACAACACCAAAAGGCAGATTACCCCGCTCAGGAACAATTACAACGGAGCTACTCCTGATCCCAGCTATATTCCAGAATGTCGTTTGACTCTCGACGGGCTCGCCCCGGCCTAAGGGTTCTTTGAATATCCGAAACCTGCTCGCATCTTTCCAGGTGCATGAGCAAATCACTCGGCTTGTATGCGTGGAAGGTTGGAGCGCAATTGCCTGGTGGGCCGGGCCAGATTTGATGACCTTGCTGCGAGCTTACCCGCCAATGTCCCAGGCCAAGTGGGTTCGACTGGAATCCTCGGTCAATCTCGGTTCCTGGGGAAATCCCGATCCATACTACGCGTCGCTCGATCTTTCGACGGCTCGCCACCAGCAGACTCTGCTTGCGACTCACTTCAACGGAAAGCCTCTCACGGTCGAGCACGGAGCTCCGCTGCGACTGCTCCTACCGGTGAAATTAGGTCTGAAGAACATCAAGGCGATTGCGCGGATTACCTATACAAAGGATGAACCAGCAGATTATTGGGCAAAGCGCGGATATTCAGGCTATGACGGAATTTGAGTCCCTACCCTACGGGGATTTGCAGGGTTGTCCCCGTACCAATACTGCGCACTGTCGTGCGTCTCAAACACATTTCGTTAGTCTTCAAAGCATGTTCAAGACGGAAATCGGGACCGAAGACGGTCAGTGTCGGACCTCAGTGCCTGTTTCCGCTCTTTAAGTCCAACTCCTCTCCATTGCCCACCAGCAACTCCAACCTCATCAAAAAGATGATGTTAAATTCCAACATTCCCCTCGACAATCGTTTGGCACGGAAGATGCCCTAAGTGTGACCAACGATCTGCGAGTTCGCAGTCGTTTACGGAAGTCAAGTCGTTTGTCACGTTAAGTACAAAGGAGCAAAGTTATGAAGATCATTGACCTCAAAATCAGTTCTTCCGGCAAAGCACCAGGCGCAGCAAACATCAAACCCTTAGAATCCATCGCAATTAGCCACGGACGGCAGTCCCCGGATCGTTCGGTCTGGTACAACGGTTCGTTGATGACCTTTCTGGCCACCGGCGAAGACACGCACGGGCAATTCGCGTTGATCGAAGCGGTCACCAGGAGAGGCAATGTGCCGCCTCCACATATCCATCATCGGGAAGATGAGATCTTTTACGTCCTTGAGGGCGACGTCGTCGTTTCGGTCGGCGATCGCACAATCAAGGGGAGGTCCGGAACAATGTTCTTCTTACCGCGCGATGTGCCCCACTCGTTCACAATCGAATCGGAGCAGAGCCGGATGCTCATTCTGCTCACTCCCGCCGGGCTGGAAGGATGGTTCAAGGAATTTAGTGTGCCGGCGCCGGCCATGACGTTGCCGCCAGCAGATGAGCCTGCGTACGAGGAGGTACATAGAATGCTCGAGGCCGCTCCACGTTATGGGATTGAATTTGTAGGGTGAATGGAACCTCCTCGGAGGACGAGTGAATATCGCACCGCAAAAGGGCAAGCGCTGCATCAATTCTTCCGAGTAGGGCATCAAAGCCGGACAACTCAGGGTGCATTCCTCGTTGCCGGCACAACTCTCCGGGGCAGCATTACGGTGTGCGAACTGATTGTGGACGGGCGCGACTCATGACGCCCGCCCATAGCCACGACCATTATGAAGAGACGATCTCAGGATTGACGCAGCGCAGACCTAGACGGGCCGACTGACAACCGATTGGGGTTTTGCAGAAGCTATTCAAACAAACAAAACAAAGACAGATGTAAACTAGCGCACTGGCGAGGTAATGTTCTGGGTATGAGCCGTCGCTCGATTGCTCTAATAGCCGCGATCTTGTTCGTCCTTTCGTGGACCTTTCCGGTTGTGGCAGGGCTGGTGAGGAATCCAACAAGCTTGCCTAACTGGTGGGGAACCGTGGACGTCGCACTGGCATTTGCGGTCGCAGTTGGAGCGTGTGCTATTCCCGGGATAGCTCATGGAAATGTGGACAAGCAAGCGGAGCGGACTACATATCGGATCTATCGGCGTTCGCTGCACACAACATTGGTCGTCGGCGTTCTGGTCATGCTGGCAGGCGATCGGATCAAGTGGGCGTATTGCGCAACTGGTTTTCTGTGGCGTGCGTGGCTCTTCTTGTACATTCTCCCGTGGTGGCTTGTTGCCGCAGGCCGCCCAGAAATTAGCCGACTCGGTGTGGAATAAAGGCCGCAAAACTGAGCATTCGTTCGCTACTTGCAAAAGCTTTTCCGATTCGTCAAGTCGACACGTTAGCCGTCTTGCCGTTCAGTGTCTGACGGGTATCGCGTTCCAATCGTAGAATTCACTGGGTCAGGTTTCCATGGTGACAGGAAGGCTCCATCACGAGGGACGGCGGTATTGGAGTTTGGTGCCTCTGTCGTCTATGTCCATACTGCTGGCTGCTGTATTCTTGACGTTTTCTTCGGTAGCGTTCGTTTCGGATCTCGCGGAGCCCAGACCCTCGCCGTATTGGTGGGTAATGGTCTATGCCGCCAATACGGGCGTAGTTGCGGTCGGTTACGCGCTAATCAGCACACGCTTCGTCAGAGCATGGCCGGTCGCTATTGCCGCAAATCTTCTGACGATCGTTGCCCTCCCAAGGATATTGCCTCTCTATTCTTCCAAAGTAGCTCCTGATACCCCAGTGGTTGCTTTGCATCAACGTCATGTGCTGGACGCGTGGCTAGTGTTCGCCGTGTTGTTTCTCGGCTACGTGCTTTTCTTTACTTTTGTGAGCATGGAGGGTACGAAGTATTTTCGTCTTCGAGCAGAGGTTGAACTCGCAGAGCGCGTTCAAGCCGAGCTAGTCCCGCCTCTGCACCTGAACGCCGGTGATCTAGAAATCTGTGGGAAGAGTATTCCGAGCAGCACCGTCGGTGGAGACTTGGTCGATGCCGTGATATTCGATAACTCGGTGACGTGCTACTTGGCGGATGTGTCGGGGCATGGGATTGCGGCAGCGGTTTTGATGAGCATGGTTAAGAGCGCGGTCCGGGCAAGCATTTTTCAGGGCGAGCCCCTGGTTGACCTCATGCGGCATATGAATCAGGCCTTGTTCCAACTGAAAGAACCTAACATGTTTGTTACGCTCGCTTGCCTCCGGCCAGTTGACGGGAAGAGGGTGGAATACGCACTAGCAGCTCATCCACCGATTCTTCACTACCGTGCGATGACCAATACGGTTTCCTTTTTGAGGATGGAACAGCTGCCCATTGCCATGTTTCGCGAAACAACTTTTGTGACCAACAGCATCGCGCTCGCGACGGGAGACGTCTTGGTTATCGTCAGCGACGGATTCCTGGAAGTCACCAACGACCGAGGCGAGGAGTTCGGCTGGGAGCGATTGGAAAGAGTAATCCTAAAGAACGCCGCGGAACCGCTGACACAAATCATCGCGAGGCTCGTGGATGAGACGATTCAATTCGGGAGCCAACGGGACGACCAGACGATACTGCTGGTAAAGGCTGCCGAACAGCAGGTCGCGGCATAGGACCCCTTGACAATGGCGATCCGACGCTGGCAGCTTTGCGGGTAGACTCACGAATCCCTCGGAGACTGCGCAAAATAGGGCTCAATCGATCAATAGGCGCACTTTGCTCCGTGTTGTAGATTTCGTGGCTAGCGCGGAACCGAAGTACTCTCCGATAAGAAACACTGGGTGTAAGAGCCTTGGCATGCTCTGGAGCGCAGGATTAAAGTAGATAGGTAGGTCTGCTTATCCTTCCGCGAGAGCAGTGGATATGTCAACCATGCCTGTGCAGGTCCCCCCCGAGATCACTGCAAAATGGCAAGACATCGTTGATCTGCTTGCCCAAATCGTGCAGGTCCCGTCTGCACTGGTAATGAAGGTTGACCCACCCAATATTAGGGTCCTTGTATCAAGCGATTCGAAGGGCAATCCGTACACCCTGAATGAAGCTGCACCTCTCAATACCGGTCTCTATTGCGAGACTGTGATGAGGACACGGGAGCCATTGCTTGTCCCCGACGCTCTCGCCGATGAAAAGTGGAAATCAAATCCCGACGTCAAGCTGGGCCTGATCTCGTACATGGGTTTTCCGGTGGCGTGGCCTGACGGAGAGATTTTTGGAACGATCTGCGTCCTTGATGACAAAAGGAACGAATACAACGAACTGTACCGAAAGCTGCTACTTCAGTGCCGCGAAGTGCTCCAGGGGGATTTGCGTTGGCTGACTCGGCTGGGAGGGGAACTCACAACGCAAAAAGGCTATCTGGACGAACTGTTCGCCTTGGTTCCGGAAGCGATCGCTATGGTGGACGGGGATGGACACCTTATGCGTATTAACGGTGAATTCTCTCGGATCTTCGGCTATTCCAGCGATGAAGCTACAGGGCGATCATTGCATGAGTTGGTCGTGCCGGAAGACCTCCGCAGCGAGAGTGTGGAGTTCGCGAGACGGGTTACAGAACGCCAGGAAATCGTAAACACTGAGACAATTCGCCAACGAAAGGATGGCTCTCGAGTGCCCGTTTCGATTGTTGGGGTTCCTGCTTCGCTGAAAGAAGGAAAGATTTCCGGATGGGTCATCTATCGCGACATTACAAGACGAAAACGGCTCGAAGATGAACTGAAGGATGAACGTGATCGATTGCGACTGCTTCTCGAAATCACCAACTGTATGGTCTCGAAGCTTGACCTACGAGGCTTGCTCGATGAATTGTCGGCTAGTCTTCTGCGCGTCATGCACTGCGATCATTGTGCTCTTCTACTTCCCGATTCCGACAGCGGCAAGTTGCGGGCAACGATGCTATACAACTCGGAATCACGAGGGATTACGCAGGAAGGCATGATCGTGCCCATGACGGGCTCGATCTCAGGAAAGGTTTTTAGAACTGGGAAGAGCCTGCGGATCGACAATATCGAGATGGTACGGAACGATCCAGAAGTTTTTGGTAACCCAGACGGCCACGCTTTCTACGAGCGCGTCAAAAGAGAGGGGTTGGTCTCGGGTTGCTATCTTCCGCTCATGAGCCGGGGTCGTGTCTTGGCCGTATTGAACGTCTGCAAGCGCTCGGTGAACGGCTTTACAGAAAACGACATGGTGTTTCTTGAACAGGTAGCGCATCAGATCGCGATTGCTGTTGAAAATGCATTGGATTACGGTAGGGCAACCGAGGATCGCGACCGAGAGGCCGAGCAAAAGCTGTACCTTCAAGATGAGATACGGACTGAGCACAATTTCGGTGAGATCATTGGCGCGAACAGCGGATTGAAGAGCGTGCTCGATCAGGTAGCGGTGGTGGCACCCACCGACTCCAGTGTGCTCATTCTCGGGGAGACCGGAACCGGAAAGGAACTCATCGCTAGGGCAATTCACGACTTGAGCAGGCGGCGCGAGCGGACTTTTGTCAGACTCAATTGTGCCGCAATCCCCTTGGGGCTACTCGAAAGTGAACTCTTTGGTCATGAGAAGGGAGCCTTCACCGGAGCCATTACCCAGAAAATGGGACGCTTCGAACTCGCGAACAAAGGCTCGCTTTTTTTGGATGAAGTCGGAGATATCCCTCTAGAACTGCAAGCGAAGTTACTGCGCGTCCTGCAGGAGCAAGAATTCGAGAGGCTAGGCAGCAATCGGACACACAAAGTGGACGTACGCATTATCGCTGCTACTCACCGGGATCTGGCACAGATGGTCAAGCAGCAAGCGTTCCGCGAGGACCTTTATTATCGTCTGAAGGTTTTTCCGATCTCCGTGCCCTCGCTGCGGCATCGCGAACAGGATATACCGCAACTCGTCCGGCATTTCGCCACCCGCTATGCACGAAAGATGAACAAGAAAATCGAGACCATTCCCGCCGAAACAATGGATGCGTTGGTGCATTACGGCTGGCCAGGAAATGTGCGCGAGTTGCAGAACTTCGTGGAACGAGCCGTGATCCTTTCCCGCACACCAGTACTACACGCTCCGCTCGGTGAACTAGAGCCTTCGCAACCGAATCTGCAGACCAGGGCGGCCCCCGGCGGTGTTGAGGCCGAACGCGATCAGATTATTCAAGCCCTCGACGCCAGCAAGTGGGTTGTTGGGGGGCCAAATGGGGCTGCGGCCCGGTTAGGGCTGGCGCGAACGTCGCTCGTGTACAAAATGCAAAAGTTTGGGATCAGGCGGGCACACTGACCCGACCCTATAGGAAACCGCACATTTTCTACTACTTCTCCTCCTCCCTGAAGGTCTTCGCCGCGTTTTATCCCCGTTCCAGTTAATGCTCTTCTGCTCACTTAAAACGGAGACCGTCAGTGTCGGACTCCGTCGCGTTTCCGTCATACCCAGGCTCTAGCGCCGGACGGCCAGTCGGTCCGCCGCAACCCCAGGAACCGAAAAGACTTAAACGCCAATTACTGGCGCTTTCGAATCGACGTTTTCTTTGGCACGGCGCGTGCCCAATACGGTACGTCCGACAGACCAGTGGGAGTGCAACCGAACATGTTAAGGGTGAGCACAAAGATCCGCTTCGACACGTTGGTTTTCATTCTCGAGGGCAGCTTGAGCGGAATGTGGGTGCAAGAAGTTGATCGGTTCTGCCGCACGGCTATCGTCAATGATCAATTTGCAAAGGTCGAGATCGATCTGTCCGACGTCACGTTTGTAAGCCCTGAAGGTAAGCAACTTCTGGAGAGGCTCTGCGCGGGCGGAGCCGGGATCGTTTCATCAGCGCTGCTTACCAAATCGCTCGTGGACGAGATCCAGGGTAGGTTCAGAAATACTTAGCTGCATGACGTCAAGTGTCAATTCACGAGGAGGCTCGAAATGGCTGCACTTATAGAAACAATTATCGTCGGTGGTGGTCAAGCCGGGCTTGCCATCAGCTATTACCTGAAGCGGGAAGGGCGTGAGCACTTGGTTCTGGAGCGCGCGTCAGCCGTTGCAAATGCGTGGCGCAACCAGCGGTGGGATTCATTTACGTTGGTGACCCCAAACTTCCAAGTGCGGATGCCCGGAGCTGAGTACAACGGCACCGATCCTTACGGCTTTATGCCTCTAGCCGGGGTAGTCGAGTACTTCGACAACTACGTCAAGCGTTTCGATTTGCCCGTCCATTGTGGTGTCGAAGTATTCAGCGTGGAAAAGACGATTGACGGATATCTCGTACAGACCAGCGAAGGCAACTACGAAACTCACAACGTTGTAATCGCTACGGGTCTCTATCAATCGCCGAAAATTCCCAGACTGAGTGAGAGCATTCCTTCAGACATCGTCCAGATTCACTCGATGGACTACAAGAATCCGGCGTCTTTGCCAGATGGAGCCGTACTTTTGGTTGGAACTGGGCAGTCAGGCGCGCAGATTGCGGAAGAGCTCTATCAAGCGGGAAGAAAAGTCTATCTCTCGATTGGAGGCGCCGGGCGCGTGCCCCGCCGATATCGCGGAAGGGATATCAACGATTGGTTCACGCGCATCGGGATCTTTGATACCAAAGTCGAATCCCTGAAGTCTCCTGCAGAAAAGTTTCACCCACACCCGCAGATTTCGGGAAAAAACGGTGGCGAGAGCCTGAACCTGCACCAATTTGCCCGTGACGGGGTCGTTTTGCTCGGGCACGTTCGAGATGCGCGCGACGGGCGCCTCATCATCGCTCCCGATTTGAGCGAGACGCTTGCCAAGGTCGATGAGTTCGAGACGAGTGCTCTCAAGATGATCGATGAC
>Ga0126379_10000650_pt1 | contig 19405 bp, 20 predicted proteins | sample PanSoiMetPlot_24_FD_92640 | JGI IMG/M metagenome (GOLD analysis project Ga0126379, IMG submission 92640) | Tropical forest soil microbial communities from Panama - MetaG Plot_24 | ecosystem: Environmental > Terrestrial > Soil > Tropical forest > Bulk soil | place: Panama | collected 2016-02-17
GATGACGATGAGCCTGCGCTCCTTCCGGTGGGCGCCGCGCCGATCGCGACGCTGGCTGGCATGGCTGGCCGTGTTGCTGGCCTGCGCCACGCAGAACTGCGCGCATGCCCAGACCCGGTCCGATGCGCCCTGCGCCGAGCCCTTGCCCGACATGTTCGACCGAGTCTCGCCGGCCGTCGTGTCCATCAGCGCGACGTCCATCAATCCCTATCGGCTGTCCGAGCGCGTGAGCCGCATCGTCGGGTCCGGCTTCCTCGTCGAGGCGTCCGGTCTCATCCTCACCAATTCGCATGTCGCCTATGGCCGTCAGTCGATCCTGGTGACGCTCGACGATGGCACACGACTGCCCGCCCGACTCGTGGGCGCAGACCCGATCTTCGATCTCGCCGTTCTCCGGATCACGCCTCCGCCGTCCGGGCGATTGCCGACCGTCCTCTTGGGGGACTCCGACCGCGTGCGGGTCGGCGACGAGGTCGTCGCGATCGGCAATCCCGTCGGCTTCGACCAGACGCTGACCCGCGGCATCGTCTCAGGGATGAATCGCATCCTTCCGGAGACGCCGTTCTCGCTCCAGGAGCCCCTCATCCAGACTGACACGCCGATCAATCCGGGGAACTCCGGCGGGCCCTTGCTCAATCGCTGCGGCGAGGTCATCGGCATCAACACCGCCATCATCGCGGATGCCCAGAACATCGGCTTCGCCGTCCCGTCGAATCTCGCGAAGACGACGATGCCGTCGCTCCTGTCGAACGGACGCGTGATCCGCCCGTGGGTGGGCTTTCACGGACAGCTCGTGACCAACGAACTGAAGGATCTCATCAAGCAGCCGCTCACCGACGGCCTGCTCGTGGAGGTCATCGAGCCGGGAAGCCCAGCGGAGACGGCCGGCCTGCACGGAGGAGAACTCGAGCTCGAGCTCGACGGCCGCGGATTTCTCCTGGGGGGCGACATCATCACGGCGATCAACGGGCACACCGTCGATTCGCCGGACACGCTGTCCGACCTGATGCGAGGATTGTCGGTGGGTGGGACGATCCGCCTCAGCGTGTTCCGCGACGGGACGCGGCGTGAAGTCGCGTATGCGCTTCCCGAGCGCCCCGTCCTGCCTGCGGATGTGTCGGAAGGGCGTTCGCTCGTGCCTGCGCGCGGGCGCGGCGGTCACCGCCTCGTTCGCTAGCTGCGCCGCTTGACAGCGCATCAGCGGGAATCTAGCGTAGGGCGGCCGTGAAGATCAGCACGCTCAAGAAGGTCTTCGTCGGCAGCCCGCTCGCGACGGCGCAGGCTCGCCACGAGCGGTTGTCGAAGAAGAGCGCGTTGGCCGTCTTCGCCTCGGACGCCCTGTCGTCGGTGGCCTACGCGACCGAGGAAATCCTGCTGATCCTGGTGCTGGCCGGCACCGCCGCGCTGTCCTATTCGATCCCGATCGGCATCGCGATCTGCCTGTTGATCGCGCTCGTGGCGAGCTCGTATCGGCAGACGATCCGCGCGTATCCGCAAGGCGGCGGCGCCTACATCGTGACCAAGGACAATCTCGGGACTCTCCCCAGCCTGGTCGCCGGTGCCGCCCTGCTCGTAGACTATGTGCTCACCGTGGCGGTCAGCGTCGCGGCCGGCGTCGCCGCGCTCACCTCCGCGTTTCCCTTCTTGTACACGTACCGCATCGCCCTCGGCGTGCTCTGCATCGCGATCATCGCGGTGGCGAACCTGCGCGGGTTGCGCGAATCGGGCGCGGTGTTCGCGCTGCCGACGTATCTCTTCGTCGCGAGCTTTCTGGGACTTCTGAGCTATGGTTACATCCGCTGGGCGTTCGGTTGGGAGATGGCCCCACTCCCGGGGCACCGAAATCCAGTGACCCACGCCGTCACCGTGTTCTTCCTGCTGCGCGCCTTCGCCCAGGGATGCACGGCGCTGACGGGGGTCGAGGCGGTCTCCGACGGCGTCCCCGCGTTCAAACCGCCGGAGGCGCGCAACGCCCGGGTCGTGCTGGCTTGGCTCGCCGTGATCCTCATCACGCTCTTCATGGGCATCACCTTTCTCGCGCGCCACTATCACCTGACGCCCCTGCCGGAGGAGACCGTGGTATCCCAGCTTGCCCGGCAAATCTTCGGCGGCGGGCTCCTGTACTACGAGATCCAGGCGGTCACGATGCTGATCCTCGTCCTCGCCGCCAATACGTCGTTCGCGGACTTTCCTCGCCTCTCGTACTTCCTCGCGCGCGACGGCTTCATTCCTCGTCAGTTCGGCACGCGGGGCGACCGGCTGGTGTTCTCGAACGGCATCTTGATCCTGGGCGGCACCGCTGCCGTGTTGATCGTCGTGTTCGGCGGCGAAACGCATGCGTTGATTCCTCTGTACGCGCTCGGCGTGTTCGTCTCGTTCACGCTCTCGCAGTCGAGCATGGTCCGTCGATGGCTCGTCCGCCGCGAGGAGGGCTGGTGGTGGCGATCGTGGCTGAACGCCATCGGCGCGGCAACGACCGGCATCGTCCTGCTGGTGATCGGCGTGACCAAGTTCACCGACGGCGCCTGGATCGTCATGCTGCTGATCCCAATCCTGGTGCTCGGCTTCCTGATGGTCCATCGGCACTATGCCGACGTCGCGCGACAGCTCTCGCTCGAGGGCTACGGCGGCCCCCCGCCGATCGAGCACACCGTGCTGGTGCTGGTCGGAGATCTGCATCGAGGCGTGGCTGCCGCCTTGCGCTATGCCCAGGCGTTGTCGCCCTCGGTGAAAGCCGTGTACGTCGAGCTGGATCCCGACCGGACGCGCAAGCTCGAGGAGCGGTGGGGCAAGTGGGGCCTCGGGATTCCCCTCGTCGTCCTCACGTCGCCATATCGTTCGCTCCTGGCGCCCTTCCTCGAATACGTCAATCACCTGCTGGCCCTCGGGCAGAACCACGTGGTGACGATCGTCATACCCGAATTCGTTCCGGCGCGCTGGTGGCAGCACTTGCTCCACAATCAGACGGCGCTGCTCATCAAGGGCGCCCTCCTCTTTCGCAAGGGCATCGTCGTGGTCGACGTTCCGTTCCACCTGAAGGACTGACGATCGCCGCGCGCGACTCGAGTCGACGCCCGGGATCCACCCCGGCGCCCTCGGAGAGTCTCGTCGCCGCCAGCCGTGAGGTATCGCGCGGTAGCCGCGGCTGGCACGCCGTCGCGGACCTGATACACTTTTCCGCTGGCATGAGAGCGTGTCTGAGCCCTGACGCACCGCTCGATCTGGAGCGGACGCTGTCGCGGTACCGGATCTGGGGAGATGATCCCGTCAATCGGCTGACCGACCGAACGTTCCGTCGGGCCGTGCGCGTCGAGGGCCAGTGGCACGCGTACGAGGTGACGTGGGAGGGAGAGCGGGACGCGATCAGCATGCAGATCACCGTGCCGCGCGCGACCCGTGTGGCCGTCATGGACGCGGCCGTGGACGAGGTGCGGCACATCTGCGGACTCGATCTCGATCTGGCCGCGTTCTATCGAGCGGTCGCGCGCGACCCCGTGCTGAGCCCCTTGACGCGCCGACTGCGAGGGTTGCGGCCGACGTTGACGCCCCAGGCCTTCGAGATGCTCGTGAGCTCGATCTGCGCGCAGCAGGTCAACCTCCCGTTCGCCTTCGCGGTCAGGGCGCGTCTGGTGAGGCGTTTCGGCGCCGCGGTCGGGATCGGCGGTGACGTCGTCCACGCGTTCCCCGAGCCCGCCGTGCTCGCCCGGGCGCGCGTAGATGAATTGCGCCAGATGCAGTTCACCACGCGGAAGGCGGAGTACATCGTCGGCCTGGCGAGGCAGGTCGCAGACGGGCAACTCGACCTGAGGGACCTCGCGTCGCGCTCCAACCAGCGCGTCATCGAGACCCTGACGGCGGTGCGGGGCTTCGGCCGCTGGACGGCCGAGTGGTTCCTCGCGCGGGGCCTGGGCCGGGGGGACGTGTGCCCGGCCGGGGATCTCGGCGTGCGCCGCGCATTCGAGCATTTCTACAATCGCGGACGGGAACTCTCGGAGCGAGCGATTCGCCGGCGCGCACGCGCGTGGGGACCGCACCAGAACCTGGTCGTGCACTATCTCCTGGCGGGGAAGCGCGACGCCTTGGCCAGGGCGGGAGGCACTCCATGACACTCAAGGGACGGAGCTTGCCCATCCTCGGGCAGCCCAACCCGAACGAGGCGAAGGACGTCCATCTGGTCGGGCGATATGCACTGGGGATCACGTGGGCGGACGGTCATTCGAGCATCTATCCGTTCGACCGGCTGCGCCTCGATGATCCGGCCGCGGCCGAAGAGCCGTCGTCGACGGTGACGCGGGAGATGAGCTGGCCGAAGGACATCAAGAAGCTTCCCGAGGGGCTGCATGTCGAGTGGACGGACGGGCATCGGAGCATGTACCCATACCCGGAACTCCGCGGTCTCTGCCGGTGCGCGGGATGCACGGGCGGGCACTGATGAGGATCGAGGCCGCGTCAGGGAGCGGTGAGGCGGGCCTCGGGATGTCCTGATGGCGTCCGATGCGCCCCTGCTCGATCGGCTGGCCGGGCTGCCCGCGGTGCCCATTGCGGAGCTGGTGGCCTTGCTCGAGCACACGCCAGACCTCGCCCGGGATCCGCTCTTCGCCGGGCTGATCGGCGTTGACGATGAGGGGGCGCCGGCCGTCCACCCGATTCTCGGTGCGGTGCTGGAACACCTCAAGGGGCGGCCCGACTCCACGTGCTACGCCGCGCTGATCGAGGCTCTCACCGGAATCTGGAATGCCGCGGTGCGGGGAGCTGTCGTGGCGCGTCTCCGCCGGACGGGATTGCCGGCCGACGACCTGCTGCTCCGCCTCGGCGATCTGTCGCCGACCCTCGGCTTTCAAGCGGACAACCGGGAGTGGGCGCGTCGATGGATGGCCGATCCGACCAGCCAGGACGCTCAGCTCGTTCAGCAATGTCTCGTCCGGCTCCTGCTGGCTGTCCGGGGACTCGCGGAGGCCCGCGCACGGCTCCTGATCGATGGCCGATCCAAGGCGCCGGGCGAAGCCGACGAGCCCGGCACGCCGACGGGGTGACCTGAGTCACACCGCCGGGCGCTCGTGCGTCGGCGTGTCCTCCACGCACTCTGCGAAAGGAGTCTTGCCATGGCCGCGTTTCCCGAGACATTCAAGGATCTGTTGCAAAAGAAGGCGTTCGCCACGCTCGCGACCGTCGGCGCCGACGGGACGCCGCAAGTGACGCCGGTGTGGTTCGACTACGACGGTACCCACATCCGCTTCAATACTGCGCGCGGACGCGTCAAGGACAAGAATCTCGGCCGCAATCCCGTCGTGGCGTTGGCGATCGTGGACCCGGACAACCCGTACCGGTACGTTCAGGTGAAGGGACGGATTGCGGAAGTGACCGAAGCCGGCGCCGACGCCCACATCGATGCCCTGTCCAAGAAGTACACGGGCCAGGACCGCTATCCGTTCCGCCAGCCGGGTGAGGTGCGCGTGACCTACAAGGTCTTGCCCGACCGCATCCAGACGATGGGATAAGCTCGAAGGGTGATCGCTCTCGACGCCATTTCGAAGGGATATGGAGGGCAGAGCCTCCTCACCGAGTGCTCCTGGCGCATCGGGCGCGGGGAGCGCATTGGACTGGTCGGGCCGAATGGCGCGGGCAAGACGACGCTTTGCCGAATACTCGCCCGAGTCGAGGAGCCCGATGAGGGCCGGGTCCATCTGGACAGCGGGGTGAGCGTCGGTTACCTGCCGCAAGAGGTGGCGGGAAGCGAGGCGCAGACGGTGCTGGCCGAGGCCCTGTCCGGATTCGACGAGGTCTGGCGACTGGAAGGCCAACTCGAGCGCATCGCCATGCGCATGGCGGGACCCGACCCGGATCCCGATCTCGTCGAGACGTACGGAGACATTCAGCATCGCTTCGAGGCACTCGGCGGGTATCGGCTCGAGGCTCAGGCCAAGGTGATCCTGGGCGGCCTCGGGTTCTCACCCCGGGATGTGCATCGGTCGCTGGCAGAATTCTCCGGCGGCTGGCGCATGCGCGCCGCGCTCGCGCGTCTGCTCCTGCTCCGGCCCGATCTCCTGCTTCTCGACGAGCCCACCAACCATCTCGATCTCGAATCGCTCGGATGGCTCGAGAACTTCCTCGCGTCCTACGAGGGCAGCGTCGTCCTCGTCTCTCACGACCGGTACTTTCTGAACCGCATGGTCACGGCAATCGCGGAGCTCACGGGAGGTTCGGTCACGGTCTACCCGGGAGACTATGACCACTTCCTGGTCGAGCGCGAGGCACGCCACGCGCTCACCGAGGCCCGTGCCCGCAACCAGGCCAAGCGCGTGGCCGAGATCGAGCGATTCATCGACCGGTTTCGGTACCAGGCGACCAAGGCACGCCAGGTCCAGAGCCGAATCAAGATGCTCGAGAAGATCGAGCGCGTGGAAGTCGGCTCGGGGGCGCGGCACATTCATTTCAAGTTCCCCCAGCCACCCCGGACAGGGCGAGTCGTCGCCCGCCTTAACGGCCTGCACAAGGCGTACGGCGACAACGTGGTGTACGCCGGGATCGACCTGACCGTGGAGCGCGGGGAGCGCGTGGCGCTTGTCGGTGTCAACGGCGCCGGCAAGTCTACGCTGCTCAAGATCCTCGCGGGCACGCTGCCGTTCGATCGAGGCGAGCGCACGCTCGGGCCCCACGTCGAGACCCAGTACTATGCACAGCATCAGCTCGACGCTCTGGATCCGTCTCGGACGGTCCTCGCGGAGCTCGAGCAAGCCGACCCCCAGTCGACGACTGGCCGCCTGAGGAACATCCTGGGATCGTTCCTCTTCAGCGGCGACGCGGTGGACAAGCGGGTCTCGGTCCTTTCCGGTGGCGAGAAAGCGCGGGTCGCCCTGGCGAAGATGCTCGTCCGTCCGGCCGCGCTTCTGTGCATGGACGAACCGACCAATCACCTCGATCTCGCGTCCAAGGAGGTGCTCGAGGAGGCGCTGGCGACCTTCACCGGGACCATCGTCTTCATCTCCCACGATCGGTACTTCATCAACCGGATCGCCACACAGGTGATCGAGGTGGACGAAGGGCGGCTCACGACGTATCTCGGCAACTACGACGACTACCTCGCCCGCAAACGCGCATCCGCTGAGACCCCTGTGCCGCCGCCGGCCGCCCCCCACCGTCAGACGTCGGTGGGACAGCGCCCAGGCTCACCCGGGCGTGGGCGCGAGCGAAAGGGCCTGGGCCGGGAAGTCAAGGCCATCGAGGCGCGACTTCGAACCGTGGAGGAGCAGATTCACGAACTGGAAGGGCGCCTGGCGGAGATCGGCTTGTCGCTGGCGGATCCGGACCTCTACCGAGATGGCCAGCGCGCGCGGGACATCGCGCAGTCCCGCAAGGAGACCGAGGAGCGGGTGGCCTGGCTGATGAAGGAGTGGGAGGATCTCTCCGTGCAACTCTCATCGGTGAGGGAGGAACTGTGAGTCGAAGCCGCGTACCAGCGCCCGAGCCCGCCGACTCGCCGGATCTCCAGCGAGAGCGGGCCCGGGCGCGGATATTGCGCGCCAGCACCTGGTGGAAACGCCGCGTCGCGGCGGGGGTCTGTCACTATTGTCGTCGAACGGTCGGGCCTCGACATCTCACGCTGGATCACGTGGTGCCGCTGGTCAAGGGCGGTCGGTCGATCCGAGCCAACATGGTTCCCGCCTGCAAGGACTGCAATACCAAGAAGCAATCGCTGTTGCCCTGGGAATGGCAAGCATACGCGGTGGGGCGCGCGGACGAAGACGGCGATCCGTAGCCGGTCGGTTTTTTGCCCGATGGGAGGATCCTCGTGTAAGATGGAGTGGTAAATCGGTCAGAGCGTACACAGGCTCTCGTGGCGTTCCCCTCGGTAATTCCACCGGCGGCAACGTGACCGAGCCTCGGGCCGGGAGTCGGCGTCCGGATCGAGGTGGTGGGTTTCTGGGCCCTGAGCCGGGCCGCGCCGAGAAAGGGAGGTGATCCAGCCGATGTGTACCCCTACGGTGAGCTGTGAGGTGGTCATCTCCTAAGGCCCGGATGTAGGCAATCGCAGGTGGGCCTGGAGGACCCAGGAACCACCGGCCCCGACGGTCCCGCCCTTCTCACCAGCGGGGGGCGGCACGGCACAGATGTTGCCGCCCAGTACCGTCGGGGCTCTTTTTTTGCCAGCCGTGACGTGACAACGTGAATGCTCGAGAGCGCAGAAATGAAAGCGGCCCGCCGAGTTCCCCCGGCGGGCCGTCAAGTGGTCAGCGGCGAAGTTAGACGGACTTCCGCACGTTGGAGGCTTGGAGTCCCTTGGGCCCCTTGGTGACCTCGAACTCCACCTTGTCGCCTTCGGCCAGGCTCTTGAAGCCCTGGGCCTGAATGGCGCTGTAGTGGACGAAGACGTCTTCCCCGCCCTCTACCTGAATGAACCCATAACCCTTCGCGTCGTTGAACCACTTGACCGTGCCCTGTGCCATACGTCTGTTCCCTCTCTCCCTAGGACGGGGATGAGCCGCCCGCGTGATCCCCGAGCCACCATGGCCGGGGGTTCCCCCCAGCACCAGGGGGAATAAAAAAGCGCCGTCGAGGACATTCGTCCCCTCGGCGCAACCGCCCCTTACACTCGATTTCCTCTCACGTGCGGATCAAGCGACGCGTGGACGTCGCCAAAAAAACCGGCAGCAGGTTAGCAAATGGGGAAAACGCCTGTCAAGGTGGTTTCGGACGGGCCACGCGAGGCGGACGCGCGCGGTGGGGAGAGGTCAGAGTTCCCGAACACTGCGTAGGGCTGGCGACTGGTCCTGACCCGCCGGACCAGTCGCCACGAACGAACTATCAGACCTTGCGAACGTTGGCTGCCTGCAGTCCCTTCGGGCCGCGCGTCACCTCGAACTCAACCCGATCGCCCTCGGTCAAGCTCTTGAACCCCTGAGCCTGGATGGCGCTGAAATGCACGAACACGTCCTCGCCATTCTCCTGGGAAATGAAGCCGTACCCCTTCGCGTCGTTGAACCACTTCACGCTACCCTGAGCCATCTGTAACTACCCTTTCTTCTGAGGCTTTCCGCCTCGTTGTCCCCTGCCACCATGGCGAGGAGGCCCTTCGTTCGACGAAGGACAAACAAAAGCACCGCGGGACTTGAGGTCCTCGCGGCGCTGACAACAACAACCGGTGAACCCAAAAACCGACGACAGTGTACCGGCGGGAGCGGTCCGTGTCAAGAGCTGTTGGAAACACGCTAGCCGAATGCTCACCCGTGCTTCGTTCTCTCACCGAGGCCGGTGTTCGTTGTCTCTCGCCGGACCCGAATGCTACACTCGGCAACACGCGTTGTCCGCAGTGCCACGAAATGTCGATCGGATGGTGGTGCGCATGCTGATCAGTATCCTCGCCGGGTTGTTTTCGAACGATCTCGCGATCGATCTCGGCACCGCGAACACGCTCGTCTACGTCCGGGGCGAGGGCATCGTGATGAACGAGCCGTCGATCGTCGCCATTCACCTCGCCGACCACTCCGTCCTGGCGGTCGGGCACGAGGCCAAGGCGATGCTGGGCCGGACACCGGGGAACATCACGGCCATCCGGCCTCTCAAGGATGGCGTGATCGCCGACTTCGACGTCACCGAGAAGATGCTGCACTACTTCATCAACAAGGTCCACCGCCGCCGGACGCTCGTGCATCCGCGCATCGTGATCGGAGTGCCGTCCGGGATCACCCAGGTGGAAAAGCGGGCAGTGCGCGACTCCGCCGTACAGGCCGGCGCGCGCGAGGTCTACCTGATCGAGGAGCCCATGGCCGCCGCCATCGGGGCCGGGTTACCCATCCAGGAGCCCGGAGGGAACATGATCGTCGACGTCGGCGGGGGAACGACCGAGGTGGCGGTGATTTCGCTGAGCGGCATCGTCTATTCGAAGTCGGTGCGCATTGCCGGCGACGAGATGGACGAGGCGATCGTGCAGTACATCCGCAAGCACTACAACCTGCTGGTCGGGGAGCGACGGGCGGAGGAGATCAAGATCAAGCTCGGGTCGGCCTACCCGATGGCGGGGGAACGCCTGACGATGGAAGTGAAGGGACGGGACCTGATCGACGGGATTCCCAAAACGATCGTCGTCACCGACGAGGAGATCCGGGAGGCGCTCCGGGAACCCGTCATGGCGATCGTGGACGCGGTGCGTACCTGCCTCGAGCGAACACCACCTGAGCTGGCGGCGGACATCGTGGACAAGGGCATCGTGGTGACGGGCGGCGGGGCGCTGCTTCGCGGGGTCGATCTGCTCCTGCGCCAGGAGACCGACCTGCCGATCACGGTGGCTGACGATCCCCTCTCCTGCGTCGCCCTTGGCACCGGCAAGGTTCTGGACGAACTGGATCTCCTGAAGAAGGTCGCGATCCCCGCATAGGGCGCTCCGGCGTCGCTGGAACATGGGGATCGCCGCCGTGAGGGCCGCGCTCGCGTGAAATTCGGCAGGTACGGGTTGCTCGTCTCGGTGCTCGTCGTCTCGCTGTTGTTGTTGACGGTGCAGACGCGGGGTGCGGGCACCGGACGGGCGAGCGACGCCGTCGCTCTCCTCCTCGCGCCTGTCCAGAATGTCCTGGTCAAGGTCCATCGGGGCGCCCTCGCGCTGTGGATGAACTACACCGATTGGAAAGCCGTTCAGCGGCAGAACGCATCGTTGCGCGCAGAGGCGGAACGACTGCGGGTCCAGGGTCTGCGGACAGAGGAGACGGAGTACGAAAACGCACGGCTTCGCCGACTGCTCGCCCTGCAACAGCGCCTGCCGCTCTCGGCCCTGGCCGGCGAGGTGATCGGGCGGGAATCCGGTGGATGGGTGAGGGCACTCACCGTGAACCGCGGCCGGGGAAGCGGCATCGTGCAGCAGACGCCGGTTATCGTTCCCGAGGGATTGATCGGCCGCGTCGTCCAGGTGCGCTCGGAGACGTCCGTAGTCCAGCTATTGAATGACCCGGCCTCGGCGGTGGGGGCGGTCGTTCAGCGGACCCGCACGCCGGGACTGGTCGAGGGAGACGCGGCCGGCGTCATCCGCTTCAAGTTCATGGCTCGCGACGGTGCGCAAGTGACGTCGGGTGACGTGATCGTCACGTCCGGGCTTGGCAGCGTGTTTCCCAAGGGCCTGCCGATCGGACGCGTGGCGAGCATCGAGGACAAGGGCTCGGCACTGTTCCACTTTGCGGTAATCGCCCCGACCGTGGACTTCGCGCGCGTCGAGGAAGTCTTGCTCCTGACCGGCCGCACGCCGCAGGACGTCGCCGGTCTCTTCGCGCCGGAAGGATAGGGACGTCGTGAAGTGGCTTCTCCTCATGACGATCGGCGGCAGCATCGCCCAATCGAGCCTCGTCCCCGCACTCAGCGTATCAGGTGTCACGCCGGATCTTCCGCTGATCCTCACGGTCCTCATCGCGCTGCGCCGCGGCCCTGAGATCGGCTGTGCCGCCGGATTCTTCGCAGGCCTCCTGCAAGACATCGCCGGCGGAGGGCTCATCGGGGCCCAGGCGTTGACGAAGGCACTCGCCGGCTTCGCCACGGGCCTCCTGGTGGGGCGACTCTCCGTCTCGAATCCGCTCGTGCAGGTGCCGGGCCTGGCCATCCTCACGATCGCCGAAGGTCTCGGGCGATTCCTGCTCTTGCAATTCTTCCACTATCCGGCTTCGCTTGGCGGCCTCATGGCGCACGTCGTCCTGCCTCAGGCGCTCTACAACGGGTTCGTCGGGGCTGCCAGCGCGCTGATCGTCGCGGCCGCCGACCATGCGCGGAGCCGCGGGTGGGCCTAGGCCAGCGCCCGATCGACCGCAACGAATCGTGGCGTCGGCGCGTGCTCGCGCTGACCACGGCGGCCATGGTCGGATTCTTCGGCCTGCTCGGCCAGCTCTGGTATCTGCAGGCGCTCGAGGGCGGCCGTCTTCAGGAGATGTCCGAGAAGAACCGGATCAGGATCCGCCCGGTCGCCGCGCCGCGCGGAATCCTGTTCGATCGGAATGGCTTGCCCCTGGTCGACAACCGTCCGGCCTTCACCCTGTCCCTGATTCCCCACGAACTGGACGATCGCGACACGGTCCTGGCCCGCCTGTCCGTCCTGCTCAAGATCCCGCTGACCGAACTTCAGGATGTCCTCGACAAGGCGCCGCCCGACTCCATTCGCCCCCAGCGCGTGCGGCGCGGTCTCTCGCTCGAAGACGTCACCAAGATCGAGGAGCGCCGCATCGAGCTACCGGGAGTCGTCGTGGAGGTCGAGCCCCAGCGCGTGTACCCAACGAGCACGTTCGCGGCGCACCTGCTGGGCTACGTGCGCGAGGTCAGCGACGAGCAGATGAAGCAAGGCCACTACCGCCGGGGCGACATGATCGGCCAATCGGGGCTCGAGCGGTTGCTCGACGAGTATCTCCGCGGGCGCGACGGCGGCGAGCGCATCGAGGTCGACGCGCTTGGTCGACCCGTGCAGGTCATGCGGCGCGAGGAGCCCGATCCCGGCGCCCAGGTCATCACGACGATCGACCGGCGCATCCAGGAGGCGGCGGAACGGGCGATGAGCAGGCGCGCGGGCGCGGTCGTGGTCATGGATCCGCGCAACGGGGACATCCTCGCACTGACCTCGAGCCCTGCATTCGCCCTCGATCGTTTCGCGGGCAACCTCGAGCGCGAGGACTGGCTCCGGCTGGTGCGCGATCCGATGACGCCCCTGATGAATCGCGCGGTGCAGAGCCAATACGCCCCCGGCTCCGTCTTCAAGGTCGTCGTGGCCGCGGCGGGGCTGCAGGAAGCGTCGCTCACGCCGATGGATCGCACGTACTGCAACGGCGAGTTCCACATGGGCGGCTGGACGTTCAAAGATTGGAAGAAGGGTGGGCACGGCCATGTAGATCTGCGGCTGGCCCTCATCCACTCCTGCAACATCTTTTTCTACCAGGCCGGCCTCAAGGTCGGGCCGGAGGCCGTCGTCCGCTACGCGCGAGCATTTGGGCTGGGCGCCGTGCCCGGCGGCGATCTCGGCGGCGAAAAGCCGGGGCTCATTCCCGTCGTCCAGCCGGGCCGACAGCGCCACGGCCGAGGGTGGCAGGCCGGCGACACCGTGAACATCTCGATCGGCCAGGGCCGACTGCTCGTCACCCCACTGCAGGTGGCGAGGATGATGGGCGCCGTGGCGAATGGGGGCATCCTCTGGAAGCCCCGGCTGGTCCAGCGCGTGGAGCGCTCTGACGGCTCGATCGCCTACTCGTCGTCGAGCAAGTCGACGGGGCACGTCGATTTGTCGCCCGCCGTGTGGAGCTTCCTTCGTCACGCCCTCACGGGAGTGGTGAACGAGGGAGGCACCGGATCCGCTGCGCGCATCCCCGGAGTCCTGGTCGCGGGGAAGACCGGAACCGCCCAGAGCGTCGCCAATAGCGACGCGTCCAAGGGACAGGATCACGCCTGGTTCGCCTCGTTCGCTCCCGCCAATGATCCGCAGGTGGTGGTCGTCGTGCTCGTGGAGCGCGGCGGCAAGGGCGGGCAAGTGGCCGCGCCCATCGCGCGGCAAGTCTACGAGGCGCTGTTCCTCGACAAAGTGGCGATGGTCGCGCTCGAGGGCGAGTCCTGATGCTGCGGTTCGATCGCCGCCTCTTGCAGAACGTCGACTGGCCGCTGGTCGCGACCGCGCTGTTCATCATCGCGCTGTCGGTTCTCTCGCTCTGGGCGCTCGCGCCCGGACGGACGGGCGGGCCACTGGCCTGGCGGCAGCTCTCGTGGGTGGGCGTGGGGCTGGCTGCCCTGCTGGTCGTCATCAGCGTCGACTACCGAAGTCTCGTTCGCCTGGCGCCTTTGTTCTACGCGGTCGGCGTCGGGCTCCTGCTCGCCGTCTTCGTGCTCGGCCGCACCGTCTCGGGCGCTCGCCGCTGGATCCATCTCGGCCCCGTCACGGTTCAGCCTTCCGAGCTCTTCAAGCTCGTTTTCGTCCTGGCCCTCACATGGGCCCTCACGTCGTGGCGGGCGCCGTCGCTGTCGCGGAGCGCGATCTTCGGGACGCTGATCCTGCTCGGCGTGCCGTTCGTGCTGGTCGTTCGCCAGCCCGATCTGGGGACAGCGCTCGTCCTCGTCCCGGTCGCCGTGACCATCCTGGTCGGTGTCGGCGTTCGGCTCCGGGTGCTCGGCGGGCTCGCGCTCGGTGGGCTCGGCGTGCTGCCGCTGTGCTGGCTCGCGCTCAAGCCGTATCAGCGCGATCGGCTGCTGGTGTACCTCGACCCGTTCCGGGATCCGCTGGGAACGGCCTACAATGTGATCCAGGCCAAGATTGCCATTGGTTCAGGGCAGCTCCTGGGAAAGGGGCCCAGCGGAGCGACGCAGAGCCGCCTCGCCTTCTTGCCCGAGCGCCACACTGATTTCATTTTTGCCGTGTTCGCCGAGATGTGGGGTTTCATCGGGTGCCTCGTGCTGATCGTGGCATACGGATTCCTGGTCCTTCGGGGATTCGAGATCGCCGCCAAGACAGCCGAGCCGCGGGGGCAGTTGCTCGCCCTCGGGGTCACCGCGGTCTTCGCCACCCAAACCCTGGTCAACATGGGGATGGTGACGGGCCTCCTGCCCGTCGTGGGAATTCCGCTGCCGCTCATGAGCTACGGCGGATCTTCCATGGTGGTGTCGCTGATGGGGCTCGGACTCCTGCTCTCGATCCGAATGCGGCAGTTCCACTAAACGCAGAATTGCCGCCCGGGGGCTCGCGCCTCGGGGATCGAGGACTCACGTGGGAAAGCGGATCGTCGTCAACGCCGGTCTCATCGAAACTCGCGTCGCGGTCCAGGAAGGCAATCTCCTCACCGAGCTGTACGTCGAGCGCGAAGGCCGCCGCTCCATCGTCGGGAACATCTACAAGGGCGTCGTCACGAATGTCCTTCCGGGGATGCAGGCGGCGTTCGTGGACATCGGACTCGCCAAGGACGCGTTTCTCTACGCGGGCGACTACACCGCGCATCGAACGGAGGAGGAGACGGACCTGCCTCGGGACGCCGAGGAGGAGAGCGCGGACGTCGACGTCGGCGACTCGGAGCCCGAGCCGCGGATGCACCCCGGCGCGCCTCCGATCGAGGAGATGTTGAGCCGGGGCCAGGAGATTCTCGTCCAGGTCGCCAAGGAGTCGCTGGGGACCAAGGGCGCGCGCGTCACGTCGTTCGTGTCGATCCCCGGCCGGTCGATCGTCTACATGCCCCAGGCCCGGCACATCGGCGTGTCGCGGCGGATCCGCGACGAACAGGAGCGCGAGCGTTTGCGGGGCATCGTCAAGGGTCTGCGTCCGCCGGCGGGGGGCTTCATCGTCCGGACGGTGGCCGAAGGCAAGGGCGAGGAGGACCTCGCCTCGGACATTCAGTTCCTCGGCCGGCTGTGGACCGAGGTGCAGGCGCGGTTCGAGCGCGCGCCGGCGCCGTCCCTGCTTCACGAGGAAATGGATCTCACGTTCCGGGTGGTCCGGGACCTGTTCTCCCCGCAGATCGACGAGTTCCTGGTCGACGATCCGGAGGCCTACGACAAGTGCGTCCGGTTTGCCTCGTCGTTCGTGCCCCAGCTCGCGGCGCGCGTGCGGGCCTGGGACAAGGACGCTCCGATCTTCGAGGCGACCGCCATCGAGAAGGAGATCGAGAAGGCGCTGCGCCGGCGCGTCTGGCTCAAGTCGGGGGGATACATCGTCATCGATCACACCGAGGCCCTCGTGGCCATCGACGTCAACACGGGGAAGTACGTCGGCAAGCGGGATTTCGAGGAAACCGTGCTGAAGATCAACCTCGAAGCGGTCGGCGAGGTCGTGCGCCAGATCCGTCTGCGCGATCTCGGCGGCATCATCATCATCGACTTCATCGACATGGAGCGCGCCGATCACCGCGAACAGGTGTTCAAGGCCCTGTTGAAGGCCCTCGCCGACGACAAGGCGCGCACGAACGTGCTCGAGATCTCGGAGCTGGGTCTGGTCGAGATGACGCGCAAGCGCGTACGTCAGAGCCTGCAGTCGGTCTTCTGCGCGCCGTGTCCGGCATGCAAGGGAAGCGGCGTCATCAAGTCCGACGCCACACTCGCGGCCGAGATCCTCCGCAAGATTCAGGCGGGGGCGCGAGACGCCACGGCGCCGGAGGTTCTGGTGCGAGCGCATCCGGAGACCGCGCACCACCTGGATGTGGAGCGCCGGGATGCCCTGGAGCGCCTGCAGGCGATGATCGATCGCAAGATCACGGTCCAGGCGGCCCCCTCGTTCCACCGCGAGCAGTACGAGGTGTCGTTCAAGTGACCACGGCGGGCGCCGCGTGACGCCGTCGGGCAGAATCAGTCGCTCGAGCATCCTGGATCAACTCAAGCGCGCCGCCCGTCAGGGTGATCGGGTGGCCCTGGCCGCGGCGACCCAGCAGATGAAGATCTGGGCCCTCTCGCCGCGATACTGGCAAAAGTATCTCGATCTGCTCACCCATCCGCTGGCACGGCTGGTCGACCTGACGGTGATCAAGCAAGGCGACAAGATCGCTCGTCAGAAGGGCTGGGTGACAGCGAGGCAAGAGCCCCGCCGGACCCGCTCCGGCGATCGCCAGTCCGTCACACGCGCTCGGCGGCCCACCGACGGCGGCCGCGGGATCTCCTGTCAGCCCTTGCTCTTCCCCGACCAGGGGGATTGACAAGCGCGGCGCCGGCGCAAGACATCGCGGCGCCCGCCGCTGTCCCCGTTGATCGCCGGCGGAGCACGAGCCCACCGTGCTAGAGAACCCAGGTAGGGTATCGGTCGCGACGCGGGGGGCGGCGGGGACGACGGCACGGCGTTCGGCGATGTCGCAGGCGGGACGCCGCCGCGCGCCACCGAAGGCGAGCGGGGCATCGTGATGATGGATCCAGACACCAAGGCGAAGGTCCTGGGCCGGCTGCGGAGGATCGGCGGCCAGGTGCAGGGCATCCAGCGGATGCTCGACAACGACGAGGATTGCCGCGACATCCTGCTGCAATTCGCGGCCGTCCAGGGCGCGGTGGAGCAGGCGCGGAAGTTGTTGCTGGGGCAGCACATCGAATCGTGCGTCGCGGATGCGATTCGCTCCGGCTCGAGTCGGGAGCGACAGAAGCGGGTGAGTGACCTGCTCGCCGTCGTCTCGCGGTTTTCGGGCCGGTGAGATCGTGCGCCCGATAAGAGTGTCCTCTCCGGTCAGCGCGCAGCGAAGAGCCGTCCCGAGGAACTCGGCCGTTTCCGGGACAGAGAGGAGACCGATTGATGGCAATGGACCCGGTCTGCCACATGGAAGTTGACCCCAGGAAGGCGGCGGCTCAATCCGAGTACAAGGGCGAGGTGATCTATTTCTGCACCACCGGGTGCAAGGCAACATTCGAGGCTGCGCCCGAGAAGTACATTTCGCCTCCCAAGTGATTGCTGCGCCTTGCCTCGAGGGTCGCGACCGTTATGAGCGGACGATGGACGCGTGGGTCGACAATACCCACCGCGACGCCTTCACCCACACGGTGAGGATCACGGACGAGGACGCCGCCATCGAGGCGAGCGGCGTGTGCACCCCTCCGCCATCCTACGAGGTTCGCAGCGCTCGTGCACGCGTGCTGTCGGGACCCGTCGATACCGATCTGGCCATGGCGTTCGCCGGGCTCGAGGGGGAGCGAATGGTGGCGGGATTCACGCGCCGCCTCGGCGACCTGTGCGGCTCGCGCCGTGGCGCCGCGCTCTTCGTCGATGCGGGCATCGAGATCGCCCGACTCGCGCGGCAGGTGACCAGGCTTCCGGCGGAAGCGACCGCCCGGTTCGTCCGTGGCGACGCCCTACAGTGCTGGGCGCTCGACTCGGCCGCGTGGAACGATCTGCCGGGGTCGTGCTTCACCTATAGCGCTGCGGGCCAGGCGCTTCTGGGCGCCCCGGATGTGTTCTCGCAGGCGGACAGAGATCTCTATTCGCCGCCGCCTGGCGCCTCGAAGATCTTCACCCGCCGCCGATCGGTTCGCCTGGTACAGACCGGCGATCGGCTTCATCTGTTCCACTCGCTGCACGACAACGTGCACGGCTTCGACGTCCACTGCGAGATCGACCTGCCATCGGAGCGAATCGCAGCCGCGGAGTCGGTGATCTCGCGGTTGCCATACCGCGGGATCTGCTCCCAGCCGCAGGCGAAGATCGCCTCGCTGACTGGACTGCCCGTCGATGCCGGACTTCGCAAGCGCCTGCAGGCGCTGGTCGGCGGGTCGACCGGGTGCGCGCAGCTGTACGACCTCCTCGCTGATCTCCTCAAGTTTCTCTCGTTCCACTGATCGGCTGTTGCCTTGCGCGGGGGCTTGACGGGCGACCATGGTGGCGGGACAATCTGTACCGACTGGTTGGTATAGTACAACATGCGCACGGCGACGGGGTCATACATCATGAGGACGATGGGAGCCACCATGGCGGAGTGCCGAAGCGCCAAGGGCGCCGCGACGCGGGACCAGATCCTGGACGCCGCGACTCGCTTGATCCATCTGAAGGGGTATCAGCCGACGTCTCTCGACGATGTCCTGAGGGAAAGCGGTGTCGGAAAAGGCAATTTCTACTATTACTTCAAGAGCAAGGAAGACCTGGGACACGCGATCATCGACCGGCTCGTCCGGGGATTCGTCGAGCGGACCCTCGAGCCGATCTTTTCGGACATGTCCCTCGGTCCGGTCGCTCAGCTCCACGCCTTCCTGGACCGCGTGCTCGAGGCCCAACGACAGCGCAACTGTGTCGGTGGTTGCCCGATGGGCAACCTGGCGTCCGAGTTGTCGGACGTGCACGAGGGCTTCCGGCAACGCCTGGCCGGGATCTTCCTGCAATGGCGCTCCACGCTGACCGAGGCGCTGAATCGCGCTCGGGCGGGCGGCATTCTTCGGTCCGACTGTGATCCCGTCGGTCTTGCCCAGTTCGTCGTGGCGACCCTGGAGGGGGGGATTCTTCTCGCCAAGGTCACCAAGGACATCTCGGCCATGGAGCACTGCGTCGATCACCTGAAGCAGCATTTGAGCTCATACACCACTTCTTCGCTCGATTCCGCCCGGAGTTTTGCCGAGCCGGCGCGTGGGAGAGTGATATGCGCACCCCGACCCTCGGAGAGATGAAGCCCGTCAACAACCCCGCACCCCCGGCCGGGGCGCGCGTGGATCGGGACGCGGCCCTGGTCGAAGCGCTCCGCGCCCAGGAGCCGGGTGCCGCCGAGTGGCTCGTGTCGCAGTACGGCGACCGCGTCTATCGCCTGGCCATCCGCATCACCGGCAACGAGCAGGACGCCGAGGAGGTGGTCCAGGATGCGCTCTGGACCGTCGCGCGCAAGATCGACACGTTCAAGGGCGAGTCGGCGTTCGGCAGCTGGCTGTACCGCATCACGGCCAACGCGGCGTACCAGAAGCTGCGAGGCCGGCAGGGCAAGCGCCAGGAAGTCTCGCTGGAGGACTTGCTGCCGACCTTCGACGAGCA
>Ga0126379_10000652_pt1 | contig 19364 bp, 11 predicted proteins | sample PanSoiMetPlot_24_FD_92640 | JGI IMG/M metagenome (GOLD analysis project Ga0126379, IMG submission 92640) | Tropical forest soil microbial communities from Panama - MetaG Plot_24 | ecosystem: Environmental > Terrestrial > Soil > Tropical forest > Bulk soil | place: Panama | collected 2016-02-17
GTGATTCACGACCTCAACTTGCTCGACCTCAACCCCAAGGCAGCTGGATTCGCAGCCGTGATCAGCGGCCATTCGCATCACCCGAAACGGGAGGTTAAGGCAGGTGTGCTCTACTTCAATCCCGGCAGTGCAGGTCCGCGGCGCTTTAAGCTGCCCGTAACAATCGGAAGATTGGACATTATCGGCGGCGAGTTGCGCGCCGCGGTAATAGAGATCATCTAGGAGTACAGCGCCCCCCGGAACTGCCTCCCAAGATTCCAAACTAAGAGCCTTTAGTTTCACCTCATCTGTTAACTCCCTGGCTTACTCAGCCGATAACCAACGCCTATGACTTTCGTGCGGCCAATCCGCGAAATCCGTTAATAGACCGGCTTACTTCGTACTATCTTTAGCTGAGTAGCAGAGGAGAGATGAATGCGCTATCTGAGTTGGGGGGTTGCTGTTGGAGTGATTGTTTTGACCGTTGGCGCCTGGGCAGTCCAGAATCCTGCCCGCACCACTGCGCCGGGCCAAGCAGGCAGCACGCGCGACAAGCGCAGCGCCGGCGCGCAAGGTGCGGGCTCGACAAAACCCAGCGACGCCGAGCTCAAATGGCTGCAGGAGCTCCTGGCAGACCGCGAACTGATGGCGGAGTTAGGACAGCTGTTCGAAAAACTGCAAAAAGATGTGCATTATCCCCCAGCGCGAAGCGAAAGCAAGATTCTGCCTCGCCTCTCCGACTCTACAGTCTTCTATGGGGCGTACCCCAACTACGGCGATACCGTGCATCAGGCAGCGCAGATCTTTGAGCAGTCACTCCGACAGAGCCCGCACCTCAGTGCGTTTCTTGCCAAGAACAAGCTCGACGTCATGGAAACGAAGGTCGAAGATGTCCTCGAAAAGGTTTACGAGCTCTCCCAGTTCCTGAGCGACGAGGTCGTGATCGAAGGCCAGTTGGAGGGCAAAGAGCCGAGCGGGTTTCTGATTGCCCGGATCAAAAAACCGGGCCTTCGAGAATATCTCGAAAAACTCAACAATGAATGGATCACCAACAAGGCCGACCGGCTAACGATCCTCGACCCACAGCAACTGGCCGCGGCCAAGGTCCTGCCGCATGCGCCAACGGTGTTGATCCGTCCCGACGTGGTCATCGTTGGCTTTGACGGGTCTGCGCTGCAAGGATTCAGCTCGCGATTCGATGAGGGCGGAGCCAAGTTCATCTCCAGCCGTCTGGGCCAACGGGTGGCGCAGGCCTACCACGGAGGCACCAACTCGGTCCTCGGTGTCGACTTACACAAATTGATCAGTTCCCTGCCACAAGGACGGCAGCAGGACCGCGTCATGCTCCAGAAATCGGGACTGGCCGACGTGGATTACCTCCTGATGACCAATGCCGGGTCGGCGAACGGGCCCAAGAATGAATTTGAAGTGATCTTCACGGGTCCGCGGCGCGGCATCGCGTCGTGGATCGCTTCTGCAGGACCTATGGGCGGGCTGGACTTTGTCTCCACGAGCACCGCATCCGCCGGCGACATCATGCTAAAGAACCCGGCGCAGATTTACGACGAGTTGCAAGATATGGCGGGCGAGAACGCCTTCGCTGGTCTGCGGCGGATGGAGATGCAACTCAACTTCAGTCTTAAGTACGACCTGTTGAGTAAGCTGGACGGCGAAGTCGCTTTTGAGAGCAAACTGCCGAACGTGCCCGGCACGATCAAGGCACAGAACACTTTTGCACAGAATGACCTGGTGGTGCAAAAGCCCATGTTCAAGATCATTTTGAAGGTCAACGATGCGGTTGGCTTGCAGCGGACTTTGGACAAACTGCTGCCGATGGCTCCCGTCCAGGCTGGCCAGTGGGAAGAAAATGGCGTCACGTTCCACACCCTTACGACGCCCACGGATGCCTCTACGGAAATCAACTACTTCTTCCTGGACGGATACATGGTCATCGCCAGCGACCGGGCCGGAGCCCGCGAGGCGTTGCAAGTTCATCGCAGCGGGCATTCACTGGCGAAGTCAAGCGCGTTGCGCGAGACGATTGCGCAGGCACACTCGGGCCAGTCATCGGTTGTCTTTTACCAGGACCCGAGCCACACCTGGGGGCAGATGATGATGCAACTGCCGCCGGAGATGCGCAGTCTGTTCGCAGCCAACGCCAGTATCCTGAATAAACCGACGATTCTTTCGATCGTCGCCGAAGACAGCTCCTTCCGAGCCACGACGAATAGCAGCGTGCCGGCCGATGCTTCGGTGATGGCGATTGTCGCGGCGGTTGCGATTCCAAACCTTTTGCGGTCGCGCCAGACGGCCAATGAAGCCGTTGCGCTTTCCCTGGTGCGCACGATCAACAGAGCCCAAGCCGACTATATGAACTTTTATCCCTCTCGGGGATATGCCCCCAACCTGGTTACTCTCGGCGGCGAAAACTGTTCCGACGGCAACAGGGTCGCCGGCCATGCCTGTCTGCTCGATGAAGCACTGGGCAATGGCAATTGCACCGGCGGCAAATGGTGCGAGAAGAGCGGATACAAGTTCAGCGTGCGCGCCGTCTGCCTGCAGGAACAGTGCCCTAACTACGCCATCACCGCAGTTCCCTCTAACCCCGGCGCTGGAGGCAAGAGCTACTGCTCGGCCAGCGACGGCATCGTGCGTTCACAAGTGGGACCCGCGCCGGAAAGCCCACTGACTGTGAGCGAATGCAAGAAGTGGGCGCCGATGAGATAGGGGCTCACGAAGACCGAATCCGGGGATTCACCAGCGAATAAACGAAGTCAGTGAAGAAGTTCACCACAACATAAGTCAAGCCGATCATGAGGATGCATCCCTGTACCAGGTAGTAGTCGCGGCTGCTGATAGCCTGGATCGTCAGCCGCCCGATGCCCGGCCAGGAAAAGATCGTCTCCGTGACGATGGCGCCGGCCAGCAGCGCGCCGAACTGCAAGCCAACGACGGTGAGCACTGGGACCAGCGCGTTGCGCAGGGCGTGCTTGTAGACCACAGCGCTTTCGGACAGCCCTTTGGCGCGTGCGGTGCGGATGTAATCCTGACCCAGTTCTTCGAGCATGGCGGTGCGAACCATGCGGGTGAGGATCGCTGCCAGCGCGCCGCCCATCGTGATCGAAGGCAAAACCAGATGGGCCAGCGTTCCCGATCCCGAGACCGGCAGCAGACCCAGCGAGATGGCAAAGAACAGGATCAGGATCGGTCCTAGGGCGAAATTCGGGAACGACAATCCGAGCAGACTGATGAAGCTCAGCGTGCGGTCGTCCCAACGATTGCGGCGACGGGCCGAACGCACACCAGCAGGAATGGAAATCAGCAGGGCGACAATCAACGAGGCCACGGTCAATTGCAGCGTCCAGGGATAGCGCTGGGCGATGATCTGGCCGACCGGCCTGTCGAAGCGCATGGAACGTCCTAGATCGCCACGCAGCACGCCTTTCCAATAGTTGAAGTATTGGCGAGGGACTGGAACGTCGAGCCCGTACGCATGACGTGTGGCTTGAATGTCAGCGGCGGAAGCGTTTTCCCCCAGCATCTGCTGGATGGGATCGCCGGGAACAAGGTGGATGAGAAAGAACACGACCGAAACCACCAGCCACAGGACCGGAATCATGTAGAGCAGGCGGGTTGCGATGTAGCGTAGCATTTTTTCTGAAACCCCGAGCGAGGCGAGGCGTCCCTATCGTCTCCAAGAGTTTACAGTCGCAACGTTGTTGGCGCCTTTTCGCTCTGCCCCAAAACGTCATCGTCACAATAGGGATCCCTCGCCCGGCTCGGGATTTCTGAAAACCTAACTCGCAGTCTCCAGCGACGTTCGCGCACCGGTGCTTTCGATCTTGACGCGGGCGATGCGGCGGCCTTCCATCTGTAGCACAGTGTAGCGGCGGCCGTCGTAATCAAAGGCCTCGCCGCCGCTGGGAATCCTCCCCAGTTGCGCCATGACAAAGCCGCCCAGAGTCTCAAAGCCCTGGTCACGAGGCAGAGTGATGTCATAGTGAACTTCCAGGTCACGCACGTTGGCGGAGCCATCGAGCACCGCGACGCCCGCTGCCAGGGATGGCGGAAGCTGGGCTACGTCGAACTCGTCTTCCAACTCTCCGACAATCTGTTCAAGCACGTCTTCCACCGTAACCAATCCGCTCGTGGAACCGAATTCATCCACCACCACGGCCAAGTGGCGTTTGCGCTGCTGGAATTCCACAAGGAGATCGCCCACCGCCTTGGTTTCCGGGACAAACAGCACTTCGCGCATCAGATGGCGGACCTTAAGCCCCGTCGGCTTTTGCGCAAAGGGAATGCCGGCAGCCAGGCGCATGTGCATCACGCGGGAAAGGTCCTTGGAGTAGAGCAGGCCGATGATGTTCTCTCTTCCCTTTTGCGGATCGTAAACCGGAACGCGGGAATGCTGCTCGTCGACCACCTTGGCCATGGCTTCTTCCAGCGGCAGTTCGGCCGAAAGCGAAAAGATATTGTGTCGCGGCACCATGATCTCGCGGACAGTCAGGTTCGCTAGCTCCAGAGCGTGATGGATCATCTCTTCTTCCGCCACAGGCAGAAGACCCAGGCGCCGGCTGGCGGTGACGATCAGCTTCAGTTCGTCAGGCGAGTGGGCGCTGCCTTCGCGGCGCAAACGCGATCCGAAGCCGCGCAATACCAGGTTCGCTGAGCGGTTCATCATTGCCAGGAAGGGATGGGACACGGTCATGAAGACGTCCATGGGACCGGCCACGGCCAGGGCTACGCGTTCCGCGCGCTCCAGAGCCAGGGACTTGGGAACCAGCTCGCCCAGAATCACCAGGAGGTAGGTGATGATGGCGAAAGCCAGCACCGCGGAGATACCGTGGGCATACACCCTGGCGTAAGGCACGTTGCCCAGCCAGGGCTCGATGATGGCAGCTAAGGTGCCTTCGCCGGCCCAGCCCAGGCCCAGGCTGGCCAGAGTCACGCCAAACTGGACCGCAGGCAGGAATTCGTCCAACCGTTGCTGAATTTTTTGTACGGTACGGGCGCCGATGCGCCGCTGCTCGATCAGCTGATGGATCCGCGTATCGCGGACGCTGACCATGGCAAACTCAGCAGCCACAAAAAAGGCGTTCGCGGCCACCAGCAGGACCACCAGGATGATCCGCAGCAACACCAAAGGGGCCATGGAGTCCAATGATACACCGTGGAAGTGGCGCAAGAATCGGTTATCGGGCACCGAAGCCATTACCAAAATTGTCCAAAATTGCCAAGAATCGCTGGGAATGATTGTCCGAATGGACAACTGGTCATCCACCCTCAATCTTTGCCTAATGGAAGTTTTGGCAATGGCTAATGACCCTCTCACTCGATCTGGCCAGACCAAATCTCCTTACTCCTGCTTCCTTTTTCCGTGAAATCAGGTCTAAATCAGTGTTTCCGCTTACTCGGGAACTCTTTCCTGGAACTTATTCTTTTCTGAAGGCGTATTTGGTACTGAGACCGCATACAGGGGGTTGTTGTGGCAAACGGTAACGGCAAAAAGAAGAAGAGCAAGCGCTTCTGGTTCGTTCTCGGTGGCACTTCTCTTGTCGTCATAGGAATTTTGTTTTTTGGGGTCAAGGCGGTCAGTGGCGGCAGCAAGATTGATCCCTCCAGGCTGGCAAAAGTAGAAAAGGGTGATCTGGCCAAAGCGGTGGTGGCCACGGGCAAGATCGATCCCATTGTGAAGGTCGAGGTCAAGTCCAAGGCAAGCGGCATTGTGCAGAGCCTGTTTGTCGACTATGGCGACACAGTCAAGAAAGGCCAGGTCCTGGCCGAGCTCGACAAACAGCAGATCCTGGCCCAGGTAAACCAATCCAAAGCATCGCTGGAAGCCGCAGAAGCCGCCTCCCGCGCCGCGGAAGCCGACCTGGAGCACGCCAAGTACGACGCCGAAGGCCCGGACCTTCCTATGCTCAAGCGCGCATATGAACGCGCCGAGCAGATGGCCAAAGACGGCGTAGTTTCCGACTCCACGAAAGATGACGCGGAAAAGAACTACCAGCTGGCGGTCAATAAACAGCAGCTCGGGAAAGCCAATGCTGTGTCCGCGGCAGCCAAGCTCCGCCAGGCCCAGGCCCAGGTTTCGCAAGCCAAGGCTCAGCTGGAGGAAAAGGAAGAGGAATACCGCAATTCCACCATCGTTTCTCCCATTGATGGCGTCGTGCTCTCGCGTGACGTCGAAATCGGCGACGCAGTCAGCTCCATCCTTGTGCTGGGGTCTTCGGCCACGCTGGTGATGACCCTGGGCGACACCCGGGAAGTCTACGTCAAAGGCAAAGTCGATGAGAGTGACATCGGCAAGGTCTACATGGGACAGGCGGCTCGGATCAAAGTTGAGTCTTACAAAGACCGCACCTTCTCGGGCAAAGTCACCAAGATTTCACCCATGGGAGTGGAGAAAGACAACGTCACCACTTTTGAAGTCCGGGTTTCGATCGATAACGCGAAGGGCGAGCTGAAAGCGCAGATGACCGCCAACGCGGAGATCATCCTGGAAGAGCACAAGGGCGTGCTCATGATTCCCGAAGCTTCGTTGATCTACGACAAAGACCGCAAAGCTTCGATTGAAACTCCTGATCCCTCGGCAAAAGACGGGAAAAAGAAACTTGCCGTCACCGTGGGCATTTCCAACGGGTCCAAGACGGAGCTGCTCTCCGGATTAAAAGAGGGGCAGCAAGTGATCCTCCAGTAACTCGTACTCATTTTCGTGGAGGCAACATGAAGGCATTGAGAAACCTTGGCATTCTTGCGACCCTGGTAGCGCTGGCGGTTCTGCCGGCGAGCGCCACGGCGACCGGCCACTTTGAGCGTACACTCCAGGTCTCCGGCCCGGTAGATCTCGAAGTAGTTTCCGGTTCCGGGAATATCACGGTCCACACCGGCGCCAGCAACAGCGTTTCAGTGTCAGCCAAGATTCGGGTCAGCGCGTCCTGGCTCTTCGGCGGTGACGAAGAAGGCAAAGTCAGGCGTATCGAGCAGAATCCGCCCATCGAGCAGCAGGGCAACACTATTCGCATCGGCCACGTTCAGGACAATGATCTGCTACGGCACATCTCCATCGACTACGACGTGACCGTACCCGCGGAGACCAAACTCAGCAGCCACACCGGCTCCGGCGACACATTCGTCAGCGGAATCCAGCTGCCGGTGGTGGCTAAGACGGGTTCCGGCAATGTGACTGCAGAGAACCTTGGAGCCGATGCGCATATCAGCTCGGGCTCCGGCGATCTGAAGATCAACTCCATCAAAGGCGTATTGCACGCCGACACCGGCAGCGGCAACGTCCGCGCCCAAGGCGTAGCCGGAGCGATCTTTGCCAGTACCGGAAGCGGTGACGTCGAGATGGACCAGGTCGCTGCCGGCGACATCAAAGTCGACACCGGCTCCGGCAACGTGAAGCTGCGAGGCGTCAAAGGCGGCCTGCGGGCGTCCACCGGCAGCGGCGACATTCAAGCCGAAGGCGAGGCGACGCACGACTGGCGTCTGGGAGCCGGGTCAGGGAATATCACGTTGCGGCTTCCTGCCCAGGCAGGGTTTGATCTAAACGCTCGCACCTCCTCGGGAACACTGAAGGTCAATCGCCAGATCACCACCCAAGGCACGTTTTCCAGAAATCAGATCCAGGGCAAAGTGGGGGGCGGCGGCGTTCTGCTGGACCTGCACACCGGGTCGGGCGATATCGAGATCGAATAACTTTTTACGTTAGCGCAGGCGGAGGCCAGGCATCGTTTTGGCTTCCGCTTTTTTGTCTGGTGCAGCGCAAACCGACATGGCCGGTGCCGGGCAAAGCAGCAATCTGCGCAATCTGGACATGGTCCTTTCCTTTCTTTTGCAAGTAAATCCCTGCAACTACCTTCTCTAGTCTGAAATGCGTCATCGTAGCTTCGGAGCCACCCCCGGATTACAGGGAATCGTGAAGACTTGCCTAGGCGAAGCTAATAGAACGTTGTGGACACTTAGCGGTCAGACGCCTAGAATTAGCCCAATTTTCAGCACTGGAATTGTTGTGCCCGTACCTCCCGTATCTTCGGGGGAAGTACTTGGGGTTTCTACGAACACGGTCCGGGACCAAAATTACACGAAGGCCTGACTTACGCGCGACATGAGAGGACAAGGGGACCTCAATGAAGGAAGCGCGAGCAAAGACCGTTGAATCAGTTTTTCACGAAGCCTTAGCCAAGCCGGAAGCTGACCGCGAAAAATTCCTTGCAGAGGCCTGCCACGGCGACCAGGAGCTCTATCGCAAGGTGGTGTCTCTTCTGAGAGCACACGAGAAGCCAGATGCCCCGCTGCAAGATGGTCCCGTCCCCACATTCCCGAAGAGTCCGGAGCATGCTCTCCCCGAGGGCAGCCGCATTGCTTCCTACCGGATCGTCCGCCCGCTGGGCAAAGGGGGGATGGGAGAGGTTTACGAAGCCTATGACGAGCGTTTGAAGCGCCGCGTTGCGCTGAAAACCCTCCAACCGAGCCTGGCCGGCGACGCTGCGCGCGTCGAACGTCTGAAACGCGAAGCCCGGGCAGCGTCCGCCCTCAACCATCCCAACATTCTTACCATTTACGACTTCGGGCGGGCGGGTGATACCCAATTCATCGTCAGCGAGCTGGTCGAGGGCGTGTCTCTACGCGAGCTGATCGGCGACCTCTCCCCGTCCGAGGCGCTCGACTGCTCCCGCCAGATCGGCCTGGCGCTCCAGACGGCTCATGCCGCCGGAATTGTTCATCGCGACATCAAGCCGGAAAACATCATGGTGCGGCCCGATGGGTACGTCAAGGTACTGGACTTCGGGCTGGCCAAAGTCGGATCGGTGCCCGCGCCCGACAGGACACTGCGTGAGCAATCGACGCAGACCAGCGTCAGCGTCCCTGGCGCGCTCATAGGCACAATCAGCTACATGTCTCCGGAACAGGTGCGCGGCGAGGAAGTGGATTCCCGCACCGATATCTGGGGCTGGGGTGTGGTTCTGTATGAAATGCTCGCAGAGCGCCGCCCGTTTGACGGAGTCGCGGGCATCCTTAACCAGGAGCCGGGACCGCCGTCCCAAAACCCCGAGCTGAACCGGATCGCCGCCAAGGCACTGGCCAAGCCGGTCGAAGCACGCTATCAAAGCATGGCTGACGCACTTAGGGACCTTGCGGAGCTTCGCCCGAAGCTGCAGGCGCAGTCACACCCTTGGTCGCCTTGGCGCCGCAGGCTCTCTTGGACAGCGCTGGCGTTATTCATCGTTTTAACCATGGGCGCCGTGGGTTACTGGTTCTACTGGACCTCATTGCGCGAACCCTTTCGCATCAAGGGCATGGTTCCTATCACTACCAGCGGGAACGTGCGACTGGGCCTGGGAGCCATTTCTCCCGACGGAAACTACGTCGCCTTTGTGACAGAGGACACTCGCGGGCAGGCCCTCAAAGTCATGCAGTTGGGGTCTCGCTCGGAAACCGAAAAGTTAACCTCTCGTTCCGGAACGTTTAATGGTTTGACCTTCTCCCCTGACGGGCAGTTTATCTACTACGTTCTAGTGCAGAATTTTTTCGGGAAGCTTTATCGGCTCCCGCTGATTGCCGGCGAGCCCAGATTGGTCGCTGAAGATGTGGACTCGCCCGTGAGCTTCTCGCCCGATGGGTCCCGCCTCGTCTTCCGGCGCAATGATGAAAATCGCCAGGAATCCTACTTGATTATAAAATCCGTGAACAGCACTGAAGAGATGACGTTAGCAGCGCTGAAATACCCCGACAGTTTCTGGCCGGGGCCTCTCTGGTTTCCTGACGGAACGTCAGTGCTCGGTGGCATCTATGCGGGAAGCGAGCCCAAAACCCCCACTAAGATTGTTTCCGTCAGGATTAGCGATAAATCAGTAAGAGAGATTAGCAGTCAGTCCTGGGACCGCATCTACAAGCCAGTCTGGATCAAGAATGGGCACGGAATCGTCGTCGCTGCGAGGGGCGCCGACTCCAACCACAGCCAGCTCGTGGAAGTTGCCGTGCCCAACGGCACCGTGACGCCGGTCTCGCATGACACGGAAGACTACAACGACCTGGATGCGACGGCGGGAGCAAACAAGATCCTTGGAGTTTCCAGACACAGGGAGTCAAGCCTCTGGGTGACCCGGCTGAACGGCCCGGAAACGCCGAGGCTCGTCGCCAACGGCAAATACGATTTCGCGGCTTGGACAAAATCCGGTCAGGTCATATCGCAAACCGAGACAGGCGGCCAGCCTGATTTGTGGTCGATCGAAGTAAAAACGGGCGCCACACGCCGGATCACCGACGATCCTTACATTGAAACCGACCCCGCAGTCACCCCCGATGAAAAACATGTTGTGTACTCCTCTAATCGCGAGGGTGGCCGCCACCTGTGGCGGTCCAACCTGGACGGCAGCGACCCTCTGCGGCTGACATCGGGCGCGTCGTACGACTATCAGCCGGCGCTCACTCCGGATGGAAAGTGGATCATTTATACGTCGGATCGCAGCGGTCAGTGGGCCTTGTGGAAGGTTTCCTTGAATGGCGGTCCGCCTGCTCAGATTACGCCTGAGATGACTCAACAAGCCGAGGTCTCACCCGACGGCGCCTCTATTGCCTGCAATTACTTCGACGCTCGGTTGGGGGATTGGTCGACCGTCATCCTTCGTGCCGACAGCGGGCAAATTGTGCGTTCCTTTTCAGGTGTGCCCGGTAGGGCCATGGTTCACTGGTCACCGGATGGCAAAGGTTTGCTCTATGTGGCCACCACGAATGGGGCCTCCAACGTCTGGTTCCAGCCGGTCGATGGCAGTTTGCCACGACAGCTAACTCATTTCAGTGAGGAGACAATCTTTGCTTTCAGCCCTTCCCCGGATGGACACTCGCTGGCTCTGGTCCGGGGCAGAGAGACGGCAAATCTTGTCTTGTTCGAAAGTGCCCAGTAAGTTGAGTCAAATCCAACTAGGAGTCACTCGGATGACGAAACCCCCTGCACCCGAAATAGGGAAGCCTATGCTGTTGCCTGATGACACGGGCGTTGTGCTCGCGCCCATTGAGCCGTTTAATAACCCTGGTTGTCGGCCCCCGGGTAGCAACTGTCCTTCCTTTCACGCCGTCGACATCCAGTCAGCGGTTAACTTGTCCGACATTCGATTGCTTGTGTTAGAGATCGACAGCGCCAAGAAGCAGCATCTAGACCTCTGGATCGAAATTGCAACCGACGACTATTCGAGCCTGTTGTTTATGACCAAAAAGCAAGCGGTTCCCGTGCAAGCTGACAAGAACACCCTGGTGGGACTGGACCCTGAGGCGGCAGAAGCGGCCCAGCCTTACTTTGTTTCGGGAAACACCGTAACCCTGGCCGTGCGACCGAGAGGCGCAGGGGTAACGGTCAAGGTGGGCAAGATCGTCAGTTGTTGAGGCGCGTCAGAATCAGACGTCCAGTGTCTGTTGTGGCAGGTAAGCTCGCAGTGAAACATTCTGGCTCGCCGTTGTGAGGTCAGTAAAGTGGTGCAGCTCTTAAACTGCACCACTACGCTCACCTATTGACGTCTGCAAGTGTCCCAAATCAGGAACGCCCTCACTAAATTCTTAACTCGCATTTTCGAAACGATTCTCGCCGAGCTGTCACCACAGATCAGGGGCGAAAGCTCCGGTGTGTCTTCCGCTGAAGTGGCGAACTTTCCATCTGGTTGGCACTGGCTGTCAGCGGTTGGAACAGTTCTACACCACGACGAAAGGAGAATTTCTATGCCAAACACGACGACGGTCCCGGCTGGAAAGGGACCAGTGAATTTTACGACTGCAGGCAAGGTGATTACGCCGGCAGTGATTAAGCCAGCCACGATGGCAACGATGGTCGGACAGCTGGATCTCAAGTCTATCGACGCAGGAGCACGCTCCCTGGACACGATGAAGCTCAAACCGCGGCAAGTCAGCCCGTTGATGAGCAACGTTTACAAGACCTCGCAAGACAATGCACTCAAACTGTCCAAAGCGGTACTGCAGCATGCTCAGTCTCCGCAGGGCAACGAGGATCACGCACGCGCCCTCTTTCAGTGGGCGCAGCAAGAAGGCGCCCAGCAGCGGCAAATGGTGTGCCAGGCCTTTCAACAGTCCAAGCTCGGCGTGGTAGCTGTTCATCATATCGCCGAGCTCACGCAGAAGGACGCTCGTGCCTACATGAAGGACTTCTTCGAAGGCGGAGGCGACTTAGGCTCAGTGCTGCAATGGCTGGAGATCGCCGGCGGAGTGCTGCGGCAGAACTTGGATTCGAAGAAGGAAGGGACTGCCGGGGACGCGGTGAAATGGGTCGAGAACAAAGTGAAGGAAGTCGCGGGAAAAGTGGTAGATGCGGCCAAGGGCATGATCCAGACCGTGGGCGACGCCTTGAAAGCCGCCGGCAAGTCGCTCGCGCACGTCGTCGAGGAAGCGGCAAAATGGACAGCGAACCGGCTCGCTGATCTGGTGCATGCTCTCATCCAGGCGGGCAAGAGCGTTGCCGCATTGCTTGCGGAGGCGGTGAAGAAGGGACTCGATACGCTGGAGAAATTCGTCAAGGCATTGGTGGCTGCCGGGCAGAGTATTTTGTCCGCGCTCGAGTGGGCTGCCAAGCAGGCCGCGAATGTCTTGAGCTCCGTTCTGAAGGCGTTGTTGGCCGCGGGGCGCAAAGTAGCTGACGTGCTTTCACAAGCCATTCGGCTGGCCGCCAACGCTCTCAACCAAGTGGTGCAGGCTCTCTACCGTCTCGGGAAGAAGGTTGCCGAGATCCTGGCATCCGTCGCAAATTCAGCGCTCTCGATCATTCAGACGGTGCTGGAAGGTTTGTTTATGGTCGGAGCCCAGTTGGCCGATGCTGTGGCCTCAATATGCGCCGGAATCGCTGAAGGATTCCGAAAGGGCTTTTTCCAGGGGTTGATCGCAATCGGAAAGGCTCCTCTGGAGATCATCAAGGCTGCCGCCAAGGCAGGTGGCGCCATTCTAGGCTTGGCTTTGGCCGTGATCATGGAAGTATTCGGCGGCCACCGTCCGCTGAATGCGCAAGAGATCAAAGAGGCCAGGAAGGTGTTCGGATGGTCCATACCTCTCGAGCGGGTCAAGCTCGCGGTGGCGTCCGTACCTGCCGACGTGATCAATTGGATCAACGGCAACCGCACGTTCACCACCATGTACGTGATCAACTTCGCTTCCTGGGACCACATCGATCAAAACATGCACACGCTCATCCATGAGTTGACCCACGTCTGGCAAGCAACCACCGCCGGCCCTGTCTACATGGTGGAAGCCCTCTGCTCGCAGATTGCCGGCCGCGGATACAACGTCACCGACGCTGACCTGGCTAAAGCCAATGGCAACTTCAACAAGCTGGAACGCGAACAGCAGGCCGTTGTCGTTGAAAACTACTGGTGGGGACGGTTTGGTGGCAATGCGGGGATCGACTGGAAGAAATACCAAGCCCTCGCGCAGGCCGTATTTAAACCGGAACCTCGGACCGCGCCCGCAGGCGCTCTTGCGCGCGGAGCGGCAGCCTAGCATGAACGACCTGCTCCTCTGCGTGGGACCGGAGCGTTTCCGGTCAACGTTCATGCAGAACTGGGAATCGGACGGGGAGCGGGTGCTCTTTGTTACAGAAGAGCGCCCGCAGTCCCCGGGCTCGATTGCCCGGCTGGAGTCGTATTGCCGGACTGCAGCTGCCGACAAAGTCAGTGCCGTGCTATTGCTGGTACCGAAGCGGTGCTCGCCGCAGAAGGCACTGCCAGGGCCTACGATAAGCGGTTTGCCTGCGGGCCTGATGCCGGCTGACCAGCCAGAAGACCTGGAGGCGTGGTTGGAAGCCCGCCGCCAGAAGACGGCCGGCGTCGGCGCCGGCATTATGGCCATGTGGCGCCGTTCCTATTTGTCACTGGGCGCCCGGTTTCACCGGTGGCTCGAAGCAGGAAGCTACGGCACGATCGAGAACTGGTTCGCCAATGAGATGAACTGCCACGAAGTCTGCCGACGAATCGCAGCCGGGGCGCGGCTTGTGCTTTACCTGGGCCATGGGCGGTCAGAAGGGCTGTCAGCATACCTCGGATTACGGTGGAGCGACGTGGTCGCCGTGCGCAAGTTCCGACCTTGCTGCAGCATGATCGCTTTTGCCTGTGACACTGTGAAGCGCGAGACAAAGCTTCCCTTTGGCTGCCGGATGGTCTGTTCAGCACGCGCCCTAAGCTACTTTGGATCGACGGCTGCCGTCCCGTTACGTGCCAACGCCCAGCTTGCGTCGCTTGCAGGACAGCAGTTTGCCGGCGGCCGTGTGCGCAATTTGGCTGAGCTTGTCCGCGGATTGGATGCCATGACTCAGACTTCGCCCAGGCTGCAAGCTGCACGGCAAGCTTTCCAGAGTTTCCGCATCATCGGCAACCCGCTCGAGCAATTCGCCTAATTTGTTTGGTGGTTCCCCGTTTCCCGTTTTGCCCGACAGTTACCCCCACGAGACTCCATCCCGAAACCCTGCGGAGTCCGCCGCGGCGGACGAGCACGGTGAGGGACCTGCTCCGCTGCCGTTTCGCGTAAGCCCGAGCGCCTTCTTACGACAAGAGCGCTCTGTAGTCCCTTGCGTCAATAACAACGACTTACAGCGCTTGACGTGCCCAGCCTGACGACACATACTTCCGGGTTGAGAGAAGACTCCAGCCAAATCCAAGGTGCTTCGTGATCAAAAAAATGAAGCCATTGCTGATTGCTGTTGCCCTAGTTTTTGCCACCCACTGCTCCGGCCAGAATCCAAGCGAACAGCCAACGCAAACTTCAAAGCCAGAGCCGGCGACGTGCACGGTCCAAGGCACAGTGGTGTCAGCTAGCACAGGAGAAGCGCTCAAGGGAGCCAGTGTTGTTCTCATCGACCGCAAGGGCAAAGCGCCCGAGGCCCTCACGGACCCGAACGGTAAATTCGTCATCAGTGGCGTGCCGGCAGGCACCTATCACTTCCGGGCGAGCAAGCTCGGCTATGCGGAGCAGGCCTACCACCCGGATGCATCGGGTCCGGCGCGATTGTTAACGCTGGCGCCAGGCGACAAAGTCGACAAGGTGATGTTCCGGCTTGGCCGGGCTGGCGTGATCACAGGACGCATCTCCGACGAAAGCGGAGAGCCGCTGGTCAGTGTCCCAGTAATCGCTCTGGTTTCACAAACAGCAATGGACCACGTCAAGATGACCGACTTCGTAGACACTATGCCACCTGGGATGAATCTTTTCGAAATTGCTTTGACCGACGACCTGGGCGAGTACCGACTCTACAATCTGCCGCCAGGCGGCTACTACGTTGCGGCCAGTGATACTCGCGTTCAACTGGCCTATATGGGTGGTGAAAGGCCAGCAAGAGGATTGGACTTGGCCTCGGGATTGTTCAACCGGATTCCCGGCAACCATCCGCTCCTCTATTATCCCGGCGTCTTCAAGGCGAGCGAGGCGCAAAAGATACGCCTGAGCGCCGGGCAGGAAGCGCACATCGATCTCTCCCTGCGGCCGGTGAAAGTGCTCACCGTCTCCGGCCGCGTGTTAGATCCCAATGGCAAGCCCGCAAGCTGGGCCGATGTCCAACTGGCGTCGCTAACCAAGTCGAACGACGCGTTCAGCGACGACCTCAGCTGTCGCACGGATGCGGAAGGCAAGTTTGAGATCAAGAAGGTTCTGCCCGGCTCCTATCTGAGCTCAGCGAATGCCGACGTCGAAGATGCAACGGGATTCAGGAGATATTGGACGGAGCAACCAGTTGAAGTGGCCGGCGACGACGTTTCCGGTCTAGAACTCCAACTGAGGGGCGAGGTGGAGATCTCCGGCAAGGTAACCGCGCTTGGAGGTGCGAGGCTTGATTTTCGGACCGTTCGCGTCTACCTGGAGGACGCGAGCGTCTATCTGCGGATCGGCGCAAGGACGCTATGGCAGAACGGTGATGATGTGAACCAAGACGGAACATTCCACTTGGCCCATATGGGGCGCACCACGTATCGGATTCGCGTGGCGGAGCTGCCGGACGGCTGGTATGTCCGCTCCGCCGCATTCGGTAGCCAGAACGTTCTGGAGAATGGGCTGAGGCTCGCCGGAGACGACGCCGGGCATTCTCTGGATGTAACGGTCAGTCCTGAAGTTGCTCAGGTTGACGGTGTTGTCCTGAGAGGCGACCGTCCCGTGCCTGGGGCCAAGGTGCAATTGATACCTGAGCCGGTTAATCCCTTTCGACAGTCGGAGTTAGATAGGTCCAATGCGGCCTGGGCCGATGAAACCGGCCACTTCGTGGTGAAGAACGTGGCTCCAGGCAGCTATCGCGTGCTGGCTATCGACGTTGAAAACGACGTCGAGGAGGATGAACTTGAGTCCCCTGCCAGCGTCAGCGTGGTGCTGGCTGAAAAGGAGTCCAAGACCGTGCAGATCAAGCTTGGCCAGATGCGCGAATGAACAAAACTGTTTCCGACCACCTTATCGCTCAATCCAAGGCAACCGCGATTGACCTTCCTTTCTCCAAAATGTTATAAAAAAAGGTCTTACTGATCTGCTGGCTGCAGAGAAAAGACCCTCTGACGGCCCGGCATTCAGTGGGCCCAACGCGGCCAAACCTCAACCACGGTTCTTGATGTGGAAGCGCGTTTCAGGATGCCAATAGGCGCTAAGTAATTTCAAAAACCCACACTTTGAGCTTTCTTTTGGAGGAACCTCGTATGCACAACTGGCTCGCAGCGGGCCTGACTGACCGCGTAATCTCGCGCCGTGGACTGGCGCTGATGGCTGTGTTGGCCCTTCTAATGTTTGTTCTTCCCGCAGTCCATGCCCAGACGACGCAGGCACCCGCGCCAACGTCGCAAGCGGCTCCCCAGGCCTCGAACGAGGCCCAGGCCACACCGGCTCCGGCCCATGAGGCCGGCGGCGAAGCCAGCCTGAAGCTGCCACCCCTGGACGTGAAGTTTCTGAACGGGATTACTGGCTACAAGTTGCTCTCCATCGGCCTGATTTTCTGCGGCCTGGGATGGCTCTTCGGACTGGTGATCTACGTCCAGTTGAAGAACCTTCCGGTGCACCGCGCCATGCGCGAGATCTCCGAGCTCATCTATGAGACCTGCAAAACGTACCTGACCACACAGGGCAAGTTCATCCTCGTGCTTTGGGCTTTCATCGCTGTAGTGATCGTGCTCTACTTCGGCGTGTTGCAAGCTCTGGGCGCCTCGCGAGTGGCTATCATCCTGGCATTCAGCCTGGTGGGCATCGCCGGCAGCTATGGCGTGGCCTGGTTCGGGATCCGCGTGAACACCTTTGCTAACTCGCGCACGGCTTTTGCCAGCCTGCGCGGCAAGCCGTATCCGATTTACGCCATTCCGCTGAAAGCTGGGATGAGCATCGGCATGCTCCTGATCAGCGTGGAGTTGCTGATCATGCTCTGCATTCTGCTTTTCATCCCCGGAGAATATTCCGGCCCGTGCTTTATCGGGTTCGCCATCGGCGAATCCCTTGGCGCCGCGGCACTGCGTATCGCCGGAGGCATCTTCACCAAGATTGCGGACATCGGCTCTGACCTGATGAAAATCGTCTTCAAGATCAAGGAAGACGACGCGCGCAACCCCGGCGTAATCGCGGACTGCACCGGCGACAACGCCGGCGACTCAGTGGGCCCCAGCGCCGACGGCTTCGAGACCTACGGCGTGACCGGCGTGGCCTTGATCACCTTCATCCTGCTCGGGGTGCACGATCCCACGGTCAAAGTACAGCTCCTGGTCTGGATCTTTGTCATGCGTGTGATGATGCTGGTGGCCAGCGCTCTCTCCTACTTCGTGAACGAAGCCGTCGCCAAGGCCCGCTACGGCAACTCCGACGAGATGAATTTTGAGACGCCCCTGACATCGCTGGTCTGGGTCACTTCCATCATCTCCATCGTCCTCACCTTCGTGGTCTCCAAGCTCATCATTCCTGACCTTGGTGGCGATTCCTCGCTGTGGTGGAAACTGGCTACGATCATCTCCTGCGGCACTCTGGCGGGCGCCATTATTCCGGAACTGGTCAAGGTGTTTACCTTGATGAGCTCGCGCCACGTGCGGGAAATCGTAACTTCTTCCGAAGAAGGCGGGCCTTCGCTCAACATCCTTTCCGGGCTGGTGGCCGGGAATTTCTCCGCGTACTGGCTGGGCGTCAGCATCGTGGCCTTGATGGCTGTAGCCTTCTACTTCAGCACCCTTGGCCTGGGCTCGATTATGTTGGCTCCGGCCGTGTTTGCTTTTGGCCTGGTGGCTTTCGGGTTCCTGGGCATGGGACCGGTGACCATCGCCGTCGATTCCTACGGTCCGGTCACCGACAACGCCCAGTCGGTGTACGAGCTTTCCTTGATCGAACAGGTGCCGAACGTCGCACAGGAGATCAAGCAGAACTTCGGCTTTGACGTGAAGTTCGACCGCGCCAAGGATCTTCTGGAAGAAAACGACGGCGCCGGCAACACATTCAAAGCAACAGCCAAGCCAGTGCTGATCGGCACCGCGGTGGTCGGCGCGACGACCATGATTTTCGCCATCATGATGTCGCTGACTGAGGGCTTGACGAAACACACGGAGAGCCTCTCGTTATTGCATGCGCCGTTTGTGCTCGGCCTGATCACCGGCGGAGCCGTCATCTACTGGTTCACGGGGGCTTCAACGCAAGCAGTGACCACCGGAGCCTACCGCGCCGTGGAGTTCATCAAGCGCAATATCAAACTCGAAGGCGTGGAGAAGGCTTCCGTCACCGACAGCAAGCGGGTCGTCGAGATCTGCACCCAGTATGCGCAGAAGGGCATGATCAACATCTTCCTGACGGTCTTCTTCGCCACGCTGGCTTTCGCGTTTGTGGAGCCGTTCTTCTTCATCGGTTATCTGATCTCCATCGCGGTCTTCGGCTTGTACCAGGCTATCTTCATGGCCAATGCCGGCGGCGCCTGGGACAACGCCAAGAAAGTCGTGGAAGTAGTGTTCAAGCAAAAGGGGACAGACCTGCACGCAGCTACCGTGGTGGGCGACACGGTGGGCGATCCCTTCAAGGACACGTCCTCCGTGGCTTTGAACCCGGTCATCAAGTTCACTACGCTGTTCGGCTTGCTGGCTGTACAACTTGCGGTAACACTGAACCGGGAGAAAGGCTCGCAGCTCACCAGCGCTTTAGCTGTGGTATTTTTCCTGATCTCAGTGTTCTTTGTGTGGCGCTCGTTCTACGGAATGCGGATCGGAGCACAGAAGAAAGAATCCAGCGCCAAAGCGGCTTAAAGGTCTCCAAAGCGAAGTTCAAAACAACAGCCCGCCGGTAGGCGGGCTGTTTCATTGCGGCCGAGGCACTGTGCCCGGTTCGATCTGAGGCCGGCCCACGGATTCCTTCATCTTCTCTTTCACCCGGCGCGCCAGATGTTCCACCTCATCAGCCTTACGCAC
>Ga0126379_10000653_pt1 | contig 19363 bp, 11 predicted proteins | sample PanSoiMetPlot_24_FD_92640 | JGI IMG/M metagenome (GOLD analysis project Ga0126379, IMG submission 92640) | Tropical forest soil microbial communities from Panama - MetaG Plot_24 | ecosystem: Environmental > Terrestrial > Soil > Tropical forest > Bulk soil | place: Panama | collected 2016-02-17
CGGAAGTGACGAGGAAGGGCGCGATCTGGATGACTCCGGCCGGATCCGGCGGATGAAACTCCTTCCACGGGGTGCGCTTCCCAGTCTGGATGTCCACGAGGTCCACGACGCCGGGGTGCGATGCGATGTTGTAGACGTAGATCGACCGCCCATCGGCGGCGAAACGCTGGGCGTAATCGTCGTCAGACAAGCCGGGCACGGGGCTTGGCTCGCCCGGTTCGACCGGGTAGATCGCGATCCGCCGGTCCGGACCGATCGCGACGATGGACTTTCCGTCGGGCGAAAACGGATTCTGGTTCAGGATCACGACTCCCTCCGGCGTGATCGCGCGAGGCTTTGAGCCGGAGAGGTCGGCGATGAAGAGGCGGGCCGCGCGCCCGGGCTCGTTGCCGAGGACGAGGATGCGCTGCCCGTCCAGAAAGAACTTCGCCCACTGGCAGGCGATGCCGGGCAGCGAGATCTTCCTCGGCAGGCCTGCCCCCGTGGGCAGGAGGACGAGGTCCGGCGTCCCGATCTTCGGAGTCGAGAGGGCCCATTGCCCGTCGGGAGAGAACTCGAAGGACTTGCCTTCTCCCAACTGGATCGCCGGGGATCCGTCCACCTTGCGGACGAAGATCCCGGTCGGCTCGATCTGCTGTTCGTCGAACAGCACGAGCTTTCCGTCGCGGGAGAAGTCCACCGGGAAGGACCAGTTGAGCCATGTCAGGTTCTTCTCCGGGCCTCCGGAGGCGGACACGATGATTTCTCGGCGCGTCGCGCTTCGTGAAAAGAGGACCTTGCCGGTCCGCGAGATGTCATAGATCGAGTCCTGCTCCCCGAGGAGCGCCCACGGAGACCGTGTTTTGCCTGACGAGAGCGACGTCACCCGGAGAGGCGAGCTCGACCAGATCTCGTCGCCGGCCGGCGACCACGCGAGACCCCGAGTAGCTCCGGCCCCGGTCAGCCGCGTTTTTCCATCGCGGTCCACCACACGGATCGTTCCGTCGCTGTCGCCGAGCTGAGGATGATCCACGAAGGCGACAAGCCGCCCATCCGGCGAGACCCGGACGCTGCTGGCCCACGCCGAGGCCTCGTAGAGGACATGGCCGATCGGGTACTCCACCTTGCAGCGCCCTCCGACGTAATGGGAGACCGCCATCTCCTTGCCGTCCGGCGACCAGTCCGCGTCCTGGACGTTCTCCAGGATCTCGCGGGGAGCGCCGCCGGCAAGCGGGGCGCGCGCGAGCGTCCCGATCGTCTGGAACCCGATCGTGAAGTGACGATTGAGAGACAGCGCGAGCTCGCCGGTCGAGGAGACCGCGAGAACATCCGACGTCGGAAGCGAAAGGGACCGCGAGACGTGGCCCTCGGCGACGGTCGAGAAGACCTCCATTGGCCGGCCCTCGCTCGCCGCGCCGTAGAGGATCGTCTGGCCGTCCGGAGCGAAGCGCGCCGAGGTGATCGTCCCGCGCTGGTAGGTCAGGCGCTGGAACCGGGGTAGGGCGGGGGTCCGGCTGGGAAGAAGTCCGCGGCCGAGAGCTCCGAGCGCCGCGCCGGCGAGCAGTGCCGCCGCGGCTGGCAGGAGCCATCCGCGCCGTTTCGCCGGGACCGGCTCGGCGGCAGCGACTCCGCCCGAGGCCGACGCTTCCGAGAGGTGGCCGCGAGCCGCCGCGAGATCCCGCGCCAGGTCCTTCGTCGAGGCGTAACGTTCCTCGGGGTCCTTGGCGAGACAGCGCTCGATGATCCAGCGCACGGGCGCCGGCGCCTTCGGGTTGACCTGGCCGATCGGCTCGGGCTCCTCGCGAATGATGGCGACGAGAGTCTCAGCGCCCGTCTTCCCCTGGAAGGCGCGCTTGCCGGCCGCCATTTCGTAAAGGATCGACCCGAGCGAGAACTGGTCCGAGCGGAAATCTACCGGCTGCCCCGACGCCTGTTCCGGCGACATGTACCCGGCGGTCCCCATCACCGTTCCGGGCTGCGTCGCGGCCTCGATCGCCGTCGGCAGCTCGGATCCTTCGCGGGCCGATGGCTGCGTCAGCTTCGCCAGGCCGAAGTCGAGGATCTTGACGAAGCCGTCCTTCGAGATCATCACGTTCTCGGGCTTCAGGTCCCGGTGGACGATCCCCGCGGCATGCGCCTTCGCCAGCCCGTCGGCGATCTGGACGGCGTAATCGAGCACCTTGCGGATCGAAAGACTCTCAGCGGCGATGACGTCGCGCAGCGTCTTTCCCTCGACGAGCTCCATCGCCATCCATGTCGTGCCCTCGGAGACGCCGATGTCGTAGATCGTCAGGATGTTCGGGTGGTTGAGCGCCGTCGCCGACCGCGCCTCCTGCTCGAATCTCTGCCGCCGATCCGGATCCGCCGACACTTCGGCCGGGAGGACCTTGATCGCGATCTCGCGCCCGAGCCGGGTGTCGCGCGCCCGATAGACCTCTCCCATCCCGCCGGCCCCGAGGGGACCGCGGATCTCATAGGCTCCGAGCCGCGAACCCGAGGCGAGGGTCATGTCCCGCTCAGTTGATGGAGCAGGCTCCGGGCCCGCGCGGATCGCCGCAAGACCCGCAGGCAGAGCCGCTCCGCTCAGCTTGCCTGCGGGAGCCGTTCGAAACGGCGAAGACCGAGAGCTGCCGGTCCACCCGCCGGCTCTCGCACTCAGGGCACTCGATCCGAGTCTCCCCGCTCACGAACCGCTCGAACCGCGTGTCGCACTCCCGGCACCGATACTCGTAGATTGGCACCACTTCACAATAACCGATCCCCAGGAGTCCCGGGGTTCAGTTTTCTGGCAACAACACGAGGTCGAGAGCTGAGGCGAGGGGTTCGAAGTCTCGCCGGTCCGACGTCGCGATCCGCCGCAGGCCAAGCTGTTCGGCGATGGCGACAACGGCGGCGTCGACGAAGCCCAGAGACAAGCCGGCGAACCGTTCGTTCAGCTCCAGGACGCGACCGTAACGTTCTTTCGCAAGATCGGCGACAAGGTAATCCCCCTCGGCGAGTCCCTGGTAGAAGCGGATCCGGGCGCTCTTTCCAAGCCGGTCGCCGAGAAGATGGTCAACTTCCGGAATGACGGGCGCGGGAACAACGAGGCGCCCCCTCTCCTCTCTCAGGATGGCGATCGCGCGGTCGTGCCAGCTGTCGCGCCGGTCGTAAAGGGCATACAGGATTCCCGAGTCGAGCAGGACGGCCATCAGTCTTTGGCCCGGGGCCTCTTTCGCGGAGTCGGTTTGCTTCGTCGATCCTTGCGGCCTTCCTCACCGAATCCGGTTTGACGAAGGATTTCCTCGGCGTGCTCCGCCGTATCTCGGAATCCGCTATCGAAGGCTCCGACGCCCGGTGGTAGCCGGCTTCGGGTGCGGTGGACGTATCCGTCGAGAGCCTCCCGGATGAGCTCCGCGACCGGCCGCTTACGCCGGATCGCCTCCTGCTTGAGTAGGAGGTCCGTTTCGGTTTCCAGATAGATGGTGGTTCGACGCATATGCATATGTTAACATATACGCTGCAAGCCGCGGTCCCCGGATCGAAAAGACCCTCGGATCTGGGCTCCCCCACGCTCGGTCTCGACGGGGGAGAAGGAGCGTACCCGGAGGACCAAACGCGTATAGTTCGCCATGGGGGCTGCCGCGTCGATCCGCCCGGAGCGATCGGAGAGATCGAGGCGGGCATCACTTGGGCGCGTGTAAGTATCGTTGGCTTCTGACCGGGGTACTGGCCGCGACCCTTGCCCGGGCTGGCCGGTCTCAAACGTTCACCGAGTTCCCGATTCCCACGAACGACAGCCGACCGGTTGGGATTGCATCGGGCCCGGACGGCAACATCTGGTTCACCGAAAATCTAGCCGGCAAGATCGGTCGGATCAGCCCTTCCGGGGTCTTTACCGAGTTCACAATTCCGATCATCACCAGCTTCGTGAGCGACCCTGGGGGAATAGCAGCGGGACCGGACGGAAAACTCTGGTTTGCGGAGGGAGCCGCACATCAGATCGGCAAGATCACGACGGCTGGGGTCATCATCCAGATTCCCCTGGCACCTTTCACCGAACCTCTGGACATCGTGCTCGGCTCAGACGGAAATCTCTGGTTCTCGGAAGGGCCGGGTATCGGCCGCATAACACCGGAAGGCGCGCTCACCGAGTTTCCGGCGGGCAGTTCCTCTGGGTTTGTCGCAGCGGGTCCCGATAGTGCGATCTGGTTCACCGACCCTGTCGGCAACGCCATCGGGCGGATCACTACAGCGGGCGCCGTCGCCTTGTTTCCGCTCCCTCGCGCCGTCAGCACTCCAGACCACATCACCTCGGGCCCCGATGGGAATCTCTGGTTTACCGAGATTGACGGGAACAGGATCGGGAGGATCACGACGAGCGGCTCCGTGACGGAGTTTCCTCTTCCGCGGGGTTTTGCCGTCCCGCGCGGGATCGTCGCGGGGCCGGATGGCGCCCTTTGGTTCACCGAACAGCTTGGGAACAAGATCGGAAGAATAACGACTGCCGGGGACTTCACCGAGTTTGACATCCCAACGCCGGATAGCCGACCTTTCGCCATTACCGTCGGACCCGATGGGGCCCTCTGGTTCACCGAACTAAGCTCAAACAGAATCGGACGTATGACGGTTCAGACGGTGACCCGACCTCCGGTTCGCCGGAGCCCGCCACGCCTTGTCGGGGTCCGGCCGCCTCCTTAGTGCCATCCTCGGAGAGCCGGCGGAGGCTGATAGCTATCCCTCAGGCCAGAGGCAGCCGGAGGAGCCGACCCAGGTGCGGTCCTTGTTGAAGGAGACGCCCATCATCTTGCCCTGGGAGAGGCGGGCCAGCGTCGTCACGGGCAAGGGCTGGCCGTCTTTCCAGACGAAGAGAATGCGGACCTCGACCTTCGAGCGGTTGCCGTCGGTCGTCTCGATCGCCGGCTCGTAGGCGACCTTCCGCATCAGGAGCGTGTGGGCGCGCTCCGGGGCGGGAATGGCGTCGATGTCGGCGGGCGTGACCTCCACGTGGACTCCGCCTCCGGCAAAGGAGAAGAGCGGCTTCAGGACCCAGTTTTCCAGGTCCTTCGGGACCGACGGCAGGTCCGAGAGGAAGTGCGCTTCGGGAACCGTCGGGTGCCGAAGCGCCGGCAGCGCGTGCTTGGACCAGCGGAAATACCAGTTCGGATGCCCGGCCCAGGAGACGTCCAGTGGCTCGCGGATGTCGAAGGGGAGCGAGACCTTCTTGTGCGCGAGCTCGTCGAAGATGACCCGGTTGTAAATCCGGAGGATCCGCGTCGGCTTGCCGTCGCGGTCATACCAGAGCTCCCGGCCGCGCTTCTCGACCTTCATCAGATCGGCGGGGCGCACTCCCCAGAGCTTCTCGGTGAACGCGAAGTCCACATACGTCTTCTGGTGCGGCGGATCGAGATCGAGGAGCACGACGTTCTCCGCCGGCCGGCCGTCGAGGATCGCGTCGCCAAGGACCTTCCGGTATCCGTCCCAGTCGAGGCCGGAGAGGAAATACCCGAGCGGAGCCTCCTCCGCGGCCATCTCGGCGAGCGCGCGGGACTGGAAGACCTGGAACGCGTAGAGAGAGGGGAAGCCCTGGAGCTCGATCAGCTTCGGCTCGAGCCGCCCGTCCTTTCCCCGAACGACCGCGAAGTCGGTGCACGCGAAGACCGGCCGCTCGCCGGCGTCCGGAACGTCGAACTCCGCCGGGACCGCGGCCTTGGACCTCTCGAGCGGGCCGGGCTGCGTGAGCTGCCGCCAGATCTGCAGCGATGCCTCGACCATCTCGTCGCGCAGCTCCGGCGGCAGGAACACCGGCGTCTCCGCCAGCCGGAACGGGATGTCGCATCCCGCCTCTTCCTCGAGGCGCCGATGGTAGGCGCGGTATTTCTCGTCGGTGAAGGCGGCGTTGTAAGCGCGCCGCAGCTCGGGGATCAAATCAGGAATTTTCCGTCGGCCATGACCTGGTCCTCGTCGAACCAGATGTCGAAGTGGCGGCCGACGATGTCGATATGGGTCGTCGAGGACCAGTTGGCGCCGGTGTGCTCGGAGTAGGGATGGCCGAAGGCGATGTGAAGGGTCGGCAGCTTCTCGTCCTGGAGGATGTTGCCGATGACGTTGGAAATCGCGGTGTTGGTCCCGATCGCGAACTCCCCGACGCGGTTGGAGTTTTCGTCCGTCGAGGTGTAGGCGCGGAAGTCGTTGACGAGGTCCTGGTTCTCGCTGCGGATCTCCGTGATCCGGCTGTTCTCGATCGTCACCGTGAGGGGCGTCCTCTCGATGTCGCCGTAGCGCGCGCACAGGTACTCGCCGACGACCCCATCCGCGACGTAGACGCCGTCCACGCGCGCCGGCGCCGTCAGCACCTCGCCGCCCGGGAGGTTGCCCCACTTCGCCTTCGAGATGATCCCGGAGGTCTTCAGCCACTTGATCTGCGGATCGAACGTCGCCCGCAGGTAGGAGCCCGCGCGGGAGCGCGCGATGATCCGCCCGGCCTTCTCGGCGCGGTCGCGGACCCGCCGGGAGATCTCGTCTACCTCGTTGAAGTCGGCCCGCATCGCCTCGCACATGATCCGCCGCGAGATGGACACCATGTGGGCGTGGCGGATCTGCTTGCGGTCGATGATCTTCGTCAGCGCCCGGCGGAACGCCAGCTCCCCGGTCTTGGGCTGACCCGCGTAGATCGAAACGTCCGCACGCTCGAGCGACGCCGCGATCGGGCCCGGGAGCGTGAGCATCGGGCGTGGGCCGTAGTCCTCCATGACGTGGACTTCGATCTCCGCTCCGGCGTGGCGCGCCTCGCCAGCGAGGCTCGCGCCGATCTCCTCGGTCTCCAGGTCCGTGATGATCGTGACGCGCTCGCGCGGCTGGATCCTCAGGCAGGTCCGCACGGCGTTCCGGGCGCCCGGAATGAGGTCCTCGGCATACACGGATGGCAGCTCGGTCAGGTTCTGCATTCTGTTGTTGAGTCCGGCGTCAGCGCGAGGCGGCGAGGCTCGGCCGGCTCCTTTCGTCGAGCCCATGGCTCGTTTCTTCGCAGATGTAGTCGACGACCTTCTTCAGGTCCCCGGTTTCCTCGTAAACACGAAGCTGGCGGTCCGCGCCGGTGCCGTTGTCCAGGATCCAGTTTATCCGCTCGACCTCGTTGCGAGAGCCGAGCTCGTCCACGACGTCGTCCACGAACTCGAGCATTTCCCGGGCGAGCTCGCGGAAGGGGACCTCGATCTCCTTGCCGAAGTCGATCAGCTTACCGTCGATGCCGTAGCGGCTGGCCCGCCACTTGTTCTCGAGGATCAGCGCCCGGCGGTAGCGCCGCCAGCCCAGGTTCTGGGCGCGCAGCTTGTAGAGCTTGACGCAGATGGCCTGGATCAAGGCCGCCAGCGCAATCGTCTCGTCGGCCCGCATCGGGATGTCGCACACGCGGAACTCGATCGTCTGGAAGAAGGGGTGCGGGCGGACGTCCCACCAGATCTTCTTGCCGTTATCGATGCAGTTGGTCTTGACCAGGAGCCGCACGAAATTGTCGAACTGCTCGGGAGAGTCGAAGGACTCCGGGATGGAGGTACGGGGGAAGCGGTCGAAGACCTTCGTCCGGAAGCTCTTCAACCCGCTGTTGCGCCCCAGCCAGAAGGGGGAGTTCGTCGAGAGGGCGAGCAGGTGCGGGAGGAAGTAGCAGACCTCGTTGAAGATCTGGAACGCCGTGCGCCGGTCCTCGATGCCGACGTGGACGTGGAGGCCGAAAATCAGGTTGGCGCGCGCGAGCACCTGCATCTCCTCGACGACGCTGTCGTAGCGCGGGTCGGGAAAGATCTGCTGGTCGGCCCAGTCGGAGAAGGGGTGCGTCCCGGCGGCGGCCACGCGCATGCCGGTCTGCGCCGCGAGGCGAATCATCTCGGCGCGCATCTCGGTGACGTCGCGCCGGACCTCGGAGATGTCGCGGCAGATGCCGGTCCCCAGCTCGACGACCGACTGGTGCATCTCGGGCTTGACCCGCTCCTTCAAGACCCGCTTTCCCTCCTCCAGGATCTGCTGAACGTGGGACTTGAGCTGGCGGGTCTCCGGATCGATGATTTGGAACTCTTCCTCGACCCCGAGGGTGAAGGCGGGTCGTTCGGTCATGGGACCTGCGTCGGCTCCGTTCGGCTGGTCTTCCGCGGCGCGGGACGGCGGACCGGGCGCGGCGCGGGCGCGGCTGCCTTGCCCGCCGCTTCCGCACCGGACGGGGAGAGGAAAGCGGGCCAGCGCACGGGCGAGGGCCCTGCGGGACGCTGGACCCGTTCGATCAGCCACTTCGCAGAGTGCTCGAGCACCCAGCGGAAGTTCTCTTCGCCGACGGAGGCGGGGTCCGCGTCCGGGGCGGGATTCAGGAAATCGATCGCGTAGGGCACGCCGTCGCGCACCGCGAACTCCAGCGTGTCGAACTCGTAGCCGAGCGCCTCGGTCAGCTTCAGGCAGTCGGCGCGGACGCGGTCGTACATCGCCTTCTCGATGGCCGGCCCGGTGCGGACGTAGCGGTTGACGTGCGGCTGCCGCGGGTCGTACCGCATGATGTGGACTTCCGAGCCGCCAATGACGTAGCAGCGGAAGTACTCCTCGAAGACGATCTCTTCCTGGAGCGTCATGACGTTCTGGCCCGACGCCGTGTACGCCGCGAAGAACTCCTGCGGGTTCTCGACGCGGTAGACGCTCTTCCAACCGCCGCCGGAGTACGGCTTGAAGTACGCCGGGAAACCGATGTGGGAAAAGATCGCGTCCCAGTCCAGGGGATATACGAGGTTCGACATCGAGGCGGCGGTCGTGTCGGGCGGGTGCTGATTGGAGGGGAGCAGCACGGTCTTCGGCACGGCGACCCCGATGGATTTCGCCAGCACGTTGTTGAAGAACTTGTCATCGGCGGACCACCAGAAGGGGTTGTTGACGACGATCGTCCCGTCCGAAGCGAACTTCTTCAGGATCGCCCGGTAGAACGGGATGTCCTGGCTGATCCGGTCGAGGATCAGGTCGTAGTTCCGCGCCGTCTCCAGAGAGACCCCTCCCACCTGGACCGGCTCCGCAGCGACCCCATCCGCCTTGGCCGCGTTGATCCTTTCGACCAACGCCAGCGGAAAAGTCCTCTCCTGCCCGAAAAGCACACCAATTCGTTTCATAAGAACCGGTGATTATGCCATGCGCCTCGACCTCGCCCGAGGCGTCGCTGCCTACCGAAGGCCGTCTACGAGGAACAGCTCGGAGAGAAGCCGGAAATAGGTGTAGGCGTAGGAGCTTCCGTCGGGCGTGATGCGGATGCGAACGAGGTTGGTCACGCCGTCGAGATCTGGAGGAGAAAGCTCTTTCCAAAGGCCGCGGGCTCCGGTCGAAACATCCACCTTCTCGACGCGGGCCGGCAACGACCCTCGCTGGTACACGAAGAGGGAGCTGCCTTCGGCGGACCACCGGATCGGCTCGTCGGCGACCTGGATTCCGGGAATCGGGCGGGGCGAGCCGCCGTCCACCGGATAGATCGCGGGCTTTCGGTCCGGGCCGAGCGCGGCGACCGCGTGGCCGTCCGGCGAGACGCCGTGCCACTGCAGGCTGACTCCCTCCACCGTGATCGCCCGCGGGGGCCCGCCCTGGAGATCCTGGATATAGAGACGGGTGCCGTGCCCCGGCTCGGTTCCCGCGAATAGGATGCTCTTCCCGTCCGGGAGCCAGTTTGCCCAGGAGTGGTTGATCGCATCGTCGGTCAGGGTTTTCGGCTGGCCCGGCCCCGTGGGATAGCCGCGGATCTGAGCAGGCTTGTTGAGATCCCTCACGACCGCGAGGGCCCAGGCGCCGTCGGGAGAGAGGCTTGTCGGATATCCCTCTCCAATGCGGACCGGCGCGGACCCATCGGTCCTGCCGAGATAGATGGGAGCGTTCTGGCCTCCGATCGAGCCTTCGAAGAAAAGGACCGATCTTCCGTCCTGGGAGATGTCGCGGACCGAGGAGTGGTTGAACCACGTGACGTCCCGCTCGGAGCCGGCCGCGGGGGGGAGCGCCATCAGTCCCATGCGGTCCGAGTCGCGCGCCAGGAGGACGCGCCCATCACGGGCGATGTCATGGATCGTGAGTACGCCGGGCGCGCGCAGGACCGTCCGGCGCCGGCCGGAGAGCGTCACGGCTTCGATCGAGCGGTTGATCCCGCCGGAGGACGCGGTGTACCAGACTTCGCCGCCGTCGGGGCGCCAGGCAAGTCCCGCGCTGTACGTCGCAACGGGCGTCAGGGATTGGAGTTTGCCGGCGCGGTCCACGACCGCGACCGCGCTTCGCGGGTCGACGAAGTCGGGATGGTTCAAAAACGCGACGAGGTCGCCGCGCGGCGAAACCCGGGGATGCGAGATCCAGCCCGTGGTCTCGTACAGCTGTTTGCCGATCGGGAACTCAAGACGGCTCTTGCCTCCCGCCTGGCGGACGACGGCGAGGTCTTTTCCGTCCGACGACCAGTCGGCCCACTGGACGTCTTCCAGGACGGGCCTCGGGGCGCCCCCGGCGAGCGCCGCCTGAGCGAGCGTCCCCGTCGTGTCGAACGTGCGGTAGAAGTGCCGCCCGAGCGACAACGCCATCTCGCCCGAGGGAGAGATCGCGAGGATGTCGGCGTCGGGAAGGTCGAGCAGACGGGATTCGGCGCTCTCGGGGCGGGTGGTGAAAACCTTGAACGGTCTGCCGCCCCAGGCGGCTCCGTAGACGATCGTCTGGCCGTCGGGCGCGAAGCGTGCCGAGACGATCGTCCCGCGGCGGAACGTGAGCTGCTGGAACGTGGGGGACGGCCCTTCAACCGTCCTCTTCCCGGCATAGAAGGTCAGCGCCAGCGCCACGAGAATTCCGGCGGCGACGGCCGCGAGGCGGATCGCACGCGGGCGGGCCGGCGCAGCCGCGGCGGCGATCGGCGCTGCCAGACCGGAAGCCTCTGAGAGGTGGTCGGAGAGGCCGCGCAGGTCCCGGGCGAGGTCGCGTGTCGAGGCGTAGCGCTGGTCGGGAGACTTAGCGATGCAGCGCTCGATGATCCAGCGCAGCGGCGGCGGCGTCGACGGGCTGGCGGAGGCGAGCGGGGGAGGCTCATCCCGGAGAATCGCCGAGAGGGTCTCGATGGCGCTCGAGCCTCCGAAGGGTCGGTTACCCGCGGCCATCTCGTAGAGCACCGCCCCGAAGGCAAACTGGTCGCAGCGGAAGTCCACCTCCCGGCCCGACGCCTGCTCCGGCGCCATGTAGGAGACGGTCCCGAGGACGACGCCCGGAGCCGTAGCGACGCCTCCCGCGGTCTCGGCGACCGAGAGATTCTCGCCGTCGGTCCTGGAGATCCGGGCAAGCCCGAAGTCGAGGATCTTCGGATGGCCCTCCCGCGAGATCATGACGTTCTCCGGCTTGAAGTCCCGGTGAACAACCCCGGCCTCGTGCGCGCTGGCCAGGCCTTCCGCGATCGAGGCCGCAAGCGGCAGGAGCTGGCGGGGTGGAATCGGGCCCGCGGCCATCCGTTGGCGCAGCGTTTCCCCGTCGATGCGCTCCATGACGAGATACGAGACGTCGTTCTCGCGGCCGACGTCGTAGACCGTGACGATCGAGGGGTGGTGGAGCGCCGAGGCCGCCCGCGTTTCCCGCTCGAAGCGGGCGAGCCGCTCCGGATCTGCCGCGAGCTCTTTGGGCAGGACTTTGATCGCGACCTCGCGGGAGAGGCGCACGTCGCGGGCCAGGTAGACCTCGCCCATCCCGCCGGACCCGAGGAGAGACCGGATTTCGTACGGTCCCAGCCGGGTTCCCGCGGAGATAGTCACGACTCGCGATCGACGTCGGAGAGACGCGGGGCGAGGATGCTTTCCTGGATATCGGTCAGGCTGGCGAGCCCCTGGCGCGCGAGGGCGAGCAGCTCGTCGAGCCTCTTCTGCGAGAAGGGCCGACGCTCCGCGGTCCCCTGGATCTCGACAAAGGCGCCGGAGGCGGTCCCGACGATGTTGCAGTCGACGTCGGCTTCCGAGTCCTCCGCGTAGGCGAGATCGAGCACGGCCTGTCCGGCGCAGATCCCAACCGAGGTCGCGGCCACGGATTCCCGAAGTGGCCACCTCGGCAGGACCCCGTCGCGCCGGAGCTTGCCGACGGCCAGCGCGAGCGCGACATAGGCGCCCGTGATCGCCGCGCAGCGCGTCCCTCCGTCCGCTTCGAGGACGTCGCAGTCGAGCGTGATCGTGCGCTCGCCCAGGCCCCGCAGCTCCGTGACGCTCCGAAGCGACCTGCCGATCAGGCGCTGGATCTCGTGGGTCCGCCCTCCCTGGCGTCCCGAGGCCGCCTCTCGCGACGAGCGCGTGTGCGTCGAGCGGGGCAGCATCCCGTATTCCGCCGTCACCCAGCCGCTTCCGCTTCCCTTCAGAAACGGCGGCACCCGCTCCTCGACCGACGCCGCGCAGACGACCCGCGTCCCCCCGATCGCGATGAGCGCCGAGCCTTCCGCGTTTCGCTGCGCGCCGATCTCGATGGAGACCGGGCGCATCTCGTCGGGCTTTCTTCCGTCGGGGCGCTGCGTCGGACTCACTGGGCCACCTCGCCGCGAAGATAGACCAGCGGCTGCGTCAGGTCCACGTGGCCGCCCAGCGTTTCCGCCGGTTCCCCGTTGACGAGGATGCGGACCCGGTTCGTGTCGGCGACGTTCTGGAGGACGGTGTCCACGACGGCGGCGACGATCGAGAGTTCCTCGTCGGCACCGAAGGAAAGGCTCGAGTCCATCGCCAGGTCCACCACCGCGATGCCGTCGGGCATCAGGAACGCGTTTCGCAGCTGCATCTTGGCCGGCAGCACGGCCGCGTGCCCCGCCTGCGTGGGCCCCCGCGACAGCTCCTCGAAGAGGGCCTTCAGGTAGGTCCCCGGACCGGACGGCTTGGGGATGTCGCGCTGTTCGGGATGGAGGAGCCCGTCCTCGGTGCCGAGGAAGTAGACCGTCACGCGGACGGTCTCCGGCGCAGTGACGGCCGGCGTCCCCGCGGCCACGGGCGTCACGGGGACCGGCGAGGGAGTAACCCGGAGGAACGCCCGGATCCGCCGCCTTCCGGTCCCGAGCCCCTCCGGGCGCGTCAGCAGCGCGATCGCGCCGACCGCGACCACGAGCGCCGCCAGCAGGATGGCGGCCGCGCGCCGCGTCATGGAGTCTTCGCCGGTGTCGGGGAGGTAGTCGCCGGCGGCGAAGGCGTCTTCGCCGGCCCGCCGCTTCTGCGTTTCTCGAAGAAGCTCTCGACCGCTTTCGCAATCGAGTCAGCCACGCTCTGCTCGAAGGCCGGAGTGCCCAGCTTCTTTTCCTCCTCCGGGTTGGAGATGAACGCCGTCTCGATCAGGACTGCCGGCATCGTCGCGCCGACGAGGACCCGGAACGGCGCCTGCTTGATCCCGCGGTTGCCGGTGCCCGAGAGCGTGTTGAGCTCCTGCTGGATGGACTCGGCGAGCTCGCTCGATTCCTTCAGGTGCGCCGACTGCGCCAGGTCCCACAGGACGAAGTCGAGGTCGGGATTCTTCTCCGGGGTAGCCGCGCCCGGCGGCTCCGCCCCCGGAGTCACGGACGGCTGGTTCTCGCGGCTGGCGATCTCCTGCGAGAGCTTGTCCGAGGCCTCGAGCGAGAGGTAGTAGGTCTCCGAGCCCCGCGCCCCCGAGGCCCGCGAGGAGTTGGCGTGGATCGAGAGGAAGAGGTCCGCCCGCTCGCGGTTGGCGACCGCCGTCCGGTCATCGAGGGGAATCGCGGTGTCGGTGTCGCGCGTGAGGATGACGCGGCACGGCACGAGCTTCGGGAGCGTCGCGGCGAGCCTCTTCGCGATGGAGAGCGTGACGTCCTTCTCCTGGAGCCCTCCGCGCCCGACGGCGCCGGTCTCGGTCCCGCCGTGGCCCGGGTCCACGACGATCGTCAGCGTCGGCTTGGGCGATTCGGGGGGCGGAGCGGGAACGGCGATCGGCGGCCGCGAAGGGGCCGGACGCCCGACCTCGATGACGACGCGGTCCGGCGACGTCAGCGGGTAGGCGCGCGCCGTCGAGCCTTTCTCGCGGAACTCGATGGACGCCGCGCCGCCGGAGAATCGGATCGCGGTGATCAGCGGGTCGTCGTAGCGCCTCTCGGGAAAGGGCGAAACGATCTTCTGCCCCGGCCACGCGATCTGGAACCCCGTTTCCGTCACGGTCGGCACGAAGCGCGCCGCGGCCGACTGGCGGATGACGATCTGCGTCGTGGGCTCGACGTGGACGACGGTGACGTCGAGCGTGATCGCCGCGGTCCCCTCCGCGAGGACCCACGTCTTTCTCGCGGCGTCGTAGGCGCCGGTTGCGCCGACCAAGGGGAAAAGAACCTTCTCCAGGAAGTCGGGCGGGGCGAAGAGCGCGCCGGAGACGACCCGCGCGGGCCGCGAGATCGCCACGATGCGCTGGTCCACGGGGACCTGCGTCGTGCCCGCTCCGATGACGACCTGGTGTCCGCCGGCCGTCAGCGTCAGCACGCCGGTCGTCGCGTCCGTGGAGACGTCGAACCCCAGGGCCCGTGCGCTCTCGGCGACGTGGAAGTCGGCGCCGGACATGGTGACGGGATGCGACTGCGCGCGCCAGAGGATGGCCGCCGAGTCCGCCCGAGCGGAAGCCGAGATCAGAATCGCCGCCGCGGCGAGCGCGAGGATCGGAATTGGAGTCTTGGAAAGGCGCAGGACTCCAGTATAAGCAGACCGTCGAATCGTTTAGCGGCGGTAGGGGAACACCCAGTTGACGAAGGCGCGCCACTCGTTCTGCGTCTTTCGCGCCTCGAAGAAGCTCGTGTAGGTGGTCTTGCGGCTGTACCAGGAGTACCCGGCTCCCGCACCGATCGGCCCCGCGACCGGGAGCCTCGCGACCGCGCGGAAGGCCTGGAGCGTGTTGGCGTCGGAGACGCCGTTGACCGTCTTCATCCAGAGCGCCGCGTACCCCGCGCCCAGGACTTCCCGGCCCCGGTAGTACAGCCGGGCGAGGACGCGCGCGCCGCCTCCCGGCGCGAAGTCGTAGTTGCGCCCGGTCTGCGGCGCCTCGAAGTCGGTCGTCTGCACGGCGGCGAGCGGGAAGACGATCCCCGTCACGTCCGTGATCGCGAAGAGCTCCGGCTTGATCACGTAGCGCGAGAGGAGTCCGGCGCTGAACATCTGCGCCCCGAAGACCTGGGCCTCGTTGTTCAAGTACTCGTACTCCTGCGAGAAGCCCGCGATGTGGCGGACGTTCGAGTCGGCCTCGGTCAGCTCCCAGCCCTTCAGGATCCCGCGCTCCTCGATTCGGGAGATGAGCGTTCCACCCGGCTGGTTGAAGTCCACGCCGAGGTAGAAGGAGTCGAACGGATTGCGGATATCGCCCTTGAAGGGATCGCCGTAGAGGGCCGAGATCTGCAGCATCGCCTGGTCGGGATGCTGGCCTTCCTTGATGTTCCGGTAGCCGAGGTCGGCAGAGAAGGAGAACCCTCTCGGAAAGCGGTCGTCCGGGTTCTCGCCGGTGCGGAACATGTCGCCGCGCACGAGCCGGTTGAAGGAGTTGACGGGATTGAGCACCGCGGCCACGATCTCACGCCACACGCGGTCCGCGCCGGTCGCGGTGTTGTCGAGCACGACGATCGCCAGCCGGTAGGACGTCTCGCCGCGCGTCATGCCGCCGAGGGTCGTGTTGACGAGGTCGTTGATGGACGGCGCGGTGTTCTCCATGCAGCATTCCCACATCAGGCTGCCCGCCAGGGCGAAGAGGCTCGACTCCCAGAAGTTGTAGCCGTTGGAGCGCCCCGCCGAGAAGAAGAGGCCGCCGTGGTACGGGTGCGACGATTGATTGGTCAGGAAGTGGTCGTTGTCGTATTGGAACCCGGTCTTGAAGTTCTCCTTGATGGTGTCCCAGGAGATGTAGGCGAAGTCATACTTCTGGACGTAACGGTCCCAGGCCCACGGGACGACCTCGAGCAGGACGAGCTCTCCCGCGGCGGGCAGGAAGCGCTTGGGCCGCGGCCCCTGGACCGCCTTTTCGGCGGGCTTCTCCTGCGTCGCGAAGGCGGAGGAGAAGTCGAATCTCGCGAAGCGGGTCAGCTCGAAGTCGAGCCGCGGAGGGGCCTGCGCCTCCTCGGGGGTTTCCTGCGCGAGGATCGGACCTCCTTGATGCAGCACCGAGACAAAGAGCAGTGCGACGAGGAGGCGGCGCATCCCGCCACTTCCTGCGAAAAGCAAGCCACCTTTAGACTCCCCGTTTGATGTCGCGCCCCCTGCGGATCTCGGCGCTCCTCTTCGGATCGGGGATGACCGCGCTCATTTACCAGGTCGCCTGGATGCGCGAGCTCCGGCTGGTCTTCGGTTTTTCGACGGCGGCCTCGGCGGCGGTCGTGGCGATCTTCATGGGAGGGCTCGGCATCGGCGGCTGGCTGCTCGGGCGGCGGGCAGACATCGTGCCGCGGCCGCTCGCGTTCTACGGGTGGCTCGAGGTCGCCGTCGCCCTGTCGGCGGCGGTCACGCCCGCGCTCCTGTGGCTGGTCCGGGCGGCCTACATCGCGGTCGGCGGGTCGCTCCGCCTGGGGATCGCGGGCGGCTCGATCGTCCGGCTGCTGCTGTCGGCGATCGTGCTCGCGGCGCCGACGGTGCTGATGGGCGGGACGCTTCCCGCGGCGACCCGGGCGGCGGAGACCGAGGAGGACGCGGGGCGGCGGTACCTGGCGCTGCTCTACGGGTCCAACACGCTGGGGGCGGTGGCGGGGACGCTGATCTCGACGTTCTACCTGCTCGAGCGGCTGGGGACGCGGGAGACGCTCTGGGCGGCGTGCCTGGTGAATGTCGCCGTTGGACTCGCGGCCGTTGTTATCGCACGGCAGCCTCCCTTGTCATCCCGAGGAACGGGAAGCGACCGAGGGACCTTCTCGACCGAGCCGCGTGATACGGAATTCGGTCCCGCACGACAGGAAACGGAGCCCGCGAAGAAAAGTGCGTCGAAACAGAGGCGAGCGGACAGGCGCGCCGGAATCGTGCCGACTACGCCGGAGCCGCCGGTTGCGGCTGTCGCTGCCACCGTCGCGGTGCCGGAGAGGTTCGTTCTGGGGGCGGCGGCGATCACGGGGTTCGTCTTCACGCTGATGGAGCTGGTCTGGTACCGGATGCTCGGGCCTCTCCTGGGAGGATCGACGTACACGTTCGGGTTGATCCTCGCGGTCGCCCTCTTCGGGATCGGGGCGGGATCGCTCGCGAGGGCCCGCTCGAAACGTCCGGGAACGCTGGCCGGATTCGCGGCGACCTGCGCCATCGAGGCTCTCGTCCTCGCCGTTCCTTACGGGCTCGGCGACTCCGTCGCGATCCTCGCCGCGCGCCTGCGGCCGGAGGGCGCGTTCACGTTCGGCCAGCTCGTCTCGGGATGGACGGTGGTCGCGGGCCTCGTCGTCTTCCCGGCGGCGTTCGTCTCCGGGTACCAGTTCCCGGTCCTGATTTCCCTTCTCGGCCGCGGCCGGGAGAAAGTCGGCACCCAGGTCGGGCTGGCCTACGCCTGGAACACGGCCGGCGCGATCGTCGGCTCGCTCGCCGGCGGGTTCGGGCTCCTTCCGCTTCTTTCCGCGACGGGGACCTGGATCTTCGTCACCGTGCTGCTCTCTGTTCTGGCGCTCGCCTCGGTCGCCGTGTCCCGCTCGCGGGGCGAGTCGGGCCCGAAGGCTCTCTGGGTCCCCCTCGCCGGGGCCGCCGCCGGAGTGGCCCTGCTCTTCACGGCCGGCCCGACCGCGGCCTGGCGCCACAGTCCGATCGGCGCCGGCCGGGTCAACCTCTCGAAGGCCTCCCCGAACCGGATCGAGGAGTGGCTCCGCGACCAGCGCCGGCGGACGTTCTGGGAGAAGGACGGTGTCGAGTCGAGCGTCGCGATGACGACGACGTCGGGGGGCCTCGCGTTCGTCGTCAACGGAAAGATCGATGGCAACACACGGACCGACGCGCCCACGCAGGTCATGGGCGGCTTGATCGGCGCCGCCGTCCATCCCGGGCCCAGGAGCGCGCTCGTCATTGGCCTGGGCACCGGGTCCACCGCCGGCTGGCTCGCCTCCGTCCCCTCGATCGAGCGGGTGGACGTCGTCGAGCTCGAGCCGGCGATTCTCAAAGTCGCCGAGCGCTCCGCGCCGGTCAACCGCAACGTGCTCGCGAACCCGAAGGTCAAGGTCACGATTCGGGACGCCCGCGAGTACCTCCTGACGTCGAAGGACCGCTACGACCTGATCTTCTCGGAGCCGTCCAACCCGTACCGGGCCGGCATCTCCAGCCTCTTCACGGCCGACTTCTATGCCGCCGCCCGCGACCGACTGGCCCCGGGCGGGATCTTCCTGCAGTGGCTCCAGTCTTACGAGGTGGTTCCGGAGACCGTGCGCTCCGTTTACGCCACGCTCCAGACGGCTTTCCCGGTCATCGAGAGCTGGTTCTCGCGCGACCGCGACTTGATCCTCGCCGCAAGCGCGGCGTCGATCACCTACGACGCCGACGGCCTTCGCGCGCGGCTCGCCGGGGAGCCCTTTCGGTCCGCGATGCTGGACGCGTGGACTACGGAGGGGCTCGAGGGGTTTCTGTCCCACTACGTCGCCCGCTCCTCCATGGTCCCGGCGCTTCTCGCCGCCGGCCCCGCGCCGAAAAACACGGACGACAAGAACATCATCGAGTTCGCCTTCGCCCGGAGCCTCGGCAGCCAGGCCGCGTTCGACCTCGACAGCGCCCGCTCACTGGCGCGCAAGCGGCACGAGGACGCGCCGCCGCTCGCCAAGGGAAGCGCCGACTGGGGCCTCGTCCGCCGCCTGCGCATCTCGACGATCACGGCGGACGGAGTCGCCCCACGGGAGCGGCCCGACATGACGGCCGAGGAGATCCGGCAGTGCCGCGCGCAGAAGGCATTCCTGGAAGGGCATCCCGAGAACGCGCTCGACCTCTGGCGCGAGAAGCCGTGGGAGCCGGTCGGTCCGGTGGAGCTCGCCGTCATCTCGCAAGCGCTCGCCTTCGCCGGCGACGAAAGCTCGGCGGGCTACATCGGGCGGCTCTCCGCGTCGCGCCCCGTGGACGCGCTCATCCTGCTGGGAGAGCTGCGCTGGCGGCAGGGGAGGTTTCCGGAGGCGGCCGACCTCTACGAGAAGGCGCTCACGCGCTACCGCGAGGACCCCTGGGCGCTCCTTCCCGTCGTCAACCGGTCCTTCACGATCGTCGCGGACCTCGCCGGCCGCGACCGCGCGCTCGCCGGAAAGATGGATGCGGCGCTGTCGCAGCCCTTCGCGGTCCAGCTGCTGAACGAAGAGCGCCTCCAGACCCGCTACAAGGTCGCGACGTTCCTGGACCAGTCGAAGCTCGAGGACGCCATCGCGGCGCTCGAGCCCTACGTTCCCTGGCGCAAGGGCCTCCTCTCGCGCCGCGCCCGCCTCTACGAGACAACCCGAAACCCCCTCGCC
>Ga0126379_10000654_pt1 | contig 19362 bp, 21 predicted proteins | sample PanSoiMetPlot_24_FD_92640 | JGI IMG/M metagenome (GOLD analysis project Ga0126379, IMG submission 92640) | Tropical forest soil microbial communities from Panama - MetaG Plot_24 | ecosystem: Environmental > Terrestrial > Soil > Tropical forest > Bulk soil | place: Panama | collected 2016-02-17
CGGTGCAGGTACCCGATAACGCACTCCGAACCAATCACGCGTTCGCCATCGAGCTTAAGCTTGACGCGCAGCACTCCATGGGTGGACGGGTGCTGCGGGCCCATGTTGATGACCAGCTCATCGGCGCCAAGGAGCGTGTTCGGTTTCTGTGTTGTCTCGTCGCGCAAAGTATTTCCCAAGTTCTTGAAACCCTATTGCCCCGACTCGATGCCGAGATTCTCGCGCACCCAGGCCTCGTCTTGAGTCAAGATGTCGTAATCCTTGCGAAGAGGATGCCCTTGCCATTCTTCGGGCAAGAGAATCCTCTTTAAATCCGGATGACCTATGAAACGAATGCCAAACATATCGAAAATTTCGCGCTCCAGCCAGTTCGCCACGGGCCACACGGAAACCAGGCTGGCGGCTTCTTCGTTCGCGGCCAAGGGAATCTTCAGGCGCAAGCGCGTGTTGTGCGGAAACGAATAAAGAATGGCGACAAGATCGAAGCGCCTTTCGCGACGAGGCCAGTCGACAGCAGTGTAATCCTCCAGCAAATCGAACTTCTCTTCATCGCGGGAGTACCGGGCGATTTCCGCGAGTTGCGCGGCGTCAATCACCAAATAAGGCTGCTTGCGATCTTCCAAGGCATCCAGAATCGCGGCGCCGAAGCGCTCTCGGTACCGCCGAGTGAGATCGTTGTCGAGCGGAACCTGGAAAACAACGGGCGGCTTCGGAGGTGGTGTGGCGGGCTTCGGAGCAGCAGGAGACGCAGGCGCCGTCGGGCTCTTCGGCGCTTCCGGTGGAGTGACGGAAGCGCCGGTTGACTCCGGCTTAGCACTATCGGACGATTGGGGTGGCTTGGACTCGTCTGCCATGAACCTTGAGACCATTGCGCTGCAAGATGAAGGCTTGCGAGAAAACGGCGAGCAAACCCTCCAAACATGTACTCCTGAAAATGCTGCAAAAAAAAAGGCTGCGCGTGAAAGGAAGGAGCGAGAACGCGCAAGCCAAACGCTACGGCGGCCACACGCATCCGCGACTTAGCAGCCAGTATTGTCGCTGAGAGAGTTTCTAACACACGAGGTAAGGGCAGTCAATGAGGCACAGCACAGAAAAGCTGACATGTGAATCAAGCCCAATCGAGGGCACCCTTTTTGTACAGCCAAACGTAGCCGACGAGGAGGATGCCGAGAAAGACAAACATGGAGACAAGGGCGAAAGCTCCCATGTGTTGGGCAATCCAACCACGATAAAGAATGGCCCAGGGAAACAGGAACATGGTTTCCACATCGAAGATGACGAACAGCATCGCAACGATGTAGAAGCGCGCGGAATAACGGCCGCGAGCGTTGGATTCCGGCGGGATGCCGCATTCATAGGGCAGAAACTTGGCGTCACCGAGACGCGATTCGGGACGAATGAACTTGAAGACAATCAGTGAAATGACGGGAAAGGAAAGAACCAGGAGCGCGAAGATCAGAACGGGGATGTAGGCAGCAGGCATAGGTTTGGTCTGAGTGAATGCTAGCACAGAACCGGGCCCAAAATTCAAGAGCGATGGTCACAGCGCGGTTACTTCTCAAAAAGCAGTTCGCCGGCGCGCTGTGTGGCCTTCACTACAGCCTTGATGAGCGTGACGCGAAGCTTCCCTTCCTCCAATTCCATGATGCCGTCAATGGTACAGCCCGCGGGCGTTGTCACCGCGTCTTTCAGAAGCGCCGGGTGATCGCCGGTTTCCAGGACGACGCTGGCAGCTCCTTTCATGGTTTGCGCAGCCAGAAGGGTGGCGACGTCGCGGGGAAGCCCGACTTTCACACCGGCCTCGGCGAAGGATTCCAGGATTATGTAGGCGAAGGCGGGGCCGCTAGCGGAAAGGCCGGTGACCGCATCCATGTTCTTTTCGTCGACGACGACGGTGCGGCCGACGGCGTTGAACATGGCTTTCGCAATCTCGAGGTGCTCCGGGGATGCGTGCGTGCCGCGACAGATCCCGGCCATGCCGCAGCCAACGGTGGAGCAGGTGTTGGGCATAACGCGGATGACGGCAATCTTGTCGCCAACGCGCTGCTCGATGTAGGTGGTGGGCACGGAAGCAGCAACCGAAATGACGAGCGTGTCTTTGCCAAGTTCCGGTTTGATCTCTTTGAGGACGTCGCCAATGACCTGAGGTTTGACGCCAAGAAGCACAATGTCGGCATCTTTGACGGCTCCGCGATTGTCGGTGGCAACCGAAACGCCGAGTTCTTTGGCGAGATTGGCGGCTTTCTCCTCGTGGCGAACTGTAGCCGTGACGCGCTTCACTGCGAACAGGCCCTGTTTAAGATAGGCGCGAAGAAGGATTCCAGCGAGTTTGCCGGCGCCTAGAACCGCGAGATTTTTGTCAGAAAGTCTGTTTGGCATGGTGGAACTATTGTTATGGAGCAGTAGAGGAGCGTCAAGCGGAGGAAGCTGTAAGTCGGCGCGGCGACAAAGTAGTTTAAGTTTACAGTTGTCAGTTTTACGTGGGGCAAAAAGGCAGCGGCGCCGACAAACTAAAAGTAGTACATCAACATAACTCCCGTGATACTCCCCCTGTTGTTGCGTATGTAGAGGGGGGAGTGCAGCTACGCGTCGAACCGGGAGGCGAGGTACATGGAAATTCCGGCTGGATACGGCGAGAAATTCGATTGGACGCAGTTGAATGTGCACCCGCTGCCTCTGGCAGAGATGAAACAGGCGGGTCCGTAGCAGCGGTGATGGGAATGGCTTCCGGTCAGGCGAGTTCCAGGTCGATGGTGAATCCCGACAGAGCGTTTTGCGATGAGGAACGTGCCGGGTGGCAACAGCCGCACCCCCTGAAGGGGGAGCTACAGGACGTGGCGGTGCGAGGGTGGCTACTGGGGTAGGGGGACGGAGAGGTGCTCGTGGACCAGGAGCCAGGTTTTGCCGCGGCGTTCCCAGATGCCGGTGTAGCGGACCTGGAGGTCAATGGATTTGCCGTCTTTGGTTTTGTCGAGGAGATGCATGGGGACGACGGTCCAGGCGACGTTGCCGCGGCGAGTGGTTTTCAGTTCCTTGCCGGCGGTGAGAGAGATGTTGGCAGCGCTATCGAGAAATTCCTTTTGAACGCCCGCGGCGTATTCCTTCCAGCCGTTGTATTGGAATGGCGCTAAATCGTAGAACACCGAACCGGAGTCCTGGGCGTAATACTTCGCAGCGTTTGCAGGGTTGCCGGAGCTCCAGGCGGTGCAGTAGCCATCGATTAATTTGCGAAACGTGGCGTCGTCGGACGCTTTTTGTTGAGCGCGAGCGCCGGCGAACGTGAGGAGACCTCCGAAGAACGCCACCGCGACATAGATGAACCAATGATGACGCGGGCCAGCGGCGCGCGGGGTCTCGACCAGGGCAACGGGCATGAGCACCTCTCCTGAAGGCCTCCGCCGAATGCGAAGAGCGTGGCGGTGTTTTTTGTGTGTTCCACTCATCGGATCGGGTAGCTGTTTCGGCGAAACCCAAGAGAGATTCCTCACTCCGCAGACCCCGTTCGGAATGACAAAACTAACGTCTTTCCGCTAACGGAGAAGCCGTGCCCTCTCATCGGGAGCAACGGCCTCACCCTAGAAGGGGTGAGCTACCGGAAACTCCCAAAAACCGAGTGATGAAGGAAAACTTGTAGGGATAAGGTAGACGGGATTGCGCGAGTTTGCAAGCGGCCGCGGAAATGCGCGAGGCCACAAGCAATGGAGCAAAATGCCGGGGCGCAACGACCGGCGAGTTAGCGGCGTTCGCCGGTAAGCGGGGGACGTTGGCCGAATAGTCGGTGCGGGGCAAGAGTGGAGGACCTAGTCTGGCTGTGGGCAGCCGAGATGGGCAGCCTGGAGGCGGGCATGGCCAGCGCGAAGGGAACGGAACGGAGCACGAAGAGCTGGACGATGTTGGCGTTATTGGTAGCGGGCATCGGGCTACTTGTAGTGGAAATGAGCACGGGTATGGATTATGTTCAGGCGAACCTGAAGCAAGAGATGGTGGACTTTCTGGACTGCGTCCCGGCGATGGTCGTGACGGTGCTGAGGGTTGCGCAGCAGGCGTTCTGGGGCTGCGGGAGCGTGGAGGGCACGTTGCGGGTAATGCCGCTAGTAACGCTGCCGTTTGTGCTAGTGGGAGTGGGGTTGGCATTGGGAAAGCGCACGACGCGGTAACGGTTGACCGAGAGGGAGTGAGACCAGCCTGAGGCTGGCCACGACAAAGGCTGAGATGGACGACCAATACCAATACAAAGACAAATTCAAACGCGATCTCGAGGCTGAGATCCATCAGAGGGCTCATCGGGATATTCACCAAGGCATGCAGGAAGCCATGCAGCGGAGCACGCGGCCGCCTGGGATGGCAGCGGGACTGATTCTGATTGCGCTAGGGACACTGTTTCTGTTGGGTCACATGGGGTTCGTAGACACGGGGAGACTGTGGAAGTTCTGGCCGCTGATCATCGTGGTGGTAGGACTGGTGAAATTCTTCAAAGAGCGAAGGCAAGTCGGCGGCGCAATCACGATCGTGGTTGGCGTGATGCTGCAGTTGAGCCAGTTGGGATATTTGCAACTGAGTTGGGGATCGATGTGGCCGCTGATTTTGATTGCGGCGGGGATTGCGATGATCTGGAGCCGATTTGAAATACCGAAGTTTCCGCCCCCCCCGGTCGACGCCGGAATCGCGGGCATGGGGACAGTAAGCGGAACCAGCAGTTACGAAACGTTGAACGAGTATGCGTTGTTCGGCGGAATCGAGCGGCGGATGCACACGAACAGTTTCCGGGGAGGAAGCATCGTGTCGGTGATCGGAGGAGTAGAAGTGGACTTCCTGTCTGCGGACATCGAGGGCCAGGAAGCGGTGATTTATGTGGAAGCGATTTTCGGGGGAATCGAATTGAGGGTGCCAGAACGATGGAAAGTAGTGTTCCACGGACAGAGCATCTTTGGAGGTTACAGCGATGAGACGAGGCCACCACTAGCGGATACGCCTGGAAGCGCGCCGAGAAAGACGTTGATCCTGCGAGGCAAAGCGGTTTTCGGCGGAATCAACGTGAAGAACTGAACTCGCGATGAAAATAATCCCACTGAGCAAAACGCATCACATGGTGTTCTGGGTTGGCTGGTTGTTTTTTGGGCTGGTTTTGGCGGCGTTGCTGCGCTCAGCGGGAGCTATCAGCTGGAAGCAGGCTTTAACGCTGGCGGCGCCGCTTTCGGGAATGGCACAAGTCAGCGCGATGTCAGCGAGCTTCTCCTGCAAGACCACACCGCTGACAAAGACATCGCTGGGGCGGCTGCTGCTGACGCATGTGACCGCAGCCGTGGTGCTGACGTACTTCTGGGTGAGTATCGGGGACTTTGTGGCACGCGGGTTTGATTCCATGCAGGGATGGGCAGGACTGTACAGCGAATACACGCGAAAAACGGGACTGCTCTACGCGGCGGGAGTCTTTTACTACCTGCTCAGCGTGGCATTTAACTATGCCGCGATTGCACAGAAGGCTTCGAGCGATGCACAGGCACGGGCGCTGGAATCGAGCATGAGGGCGCGCGAAGCGGAACTGACTGCTTTGAAGGCGCAGATCAATCCGCATTTTCTGTACAACAGCCTAAATTCGATCAGCGCGCTGACGAGCATCGATCCAGCACGGGCGCGGGAAATGTGCGTGCTGCTGGCGGATTTTTTGCGGATGACGCTGGGAATGGGAGAGAAGGCGCTGATCCCGTTGCGCGAGGAGTTGGCGCTGCTGGAAAAGTACTGCGCGATCGAGAAGGTGCGATTCGGGGAACGCTTGACGGTGCGAGAGGAGATTCAGGAGGAAACGAAGGAGTGCGCGGTGCCTCCGTTGCTGCTGCAACCGCTGGTGGAAAATGCGGTAGTGCATGGAATTGCGCAATTGCCGGAAGGTGGATGGATCTGGCTGAAAACGACGCGAAGCGCAGGGAGAATCGGCGTGACGGTGGAAAATTCGTGGGATCCGGAAGCCGGGCCGTCGCGGAAGAATGGCGTGGGATTGAAGAACGTACAGCGGCGGCTGGAAGCGCGGTACGGGACGGAAGCACGCCTGGAAGCGAAGGCGGAAGAGGAAGTGTTTCGGGTGAGCTTGTCGTTTCCGGCAGAGGCGGAGGGCAAGGCGTGAGTGCGAATCGGAAGTGGAAAGCGCTGATCGTGGATGACGAAGAGCTGGCGCGGAAATTGTTGCGGGAGATGCTGGCCAGTCATCCAGAGATTGAGATTGTTGGCGAGTGTGGGAACGGGATGGAAGCGGTGAAGGCGGTAGCAGAGTCCGAACCGGCGTTGCTGTTTCTGGATGTGCAGATGCCGAAGTTGAGCGGGTTTGATGTGCTGGAGCTGGTGGATCCCGCGGGGCTGGCGGTGATTTTCGTGACGGCGTTCGATCAGTATGCGATGAAGGCGTTCGATGTGCACGCGGTGGATTATTTGCTGAAGCCGTACAGCAAGGAACGATTTGAGGCGGCGCTGGAACGAGCGAAGAGCCAGAATGCGGAGAGAGCTCCGGACGCGGTGGCACTGGCGGCAGTGGCGCGTCCCGCGGGGCAATTTCTGGAACGGATCGTGGTGAAGGATGGCACCAAGGTGACGTTGGTGCCGACGGCGAAATTGGACTATGTGGAAGCGCTGGATGATTATGTGTCGCTGGCGACGGAAGGAAAGAAATTGTTGAAGCAGCAGACCATTTCGAGTTTGGAGGCGGCGCTGAATCCGGCGGTGTTTGTGCGGATACACCGATCGTTTGTGGTGAATTTTGAGCGCGTGAGCCGGATTGAGCCGTACGGGAAAGAAAGCAAAGTGGCGGTGCTGGGGAATGGAGTGAAGTTACCGGTGAGCCGAGCGGGTTATGAGAGATTGAGGAAGGTGATGGGGGAGAAGGATTAGCGAGCGAGGTGGTGGCCCCCCGGTCGCGATAAGTTGAGAGTCGAAAGTCGAAAGTCGAAAAGCTAGGAGTTGAAAGGCAAAGCGGCGGCGAGCCGCCGCACTCAAAGCGCCCGCCTCAGAAGGCGGCGCTACACAGGCACTATACACAATACGGGGATCAGGCTAGGGCGTAGAGGTACTCGACAAATGAGCCGACCGCTCCATCGATGCCGAAGACTTTTGGATTGGTGGAGTCGATTAGGTAGTACTCGTTGGGAGCGTGGGCGCCGGTGCCGTGACCTAGGCCAAAATGTCCGGCGGGAAGATTGAGCGGTTCAGAAGTGAAAATGTATCCCGGCCAAGAGCCAGCGGATCTGGGCCAAAGCACGGGATTGCGGCCGAGTTTGCGGTAAGTGGCAATTTGGGCCTGAATAAGCTTAGAGTCCGGAAAAGTTTGCGTGGGATCGTAGCCGCCGGTCATGTTGACTTCGAGGTCGCCGAAGCCGTGTTTAACAAGATGGTCTTTGAGAAGCGCGAGAGTGCCGGCGGCGGTCATGTCTGGAACCAGGCGCATATCGATTTTGGCCACGGCGCGGTGAGGGAGAACGGTCTTGCCACCGGGACCGGTATAGCCTGCGACGAGTCCTTCAATGTTGATGGTGGGCTTGGACTCGAGAAGAATGAGGGAGTCCAGCCAATTGGTGTCTTGCACCCAGTGTTCGACACCGAGTTGCTTTTTCACCGTGGCCTCGCTGCGGACGGCGGAGACATCCTGAATCATTTTGATTTGCACGGGAGTGAGCGGCTTGGCTTTGTCGAAGAAGCCGGCGACGGCGGGAGTGTGACCGTCGGGCTCGATGAGTGTGTTGAGAGCTTGCACGAGATGCCACGTGGGGCTATCGACTTGCGCTTCGAGACTGGAATGGACGTCGTGTTTGGGGCCGCGTCCCCAGCGCTCGCCGGTAGAGACTAGTTCGAGTTCCACGACGCCTTTCGCGCCTAGTGAAATTTCGACGCCTCCGTTGGCATCCTGGCCAGCTTCAGGAATAAAAACGCCCATGCATTTTTTCAGCGCGGCGGTGACTTTGGGTTGATGGACCACCTCGGGAAAGTGGGGCGAGCCGATCTCTTCTTCGCCTTCGCATACAAGCACGAGGTTGACGGGGACCTTCTTTCCCGCTGCCTTGAACGCGTGCAGCGCGCCGAGGAAGGCAGTTTCCGGACCTTTCTGGTTGACGGCGCCGCGGCCAATGCAAGTTTTGCCCAAGCCTGCCTTGTCGACGAGGCGAGCTTCGAGCGGAGGCGAAGACCACTCGGAAGGGTCGAATTGTTTCACGTCGTACATGAAGTAGATGCCTACCCATGTGGGCGCGCCGGAGTCGCGGAGACCAAAGACACCCGGCTTGCCGGGCGTGGGAATAATTTCGACGTCGGAGAATCCGGCATCGCGAGCGAGTTGCGCCATGTACTCGGGGCCTTGGGGAAAATTTCGGTCTTCAGCGGCGATGGATGGCAGAGCGATCCAGTCCTGGAGGCGCTTCACGTTTTCGTCGTGGAGCTTGGGGATTTGGCTCAGGACGGACTGGAGATCGGGATTGTCTGCAGTAGCGAAGGCGGGGATTAGCAAGGAGTTGATGGCAATTCCCGCAAGGGCGCCACCGATGAAGTCGCGGCGATTGAAAGCGTTATCGTTCGACGTGGTCACTGGGTCTCCTCTCGAATGCGCGCTTGCACTGGTCCCGCTGGTCGGGGCGTGAGGCCACTAGAAAGAATGGTTTGAGATATAGGTAGTGCAATTCTCGAAAACGCACCGCTGGCTTTGCGTCGATGGGGGTCATGGTAGTTGATTTTGAGAGGGGCGGCAAGAGTGGCGAGAGTTGAGAGTTAAAAGTTGCAGGTTGAAAGTTAGAGAAAAGCGGCGGCGAGCCGCCGCACTCCAAACCGCATTAGCCAAGTATTCTTGTTGGCGGACGGCTTCGGAAGCCGTTCCTACAAGGGCAAAAACGAAACGGCGCTAGGCGGCTAGGCGGCGGACCCAGATGCGGCTGGTGGCAGGTTTGCCGAGGTGCATGGTGTGGCCGGCGGCGCGAAGAGTCATGGTCTCGTCGTACTCGCGCTTTAGGACTTCGACTTTTGTCGAAGGGCGAAGATGAAGGTTCTCGAGAAATTCGAGGAAGCCTTCTTCCTTTTCGTAGACACAAACAATTTCGGCGGAATCGTGAAGTTGCAGTTCGGAAAGAAGGACCGCGCCTTCCTTGCGAAGCTGGGCGAATCCGCCGCGCAGGGGAACGCCATGAGGACAGGTTTTGTGTCCCGCGAAGCGCTTCATGAGGAGAGCTTCGACTTCGGGGGAGATGGCGTGCTCCATGCGTTCGGCTTCGGCATGCGCTTTGGCCCAAGATAGGCCGATGACTTCGGTGAGAAGCATTTCGGCGAGTTGGTGGCGAAGCGAGAGATGCTGGGCAACTTTGCGGCCCTTGGCGGTGAGAAGAATACGTCCACCCCGCTGAACTTTGACGTGGCCATCGCGAGCCATGCGCTTGATGGCGGCGGTGACCGCAGGCGGGGTGACGTCGAGCTCCTCGGCGAGGCGAGCGCTGATGGGCACCTGGTTTTCTTCCAGCATTTCCCAAATGGCTTTGAGGTAGTCTTCGCGCGAAACGCTGGTTCTGTTGCGTTGCAAGGTGTCTCCTGCTGGTGCTGTGTCCCAAGCTTTTTTCGGAAGAAATTCGGAGTCCCCAGGGGCTAAAGCCCCTGGGTAGCTAAGCGCCTAATGTCGAAGCTAAAGCTCCGATCGCTAAAGAGAGATTCAAACCACCAGCGACGCTATACAAGATGAGGTTACTTTGATTTGCGTTGCCGGCGCAAGCGATTGGCGAGGAGGCGGATGCGCTGTTGCAGTTGCTCGAGGATTGTTTGGTAGAAGGCGGGATTGGCGCCGTAAGGATCCGCGACCTCCCAGTCTTCGACCTTCGCGGGATCGTCGAAGGCGATGTCGCGAATGCGGCCGCTGAGATTTATGACCAGATCGGCTTCGTTCCAGGCTTTGTTGGTAATGGGCTTGGAGGAAAGACCGACGGCGGAATAGCCATTGCGCGAGAGTGTTTCCTGGGTTTCGTCGGGGATTTCGCCGAGCGGATAGAGGCCGGCGCTGGAGGCCTCGAGGACATCTGCGGCCTCGCGCTTGGCAATGGCTTCGGCCATGGGGCTGCGGCAGGCGTTTCCAATGCAGACGAAGAGGACACGAACTTTCTTAGCGGGCATGAGCTGTCTTGGAGTTAGATGCGGCCATGGAGATGAAGTGTTGGTGGACGGTGAGATCGTCGGTGAGTTCGGGATGAAAGGTAGCGGCGAGAAGATTATCTTTTTGGACGAGTGTGGGCTGGCCGGAATGGCGCGCAAGCACATCGATGCCGGGGCCAAGGCTCTCGATAATGGGACCACGGATGAAAACCATCTCGAGAGGGTCTTTTTTCAGGGTGCAGGGGCCGAAGAAAACATCGCTGGCAAGTTGGCGGCCGTAGCCGTTACGGAGGATGGTCATGTCGAGAAGGCCGAGCGAGGGTTGCGGCGGATTGTTGACATGAGTGGCGAGGAGGATTGCGCCGGCGCAGGTGCCAAAGACGGCGTTGCCCGCGTTGGCGAATTTGCGGATGGCGTCGTAGAGGCCCTCTTCGCGGAGAAATTGCAGCTGGGTGGTGGATTCGCCGCCGGGAAGGATGAGGCCGTCGCAGGATTCGAGATCGTGGACGGTGCGGACCTCGACGGTGTCCGCGTCGAGGGACTGCAGAGTGGCGGCGTGGGCGGCGAAGTCACCTTGTACAGCGAGGATGCCGATTTTCATTGACGGAAACCCTCAATTCGTGGAAAAAACCGAAAAGCGAAATTCGCTAAAACCAGTGTACAGATCAGCGACTACAAAACCAGGAGTCCTCAGGGGCTAAAGTCCATTGATAAGCTAAGTGGGCAATGTCGGACCTGAAGGTCCGACCCCCTGAAGACAAAGCCAAAAAAAGAAACCCGGCGGAACTCCAGAGCACAGACTGAAGTCTGTGTTACTAAATCCAAGAGCGCACTACCTCCCCCACTGGGGAAGCAGAAGGCGGTGCCTACAAAAGCAAACCCAACTGCGCCCGCCTCGGCCCCTCGCGGCTCGGGGGTAAAAATGCGGCCGCTACAAAGGCAGAACCGGTCTAAAGAACGGCCACTACAAAACTACAATCACGAGCACAGACTGAAGTCTGTGCTACCTACCAGCCGCGAGTGGAGAGTAGATCCTTCTCTTCCATTTGGCGGACGTCCAGGCCGGGCATGGCTTCGCCTAGTTCCTCGTGAGCTTCGAGGACGGCTTTGGCGTCTTCGAAATGCGTAGTAGCCTTTACGATGGCCTTGGCGCGGGCTTCCGGATCGCTGCTCTTGAAGATGCCCGAGCCAACGAAGACGGCTTCCGCGCCGAGTTTGCGGACGAGAGCTGCGTCGGCCGGAGTGGCGATTCCGCCAGCGGAGAAATTGGGAACCGGAAGCTTGCCGGTCTTGGCGACGGAGCGAATAAGATCCAGTGGCGCACCGTGTTCCTTGGCTTTGCGCATCAGTTCGTCTTCGCGCATGGTCGTGAGGGCGCGCATTTCGCTAACGATGGTGCGCATGTGACGGACGGCTTCGACAACATTGCCGGAGCCGGCTTCACCCTTGGTGCGAATCATGGCCGCGCCTTCAGCGATGCGGCGAAGCGCTTCTCCAAGATTGCGCGCGCCACAGACGAACGGGACGCGGTAGTCGTGCTTCCAGATGTGATTTTCTTCGTCAGCGGGAGTGAGGACTTCGCTCTCGTCGATGAAATCCACTTGCAGCGCTTGCAGAACTTCCGCTTCGGTGAAGTGGCCGATGCGGACCTTGGCCATGACCGGGATCGTGACGGTCTTCATAATCTCGCGGATGATTTTGATGGAAGCCATGCGAGCGACGCCGCCTTCCTTGCGAATGTCGGAGGGCACGCGCTCGAGGGCCATGACAGCGCAGGCGCCAGCGTCTTCGGCGATTTTGGCTTGCTCGGCGTTAGTAACGTCCATGATGACGCCGCCCTTTAGCATTTCGGCGAGTCCGACCTTAACACGCCATTCGTTGGAACCTTTGGCGTGCCGACCGCTACCGTTTACTTTTTTTGAATCCATAGTACTTCTCCTATTAAATTTTGAAACTCCCTTGAACCAATCCCCAAAAGCTCTTCTCTGCATCTCAGGGGCAAAACCCTGAGGCCCTGGAGGCTTACGGCACGGCTAAAGCCGCGCCCTCCCGCATGACAGTCCCACTAACCGGCACTGCGCAGATAGAGTGATTGCTCACTCCGCAGACTCCGTTCGGAATGAAGGAGTCGTGGCGTTTGCGAAATGCTCGGCGCCGACGACCACGAATCTTCCTTTGCCACGGGCGAGCACGGTGCCGTGGGCATCGCGAATTTCCGCTGTGCGAAAGCGGTTTCTTCCTTTCTCTTCTTCTTGCCAGCCTTCGACAAGAATTTCCTGATCGACAGGAACGGGCTTGCAATAGGCAATGGACATTTCCGCAGTAACGGCGCGCTCGCCGGTCAGCTTGGATAGTTTGCCCATGGCTTCGTCGAGAACAACAGCGATAATGCCGCCGTGAGCAAAACCAGCTCCGCCAGCGTAATTGGGGCCAAGCGAGAACTTGCCTCGGGTTCGGCGATCGTCGAGATCGAGTTCGAACGGGAGCTTCATGCCCGCCGGATTGCCGGCACCGCAGCCGAAGCAGTGGTTGCTAGGTTTCGGATCGAGTTTGAGAGTGCGACCCATGTTCAGACCAATGCCACGCGGGAGCGTTCGGCGCGACGAGTGCCGCGCTGGCGCTTGCGCATTTCAACGCGAAGAAGATCGGCCAGCGTGGCGACGCCGCGAGCAAGCTGTTTTTCGTCGAGACTGGCAAAACCCAAGCGGAGCGTGTTGGGCAACGGCGACTGCACGTAGAAGTAACGGCCGGGGGCGAAGAGCACGCCACGCTCCCGCGCGTGAATCATCAGTTCGCTGGCGTCGAAGCCGGGCGGAAGCTCGAGCCATAGGCACATGCCGCCTTCTGGGCAGGTCCAGCGAGTGCCCTCGGGCATGTGCTTGCGGAGAGCTTCATCGAGAGCGAGCAAACGCAGGGCATACGTTTTGCGCATGCGTGTTAGATGCTTTTGAAATAGGCCGCGCTTCAGGAATTCGGCGAGCGTGGCTTGTGCGAGTTGATCGGTGTGAAGGTCGGTCATCTGCTTGACGAGGCGGAGGCGTTCAATGGCGGCGGGGGGAGCAACGACCCAGCCAACACGCAGGCCAGGAAAAGCGACTTTGGCGAAGCTGTCGATGTGGATGACGAGGTTGGAGCGGTCGAGCTGCTTGAGCGAAGGGATCCGCTCGTCTCGGGCGTGCAGGCGGGCGTAGATGTGGTCCTCGACGATGGGAACCTGATAGCGTGCAGCGAGTTCAAGAACGCGTCGGCGCGAGGCGAGCGACATCGACATGCCCGTCGGATTGTGGAAGTCGGGAGTGAGGACGAGAAGCTTGACGCGATTGGCGGCCAGCGTAGCTTCGAGCGCTTCGAGGTCGATGCCAAGAGCGCTGCCGGGTTCGGCGCGGGTGCGCACAGGAACGCCGAGGCATCGAGCGCGAACGCCGTTGAAGACAGCGGAAGCGCCGGGATAAGTGGGATTTTCGAGGATGACAGTGTCGCCGGTGCGCACGAAGGCTTTGGCGATAAGGTCGAGCGCTTGCTGGCAGCCGTCGGTGATCAGCAGCGTGTCGTCCTTGGCAGGGATGCCGTCCTGGCGCAGAAGTTCGAGCACCGCTTCTTTGAGCGTGGGGAAACCGTCGGAGGCACCAAGGTTGAGAATGTCCTGGCCGTCGCGGCGGAGCGCGGCGTGAGCGCAAGTTTGCAACTCCTCGACAGGAAAAAGCTCCGGGTCGGGGCGGGCCATCACAAAATCAAGAGCGTCTTCAGGGGCATCGGCGGTGAGACGCGTGAGAATTTCTTCGCTGCGTTCGTCGGCGAAAAGAAGTTCCCAGCGCAGGCCATCATGGCCATGGAGAGAAGGAGGAGGGGGCGGCGTGATTTTCAAGCCGTTGCCATTACCACGAATAAATGTGCCGCGGCCAACGTGTCCCTGAATGAGGCCTTCGGACTCAAGTTCGGCGTAGGCGTTGGCCACAGTGGTGCGATGGACACCGAGCATTTGCGCGAGTTCGCGGCTGGCCGGGATGCGATCGCCGGGATGAAGGTCACCGGCGTGAACCAAAGAGCGAAGTTGATCGCGAAGCTGGACATAAAGGGGAACGTGGCTTTCGGGCTGAAGGTGTATTGGCAGCATTGTCTCTCACCCTGAGTGTATTTTAGCAGGGATTGGACTGGCGCAAGAGCCAAATTGTCTTTTGGGAGGACGGGCGGCGGTGGCTGTTCCTTGGTTGGGAGGCGGCGAGAGAGTGAGTCCCAGCAGAGAGATATCAGGAGCGATCAGGAAACGTGAAGCCGGCTTAGGGGCGTTCGCGGTGTGTGCACTCGTGTTCCAAGGCTCGACGGCCTAGGCTCCAAAGGAAGCACGCGGGAGATTTAGGCTTACTCCTTGTCCCAGGGGAAATGGGGCTTGTAGCCTAGGCGACCGTTGAGTTCACCGGCGACAAGGTCGCGGATGCAAAGTTTGGTGAGGTCGGAGGCGTTGCACTGATAGAGCTGCTTTAAGGGAAGATCGTCTACCTGGACTTGGTAATTGCCGAACTGGAGGGCTTCGCTGTCGTCAACGGTGGAGGCGACGAGCGGGCTGCCGTCGGGATCAACACGAACGCGGAATTTCAGCGTGGAGGGCTCGTAATTAGAGACGAGGAAACAGTGGGCTATACAGGAACGATCGATGAGGTGCATGTAGAGTGTGCGATACCCGGGGGGCGCGAAGACACTGCTAGCGACACGCGTGCCGAAGGGCAATTGCTGGGTGATGGCTTCGGAATTTTTCTCGAGGCGATCGAGGAAGCCGGCGTCCTGATAAAGAAAGACGAAGAAGAAAGCAGCGCTGAGTGAGAAAGCAGCGAGGTGCCATGGGTGAGGGCGCAGCGAGCCGAGTACGACGAGAGCAAAGATGGCGCTGACCAGCGTGAGGCGAGTGACGATGCCGCCGATCCAGCTACCTTCGGGGACGGGGCGGATATTTTCAGGAAGGAGCGTCATGGCGCACAAAGAAATGAGGTAGAACTCGACCAGGAGCCAACGGTCTTTCCAGTTGGCGGGGGGCTCGGTGGCGGACGATGGTTCGACGGAAGTCCTGGGAGAACGCCAGAGTTCGAAGACAACCGCGAGGAGAGCGACGAGAATGATAGCCAAAGAAACGTAGCCATAGCGCTCTCCGTAAACGGTGAATTGATCGGCGCCGTTCCATTGGTAGAGAGGCAGATCGGGCCAGTCGCCCTCGAGTTCCGGATGATGAACGGTGATCCAATGGACGGTGTAGAAGGCGACGAGAGAGATAGCGGGAAGGATGAGGCGCGTCCAAGATTTCAGGAGAGTCCAAACGAGGCGATAGGCGCCAACGCCGAGAACAAGAAGGACGCCGAGTGGATGCGCGAGGTAAATGACGGGAAGGAGAAGCGCGGCGGCGATAATGCCGCGACGTTTTGCCGGCCAGAGGAAGGCGAGTGCGAAACAGCCCAAGCCGATGGAGAGGTAGTAGTTCATGTAGCCCATGTTGAAAACGTAGCCGTAGGAAAGCATGGCGATAAGCGGAGTGAGGAACCCGGGAGGGCGGCGCGTGGCGGCGTGGATGAAGCAGAAGACTCCCCAGAAGAAAGCGAGAACGCAGAGGGAGACAGCAAATTTTTCGGCGAGGGCGAAGCCGACGACTTTCGAGAAATAGTAGAGGACGAGATCGAAGAGGATGTTGTCCCATTGCCAGGCGAGATAGAGACCGGGGGCTTTGCCCTGGTGGATGAGTTCGGCGAGCCAGGCGTTGTAGGTGTGGCTGCCGAGATCGCCGGCCTGAATGTGGGAGTGCCAGAAGCAGGGGATGAGGAGAAGGATGGAGACGAGCGCGAAGAGAAGAATGGGGCGACGAGAGATCGGTGTCATTGCGACGAGGACAGTATAGCGCGGATGGAAGGAGAGTGGCCGATGTCAGGCGAGCGATGGCCAGTGAAGAGCCTAGCGTGGGCGCCGTGCGAAAGGAACAGATTCCTCGCTTCGCTCGGGATGACAAATTGGAGAACGACAAAAAAAGTGGAAAAGAACCGGTCTAAAGGCCACCCCCTACAAGGGAAAAGTGGCCGCCCTGCGATGCTCAAGATAAAACGAGCCGGCGCGCACTGCAAAGTTAGTTGCTCGGCTGATTGTCGCCCAGGCGCTTCAGGCGGTCGCGGAGCTTGCGCTGCAAAGGCGACGGCGTGTTTGGGTTGAAGGCTACCAGGTACCAGAGGGGTTGCGTTTTGTCCCTGCTGAGATAGGAAAGGGTGTGGGCGTCGGCGTTGGGATGACGGGCCACGTTTTCCCGGATGGCGCCGTAAGGATGCTTGGCGAGACGCGCGAGGGTTTTGGCATTGGCGCGAGGATGCTCGCTGATCAGCCGCAGGAGATAGAAATCTTCTTCGGGAGCTTGCTTGGTAAGTTTCTCGAGCATTTCCGGCTTGGCTTCGGCGCTGAGGACCAGACCGATTTTTTCGTCCCAGGCAGTGTTGATCTGATTCAGTTCCCGGGTACGCGCGTGGATCAATTCCTCCAGAGTGCGGCGTTCCTGCTGCATGCGTGCGATGGGCAGTTGCGTGCCTTCGAGGGAATCGAGGACGCGGAGAAGGTGTTGGCGTTCGCCGAAAACAATTTGCGAGGTGCGGCCGATACGGCCATTTTCCTTTTCTTTGTGTTGCACAAGGTCTGAACGTCGCATGTTCGGATGCTCCCAATCGCCCTTGGGGACTTCCCCGAAGGGAACATAGGCACTCATGGAGTGAACGGAATAGCTCATGGTCGTCCTGCAGCTCTCTTCTGGGCTAAATGGATTATGGAGTCGTGGTGGAGTAGGGTAAAGAATTGCGGGACGGGTTTGTGCCCGATGTGCTATCACCCGGGTGGGGCGCATCGAAAGGGGAAAGAGAGCTGCGACATGTCGGCATTCAAGGAATACCGGGAAGAGCTGGAGCAGTACGAGCAGATGTTCGGACGGGAACGCGGAAGGCTGGCGGTGTCGCTGGACCGAATGACAAATGCGCTGGTGCTGGTGGGACAGCACGGGGTGTATTGCACGAGCCAGAGGAATCCAACGCTACCGGCGATGGACATACGAGTGATCGCGCAGGAATTGACGCACGCGAAGGAGTTGGTGCAATCGGTGATGGAAGAGTTGAAGAAATCGAGAGAGGAAAAGCGGGGCGCGGAGGGGCAGAAAGAAGAGCGGTAGGAAAAGGCAGAGAGGCGAGTCGAAGAAGAGGGATCCTCACTCCCCAGACTCCGTTCGGAAGGACAATGAGATTTTCCCGGTAGGTGTGATGATCTTCGAGCTGAAGCCGCGGATTGCATGAGATCCTTCGCGGCGCAAAAGGCGTGTCGCTTAGGATGACACCGCGTAGCGATGTGCGCGAGATTTTGGCTAGCGGTTGGCAATGGGGATGACGAATTTCAGGGCGGTGTGGGTGGAGCTGAAGCTGGCGACTTTGACGTCGGTAAGGCCGGAACGGAATCCGGCACCGCGGACGTCGTGTTCGGTGACGGATTTTTGTCCCTTGGGATAAATGATCCAGAGGGCGGCGGAATTTTTGACGGCGCTGGCGGCGGATTTGACGCTGGCGAGATCGGCTGGAGAATCGACAGCGAGGAAAATCCAAGAAGGCGTGGGGGATTTTCCGCGAATGATTGCGGCACCTCGCCGCTTTAGATCCGCGAGGAAATCGGAGGAGAAAGAACCTTGGAGAGAGACCGAATCGCCAGGTTTGACGCCAAGTTTTTCGAGAAGCGATTTGGGATTGGTGATGCGGTCGCGCCACTTTTCGGCTTTGGGACCAAGATCGAAGACATAAAGAGCGTCTTTGGTGCGGACGCTCAACTTCCCTTCCCCAGCTTCCATTTTCTTTATGGAGGCCAAAGGAATCTTCAAGCGCAGGTCGCCGCGGAAAAGGATCTCGTTCGATTCGAGCAGAGCTTTGCCACGATGCGATTTCCCATTCGAGAGAACGGAGCAAGCGAGTTCTTGTCCCATGAGCGATGTCTCCAAAGAAGAATTTGGGCGGCGAAAACGAATATCTCCTATTGATTAAGAAAGGGATTGGAGGCGCGCTCTCGGCCGATGGTGGTGATTTCGCCGTGGCCCGGATAGACGAGCGTGTCGTCGGGAAGTTGTAGAAGCTTCTGGGTGAGCGATTGCATGATTTCCTCGAACGAGCCGCCCCAAAGATCGGTGCGACCAATGCTGCCCGCAAAGAGCGTGTCTCCGGCAAAGAGTTGCGGCTGGCTGAGCTTAATGGTGCCGGCTTCCTTTGGCAAGAAAAGGCAAACGCTGCCGGGAGTGTGGCCGGGAGTGTGGAGAACGTCGGCGTGGTAGCCGCCCCACTCGAGGGAATCACCATCCTTCAGAAGTTGATCGACGGCGGTGAGTTCCGGAGGGCGCATACCGAGGAAAGCAGCCTGGACCTCCATGGCGTTGTAGAGAGGGAGATCGTCGTTGTGCATCATGACCGGGGCGCCAGTATATTGATGGAGTCTGGCCAGGCCGCCGACGTGATCGATGTGGGCATGGGTGCTGACAATGGCTTTGACAGAGAGTTTGTAGCGGCCGAGAAGGCTGAGGATGCGTTCGACTTCATCGCCGGGGTCGACCACGATGGCTTCATGGGTTTTGGGATCGCCGATTATGGAGCAGTTGCATTGCAGCATGCCGACCGGGATTTTGATGTAGATCATGTCCGGATTGGCGGCGTCGGGTGTGTGGAGGGCGTCGGGCATTAGGAGAAGTATAGCATTGAGGGAAAGGAGTGAGATTTCGCCGGCGTGCATCGGCACGGCGGATCGGTTGAGATCTGGCGAGGTTGGGTGCCATGACTCCTCTGCTCCGAGCCGCAACGGGCGCGGCTCTCCGGTCGGGATAGGATGACCGGCGGGGAAGGGCGAACCTTGAAAATGGAAAATAGAAATTCGGAGGCTGCAGGTTTGACGCCCTGGCTGGCATCAAAGCCAGCGCTACATGGAAGATAGGTCGAACGGGATGGCGGAGCTGAATGATTCAGTTGGCGGACAGCTTAAGAAGAACACCCTACAAAACCGAAGTGGGTTGGGTTTGGTAGACTGGACGAGAGGAAAAGGAAATTGGATTCGCAGAGTGCGGCGATTGAGACGCCACTGGCGGAGTTGCATCGCGCGGCGGGTGCGCGAATGGGGATGTGGTTCGGGTGCGCGTTGCCGGACGAGTTTGGCGATTGGAGGGAGGAATACCGCTTCGCGAGAGAGAGCGTTGCGCTGGTGGACAAGAATTACCGCGCGTATCTGGAATTA
>Ga0126379_10000655_pt1 | contig 19362 bp, 13 predicted proteins | sample PanSoiMetPlot_24_FD_92640 | JGI IMG/M metagenome (GOLD analysis project Ga0126379, IMG submission 92640) | Tropical forest soil microbial communities from Panama - MetaG Plot_24 | ecosystem: Environmental > Terrestrial > Soil > Tropical forest > Bulk soil | place: Panama | collected 2016-02-17
CCGAGAATGTCGGCATCGTGATGGTGCAGGTGAAGAACGCTGTTGTCGACGCATGGTTCCAGGCGGCGGGGAAAAGCTTGAAGGAGGTACAAGAACAGATCAATGCGAGCACAAATCCGGCATCTTTCGCCTTCCCCGATTCCCTTCCTGTTTCTCTGAACGTCGATATCGAAACCACGCGTGCGACGGTCGATAATGTGCTTGCATAGCTGCCTGGCCAGACGGATGAATACCTCATCATTGGTGCGCACTACGATCATCTCGGCCGAGGAAACGTCGACTCGCTCGCACCCTCACAAATCGGGCAAGTCCATCCCGGTGCGGATGACAATGCCAGCGGCACGGCGGGCGTTCTTGAATTAGCCCGCCTTCTGGCGCCCGAACGCGGAAAGCTCAAGCGCAGCGTCCTTTTCATGGATTTCGCCGGGGAAGAACTCGGCTTACTCGGTTCCGCAGAATGGGTGAAGCAACCGACCCGTCCGCTGGACAAGGCGGTGGCCATGATCAATATGGACATGATCGGCCGCATCAAGGACGATAAGGTTTACATCGGCGGCGTGGGCACAGGATCGACGTTCAAATCCGTGCTCGATCAGGCGGAGAAGGAAGCGCCATTCAAATTCGAGGCCTCGCCCGGCGGATATTCCTCGAGCGACCACACGTCCTTTGTCGCCAAGAAAATTCCCGTTCTGTTCTTCTTCTCCGGATTGCATTCGGACTATCACAAGCCGTCTGACACATGGGACAAAATCAATGGACCGTCTGCGGCGCGGCTCCTCGATATGATCGAGAACGTAGCGGTACAACTGGCAAACACCGATCAGCCTCCAACATTTCAAGTTGTGGCGGAAGAGAAACCGCTCGGCGGCATCTCCGGAGGCGGAGGCTATGGTCCGTATTTCGGCTCGGTTCCAGATTTCGGCCAGGTAGAAAACGGGGTCAAGTTCTCGGATGTGCGACCGAATTCTCCTGCTGCGAAAGCCGGATTCAAGGCGGGAGACATTCTGGTTCAGTTCGGCGACAAGCCGATCAAGAACCTCTACGACTTCACCGACGCTCTGCGCCGCAGCAAAGTTGGGGATGTGGTCGAAGTAAAAGTGCTGCGCGACGGCCAACCGCTCACTGCCAGCGTCAAATTAGAGCAACGCAAATAACCGCCTTCCGGGGGATGACAAGGCTGGTTGATCCGTGGCAATCCGTGGCAATGAAGTTCCTTCAGAATCCCGTATAATCGTCCGTCATCCGAGAGGAATCCTTTGCCCTTCGACGACCTACGTCAGTGGATCGCCGCGCTCGACCGTGCCGGCGAACTGAAACGCATCACGACTGAAGCCGATCCGATTCTTGAGATCCCGGAAATCATCGACCGCGTCTCGAAAGGGCGCGATGCCAAGGGCAGCCCCGGCGGTCCCGCTCTCCTGTTTCAAAATGTGCAAGGCTACCCCGGGTCGCAGCTCCTGATCAACCAGTTCGGATCGGAGCGGCGCATGAAGATGTCGGTCGGCGTGGAGTCTTACGATGACATCGCGGCTCGCATCCGCATGTTCATGGACGTAAAATCGCCACAGGGGTTTCTCGATAAGTTGAAGATGCTGCCGCTGCTCGCGGATGTGGGCAAGTTCTTCCCGCGCACACTTTCTACTGGCCCCTGCAAAGAGATCATCAAGCGCGATAATTTCTCGCTCCTGGATTTTCCCATACTCCAATGCTGGCCCAAAGATGGTGGAAGATTCATCACGCTGCCATGCGTCACCACTCGCGATCCGAAGTCGGGTAAGCGCAACCTCGGCATGTACCGCATGCAGGTATATAACGAGCGCACCACAGGCATGCACTGGCAGCGGCAAAAGAACGCCGCCGAACATCAGCGCGAACGAATGCGCACGGCCGTAGCGGGAGATACAACCCACCATGTGGGGACGGCCGTCCCCGGAAGCCTGCGGGCTGCCGTCGATATCATGGCGCGCAGTTCCGGCGGTAGCATTCTGGCGCAAGGCGATCGTCCCTCCGGCAAAATGGAGGTCGCCGTGGCCATCGGCACCGATCCGGTAGTCACCTTCTGCTCCATCGTTCCCGCCCCGCCGGAAATCGAGGAATATCTCGTTGCAGGTTTCCTGCGCGGCGCTCCGGTTGATCTTGTGAAGTGTGAAACGGTTGATCTTGAGGTCCCAGCCACAAGTGAGATCGTGCTCGAGGGCTACATCAATCTCGACGAACTTCGAACCGAAGGTCCCTTCGGCGATCACACCGGCTTTTACTCACTCGAAGATCTCTACCCCGTCTTCCACGTCACCTGCATCACCCATCGCAAAGATCCGATTTACGCCGCCACCATCGTCGGCAAACCTCCGCAGGAAGACGCGTACATGGGGAAAGCCGTCGAACGAATTTTCCTGCCCATGATGAAGCTTACGATCCCCGAACTCGTCGACATCAACATGCCGATCGAAGGGGTCTTTCATAACTTGATGATCATCTCGATCAAAAAGTCCTACCCGGGTCAGGCACGAAAAGTTATGAATGCCATCTGGTCGCTGGGCCAGGCGATGTTCACGAAATGCATTGTGGTGGTAGACGAAGATGTCGACGTACAGGAGTTGGCCGATGTCGCGCTGAAAGTTTTCAATCACATCGATCCGGAGCGCGACATCCAATTCATGCTGGGTCCGGTCGACTCGCTCGATCACGCCAGCCGCCTGCCCGACTTCGGCTCGAAGATGGGCATTGACGCGACACGGAAGTGGGCCAGCGAAGGCTTCACACGCCCCTGGCCCGACGAGATTGTGATGGATGCGAAAACGAAAGCCTTGGTCGACAGCAAATGGAAGGTTTTGGCCAAGGAATTAGGACTTGGGTGAGCGGCGGTCTTTCAATGCCTTGAATTGATCCTCGTCAATGGGATCGTATCCCCGGCACTGACTCACCGGCAGCCTCGGATACTTTGGAAAGCTTGCATCTGTCAAAGATCGCTGACATATGTAGAAGATCGAGCCGCGATCCGATTCGATGCGGCGCATGAATTTACACGTCTCGCAAAGCCCGACGCGCAGCGACGGTTTACGACTTTCCTGATCCACTCTAACAGAATAGCGCGCCCCTTGTGCGGCGATGACGTTCGAAACTCTGCCCACAATTCATCAAAACTCAACCGTAACGGCCTTGAAGCGGGTCAGCCGATTTGTTATAAGCCCGATACGGAGCACGTCAACGAGAATGCCTGTCAGCCGGCATGAAACTTGGCTAATCGGATTTGCGCTGGTCACACTCACCACGACGCAGAGCAGTCCCGCGTTTGCCTGGGGCAACGAGGGCCATACTTACATCAATCGGGTAGCCGCGCAGAAGATTCCGTCCTCCATGCCACGCTTCTTGCGTCGGGCTGAAGTTGAAATCAGTTACTTGGGGCCGGAACCGGATCGCTGGCGCAGTCCCGCGGAATTCGCTCTGAAGAACTCGCAGGAGCCTGATCATTTCATCGACCTCGAGCGCATCTCATGGCTCGATCCAGTTCCGCCAGGCCGCTACGAGTTCTACCGCAAGCTCTATGAAAAGCGCGCAGCAGCGCCCGACCGCGCCGATGACTATCTTCCCGAGCACGTCGGGCTGCAGCCGTACATCACCATGGAGATCTACGGCCGCCTGAAAGCCGCATTTCGCGAGTACCGCCAGCATCTGGCCGCTCATCAATCCACAGCCGCCGTGGAGCAGGCGATCATCTTCTATGCTGGATGGCTGGGGCACTATGTCGCTGACGGATCCGAGCCGCTTCACACCAGCATCCAGTACAACGGCTGGATCGGCGCCAATCCCAATGGATACACAACCGAGCGGGGAATTCATGCGCGTTTTGAAGCGACTTACGTAGCGGCGAACATCAGGGCGAAAGACTTCGCACCCCAGGTGAAATCTCCCACACGCCTGACTGACCCTTTCGCTGACTACATGGCGTATCTGAAGCATTCGAATGGACTAGTCGAACAGGTGTATGTCCTGGAGAAGGCCGGCGGGTTCACGGCGAAGGGATCCGCCGCGGCGTTGGCCTTCACCACCGAACGCCTGGCTGCCGGAACGCAGATGCTGCTGGATCTCTGGTGCACAGCGTGGCTGGAGAGTGCGGCTCCGGTCCCGGAGCATGCCGCCCCGGTTTCTGCCACAAAATAGACCTACGTCGAAGAGGTTCATCTGGGGATAGCCACCATCGGCTGTCCGTGGAGCACGGCTCGACCGCTGTTCACTCCCATTTAAAGCGTCCAAGGGCGACGGTTCGGCATCTGTTTCGATATACTGATGAAGCAATGCCGGTCCTGAAAAACATCGCCGCAATCGCCAAGGGTATGAGCATCACCTTTTCAGAGATGTTCCGCCCGACGATCGTCGAGAACTATCCCGATGGGGATGGCCCCCTGCGTGGTGCGCGGATTGAAGCCCGATTTCGCGGAGCTCACGTGCTGCAGCGCGACGAAAATGGACTGGAAAAGTGCGTCGCGTGTTTCCTCTGTGCGGCGGCATGCCCTTCGAACTGCATTTATATTGAGGCGGCCGAGAATACTGCGGAAAACCGCGTCAGCGGCGCCGAGCGATACGCGAAGGTTTATAACATCGACTACAACCGCTGCATCTTTTGCGGATATTGCGTCGAGGCGTGCCCGACCGACGCGATCACGCACGGCCACGGATTCGAACTGGCGACGTTTAGCGCGACCAACCTGGTCATGCGCAAGGAGCAGATGCTGGCCCCCCGGCCAGCACACATGGGAGCCAACATCGTATTCAATCAGGCCGACGTGAACGGCGGGGCGCCGGCAGAACTGGTGCCCGGAAGCTAAGCTTCAACGAGTTTCGAATCGATCACGCCGGTCCACCAGAGACCGGCGTTTGTGTATGGGGACAAACCTCACCGCCACGGATCCAGCGGATAAACGCGGATCAAAACGAGCTCGCTGTTTTGAGCTAGGAGCTAGCAGCTAGAAGCTAGAAGCTGAAATGTCGGACTTCTTACGAATTGTGCAAGAGCGCGTCGCCATCTACGACGGCGCGATGGGTACCAATATCCAGAAGCGCAATCCCACCCTGGATGATTACTGGGGAAAAGAGAATTGCAGCGAAGTTCTGGTGCTGAGCCGCCCCGACATCATCCGAGACATTCACGCCGATTTCTTCCGGGTCGGCTGCGACATCGTGGAAACCAACACATTCGGAGGTTCCCGAATTGTCCTGGGGGAATTCGAACTCGGCGATCGCGTTCACGAGATCAACGTGAAGGCAGCGCAACTGGCACGCGAAGTTGCACAACAGTTCTCGACCAAGGACAAACCCAGGTTTGTGGCCGGTTCGCTTGGGCCGACCACCAAACTGCCGTCCCTCGGTCATATCGGCTTCGATGCGATGGTCGCGGCTTACGAAGAGCAGGCAGCAGCGTTGATCGAAGGCGGGATCGATGTTCTTCTCGTCGAAACGGCGCAGGATTTACTGCAGGCAAAAATCGGCGTCATCGGAGTGCTCGAAGCGCTGCGGAAGTCGGGCAAGCGCCTCCCCGTGACTGTGCAGGTGACGCTGCAGGAATCCGGCACCATGCTGCTGGGCACGGAAATCGGCGCTGCGCTGACCGCGCTCGAACCCTTCGACGTAGACGCCATTGGCCTGAACTGCGCCACAGGACCGAAGGAAATGAACGACGCGGTTCGTTACCTGGCACTCAATTCCACCAAGCAGGTTTCCGTGCTTCCGAACGCCGGTCTGCCAGAGAACGTCGGGGGACATCCCGTCTACAGACTGACTCCACAGGAACTGGCGGATTACCACAAGCACTTCGTTCAGGATTACGGAGTGCGTGTCGTCGGCGGCTGCTGCGGCACCACTCCCGAGCACCTGAAAGCCGTGGTGGATGCCGTTTCTGGAGTCGAACCGGCGAAGCGCGACGTAAAGCGTGCTGGCGCGGCGTCCAGCGCTTACACCAGCGTCCCTCTTGATCTCGAACCCAAGCCGCTAATCGTCGCGGAAGAAATGAACACGACCACGCGCGTCGACCATTTCCGTAAGCTGGTGCAGGGAAAGAAATACGACGAGATCCTCGCCCTCGCAAAAAAGTTGGTCAACGACGGCTCCCACATGCTCGACCTCTGCTGCGCCATCGTTGGCGAAGATGAGAAGGGTTACATCACGTCGATCCTCGAAAGGATCGCCACGCGCGTTCCCGCGCCGATCCTGGTCGACTCAACCGAGGCCGACGTAGTCGAAGAAGCGTTGAAGCGTATCCCCGGCCGGGCCATCATCAACTCGATCAACCTGGAAGATGGCGAGAAGCGCACCTCCAAAGTCCTGCCGATGGCGAAGCGCTATGGCGCCGCTGTAATAGCGTTGACGATCGACGAGGAAGGCATGGCGCTCACCGCTGAGAAGAAAGTCGCCATTGCACATCGTATTCACGATCTGGCGGTAAACAAATACGGCCTCGACTCGACCGACCTCATCTTCGATGCTCTCACCTTGCCGATTTCCACCGGCCAGGAAGAGTACCGGACGGCAGGAATCGAGACGCTGAAAGCGGTTGAGCGGATCAAGAAGGAATTGCCGCAGGTCAAGACCATCCTCGGAGTCAGCAATATTTCGTTTGGCCTCGACGCGTATCCGCGCCGCGTCTTGAACTCCGTGTTCATGCACGAAGCGGTCGATCATGGCCTCGACATGGCCATCGTCAACTACACCAAAATCTACCCGCTCTACAAGATTCCTCATGAGGAAGTCGAACTCGCGCGCAAGCTGATCTTTCGCGATGAGTCTGCCGGCGACCCGCTGCAGGTCTACATGGCGCACTTCGCCGGCATGAAGGGCAAGCCAGCTGCCTCGACCACGGCGCACCTCGACACGCTTTCGGTGGAGGACAAGTTGAAGTTCGCCATCATCAACGGCGAGAAATCCGTGGGCCAAGGTGAGCACCAGAAGTCGCTTGAAGCTTTACTTGAAGATGCTCTTGCAAACTATTCACCGTTGGAACTGATCAATACCGTCCTGCTCGACGGCATGAAGACCGTCGGTGATCTGTTTGGCGCCCGCAAGATGCAATTGCCATCGGTGCTCGATTCTGCCGGCGTCATGAAGCAGGCGGTCGCCTATCTCGAGCCGAAGATGGAGAAAAAGACTGGCTCACAGAAAGGCACGATCGTGCTCGCCACGGTGAAGGGAGACGTACACGATATCGGCAAAAACCTGGTTGACATCATCCTGTCGAACAACGGATTCAAGGTCGTCAATCTCGGCATCAAGCAGCCGGGCGATTCGATTATCCGCGCAGCCCAGGAGAACAAAGCCGACGCCATCGGCCTCAGTGGACTGCTGGTGAAGTCGACGCTGGAGATGAAATATGTCATCCAGGATCTTGAGCGGCAAAAGCTGGAATTCCCGGTTATCTGTGGAGGCGCAGCCTTGACGCGGAAGTATGTAGAAGACGATCTTCGCCGCGAATACTCGAACGGCGTTTTCTATGCCGACGACGCGTTCGCCGGACTGCACATTATGGAAGATCTCGCGACCGCCGATGGCGCGCGGGCGACACGCATCGCTGAGGGTCGCACGGTCAAGGAGTATGCGAAAGCGGCAGCGGTCGACGAAGAAACCGGACCCGTGTTCGCCGAACGAAGCCCGGTGGTAACGGATGCCCCTAATATTCCGACGCCTCCATTCTGGGGCGTGCGGGTGCGCAAGGACTACAACCTGCGTGAGCTGTTCCAGTACATTAACGAGACGGCGCTTTTTAAAAACCAATGGCAGCTCAAGACCGCTTCGCAATCCGATTACTTGCGACTGGTAGAAGAGAAGTTCCGTCCCATCCTGCGGAGGCTCGAAGAAGAAGTGTTCGAATCCGGCCTATTCGCGCCGGCTGTGGTCTATGGATACTTCCCCGCCCAGAGCGAAGGTAACGATGTAATTGTGTACCAGGCACCGAAGCAAAGTTCGCGCCCGTGTGGCACTCGATGGGAGGAGGGCCTGCCCGAACTCCTGCGTTTTACTTTCCCTCGTCAGAAGGAAGGCCGCCGGCTGTCCATCGCCGACTTCTTCGCGCCAAAATCGTCCGGCAAAATGGATGTGCTCGGAGTTTCGCTGGTCACGATCGGTGCCGTGGCCAGTACTGAGACTCAGCGCTTGTTCGAAGGCGGCGAGTATACAAAATATCTCTACCTGCACGGGCTGAGTGTGGAAACCGCCGAGGCTCTCGCGGAATTCCACCACAAGAAGATGCGGGAAGAATTAGGCATCGCGGGGGACGACGCCACTGAAATTCGCGATCTCTTCCACCAGAAGTACCGCGGATCGCGCTACTCGTTTGGTTATCCGGCGTACCCCAATCTCGAAGATCAGACAAAGCTCTTCGCCCTGCTCAAGCCGGAAGAGAACGTAGGAGTGCGGCTCACGTCCGGATTCCTGCTCGAACCCGAGCAGAGCACATCGGCCATCGTGGTGCATCATCCCGCAGCTAAGTACTTCGTGGTTTAGCAAAGCGTCCTGGACCGCCGAACTACCTGCTCCAACTAGAACTGTGTCTGCAGTCGCAACGCGTAGCTCCGTGGCGGCGCTATGGCATTGCCTGAAAACAATCCGCCAAAATCGATGACATTGAGACGATCGTTCAGATTCGTGAGGTCTGCCTGGATGTGTGCGGAAAAACGATCATTCTTATAAAGCTGCGCCCCGACCGAGGCGTCAATCGCCAAAGAGGGCCGCACGCGCCCACGCCCGAAGTCGACCCGGTCGACCACAGCTTGACCATATTGCGCCACCGCCTGCTGGTACGAATCGGTAAACGCACCTAACACGAACGGCAGGCCGCTGCCGTATTCGGCTGCTCCTGCGACCCACAGTCGTGATAGCACCTGGTATCGCATGCGAACGCGAACCGTATGCCGCTGATCTTGTGAATTCGGGAAGTGCCCAGTCAAATCACTCTCCGCGCTCAGCACGTCGTCGCCCAGGAACAACCCGCCACTCACCGGAAACCAGACATTGCCGACCATGTACGAGTAACTGGCGTAGCCAGAGAAGCGCCCCCATTTGGGAATTTCGAGCTTCGCTTCTGCGCCGTAGATGACGGCCTTATGGAAGGCGATCGGAAAGCTGACTGCCGTGCTCAGAATCTGATCGTCATCCGCAAAGTTGTTCGCATATCGCCGGTAATAGTTCGCATCGAACCGAAGTTGGCGAAACAGTGATTTGCTCCCACCCCCTTCGAAGTAATTTCCACGCGAAGGTTCCACCGGGAGCCGCAGCACGCTCGGATTCAGCGACACCACCTGCGTTGAACTCGAAAGCAGAATATTCTCGGCCGAAGGCGTCTCGAACACTCGGTCATAGGAGGCATGCATTACCAACCCGATCGACGGGAAAAACCTTGCCACGGATAGCCTGGGGCTGACGGCATTTTCATTGACGAGAAGTTGATAATGATCCCAGCGCAACCCGGCGCTCACCGTCCAATTTCCCAGCCGGATAAGATCTTGAACGTAGGCCGACTGTTCCAGGTCCGGACGATTTCCTGTAAAGGTAAATGACGCCGGTGTACCCGGGTCAAAACGGGATGGATCAGTGACGACATCACTGAAATTTTCATGCAGAAAGAGGGCATCCGATTCAACGCCCGCCTTCCATTCCTGCCGCCCGTGGTGCACGGAGATCGAGCCATTGAAGTATCCCTCTCGAAATCCGTTGTGGAGAGAAACGATCAGCGGCGTTGATTGTGCGTTGGAAATCAGATCGCTGGAGGTGTCGCGCACCATCCCACGAATTGCGCCCAGTGCATTTGAGGAAAATACGTGCTGGTAGGAGGCAATCCCCATTGTCTCGAAATTGTCGCCATCCTGGCGCTGCCCCGCTGCCTGCTGGAGTTGCTCGTTGGGAATCTGGAACCGCGAAAGCGCCCGCCGCACAATGAATCCCAGCCGATCGTTGTCAGTCAGGTCCCGCTCGTAATGCAGCGAAAAATCCCCGGTCGTGCCGCGATTCGTATAATTCTGCGGCACCACTGGATTCAAATAATGGCTGGTCATATTCCCGGAGGCGCTCCCGCCGAGCACGCTCTTTCTCCAGGCGTACTGCGCCTGAGCCGATCCAGATGCCGTGTCAAAGCTTCCACCAGCAAGGTCTATCTGTCCGTGCAACCCGGCTTTGGCATCTTTGAGGGTGTTCACCTCGACGATGCCTCCCATCTTCCGTCCGAACTCGGCCGGGATGCCCGCCGTGTAGACGCTGACGGAATTGACGTCGTCGGCCTCAATCTCGGGCCCCAGCCCGGGCGAGCGGTTGTCTGTCAGCGGAATGCCATCTACGACGAACTGCGTCTGGTATTCCGCACCCCGTGGGTGCAGCACCGCATTCCCTTCATACAGCCAGCCTGGCTGTGCGTTCACCAGATCTTGAAGGGAGCGGCCCGGCAGCGATGTCGTTCGCGTCTCGATCGTCGTCGAACCGATCTCATTCACGGAATTCACCCGGCGGGGATCGAGCAGCGTACGTTCTGCCTCGACCGTGACCGATGTGCTTACGGCGGCAAGTGAGAGATTGATGACAGAGTGGACGGGAATGGCCGAGCGAACCTCGATCTCGACTGATGCGGGCGCAAATCCGGCCTCTTGAATCTGTGCCCGGTACAAGCCAAGCGGTAACCGTTTGGCTACAAGCACACCTGAGTCGTCGGTCGTGAATGTGTTCCTGAAGTCGTTGGCTTCGCACACCAACTCAACCGTCGTCCTTACCCCGGCGCCCCGCGGATCTTGAAGCTTCAGGTGCAACTCCCCGCTGTGGCCCTGCGCGAAGGCAGGTAATGCCAACGAAACCCAGACGAGATGGACTGCCAGTCGCACCATGAGTTCAGGGGACCTCATCATAGCAGTCGAATACATGGCACTTTTGGGCTAGAGATTGAGCCGATCCCACACTTCATTTTTTACAAATTGCAAACACTCTGATGACAAATTTCTCGACCATGTAGTGGAAACTTCTTTCCAGATCGTTGCTGAGGATTTGGGGAACCGCAGCAACGATCGAGAACTTCAAACCTTCCGTCACCGGGGAGGTTTTGGGGGAAAACAGGCGCTCGTACCGCAGGGGGTGCGAGCGCCGTTTTGCGTTTGTCAATTTCCCGGGCGTCCCTTCCGCGTCAATGTTGCCATTCCAAGCAACTGTTACAATTTTCGGTACCGGTTCAGATGGGATTCTTTCCTGCTCATTGGGTCCTAGGCGGCAACGAGCGAAGGAAGATATCTCCAGTTCTGACCGGCAAGCGCCATGAAATGTCCGTTCTGTGGGTTTGCAAATGACAAGGTGGTGGACTCGCGCGAGAGCAAAGAAGCGGATTCCATCCGGCGACGTCGCGAGTGTTTGAAGTGCGGAAAGCGCTTTACCACGTACGAACGCATCGACGAGATTCCTTACATGGTGGTCAAGAAAGACGGCCGCCGCGAGAAATTCGATCGCCAGAAGGTTCTGAACGGCCTGCTGCGCGCCTGTGAGAAGCGCCCCGTGCCGATCAGCAAGCTGGAACAGATCGTAAACGAGGCCGAGTTGTTCGTAATCGAATCCCCCGAGCGCGAGCGCAAAACCAGCGAGTTAGGGGAGCTGATCATGAACCGCCTCCGTCGTTACGACAAGGTGGCGTATGTCCGCTTTGCCTCGGTTTATCTGGACTTCAAGGACGTGAAGGAGTTTATGAACGAACTCAAGGATCTGGTCAAAGCAAAAACCGGTACTGGGCAGTGATCAGTGCTAGCGGTCAGTAGTCCGTGATGTCCTGCCCATGGCATGCGGCCACTGACCACTACGAGGAATCATTTTCTAATGACCCACAAAGTAACCCTCATTCCCGGCGACGGAATCGGCCCCGAAGTCACCAACGCAGTAGTCCGCATTCTGGAAGCGACCGGGGTCAAGTTCGAATGGGAAACCTTCGCTGTAGGCACCGAAGCCTACGAGAAATACGGCGAATATATCCCCAAAGATCTGATCTCCTCGGTGGAGCGCACCCGCGTAGGCCTGAAAGGGCCGGTGACGACCCCCGTCGGCGGAGGCTTTCCCAGCATCAACGTCGCTCTGCGCAAGAAGTTCGAGCTCTACGCGAACTTCCGCCCAATCCGGAATCTGCCGCATATCCCGACGCGTTATCCCGACGTTGATCTCATCATCATCCGTGAGAACACCGAAGGACTCTATTCCGGACTGGAGCACGAGGTAGTCCCGGGCGTAGTGGAAAGCCTGAAGATCATGACCGAAAAAGCCTCCACCCGCATTGCCAGGTTCGCCTTCGAGTACGCCCGCAAGAACAACCGCAAGAAGATTCACGCGATCCACAAAGCCAACATCATGAAGCTCTCCGACGGACTGTTCCTGCGCTGCTCGCGCGCCGTCGCGAAGGACTACCCCGAGATCACCTACGCTGAGCACATCGTCGATAACACCTGCATGCAGCTCGTCATGAATCCCTATCAGTACGACATGCTGGTGATGGAGAACCTGTACGGGGACATTCTCTCTGATTTGTGCGCCGCGTTCGTTGGTGGCTTGGGGTTCGTCCCGAGCGCGAACCTCGGGGATGAGTGCGCTATCTTTGAAGCCGTGCACGGCTCGGCTCCTGACATCGCGGGAAAGAATCTGGCGAATCCAACTGCATTGCTCCGGTCTGCCCTCCTGATGGTGCGGCACCTGGGCGAGCACGCTGCGTCCACTCAAATCCGCAATGCCCTGGAGCGCGTCTATCGCCACCGGGAAAAGCTGACCCGTGATATCGGCGGACAGGCGGGCACTTCCGAATTCGCGGACGCTGTAATCGAGGAGATGTCCAAAGAGAAAGAAAAAGAAGTGGTGATTAGCTAGATTTCTCACGCACGCACGCCTGGCCCCCGCTTCCTGCCGATGATTACGAAGCCTTGCGTGATGGCAGCACGAATGAGCCGGGACTGGCCAGGAGTTCACGGCCTACTTCCCGCAAGAATGAGCGTGCCTTTTCCGCTTGCACGTCCCGTGCGCGCACCGCCAGAAGGAAACTCAACGCGAACGACGTCGTGATGTTCAGTATCCCGATGAGCAGGATCCCCAGCAGCGAAAACACGATCTCCCGGCGTTCCATACCTCCATAGAACCACATCGCGTCGAGTGCATACCCAAGGCTGGCCGCCGATAGCGTCACGTGGCGCACTTCCAGCGGAATACCGAATAGAGTGACCAGGACCGGAACCGTCCCCAGCAGAAAACCCAAAGCGATATATCCGGCTGAGCCAGCCGCATGGTGCGCCACCCAATCGGCGAGGCGGGCTTCTCCCCTGAACCCAAGCCTGCGGCGAAGACGCAGGCTGTTCGAAATGGCCGACTCCAGCCGGCTCATGACGACATAGTTCGCCACCCATCCGGTTGCCAGGGAAGAAAGCCACAACAAAACTCCCGTCACAATGGCAAAAGCAATCGTCGGCGACTGGTGCGGGATGACAGAGTGCACCCCATGGATTGCCTCCGCCTGCGTAAGAAACGGGTGCCCGGAGACCGCACGCCAGATTCGATCGATGGCTATGGATCCCGGAATCGCACCGAGGAGATTGCCGAGCGTGACCACCGTTTGTGCCTGCGAAATTGCGCGCAGACTGGCCATATGATCTTTGGCGGGATCTTCCATGGCATCGACCAAGGTCGCAGCAGTGGCGGCGGGCATCTTGGAAGCCAGAAAAAATCCTCCCCACTGCATCAGCAGGAAACTCGCCGCATAATTGACCGAGTATCCCAAGGCCAGAAGCAACGGCGCGTGAACAATCCTGGCGGAAATCGTGTATTTCATCACCGCCGTGAAGCAGGTGACGATGCCCGCCATAATGGCCCCGGCACCCATGACCCGCCAGTGACCCGGGCTTTGAACGATATAATGGACTCCGACCCGCCCCGTTTTCTCCACTAGACTGCGAGCCAGGCGCCGGAACGTCGTGCCCGCGATTGTCTTGATGCGCCGCTGCGATGCGAATCCACGCACGATCGAAACCGCGAACTGCCTGGCATCGGCGCCCGGCTGCCTCAAGCCTAGAACCTGATCGATTCTCCATAAATACGAGCGCAGCAATCGCACCCGAAACACGAGGCCTGCCGAGGTGCCAGTTCGTTCCAGTTGCTCGTTGAATTCGCGCAATTGCGCCACGCACGCGTCGCGCTGCCGCTCCCACGCCGGAAACTCTTTGGGATTCAACACGACTGACTCCACCAGGGCGGGCAGATGAAAGAAACTTGATTTCGTGATGTCGTCGTCGCTGGCCAGAATCAGCATGTCGCGAGCCAGCGCGACGTTTGCCGCTCGCAATGCCAAAATCTTGCAGGATGCGAGCATCGACGGTACGGTTAACCGCACGATATCCGCCCACCAGCGCACCTGGCTTTCCGGGAGCGACGCCAACCACACCGCATCCCGCTGTTCCAGCCCTAAGGAATCCAGAAGGACATAAAGATCCCCCTGGACCTCGTCTTCCGGCATGAACCGTTTCGCCGCCCGCGCATACAACTCTCGCAGCAGGAAGATCTCATCCGGCAATCCAGCCTCGGAGATCACACGTACATAGGAATGGTGAGACCAAAATTCGCGGAAAGCGTTGCGGATTTTTTCTCGCTCGGGATGTGCATCGACGGTGTCGGTAAATTGGATGAGTCGTTCGGTGCGTTGGACAAGCGGGACATCCAGAATCCCGCGTAGAATCCCATACACCCATGTCGCCCGGTCGCGCTCGGAAGCGAATTCAAATTTCAGGGGGAACTCGGCCGGCGAGGACCTGGGTGCTACTGCCTTCATTTTCTCGCCCCTCAACGAAGCACTACCGTTAGAGTCTAACTCAGGTTTTACAGATCAGCCGCACCGGCGCAGCTGGATGCTCACGCTCCGGGACCTTCCAACCGAACCGGGCGTTCCCGGCAAACGATAGGACGTGTCCTTTAGTACGGTGGCCCTTACTCTCACCCAACCTTATGATCTCGCTGGGAGGCATATATGCGTTTTCATCGGCTGACCTATGGACTGGCATTCATCGCTTGCATATTTCTGATTGCCGGTTCAGCCGCGGCCCAGGGAGGCGAATTAGTCCGCGCCGAGTGGGGCGTCCCCGGAAACCGGGTAGACGTGACGTCTCGCGTTCGCACATTCGTTCATGACGGCGTCCTGCAACTCGAAGTCACACGCTTCAATCTGGGCGTCGATCCTGCTCCGCACCAAAACAAGGACCTGATCATTCGTGTCCGGCGTTGGGACGGCAAGGTCGAGGAGTACAAATACCCCGAGCGCAGCACATGCTCTCTCGAACTCATTCCCCCGGATCGCCGGGAGGCGCGCGAGCACCATGATTGGGACCGCGACCAAGACGGAGACAGGGACAGAGACAGGGACAGGGACTACGACCGGCACGAGCACGGATTGCGCATCCTCCGTGCCGACTACGGAGTAGAAGGTCAGTTTGTGGATGTCACAGAAACCTTACGTAGCCGGATGGACGACGGCCGCATCTCCGTGCGAGTCGACAACTACACCCTCGGTGTTGATCCAGCGCCAGGCGTTCACAAATATCTGCGGGTGGATTATGTCTTCCGGGGCGAACGGCGCAACGTCATGGTCGACGAAAAGACCTTCCTGCAACTGCCCTAGATATCGGCAAACTTGCCAAATGATCAGCGGCTCATGCCGAGTGAGCCGCTGATTCTACCTATACCCACTTCCGGATTGCGCGTAGTGCCCTCATTTGCGTTTGAGAGCTTCCAACTCCTCGAGTGTGCGTGGCCAGTCTGACCCTAGCAATCGCGACAAACTCCGGTCCGCCAGGACTTTCCCGCCGGTCTGACATCGCGCACAGTAGTTGGTCTCCTTGTCGGCATAACGGATCCGCAGCACCTTGTCTCCGCAACGCGGACAAGCTTGCCCATAGCGCCCGTGTACTGCCATGTCCGGTCGAAAGGCAGTCACTCCCTCCGGAAACTCGTTCTCGGCCTCAACCACAAGCCGGTCGATCCAGACACGTAAAGTTGCACGCGTCGCCTCAAACAGCCGCTTCCACTCTTCGGGTCTAAGCTTCTGGGTCAGTGCTACGGGTGAGAGTTGTGCCGCATGCAGAATCTCATCGGAATACGCATTGCCGATACCGCTCAGCAGTCGCGGATCGGTAAGCGCCCTCTTCAGGGTATGATTCTCTGCCGTCAGCACGCTACGAAACGAATCGAGATCAGCTGTAAATACGTCGATGCCGCCTGCATCCAACGACGCCAGGTTCTGTTCCCCGCGAATCACGTGCAACGAAGCTCGCCGTTTGCTCCCTGCCTCGGTAAGAAGCAGCGAGCCATCCGAAAAATCCAATGCTGCCAGATTCTGACGCCCACCGAGCTTGGCGTCGCGTTTTTTCCAATGGAGACGTCCTGCAATCATAAGGTGTAACACCAGCCACAAATCTCCATGTACGCCGATCGCGATGCGTTTCCCGACCCGTCGCAGCTTCTCCACGACTCTTCCCTCTACACTCGAGAGTGCAGGCTCGACCGTCCTCAACAAAAAGGGACTTCCCAGCCGCACGCGCTCGAGTGTTTGACCGAGAATTCGTTTCTCGAGCGCTCTGATGTAGGCCGTGATATCCGGCAACTCAGGCATATGGGGTGCCCCCATTTCTCGCTGCATTTGCGAGCAGTGGGATATCTATCAGATTGCGTCAATGGAGTCGTGTTTGCAAACTCGGCCCCGATCGCGCTTTGGCGCTCGAACTTTTCGACTGGCCCCATTGACTCGCGCGCTCACTTGGGAGTAAATTGCCAACCGTTCTGGGAATTCTGGGGAAAATGACGCGCACAGCACGGCGTGTGGGGATAGTTCTCTTTCAGCTCGGCGGACCCGACACGCTGGAAGCAATTGAACCATTCCTTTACAACCTATTCTGCGATCCCGATATCATTGACTTCCCTTTCGCTCGTATTGGACGTAAGCCTCTGGCCAAGTTAATCTCGACCACGCGTGCCCGCAAGGTGCAGCATCACTATTCGACTATTGGCGGAGGCTCGCCCATCCGCCGCCATACCGAGCGCCAGGCGCGAGCGCTAGAACACGAGTTACGCGGCCAAGGCATTGATGCACACTGTTTTGTCGCCATGCGCTACTGGCACCCTTTCACGCGTGAAGCAATCATTCAACTCCAGGCCGCCGGGTGCGAGGAGATTGTTCTGCTCCCGATGTACCCGCAGTATTCTTCCACCACGACCGGCTCGAGCCTGAATGAATGGAACCGGCTCTACCACGACGATATTCCTGTTCATTGTGTTGAGACGTTTTATCGCAATCCGAGGTACCTCGATTCTGTGGTCGAGAAAGTAAATGAAGCGCTTGCCCGCTTTTCAAATCCAGCTCAACCGGAAATCCTTTTCAGCGCTCACAGCATTCCAATATCGGTAGTGGAAAAAGGCGATCCCTATCCACGCCAGATCGAAGACACCGTGCGGCTCGTCATGGAACGGGGCGGATGGTGCAACCCGCACCGTCTCTGCTACCAGAGCAAAGTCGGCGCCAGCCGCTGGCTCCAGCCCTCTCTGACGCACACGCTGAGGCAGCTCGCGTCCGAAAAGGCTCACGAGGTCTGTATCGTCCCCATCGCTTTTGTTTCCGACCACGTCGAGACTTTGGGAGAGATCGATCACGAGGCCCGCCATCTCGCGCGACAACTTGGCTTTACGCAGTTCGAGATGAGCGCGGGGCTCAACGATTCTCCAAAGTTCATACATGCGCTGGGCCAGATCGTGCATGATGCTCTCGCACAAGTAGTACCTTTATCTATACGGCTTTGCACTCATGGGAGGAAGTTGGCGGAGCCACAGTACGCGGCGGCCGCCGGGTTAGATTAGGGCCAGTGAGACAAAAAGGAGGAGGGATTCATGGCGGAGTTGGAGACCGATAAGGTCAATCCGAATCCGGAAGCGGCCAAGACGCCGGCCAAACCCACTGTCGATGCCACCAAGTACGTTGGCACACCGGCAGTGGGCACCTCGAAAGCAGCCGCCGCTGGCGGTGTCGCCGGAACCGCGCCCTTCACCGAGATTGACCGCAAACGCCGCCGTTTTGTATGGACCATGGTCACCGGATTCCTCGTAGCCTGGTTCCTGGCTTTCTTTCGCTTCTTTCTGCCCCGCACGCTTTTCGAACCCAACACTGTATTCAAGATCGGCTATCCGTCGGAGTTCGCCCTCGGTGTCGATACCAAGTTCCAGCAGAAATATCGCATCTGGGTGGATCGCACTCCCGACCGCCTCTTCGTGATTTACGCGCGCTGCACGCATCTAGGCTGTACTCCCGACTGGAAACCGAGCGAAAACAAATTCAAGTGCCCTTGCCACGGCAGCGGCTACGACAGCGAAGGAGTGAACTTCGAAGGCCCGGCCCCCCGTCCGATGGATCGCGCCCACATCGAACTGGCTCCCGACGGCCAGATTTTGGTTGATACCTCCAAGCTCTATTCATGGCCCAAAGGACAACCCAGCCGCTTCAACGACCCAGGAGCGTTCTTAACCGGAGTATAGGTGTGGCGCGGGCGTCCCCGCCCGCGTGATGCCGAAGAAGAACTCATATGGCAGAAGAAAACAAAACGAACGGCAGCAAGGTCACAACCAACGCCTCCGGCCCGGGCTCGAACGGAAAAAATGGGAAGGTTGGACTCCTCGAAAAAGTCACGACCACAGTCAAAGAGGACGTTCAAGCCCTCAAGACCGACATCCCCACCAAAGCCAAGGAACAGATCGATGGTCTGAAAGATCCGACGAAGACCCAGGTCTACACCTCGATCTTCCGCCATAAACACGACGACACGCCGCGGAACCGTGCTCTCGGCGTGTTATCGAATGTGTTCCTGCATCTGCACCCGGCGAAGATTAACCGCGATGCGGTCCGTTATAGCTACACCTGGGGCATGGGCGGGATCACCTTCTATCTCTTCATCATCCTGACCTACACCGGCGTGCTCCTGATGTTCTATTACCACCCCAGCAAGGTGCAGGCCTTTCGCGACGTTCTTTACCTCGAGCACGACGTCCCCTTCGGGAAAATCCTGCGCAACATGCATCGCTGGGCAGCCCACCTCATGGTGATCGCCGTCTGGCTTCACATGTTCCGCGTTTTTCTCACGGGCTCGTATAAGAAGCCGCGGGAATTCAATTGGAACATCGGTGTTCTGCTGTTGGTGTTCACGCTCCTGCTGTCGTTTACCGGATACCTGCTGCCCGACGATCAACTCGGATTCTGGGCCGTCACCGTAGGCACCAACATGGCGCGCGCCACGCCGCTGCTTGGGCACGAAGGTCCGTTCGGCGCTCAACTGGGCATGACGCCCTACAACGACGTCC
>Ga0126379_10000656_pt1 | contig 19346 bp, 21 predicted proteins | sample PanSoiMetPlot_24_FD_92640 | JGI IMG/M metagenome (GOLD analysis project Ga0126379, IMG submission 92640) | Tropical forest soil microbial communities from Panama - MetaG Plot_24 | ecosystem: Environmental > Terrestrial > Soil > Tropical forest > Bulk soil | place: Panama | collected 2016-02-17
CACATCCACATTGACAGTCGGCGTGAAAGGGATATAGTTTCGGCGACTCACAACATTCACTTCTCCACCCATTGGAGCCGCAGGCCACTGCGGCTTTCTTTTTGGACATAAATCATGTTTGACGAATTGAATCCGGCCGCTGGCGCAGGCGGCGATGGCGGGGTTTCGCCAGCCCCGACGGACTCCGGTGTATCCGGCCCACCCCCGGACGGTAGCGTTGCCGGTTCACCCCCGGCCGGTTTGAATTGGGAGACGGCCCCGCAGCAGTTTCGCGATGGCCACCAACGGCTTCAAACCGAATATCAACAGACGAAGCAAGGACTCGATCGCTGGAACCAGCTGGGACAGTACGACGATATCCAACGCATCCATCAAGCCTACAACGGCCTTCAGAGTGAAGCATCGCAGCTGGGCCAGTACTTGGGCTTCGATCCGCGGGAGATCTCCGACACGTTCCGGCAGGATCCGGCAGGAACCGTGGCCGTGCTTCGCCAGATGGTCAAGAAGGCCCAGGAAACGGGTCAGCCGCCCACGGCTCAAGACGTGAATTCGCTCGTTCAACGGGGCATCGATCAAGCGATGCGTCCGTTCAAAGAACAGCAAGAAGCACGTCTCGACAAGGAAGCGGAAACCCGATTCGATGGCCAGCTTGCCCCCTACATCAAGACTGCTTTCCCGCATGGATTACCGGACTCATGGAATCAAGCGATGGAAGGTCTCGCTTGGCAGCTCGTGATCGACAATCAGGACATGTATAACCCATTACGCAATCAAGGCATGGTGAATGGGTTGAAGCCCGCCTTCGATCAGGCGAAGACCACATTGCTGAAACTCTATACGGACATGCAGGAATTTGAGAAGAAGCGCATCGCGGGGGGACAGCCGCAAGCGCAGCCGCCATCCAATGGACAGCCGAAGAAGCTGCAAACCATTGACGATGTGCTGGCGCGGATTGCGGACAAGAACATCCCGGATGACGCGATTTTTGGAAGGTAATCATGGGAGTTGATACTTCGACGTTCGCGGCAGATGCAAAAAATGTCTATGGGGTTCAATAGCTTAGGACCCATTAGGTAGAGTATTGCTTCAATGTTCTTGGAATTTCGCTTCAAATTCTTCTTTGCGAAGTTGGCGCAGTTCTCGTCGTCTGGCATTGATTTGGTCCCGGTAAAGACGACGTCGTTCTGCGGTGCGTTCTTTCGCGCAAACTTTACAGCTACGCCATGGTTTGTCCGCATGAGTGGATTTGCTGAATGGCGTCAGAGGATGGCCGCGATGGCAGAGTGCCTTTGCGGCGTTTTTAGCGCAGACGCCTTTCGAGCGAAGCACATTCGCCTGTTGGGTAATGCGCTGAAGATGGTCTGGATTGACGCAGCCCGGATTGTTGCACTTATGATCGATAGCTTCCTGGTTTCCTTCAGGAACGTCGCCAATCATCAACGAATACATGATGCGCGATGCTTGGGGACAGCGATTCAAATAGGCCAGCCAAAAGGTCGGGTAGCCATCGGGATTGTGCGAGCCATTCCAACTCCAGCAGCTGTCCGTCTTCACGACTTTCGACCAGAAGCGTTGAATATCGGATTCCGAGAGCTTGTATCTCACCTATTGACAATCTCCTTTAATTGTCTCGAACGCTGCGATGCCAACGAGGGCCAAGCAGGTCGATGGACCGTGCAGGCTGAACGACTAAACAGGGAGACGCCGAAAGCAATCGGCGATGCAATAGTCTGGACTCATGGGAATTGGAACCATGAGAGGATAGCAGAAATGACTATCCCTGCGCTAGCTTTAAGAACGCTAGCGTAAGTAACACATATCGCTTAAGAATCAAGTAGGTCAAGTCGCGAAAGTCTTTAATCTGTTCCGCGATGGAACGATGTTTGCGAAGCCGGTGAATGAAATCGGCATCAACGGCTATACCTTTCTCGCAAGGTTAAAGCCGAACTACAACATGGGCTACCGGCCAGAAGGAACAACCGGTGTCGGGGCGGCGGGAAACCAAGGACTGGCCCAATCCACCGTCTCCCTGAAATACGCCTACGTGCCCACCGTGATCACAGGCCAAGCGGAGAATCTAACGAAAGGAAACTACCGGGCGTTCCTTCAAGCCAAGGCTTTAGAAGCGAAGTTCGACATGGGGGACATTCTCTCCCACATCAACGTGATTGTCGCAGGTGCCGAACGCGGCGGACAGTTGGCGCAGGTGCTGGCAGGAGCCGCGGGTTCCTTCACGGCGTCTCGAGCCACGAATCTTCCGGGGGCGCTTTATCTCCACGTTGGCATGCCGATCGACACGGGTCCGGTGGGTGGCGGCACCAACACGATTACGAATTCTCCGATCACGGCCATCACCTACGATTACACCACGTCCGATACGGTGACGGTGGCCGGGACAGCGTCGTCGGGTAATGCGGTATATCTCGCGGGTGAAGCGCCCCCGACGACGGGTGCCTTCCCGTATACGGTGGAAGGATTCGTCTCGCTCATCGCGCCGACAGGTTCCCGGCAGGGATTGAATCCGGCAACGGCGGGCCAGGAGACGTGGGCGGCGTATCAGGCGGATGCGGGCAACGTCGCCATGACGTCGCAGATGATTATGGAAATCATCCAGTTCACCCAGAACCGTGGCGGCGTGGATGTCGATGGGATGTTCTTTCCATCGGCCCAGATCAACCAGATGACGGGTATTGCTACGCAGAACCTGCGCTACAACGTGGATAATCCAGCCACACTGCGGAAGAAGGCGATCGATCTCGGGATATCGAATTTCCAATATGGGACACGCACCATCATTGAAGATAAAGATATCCGCAACGATCGCATTTATGTGGGTGCATCGAGTGAGATGGCGCACTTCGTTGCTGTGCCGCTCTCGATGGCGGATGATGAAGCGGGTTCCTGGACGCGTATCATCGGATCGTCCGCGAATGTGGCGGATGCGATTGCGGGATTGCTTCGGATGTACCACCAGATTGGCATCACGCAGAGAAGTGCGTGGGGTACGTATAAGAACTTCCTGGTGCCGACGAGCTTCCTGCAGAATCCAGCAACGTTGGCGTAAGATAAGAATCCCCGTATCGCTTGGGTTTGCCTCCCGAGCCACGGGAGGATGGGGCCGTGCCTTTGGACTCCTCTTTTGGGCGGTCCCATCTACTCACCCGATTTCTTGCCCTTCCCCTATTTTGTTTGGAGGTATCTGATGTCTACCCACGAACCAAAGCCGAAAGAGAAAGAGCCGAAACCGAAAGAGACAGATCCGAAAGAAGAGCCGACGACCACGGAAGAGGAAGAGCCGCCCACGCCGATGGAGTTGGCTCGGGAAGCCATCTTCCGTGGCGGCCGTTCCCAGCAGATTGCGATTGCCCACTTGAAGACGCTTCAACCGTTGCTCGATTGGGCGATTCAGAATAACTGGGAACCGCCCGTTGCGGAACCGCCTCCGGAAGGCGCACCGCTGACGGAGTCGAAGATGACGTCGGAAGGCTATCTGTACGAAGCCCCGACGGGCGCTTCGGTTCCTGCACCCGAACCGAAAGCCATCAAGACAGCGATTACGGCCAAGAAATGACTATTTGCGGTTTTTGTAGTGCAGATGGACGATGATCGGCCACATCAGCATGAAAACGACAGTGCCAGCGACGATAGCCGCGGCGATAGGCTCCATGCGTAACGTTATATCATGATTCTGGATGAAGAGTCGGCGGCCATGTTCCGCGTGATTGAGCGGATCGATCCCTTCGACATGATTTCCCAGACGGGAATCGGCTCGATGGGCTTGATGGTTCCGCTCAAGTCCACCGCAGAGCGCTGGTTCCGTACCCGGTTGGAAATGATTCAAGCGGGCCTGGAGCGTGTTCCGTCGTGGTTTTCTAAAAAACTGCATCGTTTTGATCCCAATCTGCGAATCCGCTGGGATGTTCCGCAAGAACATGCCGACGGATTAGCCGGAAAGCATCCTCGCCGCGCCTACTGGCTCATCGAGCACTATTCCTCCATCGATGGTGTCTACCATGCCTGCGGGTATTGGGAACATCCGCTCGGTGAGCCCCTTTTTGAAGAACTCCGGAAGTCGGATATGCGGAAAAAGACGCCCGACGAACATATTGCCGAAGAACACCAGCGTGCGGAGAAGCAAGAACAAGCGAACGACGCGAAAATCCAGGATCAACTTGTCGAAGCGTTCGACAACATGTCCCAAAAACAGATTCAGAACTTCATTGATGTGTCCGAAGCGTATCTCACGGGCGACACGATCACGGCCCATGGGGACGATTTGAAGTTTATGGAACATCTGGAAGCGAGAAATAGGGAATTGGCGGCGAAAGGACTCGACATTCCCGATGATTCCCGAAATGCCGTCAATCCAGGGATGCATCCCAAGATTTACAAACGCCTGAAGAGGGACTGATGCCTTATTTATTTCACTCCAACAAAGACGACGTGCGATTGCTCGATTGCGAAGGCCGCACCTACGTGATTCCACCGAATAAAGCCTGGAAAGTACCGGCTTTGGAAGGAACGGATATCTCGGGGCCGATCGGGATGCCCGCGTACAAGACATTCACCATTTCCGATGAGCAGATGGCCAAACATTTCCTTCGGGAAGGCAAACATTACGGACTCGTGTCGGTGGAAGAGAAGATTACCGATCAAGGGATTCTCTTTGACGTGAAAGATGCGGGCGAACGCTCGAAAAAAGCCCGTTATGACGACCAGACGTACCTTCTCGAGCAATATGTCGCATCCGCCCACGATGATGAACTGAATAAACAGCCCGTACGCCCTCCGGCCGATGTGATTCAAGGTATTCTTGATGATCGCGGACTGGATCTGCAGAAAGACTTCGGGATTACCCCGGTGGGTTACCGAATCAGCGAATATGCCGCCGCTCGTGATGAGAAATTGAAGCAATTGGAAGTGGAGAAGAACGATCAGGCGAAGGAAATTGCGGAATTGCGGCGGATGCTGGAGAAATCGATCAAATTGATGGAACGCCGGAATAAAGAAGAGCCCCCACCTGCCGCATAAATGATCGACACGTTAGGCACCCTGAAAGCTGAGATTCGAGATTGGCTCGATGAAGACTTGCCCGATGCCCGCATGAACAATGCGGTGAATGATGGGATCGAGTCGTTATGGTCGACGCTCATGCATGCGAGTGTCAGTATCTTCATGGGTGGCCCGCTCGTCTTGCATTTCAACAACGCATCGAACCTGGTGATCTCGGTTTTGGATCCTGTGGCGGCACCCACCATTTCGAATGTGGCATCTGCGGATACGGGCAAAGCCGCGCATCTGGTGCGTGTCGCGTATACCTATATCACCGAATCCGGTAGTGAAACATTGGCATCGCCCGTCGCATCCTTCACGACAAATACCGGAGCACTGGCTGCGATTCACGTTCCCACACAGATATCGGGTGTCTTCGGCTGGAATTGCTATGTCTCGAACGAAGCCTTCGGACTTCTCGTCTTGGCGAACGATCAACCGCTCGGCTGGGATTCCTATTTCTATGAGCCGGAATCGGGTTTCGATCACGATCCGAACGGCCCCTATCCGCCCGATGAAAACACCACCGGAGATGACATCGCTTACATCCGGCACATGGAAGCGCAGATGCCCGATGAAGGTTTTAAGGCCTACGATCAAGTAGAACTGCATTCCTTGGCGATGCGCCGGATGGGACGTGCGATTGCGACATCGAATGTCTACCAGAACTACGCGTTCGACTTGATCAACCAGCGGCAGGTGGAAATCCGTCCGGTTCCGAAACTTCAGATTGACGCACGGGTGTTCTATATCAAGCGGCCGCGTCGGCTGAAGTTCGATAGTGCCCCGCTTCCCTTTCTGACATTCCCGTCGGTGGGATTCCTACGCGATTTCGCTCTCAGCAAACTTTCATTATCGATCCGTGAGTATGAGACGGCCAAAGGCTGGTTAGAGCTTGCAGAGCAGGAACGTACTCGTACAACAGCGGCGGTGCTGCAAATCTCATCACCCAAGAACGAATTCATCACTCCAGGAATATGAGCCGACCGCCACAGCCAGGACCACCACCGAAGAAATTTAAGCCATTGCAGACGCTTTCGTTGGCGTATCCCGTCGATCCGTCGCGTGTCAATGATACGGGAACGTTGTGTGGTGTGGATAAAGACGGACGTGTCTGGGTACGCACCGATTGTTTGAATTCGAATTCGCGCTGGCAAGAAGTGCCACAGCCCTTCGATGAAGTGTAATGCCGTATAAGGTTTCCCGCATCGCGATGTTCAAAGGGCTGTCTCAGAATCTCGCACTGACGGCAGGGGATCCTTCCTTCGCATTGGACTGTGTGAATGTTCTGCCGTCGGTTGCGGGATTGTCTAAGCTGCGCATCCCGTTTCCGTTGACTCCGCTCATCGCTGGGAATACCGCAGGGCCCGATCAGTCCAGTGGTCCCGATCAGTTTGCCATGATGGAGACGGGTGTGGGGGCGACGATTGCTCCGGGACTCACGCTCTCTCCGAAGGTGATCATCGGGTTCTTCAATAAATCGATTTACATCTATTCGCTGGATGACTTCACACCCTACTGGATCGATACGAACGACAATTACCAGGGGCCGGTGCCGTGGAGTGTCGTTCAATCGAATGAAACCGCCTTCATGCAGAATGGGAAGTCGAGTCCGTTGAAATTCAATAAAGACAGCTTCTCGCTCTGGGGCATCCTGCCGGCTGTCACTCCCCCGACGGTGGGGACACCCACAACCGGAGATGGGAATATCAATCTCACTGTTGGACGCTCCTATCGCATTGCCTACAAGAACTCGAAGACAGGGCATGTCTCGACGGCATCGAAACCGTCGGATTCATCGGGTTCTGTGACGAATGGAACGATCACCATCACCATTCCGCCACCGCTTCTGCCGGATTCCCAGATCGACAGTGCCCGGATCTACGCCACACTCGATGGTGGTGCGGATGATTTCTTCGTTGGCGAAGTGAATGGTCCGTTTCCCACGACGTTCACCGATACCTTGCAGGATATCGAAATCGATCAAACCGAACGCGCCCCGCTCATCAATGCCGTGCCGCCCCGGGCGAAGTTTCTGGCCCGCTGGGGTGCCCGCATCTTCATGTTCAATCTCGTCGATGAGAGTGACAAGTGGGTGGCCTATACCGGCTACAACCGCATCTTTGTGGGACGGCCGGAAGAGACATGCCCGCAGGGGAACCGCATTAAGTGCGAAACCGGAGCGGATGAGATCACGGGTGGCGGTGTGATCGATGCCGGTGTGATTGTCTTTGATCGGACGGACAAGATGTGGATGTTTCGGGGCCAGCCGGAAGATATTGTCGTGACGGCTCCCGTGGAATTCACACTGTTCTTAAAAGAACTCCCTTGGCCGATCGGCTGTTCGTCCCACTTCACGATTGTCTCCACGCCGTATGGCTTGATCTGGCTCTCGACGTCTCTCAGTGTTTGGCGTTATGACGGTGTATCGAAGCCCGAACCCATTGACGAAGGCGTTCAGCCGATCTTGCGATCCATCAATAAAGATCAGATCCGGAATGCGCGGGCAACCTACTGGCAGTATGCCGATAAGGATTACTACGTTCTCGGCATCCCCATTCAAGGATCGACGGAGCTCAATCGCATTTTGATTTTTGACATGGAACCCGGTGACAAGAATGCGGGTACGTTTCCGCTCGATGTCGGGCCCTTTCAATCGCTCGGTGTCATCGAGATGATGAATGCGGAGCAGAAACTCGTGATCGGGCAAGGGGGACGGCTGAAGGAATTGAAAGTGACATCCACGACGATCAACGGCATTGCGAACTTGTCGGAAACGGGCTGCAATATGCTGTCGATCAATAATATTCTCGGAGCCTATTGGCAGTCGGGCTACTTCGGCAATGACGATCCATCGACGATGAAGTTCTTCCGCTTCGGGCGCGTCATGGCGGATCAGCAATCGATTCGGGTGAAGCGTCGCTTGATCGATAACGATGTGCGGAACATCGAAACACTGGAATTCCGCCAGGTGCGTCCCGATGGAAAGATTTCCACGAACCGGAAAGCGAGACGCTTGTCTTATGAGTTGCGCTTTTCCGATGACGATTTCTGCCAGAACATTCTGGAGCTGGTGGACTTCTCCATTCCAGTTTCCCAAACGTGAGTCGCCGACGCCCTTTTATGGATGAATTATCGGATTCTCCCTATACGCGGGCGGTTGGGCCGATGAACCGTGGATTTCCGGGTCTTGTTCAGCCGGGGAACATCATCAATTTGTATAATCGACCAGCCACGCAGAATCCGGGTGGCAGCTATTCGACAACGCATTCGGCCAGTTTCGGCATCAATGGAAATGAAGTATTGTTGCCAACCGTTGTCGGTGGACAGCATATGACGGATCAGGAAGCGGTGAATCGCTTTCGCCAAACGGGACAGCATCTTGGAATGTTCAAGACGCCCGAAGAAGCCGATGCGTATGCGCAGCAATTGCACAACAGCCAGGAAGCGATGGGTGTGCTGAATCCGCCACCGTCAGTCGTTCCGCAGACGAATATCTTTGGTCGGATGCCGATCGGAACGATGTATCCCGAAGGTCCGCCATCGAAACTCAGTATCTTTCGTGCGTTAGCAAGACGATGAGTGCAGGTGTCATGAGTGTCGGTGTTCCCGATGTCAACCAGGCCACCGACTTGTTGCGCTGGCTCCGAACGGAAGTCTTGCGGATGCAGCAAGCCTTGGTGCCACCGGATCTGGTGACGAACTTCCGGGTGACGGCACTTCCGGGTTCCAATCAGGTGGACTTTACGCGAAGTGATGGGGACTCCTATATTCTCTATTGGAACTCTACCGCATCGGTGAATGGGGCCGTACGTATCGAGTTGGGATTGGCCAATTCCTATGTCGACGAGATTGGCAAAGGCGGCATCCATCGCTTCTATGCCGTGAAGGCGAAGAAGGGGAATGTGGAAGGCCAAGTCTCACCATGGAAGGATCAAACGACGTTGGCATTGGATGTTCCTGCCGTTGTTCCGGAACCCCCACCTGCCACGCAAACGCCCGTGGAAGATCAGGAAACGCAATCGATCGGAGTCGGTTATCCCGATAAAGGCGGTGCCTTCTTACCCATATGAAAAAAGGTAAACCACCATCGCAGACAGCCCAGCAGCAGTTTGGGCAAGAACAGCAAGCACGAGATACCGCAGCTGGAACGGCTGGACAGACACTGCAAGCCACGCAGACGGCGCTATCGCCGTACCTTGCCGGATCCGCCGGCATGAGTGACTTTCGACGGAATCTCGCCAATCAAATGGGAACGTCGCTTGCATCGGCGAATGAGAACAATCTGGCCAGTATTCGCAATCGAGCTGCAGCCGCGGGATTCGGATATTCCCAGCCGATCACGGCACAGGCGGAAATTGGAGCCGGAACCCAAGGACGGTTGGCTCAATCCCAGATTCCGTTGCAGGTGGAACAGACGGCAGCTCCCTTGGAGTTGGGCGCAGCGAATCAACTGGCGGGAGTCGGTGCGCAGCAGGCGAACATTGCCCGAATGTACAACCCCCAGCAGTACTTCAACGACTACATGCAAGCAGCCGAACAGGAACGTCAGCAGAAGGGTGGACTCTTCGGGGCATTGGCCGGTATCGGTGCGAGTTTGATTCCTGGAGTCGGTGGAATTCTTGGTCCTGCCGTTGGTGGTCTGTTTAAGAAGAAGCCTTCACTGGCTCCCGATATTCCATACGGTAGCGTCTATGGTCCCCCACAAGGCTAATCATGCCCGCTTTTCCTGAATCCTTCGTACCCATGTCTGGGGAAACGGGTGATCCCGTTGCCAATCGTAAGAAACGTCTGATCGATCGTGTGATCGAGCAGTTGGGACAGCCGGGAAAGCCGTTCTCGACAGGTGGCTCGACGGCGGGAGTGAATCTCAATCCAAATCCGCCCACCGATGCCACACCGCAGGTAACGGCGCAACCGGATCGCATGGATGAACTGCTGAAGCAGTTGTCCACTCCGACTCCACGGGCTCCCATCGAGACACCGCCATCGCAAGCCGATGTGATGCAACGGCAATACGAGCAGACGTATGTACATCCGCCACCACCGACAGGACGGCAAACATTGATGCAGGCGGTATCGCAATTGGCACCTGTGGCGATTGGTGGGTTAGTCGGTGGATTGCCTGGTGCGGCGGGAGCTGCAGGTGGAGTGGAGCAGCATAACCTGACACAGGAGGCACTGAAGGAACAGCGTCGACGGGAATTGGTTCAAGGCATTGAGTCCCAGCGTACTCGGGAAGAGCGATTGAATGCTGCGGTGATTGGAGCCAATCAACGGGCGCAGGCTGCGGAGGAAGCGACACGACGTGCGGAACTCGGTGGACTCATTCGTGGGGAATACCAAACGCAAGTCCAAGGGCTCAAAGGGGAAGTCCAGAAAGCGCAACTGAGCCAAAAAGAGAGCAGCGACTTATTCAAGCAGGGACGCGTTCGGGATCCGGTAACAGGTGAAATTCGAGTGATGACTCCCGAAGAGATGCCCCAGCAGATGCGGGATGTGCATGATTTGACGCAAGCGAAGAAGGATGCCCAGGAAGCGCGTGCTCAATTGGACAAAATGAAGGCTGATCCAAATAGTCCGATTTATCAGGCGCAATTGAATCGGGTGAACATGACGGCGCAGGCGTTGGCGCTTCGACAAAATATGTTCAATGCCCGCTATCTGGGAATTGATCCCAGCGGCAAACCATTGACGGGTGCGCTTCTGACACCCGAAGGCCAGGTGGTTCCTCCCGTGAATGCTCCGAATGTCCGCCCGACTGGGCAAGCACAAACGAAGGCGACAATGGGCGAAAGTGCTAAGGAGCAGATGATCGATATTAAGGCGATTGTTCGTCGGCATCCGGAAGTCTTTGGCCCCGGCCATGGACAGGTGAGTGATGTTGAAAAATGGTTTGGTACTCAATCTCCGGATGCACAAGCGTTTCTTACGGCAAGAACGATTGTTGCGGATCATTTGGCGGCGACGTTTGCGGGACGTTCCGACCAGGCCACGACCAAATTAATGGATGCTGTGGGCAGGTTTAAAGACAATCCCAAGGCCATGGATGCGGGATTGGATCAACTCATGAAGGCAGCAGATCTCTTTATCCAACGCGGTTCCAAGCCGACCGTGGGTGGCAATGTAAGTACGGGTGGTATTCCAACGACAGGTGGCGACATGATTTGGGTTCAGATTCCAGGTCAGAAACCAGGACAGATTCATCGATCGCAATTAAGGGCATTCCAAGCGAAGTATCCCGGTGCCGCAGAAGTCCAGCCTCCAAAGTAATCCATATGCGGAGTTCCAGCAGCCGCTGACGGAAGATCCGTATGCTGCTTTTAAAGAACCGGTGCAGCAAACACAAGCGGCTCCGGCATACATACCGCCAGAACCCCCGCGTGAAGCTGCACCGAATTTGGGCGAGTTGGTACGGGACTTGGCATCACCGTCTAGGGTCATTGGGCGATTGCTGACGGGTCAACGAGGACCGGCGCCGACGGTGATGTCGGAAGGTGCAGCGAATGTACTTCGTGGCATCCCGCAAGCGATTACCGCGATTCCTGGTGCTCTGAGTCTGGCGGCTCAAGCATCGCCGTTCGGTGCAGCATATGGCTATTTGAGCGGTGATCCGGGAATGCAGATGCGAGCCCAGCAAGAGCTACTGCAGGGTGCAGCGGCTCCGATTATTCCCATTGCAAAGACGATGGCTGGAAATCCGCCACTGCCAGAGTCCCCTGAATGGACCCAAGCGCAGCAGGCATCCGGAGCGATGTTGGGCAGTACGCAATTGCCAAATGTGGTAGGTCCGTTGTCGGAAGCGTATCAACGGATGTTTCCAGGAAAGGCGGCAATACAAGCCAAATTGAATCAGGTGGCGACTGCGGCCAATCCGACCCAGTGGGATCCGTTGTTGAAAGCAGAAGTGGATGCTGGGGTGGCACGAGCGCAACAATTGGCGGCGCGGGGTGCTCCGGAACCACCAAGACCGCTTGCCAAATATATTGAGAGGCAGCAACCTACCGGATTTGGTCCATTCAAAATCGCACCTGCCCCGATGACGTATGAGGAGGGTGCGGATTTCTATAGTGCGGCCCGACGTCTATCCGATCCTGCAATGAAAGAAATCGCGAAGACGCCGATGCAGGCCCAACTGATCGAGTTTGCCAGCAATGTGAAAAATGCGCAGCGCGATGCGGCCGTGCGTAGCGGTGTGGGCGATCTCTACGACGAGGCGAATAACGAATATCGCCAAGCGAAGAATCGGGAGCAGGCTGCAGCCATTCTTCAAAAATGGACGGTGCGGGCCGCAGTGGCGAAGCTGGGATTTTCTGCAGCACGCCATTTGATGGAAAGTGGTTTCTTCGATCGGATCAGTCGGGGCTTCTAGGGGATGTAATCTGGATGGTCTTTATCTCTGAACAGTAAAGCAATCAATTCCGTGGCGCATCCGAGAATGCAAATGGATATCCAGATGGCGCAGACAATAAGAAACACGTACAGAAACAGTTGCATACTGCAGACTCCTCTTTGCGCATCCTTATAACATGAAATCACGTCTCTCTGGCAAGCTGTTTTAATCCCTTAAAAACAAATAACCCCAATGGTTTCTTACAGCGCGGAGGTGTGTCGATGTCGATAACCCTGAACCCAGGCAGTGGCGGGTCCGTCGTTGCGAGCGAGTCCGATGGCACGGCCGAACACGAATTGGTCATCGTCGAGTGGGGAGCTGTCGGAACCAGAAACCGAGTGGACGATGTCAGCGGTAAACGCCTTCCCATCAAGATATCGCAGTTTGATGCGACGTTGCTCGGTCCCAATGGCGGTCTCATTGTCGATCTGGCCCCGCCCCCATCCGTTACACTCCAGGCGTCGCAAGTGGCGGGGAATACGAATGCCACCACCACACGCACCATCACGACAGGATTGGGGAATTGGGTTGCCGGGACGATTCTGATCAATGTCACCAGTGGTGGTGTGGCCACGGGAACATTGCAGATCTTCTTAGAAGATTCCTTCGACGGTGGAACCACGTGGGACGATCTCATCGCTTCCGCTCCCATCACCTTCGGTGCCGCGGGTGCCACCCAAGTGTTTTCCATCAACGGCAATCTGGCCACATCCCAGGCGCAGGGTTCTCCACAGACGCAGGAAACGCTAGGTGCGGGTGCGGCGATGGTCCGTCTAGGCCCTTGGGGTGATCGGATCCGTGTGCGTGAGAAAGTCTCCGGCGTTTCCGGAACGCCCACCGGTCCCACCTATGTAATCTCCGCCGTTTTCCAGCGATAAATCCATGAAAATCCGACTCGCTTTATTGATCATCATTCTCGCTGCCGTCTTTGCTGGCGCTCAGAAACTCACCACCACGCAGCCCACCGTTGTCTGCGATACGACAACCATTACCAATTGTGCCAATGTGACTGCCGGTGCTTTGACTGTTGGAGGATCCGTCGCTCTTTCCGGAACATCGAACGTGAGCGTGACGAATACACCGACAGTGAACCAGGGCACCCCACCGTGGACGGTGGCTCAGAATGCAGCGACGTCGACAACGACGACGATGCAGAATGCCGCTGTCGCATTGGGAAACGGCACGGTTTTGAATACGGACGGCATGGCCGTTGCCGTCTTGACGGAAACCTGTACAGGCACGTGCAATCTCGCCTTTACGCTCACGGCTCAAAACGATGCGGCGACGTTTGTTCCGGTCTACGGGATTCAGACGGCAACGAATACGATTGCATCCGCCTTTACGGTGAACTCGACAACGGCATCGCAGATTGTGGTTCCCTTGCATGGCCAGAAGCAGCTTCGGGCTGGCATCACGACATACACATCGGGAACGGTGACGATTACGGGAACGACATCGGCAGCGGCGGGTAATCCTCCACCCGTGACGAATGCGATTATTTCCAACCCAGGTGCGATTGCAAACAACATCACGCAATTGGCGGGTCAGCCGATCGATACCAATTCCGGTGGTTTGAGCGCTGGCACGCTCCGCTTCGTCATGTCGACGGCCCAGCCGAATCTGACGACGCCCTTAAACGTGTCGCTTGGTGCGCTCAATTCGAACATGAACATCGCGCAGATCGGCGGTACGAATACGACGGCCGTGAGTGCCGCGCCGAATGCGAAGTTGCAGGTCGCGATGTTCGATTCAACTGGCCTACCGATCAATGCGGTGACCAATCCCTGCGACGGCACGCTTACGACTTTAGTATCCGGCTCGATCACGGCGGATACCCAGATCATCGGTACAGCCGGTGCGGGCATCAAACGCTACTACTGCTCGATCGCCATCAATAATGGCGGTGCATCGAATGAAAACGTATCCATTGTCGAATCCACAACGGGTGGCGGTACGTGTACGACGGCTCCATCGGCGGTGTGGGGTTCGACCACCGATGCGAATGGTTGGCTCGTGACGTCGGGCGGGGGTGGTTTCATTTCCGAAACGCTGAAAGCGGGTCCGCTCACCAATGCCGCCACGTGTATCAAAGTGAACACGGGCGGTCTTCAAATCGATTACGTGATCACCTACGTGCAGCAATGAAGAAACTGCTTCTCGCGATTGTCCTGTTCTGGGCATCTCCGCTTCATGCGGCTTACACCTTTGTCGTTTCGACATCGAACGGGTCAACGGGCGGCAACGGTGTTACCGCTCCAGGAACCGGCTCGATCAATACGTCGACGGTCACGTTCTTCACCGCATTTGTGTCCGACTATGGTGCGGCCACGGCCTGTACGTTGGCGGACAGCCAGTCGAATTCCTGGACTCTGCGCGATACCCGTACGGATGGCGTGAACGGTCGTATTCGGGTCTTCGATGTCGTTTCTCCCATGGTGTCGGCAACCCATACCTTTTCCTGTAACGGTACCGGTTCCTATCCTTCCATTGCGGTCCTTGGCTGGACGGGGCAAGCCACGACGCCTTTCGATCAAGTCAGTGGATTGGCCAACGGATCGACCGTCACGTCCATTCAACCCGGCGCGATTACACCAGCCTCGGGAGAACTCGTCCTCACCGCCGTTCAAACCTTCGACAACACGGGGCTGGGTGTGAGCGGTGGCGGCACATGGACGGTTCGCGAGAATGTGAACCACTCGGGTTCGAATCATTTCGGTGTGGCTGTTGCGTCTTCGGTGACCTCTTCGGGTTCCACCAACCCAACATGGGCCTGGACGAATAGCTCTGCCGGGGCGAGTACGGACATCATTTCCTATCAGCCGAGTACGGGTGGCGGGGGTGGTGGTGGTGTCTGGACTCCGATTTCGCATGGGGCTATGGGTGGGGATACGAACACGGCGACGGTGACGCTCAATACGACGGGAGGGGACTTTCTCGCGGTAGCGACATCGATGCTGGCCACGGTGACATCGTGCACACCGACGGATTCGAAATCCAATTCCTGGACCGGATTGACGGTGCAGTCCTATGTGACCGATCTGAAGGTTCAAATCTGGTATGCCTTGGCGAGTTCCGGCACGGTTGGTTCCGGACATAGCTTTACATGTACGACATCCGGGGGTGCTCCATCGATTGCCGCGATGGCGTGGAGTGGACGGGCGGCATCTCCATTCGATACCCAGAACGGAAGTACCGCTTTGGCCACGACGATCCAACCGGGTCCGATTACCGTTCCCACCAACAACTTGGTCTTAACGGCACTATCGTTCAAGCCGGGTATCACGGCGTCTATTTCCAGTCCGTTCACCATTCAAGATCAGACCACGGGTGGTGGCGGCAATTACTTTGAAATCGCTTTTGCGTCGATGCTTCAATCCTCCACTGGATCCGTGAATCCCACGTGGACGGTGACCGGAGCGGCCGATGCCTTGGCGGTCGCCATTGCCGACTTTACCGCGGCATCCGCGACAGGTCTCAAAGCCGGAACGCTGACGCTTTTAGGAGTTGGCCGATGAAATGGTTATGGATGATTGTCGCGTTGTTGTGGATGGCCCCGCACGCATGGGGCGCCACCTACTACGTCTCCGGTGGAGGCCATGGAGACATGCCGAATGATGGCAACAGTTGCATGACGGTACAGACCATCACGACACCTAAGCTGACGTGGGCCAGTTTCAATACAAACTGTGTGCCTGGGCTAATGCCCGGTGATTTCGTTTACATCCGCGGTGGCACATATGTCGAAGAGATGCCGATCAACGGCGCACACGGTTCGTTATCGAGTTATATAACGATCTCTTCATATCAGAACGAAATCGTCACGTTCATGCCGAATTTTGTAGGGCATGTTCTGTTTCCCACCAATACATCGTTTGTCGAAGTCAGCGGCAATGTACCAAGCGGAATTATTTTCGACTGCACTCATATTGGCAACACCACGTGTGTCGATCTCAATTTTGCTGGGAATCCAGTGAGTACATTAGACCATTTCCGGTTAAGACAGGTCGACATCGCCAATACCTGGGCGGATTTAATGCTTGGTGGTGTTCCCGACAACTGGCCCAATTGTACCAACTATATCCGAGGCCAAAATCCAAGCAACCCCAATTGGCCGGCGAATGCCAATGGGATCAATTCAGGCGCAGCCACCAACACCGAAGTTATCGGCGTGAAAGCCTATCACAGTGCGGCTCATGGCGGGTATGTGGGTTCAACTGGCTTGGTGATGACTGGTGTGGAATTTTTCGATAACTGCGGATTTGGTGCTCAAAAGTATCCTGCCGGGGACAACGTCACCGTTAGAAATAGCTCCTTCCACGGCAATCTCTATGGTGGTGGACTTGTTGGGGAAAATGGCACCGGCACTCTCTTTTACAACATCGTCTCTTATGACAACGGAGGTCCTGGCATTGATATCGCGGACAATAACGCCCAAGTCTATAACAACACGATGCATCACAACAATCTGCAAGATGGTGGTGGTGGTCAACTACGGCTACGGGCACAGAGCACAACGGCGATAAACAATATTTCTTGGGGAAGTGCAGGAACAAACATTCTTCTAGTCGGGACAGCCACATTATTAAAAAATCTTTGTGGGGGTAGTGGAGGCACGGGAAATTGTTCCAATTCGAGTGGGACGTTTCCGTTTGTATCCACATCGGATTTTCATCTGGTTCCCAGTAGTCCCGCCATGGATATTGGCAACAATCTGATGGGAACGATTGCGAACACGGATAAAGACGGTGTTCTGCGCGGTTCTCCACCGGGCCAGATGGGCGTCTGGGATGTCGGAGCGTATGAATTTACGAATGGCACCGGCCCGCCTCCAGTCGACCTTGTGCCCGTAGAAGACTTCGTCTACACCGCTGGTTCGAACCTATCCGGACTCAACTGTTCGAATGGCTCGATCCACTGCGACAACTGGACTGGTCCATGGATCACAGTTTCTGGAACAGTCACCGTCGATGTCGCCCCTTCTGGTTCGTTCTCTGGCGGTAATGCGGCGCATTCGTCCACTCCGGGGACACAAAATTACTACACGCGGAACATCGGCGCATTCACCACAGGTTCCATTCAAGCCCAGATGCGCTCCAGCGTGACGACGGGGGTCATGGCTTTTGGACTGACAGACAACGGCGGGTCCAATCTCGTCGATGTTCAGTTCTACACCGACGGCCACCTGCATGCATGCGTCTTGACAGCCAGTGATACCGATCTCGGGGCCTACACCGCAAACACGTATTACAACGTTGTCATGCAACTGGACAAGGCGGGCCATGCCAATCAAGCCAGAGTGAGTATCAACAATGGAACGAGTTTTTCGGCGTGGTTCAATTATTGTGACGCGGCCGCGGGAGCGCAGGGGACGAAGATTTATACCTACGACCAGACCAGTGGAACGCACGACTTCTGGCTGGACTCGATCGGGTTCCATGCCACCTCGCTTGCCTTTACGGCGCAGCCCCCAGCGACGGTCAATTCCGGAGCGACGTTTGCTGCGACCGCAGCTGTTACCTATTCCGATGGCGCGACCGTTGTCGCGAATGCGACCAACTCCATCACTCTGTCCAACTGCCTGTCGTCGCCTGCTGCGATGTTGAGTGCCGCAAGCGGATTGACCAAGGCAGCCGTTGCGGGTAGTGCGGCTTGGACGGATCTGGTCGAAACCCAGGCAGCGGGTGCGGTAGGTCTCACGCTTTGCGCTTCCGCGACGGGGTTAGTCGGTGGGGAGTCGACCTCTTTCAACATCAATGCGGCGCAACCCCCGATTGTTGCCGGTGGCCGTGCCCGTATCCGTGCCCGCTCCCGCTGAAAGGAGACGAATGACTCCTGAGACAAAACAAGATGTGCTGGTAGGCGCTGTTGTGGCTCTCGTTATTATTGTGGTCTTCGGCCCGTTGCTGACCCATATCACCCCGTTCGATGCCGTCATTACTGGAGTGAACGATCAGAACCTGTTGGAGATTGCGGGTAAGCCCGTCAAAGCGGCTGCGGATGGGATTCAACAGGTGGCTATCTCAGACACCGCCAAAGACCCATGCTTTGCGAATGACCTTCAGACCTTCTCGATCACGATGAGCACCAGCATGATGACAGCTCTGATTCCACCGACGTCTCAGGTCCTGATGGTGTGTGGTATTCACGTCCATGCCAATACGGGGAACCCGGAAGTGATCAACATCATCGAAGGTGGTGGTTCCAGCTGTGCGACTAGCCCTCTGGCGGTCGACGGGTCTTTGACTTCATCCAAAGGAATCCGCATTCCCGGTAATGGGTACTTTGTGATGGGTTATGGAGGAACGACGATCTACAAGACGTCTGGTCCCAATCGCGGGTTCTGTGTTCAGACGGCGGGCATGAATGGGATGGTCGTTTCGGGTATCTACCACACCCAATGAACCCTAAAACGCCAGCACGCAAGCCTTAGTTTTCTTTCCCACAATCTCAACTTCATTGGAGAATCCATGCCAGGAAATACCTGTAACGGTTCCAAGGCCGTTATTTTGGCAAATGCCCTGAACAAGACAGCGCCGCAGAATCTGACGCTGCGCTTATTCAAGAACAACATCACACCCGCCGATGGCGACAATGTCAATGCCTCGGGTTATACAGAAGCCACGTTCACTGGCTATACATCGATCGCACTCACCGCGGCATCATGGGTCATCTCGACGGCAGATCCCGCGAATGCCACCTATGCGCAGCAGACATTCACATCGACGGCCGATCAGACGGCGCAGCCGCAGTATGGCTACTACGTCACGCGTGCGGATGGTTCGCTGCTCTTTGCGGAGCGGTTCTCCGATGGGCCGTACACGATCTCGACCAATGGTCAAACCATCAAGATCACCCCGAACTTCTCTCTGACCGATGTAACCTAGCCCGCCGGGTGTGTTAC
>Ga0126379_10000657_pt1 | contig 19342 bp, 18 predicted proteins | sample PanSoiMetPlot_24_FD_92640 | JGI IMG/M metagenome (GOLD analysis project Ga0126379, IMG submission 92640) | Tropical forest soil microbial communities from Panama - MetaG Plot_24 | ecosystem: Environmental > Terrestrial > Soil > Tropical forest > Bulk soil | place: Panama | collected 2016-02-17
CGAGCTCTTCGCTCACCACCAACACAGCGGTCCCCTGATCGCGTAGCGCGAGCAGCTCGGCGCGGATCTCGGCCGCAGCGCCCACGTCCACGCCCCAGGTCGGCTGCGACACGATCAACAGCTCGGGCCGCGCGTCGATCTCGCGCCCGACCACGAACTTCTGCAGATTGCCGCCCGACAGGCTTACGGCTTCCGGGTCGCGCTTGGCCTTGCGCACGTCGAAGGCCGCGCTGATGCGCTCGACGGTTGCGAGCATCGCCGGCTTGTCGACGAAGCCGTGCCTGACCATGGCGCTCGCCGCATGGCCGGTGAGCAGCGCGTTCTCGGACAGACGCATGCGGGGCACGGTCGCGTGGCCAAGCCGCTCTTCGGGTACAAAGGCGGCGCCGAGACGGCGCCGACCCGTGACCGACAGGTGTCCGACCGCCTCGCCGTCGATGACGACGTTGCCGGCCTCCGGCGCGGAGCGCTCGCCCGACAAGGCGGCGAACAGCTCGTCCTGGCCGTTGCCGGCGACGCCGGCGATACCGAGAATCTCGCCTCCCCTCACCTCCAGCGAGATCGCGTCGAGCCGCGCCCCGTGCGGGTCGTCCGGCGCCAGCGTCAATCCGGTGACGACGAGCCGCGGCACCGTCGCCGAGCGGCCGGATGCCGCCCTCACCTCGCCGACGTCGCCGCCGACCATCATGCGCGCGAGCGACGCGGCGGTCTCGCGGCGCGGGTCGCAGGTGGCGACCTTTCTGCCGGCGCGCAGGATTGTCGCCGTGTCGCAGAGCCGTTTCACTTCGTCGAGCTTGTGGCTGATGTAGAGGATGGTGCGGCCCTCGTCCCTGAGCCGCTTGAGCACGACGAAAAGCTGGTCCACCTCCTGCGGCGTGAGCACCGCGGTCGGCTCGTCGAGGATCAGGAGCTTGGGGTTCTGCATCAGCGCGCGCACGATCTCGATGCGCTGGCGCTCGCCGACCGACAGGCGCCACACCTCGCGCGCCGGATCGATCGGCAACCCGTAGGCGCGCGAGACCTCGGCGAGCCGCGCCGAGATCGCCGCGAACGGCTCCGTTCGCGCGAGGCCGAGCGCGACGTTCTCGGCGACCGTCAGGTTCTCGAACAGCGAGAAATGCTGAAAGACCATGGCGATCCCGAGCGCACGCGCGTGTGCCGGCCCGGCCAGTTCGACCTTCTCGCCCTGCCAGCGCAATTCGCCGGCGGTCGGCTGCACCAGCCCGTACATGACCTTGACCAGCGTGGACTTGCCGGCGCCGTTCTCACCGAGCAGCGCGTGAATCTCCCGCGGCATCAGATCGACGCTGACCGCATCGTTGGCGAGAAACGTCCCATAGCGCTTGCTGATGTCGATCGCCTGCAGCAGCGGCCGGCCGAGCGGCTCCTGCGCGGGTCCAGTGACGGGCGACGGATCATGCATGCGTGGATGAACGGTGCTGGCGGAAGCAATCCAAGAGAGGAAGCCAATTATGTGCCAAGAATCTCCGGCCGCAACCGCCGCCGGCCGGGTCGTCGATGCCGCCGGCCGATGCGACGGCCCAATCCGCCGGGCGAGTGCGGAGGCTGGGCCCGCAGATCGGGCGTGCCGCCGCGGCAGCGTCCGCAATGGCTTCGGTAGTCCTTTACGCACCCCGGCGTCATTCGCAGTGGTAGCTCGCCCGACCGTCATCGAACCATCAAGCAAGACGCCTACCCTTCGCCGCCTTGGGGGCAGGCTTGCGCCGGTCATCCGGCGCGTGGGCGTCGTCGCAGCTCTGCACCGCACGGGTGTCCATCAAGCTGCGGCGCTCGGCGGAAACATGCTCGAGGGGGGCCACCATGGAAGTCAAATCCTGGCGCGTGATATCGACGGCTTGCCTTGCTCTCTTGTCCGTGGCGGGGACCGCGTCCGCGGACGATCAGGCGCGGAGCGCCGCGCTGCAGAACCTCAAGCACATTATTGTGGTGATGCAGGAAAACCATTCCTTCGACAATTACTTCGGCGCCCTCGCCTATGTGCCGGGTGGCACCTATCATCCGGTGGATGCCGATCGCGACGGGGGCCGTGACGGCGACGAACGTCACGACGCTGGCGGCTGCCGTCCCGACGATCACCGGTGCGTCGACGGCCTGACCTGCAAGGTGGTGAGCGACGGCACGCTGCGCTGCACGAACGCCAATATTGACGACGACGGCAGCAAGGTCGTCGCGTTCCACGACACCAATCGCTGCGTCAAACCGGACCTCGATCACGGCTGGGTCGGCAGCCATCGCGAGGCCAATTTCAACCGTCCCAACGCGTCGCTCCGCCACTTTCGCGGCGACGGCTTCGTGCGCCAGAACGACTTGACCGAGCAGATCGACAATGGAACGGAAAGCCCGGCCGAAGACGAGACGATGGGCTTCTATACCCAGGCCGAGCTGCCCTTCTATTACGACCTGGCGCAGAAATTCGCCATCAGCGACCGCCACTTCTGCGCGGTGCTCGGCCCGACCTTCCCGAACCGGTCCTATTCGCTGGCGGCGACGTCGTTCGGCCATTTGACCACCAACGATGAGATACCCCCGCTCGGCGGCTACAAGCCGCTGACGGGTACGATCTTCGACCTGCTGGACGCGCACGGGGTCACCTGGGCCAACTACTTCCAGGACCTTCCATCGGGCGGCAGCTTCCGCCTGTTCACGCTCACCGCGCACGACCCCCATTTTCTTCCCTACGCGCTGTTCCTCGCACAGGTGAGCGGGGTCCCTGGCATGCCGGCGCTGCCCGAGGTTTCTTTCGTCGATCCGAACTTCGGCTTCTTCTCGCGCGGCGCCGAGAACGACGAGCACCCGCCGGCTGATATCCAACGCGGCCAGGCATTCCTGTCCCAGCTCGTCAACGCGGTGCGCAACGGGCCCTACTGGAAGGACTCGATCATCTTCATCACCTATGACGAGCACGGCGGCTTCTACGATCACGTCCGGCCGCCGCGGGCGCCGCAAGGCGGCACGCGCACGCCGGACAACATCGCGCCCGGGCAATGCGCCGATGCCTCGCTGCTGCCGGCGAGCGCGCAACCGGGCGCCGGCGCGCAATGTTCGACCAATCAGGTGAATCCGGCCGGCAATAGCGTCGCAACGGCCGCCCAGCTCTGCCCCGCATTTGCGGCGAACCCGACCGGTCCCTTCCCCGAGGAATGCGCGAGCTTCGACCAGCTCGGCTTCCGAGTTCCGTTCATCGCGGTGTCGCCCTTCGCCAAGCCCCACTACGTATCGCACGTGGTCAGTGATCACACCTCGGTGCTGGCGCTGATCGAGAAGCGCTTCCTTGTGCCGTTCGGCGGCGACGGCGACAACCACCCGCACCTGACGCGTCGCGATCAATTCGCCGATACGCTCGAGGACATGTTCGACTTCGAGAACTCGCCTTCGCTCAACACCACCGTCGGCATGGCTACGCCGCCCGCCAACGACTGCGGGCCGTTCTCGGGGACCAATCCGACGCCGTGACCGGCGTGCCTGCGAAAGCCGCAAAACCGGATGCCCGTGGCGACGGCGTCCTCACGCGGCGCGCCGAGCTTCCTGTATCAGGCGCGGCAATCCCTCGGGGCGCGGCGGCTTCACCGACCAGATCAACTGGTACGCCTCGGTTCGCTCACCCAGCCATTCATCCGGCCGCAACGTCGCTTGGCCAGCCGATGCCGGAACGGCCCGCAGCGCGAAATGCTCACTCATGGGACAGCCGAGGTCGAACCAGATCGATCGCCATCGCAGGAAACGATTGATCTCGACGTCGCTGCCGAAGCCGACGATTTGCCGGTCATAGCACAGCACAGCCGAGCCCTCGACGTCGCTGGTAAGACCGAAGCCGAGCGTTGCGCCTCCCGGCCGGCGAAGCTCGGACGGCAATACGACAACCTCCAGCCGGGCGCCGAGCCGGTTCAGGAAGGCGCGAAATCCCAGCGTCGCGTAGGCAAACGAAACGCCCGGCGGAACCGCGCTCCACGGATGGTGGGCGCACTCCCGCCGGCCGATTTTCTTCCATAGCGCGGAGCCGGCGAGGTCGGCGGGCGCCGGCTGCGCCGCGTCCTCGCCACGCGGGAGAACGACCCAACCTTGAATGCACTTGCTGCTGATCAAGCTGCCGCCCTGCCGGCGCAGGACCAGCACCTCGTCGCCGCCGCCCGGGACCTGAACCGGAGCCACCAGCACCCCTCCGTCGGCCAACTGATCCCGCAAGTGAAATGGCAGGGACGGCGCTGTCGCGGTCGCGATGATCCGGTCGAACGGCGCGCCCCTCACAACGCCTCGCGGGGCGTCATCACAAACAATCGCAACATTCTCTATGCCAAGCTTTTCCAGGTCCGCCTGGCTGCGCTTGGCGAGCAGCGGAGTGGGCTCCATGCCGGTGGCGTGGCCGCCCGCTCCGACGAGCCGGCCCAGCATAGACACGAGCCAGCCGCCGCCGGAACCGATCTGGAGCACACGCTGACCGGCGCGCACATCCAGCAGGCCGACGAGATACAGGATGAAGGCCGGCTCCGAAGTCGTCGACGGCAGCGGCTTTCCGCCATCATCCAGGTAGACGAGCGTGCTGTTCCGATAGACTTGCGGCAGCCAATCCGCGCGGGACGCCCAGTCATCGGCGTCATAGGACGCACTCCGGTCTGCCAGCGAGAATGCGTGGCAGAACTGATGCCGCGGACAGGCGAAAAAGGCCTCCCTGAGGCCTTCCGAGGGCGTCCACGGCTCGCCCGTCGAGGGAACGTAGTTCTTGATCGAAGCCCAGAGGTTGCCTTGTGCGGCCACTACGTCCTGCTCGGTCATGTTGCGCGATCCACGAAACGCCCTGCCAGCAGGTCATCGCCCATCGTTGCGATGAGTGTAGAGGGAAGTCGCAGTCGCCCGCCAGCATGCGTATACCACATCTGCTGATGCCTGATCGCGGCACGCGAGCAACTTCCGCGCGCCCACGCTGCTCACGCGAGCGGTCTCACGCGTCAGCAAGCAAGCTGACGCGACTGGCGGAAAGGATATTTACAGTTATAGCGACGACCTAAGGGATATTTACAGCTATAGCGACGATTTTCGGGTCCACGGACGGTGATCTCCCCCGGCGTTTGCGCCGACCGATGTGACGATCCCGATCCGCCCAAGCAAACTCCGACCCAAAGGACTGGACGCTCGCTCACCTGATGAAAGGACCTCCAGAATGCCAACCGCCACAGCAAAACCCGGAAGCGGGCTGCTTTCGCCCCGCGATCACACGCTGATCTTGATCGACTTCCAATCCCAGATGGCCTTCGCCACCCGATCGAACGATGCGGTCACGCTGCGCAACAACGTCGCGCTGATCTCCAACGCTGCAAGAGTCTTCAACGTCTCGGTGATCCCGACCACGGTCGCCGAAAAAACCTTCTCCGGTCCGATGTTCGATGAGATCAAGGCAGCCTTTCCGAAGGCGAGATTCTTCGATCGCACGAGCATGAACGCGTGGGAGGACAAGGCGGTCATCGACGAGGTCAATCGGATCGGCAAGGGCCGCATCGCGCTGGCCGGACTCTGGACGTCCGTTTGCATCGTGGGTCCGGCCCTGTCCGCGCTCGACCAGGGATACGAGGTCTATGTGATCGCCGATGCATGCGGCGACGTCTCGTCGGAGGCGCACGAACGCGCAATGGAGCGGATGGTGCAGGTCGGCGCGCGCCCGATGACTTCGCTCCAGTATCTCCTTGAATTGCAACGTGACTGGGCGCGCACCGAGACCTACGATGCCACCACCGGGCTCGCCAAGGCGTTCGGCGGCGCCTATGGGCTCGGCGTCATCTATGCCAAGACCATGCTGGCGCCGCACGCCGGCGAACGCGGCAAGGCGGCCTGATCGGGGTGTGGGAGATCCGGATGCGGCTCCCCATCCCACCTCTCTCTCGCAGCCGGCAGGCTGGTCGGCGTCATCTACTTCTCTAATGAACGTCCGCTCGCCGACGCGACGGATGTTTCACCGCACTTGACGTTCAGACCCGATGGCGACAGCCGTCGCCGTGGAGGCGGTCGCTTCACTGCGGTCGGCCGCAACGCCGACGTCATGCCCGAGGCCGGGCCGGCACAAGTGCAAGGGTAGGTTCACTCGATTGAGAGCCGCGGATCCAGATGCATTTCATCAACACTGCAATCGAGGTGGGTTCTCGCGACGGAATTGACGCGTTAGATCCTGACCAGCGCCTAATCTATCTGATATCGGAAGCAGAGGTTCTCTGCGATATGGAGGGGATCGATAGTTTCCTCGACCGCTACTTTCCGAAGTGGATCGAAGAGACCGCAGCCGCTTTCGCTGAGGTCGGAGCGGCAGAGATCGCTGTGGGCCTGCGTGCAATTACCGCCGATACCACGCGCGACCATCCCCTCCTTGATCGCGTAAACGACCTCATTACTGACCGCGCCGGGTATGACTACGAGACGATCCGGAGGGCCGTCGAACAACGCATCGCAAAGCACTCGGCGCGATGAGCAGCAGAAAATCCGCTTCAACGTGCTTTGGTACGTCGGCAATGACGGACTCTCGCTCGGCGTCGAAAATCTCGCGCTGGATCGGCAACACGATTAAGGACAAAGGCAATCTGGTCGACCGTGCCCCAGGGCCGCCGCATTCGGGCGCAGTCTTGACGTGGGGTGACTCTCGATGGACCATCGACGAGCCATGGTCGCAATGAGCGATTGGCCGCCGGTACAAGACGGTGATTGGGAGGGGGATGGGGAGCCGTCATCGTGAAAGTACGCACGCTCCTGCTGATGTGCGTCCTGTCGCTCGCGGGCGCGCGAGCGGGCGAGCGGATTCCGCCGCTCAATGGTCCTGATGGCTGGCCTTTCGGTCCGCCGGAAGGCCATGACTTGCGCAGGGTGCCGCATAAGGTTGCCCCCACTATCCCGCTGCCCCGCCCGCGGCCCTACGTGCTGGAAATGACGGGTGCGACCCGGGGCGACGCGTTGAATCCCATTACGGCCGTTCCACCGGCTGCGCCGTTGCCTCAGGCGACCCCGTTGGCGGCGCCTGTGCCACAGAACGCCTCAACGTCTCAACCTGGGTCCGCAGTGCTCGGCGCGACCGACCAGGGCGTCGCTGGTGACACCCATGGGCAGACGCGGACAGCCGAGACGCCGAAATGGGCGGCGGTCAAACCGGTCAAGGACAACGGCGGCGCCTCGATGTCGGCGGTACGCGTCACCAATGCGGACGGGGGCAGGGTCCGGATCGAGGCGCATGATGCGAGCGTTGGCCAGGTTCTCGCTGCCCTGCAGGAGTTAGGCTTCATTCGATTCAGTGCCTCGGGTCAGCTGTCCCGCAGCGTCACCGGGACCTACATCGGAACTCTGCCGCAGGTGCTCTCCCGCATCCTCGGCGGCTATAACTACAACTACTTCCTCACTGTGACGGCGTCCGGAACCGAGCTTCGCGCCATCGACGCGTCGAGTGACACCAATGCGCCTTTGACGGCATTGCCGAGTGGATCGAGTGATAACAATGCGGCATTGCCGAATGGGACCGGCAGCAACGTCGAGGCTGCGACGGCGCCCGCCCCGGCCTTTTCGTTGTCGTCGCCCAATCCCGTCTCGAAGGCGCGGGCACGGGCGCGCGCGCAGCAGTCCGCCAAGAGGCATTAGTCGCCGTACATCCGGACGCGCTGCGTCGGGTTACCGAGGCGGTTTAACCTGATTGGGGTCCGGCTGCCGCGATCACGTCGAAACAATCTAAAGTCAGCTCGAAATAGCCGCAACATTCGACGAACGACTGTTGGTTGAGCCAAATCGCCCCGGCCGGTGCGGCAAAATCTCAATGAAATCGTGGTGGGCCCGAGTGTACACGTCTCGAACTTCGTGAAGGCCTACCGGGTATTCTGCCTTGCTCCTCCTCCCGAAGGCCGAGAGGTATTCGAGGGTTTGGCCGACTGGTCACCGTCGGCGGCTGGCTGATGGATTTGAACGCTGGACATCGAGGATATTCAGCACCGGGCATTCCGGCGCCGAGGTGCCCGTGCATCGCGCGACCGTCGTTGCCAGCAGGCGTTCAAGCTTGCGGAGATCGGTGATCTTGGCGCGGATATCGCCGAGGTGGTGCGCCGCGATCTTGCGGACTTCGCGGCAGGAGGCGCGCTCGAGGCCGCCGAGGCGAAGCAAGGCGCGGACCTCGTCGAGAGAGAACCCGAGTTCCCGCGCGCGGCGCACGAAGGCGAGGATGCGCCGTTCGGTCGCGCCGTAAATGCGCCGACCGTTGGCCGCGCGCGAAGGCAGCGGCAGCACCTTGATCTTCTCATAGTAGCGGATGGTCTCGATCTTGACGCCGGTCAGCCCGGCGAGCTTGCCGATCGTCATCCCATCCGCTCGCGAAGCCGTGATCCGGCCCATGCGTAAGCCCCTTGATCCTGTAGTCACTACAGGATGTATCCTCTGCGGCATGACGGTCAAGGATAAGATCATCACAGGAGAGCCGGGCCGTGGACCGGCGCTGCTCGCGGCGGGCGGGCTGCTCGGCGCGCTCGCCGCCTCATCCTGCTGCATCCTGCCGCTCGCGCTGTTCGGCCTCGGCGTCAGCGGGGCGTGGATAGGCAATTTCACGCGTCTTGCGCCCTATCAGCCGATCTTCATCGCGTTCACGCTTGTGTGTCTCGGCGCTGGGGCTTGGCTTGTCCGCCGTGCGTCGAAGCGAGCCTGCGCGGAAGATGCGGCCTGCGCCCGTCCGCTGCCGAGCCGCGTCGTCAAAGCTGCACTGGTGCTTGCGAGCCTTCTCGTGCTGGCCGCGCTCAGCCTCGATCTCGTTGCGCCCCTTCTTCTCAACTCATGACCGGAGCAACCACCATGAACAAACTTCTTGCGACCGCCGCCCTTGTGACCGCCTTGTCGGCGGGGTTGACGGCTTTCGCCGCCGAGAGGACCATTACGCTCGCCGTGCAGAACATGTACTGCGCGGATTGCCCCTTCATCGTCAAAAAGAGCCTCGAAGGCGTGCCCGGCGTCGCCAAGGTCGCCGTCTCCTTCAAGGATAAAACCGCAACCGTCACCTTCGACGACAGCAAGGCCGATGTGAAGGCGCTGACCGCAGCGACCACGAACGCGGGCTATCCGTCGGCGCCCCGGAGCTAAGGCCATGCGGGACGGCACGCTGATCACAACAGGTATCGTCGGCGCAGTGATCGCGGCCCTGTGCTGCGCGACACCCGTGCTCGCCATAGCGTTCGGCGCGCTCGGTCTGACAGCGTGGCTTGCCAAGGCCGATTACATCGTCATGCCCGCCTTGATTTTATGCGTTGGATTGGCCGCCTTTGGCATCTACCGGCAGCAACGCCACCGATCCCGAGCATGAAGCGGTACGATCTCGTCATCATCGGCACCGGAACGGCGGCGCAGGTCGCGGCGGGCCGGGTGCGCCGGGCGGGTCGCTCGGTCGCGGTGGTCGATCACCGACCGTTTGGCGGCACCTGCGCCTTGCGCGGCTGCGACCCCAAAAAGATGCTGGTGAGCGGAGGCGAGTCCATCGATTGGGCACGGCGCATGCATGGACGCGGCATCGAGGGCGCGTTGCGCATCGACTGGCGCGAGCTGATCGCGTTCAAGCGCAGCTTCACCGATCCAGTTCCGAGGAAGCGTGAAGAAGCCTTCGCCCGCCAAGGCATCGATGCCTTTCATGGCAAAGCGGGGTTTGCCGGTTCCGACAGCATCACGGTCGAGGGCGAGACGCTCACGGGACGCAACATTTTGATTGCGACCGGGGCGCGTCCCGTTCCGCTCGGTTTTTCCGGTGCCGAGCACGCCATCACCAGCGATGCCTTCCTTGAGCTTGAGCATTTGCCTGCGCGCATCGTGATGATCGGCGGCGGCTATATCGCGGCCGAGTTCGCGCATATCGCCGCGCGCGCGGGCGCCAAGGTCACCATTCTCCAGCGCGGTCCCCGGATGCTGGCGCACTTCGATGCGGAGGTGGTTGGATGGCTGATGGAGGCGTTTCGCGCGCTCGGCATCGACGTGCGTGTAGCGAGTACCGTCACCGCCGTCACGCGCAACGGCAATACTTTTCGCGTGCAAGCGCAGACGCCGGAAGGCGCGCTTGAAGTTGCGGGCGACCTGATCGTGCACGCCGCGGGGCGCGTGCCCGACATTGCCGAACTCGATTTGGAGGCGGGCCGGATCGAGGCGCAGGACGGGCGTTTGCGGCTCAACGCATACCTCCAAAGCGTCTCGAATCCGATTGTCTACGCCGCCGGAGACGCGGCGGCCCAAGGTCCTCCCTTGACGCCCGTCTCAAGCCATGACGGCAAGGTCGTGGCCGCGAATATCCTCGATGGCAACCGGCATCAGCCCGACTATCGCGGCGTCCCAAGCGTCGCCTTCACCGTGCCGCCGATTGCCGCCGTCGGCCTGTCCGAAGACGCCGCGCGCCAGCAGACCTCCAAGCTCCGCATCAATGCGGCCAAGGTGCCGGAGTGGTTCACGGCCCGGCGCGAGGCCGAGCCCGTCTACGGCTACAAAACGCTCGTCGATGAGGAGAGCGGACGCATTCTCGGTGCGCATCTGGTCGGCCCCCACGCCGAGGACGTAGTCAATCTGTTCGGGCTCGCCATCCGCCACGACCTCACCGCCGACGATCTCAAATCCACGATGTTCGCCTATCCGACCGGCGCCTCGGATATCGGCTACATGCTGTAGGCAAAACAAATCATGATCCTCGCATCCGTCATCACCTGTCCCCACTGCAAGACCGCGAAGGCCGAGACCATGCCGACCGATGCGTGCCAGTTCTTCTATGCCTGCACCGGCTGCGGCGCGACGTTGCGCCCGAAGACGGGCGATTGCTGCGTGTTTTGCTCCTATGGCTCGGTTCCGTGCCCACCGATTCAGGCCGAGCGCTCGGGAGCGGCGGGCGGTTCTTCCTGCTGCACGCAAGGAACACCATGAGCGACGCGACCGCACGACGCTCCCGCGATTGGCTCCGAACACCTGGCGCGAGCGCGCTGGCGTGGTGGATACCGCATGCGGCGTTGCTTGCAGCCTTGTTCTCCCCGGTGCCGGTCCGCACCGTGGTTTGGACTGTCGCGCTTCTTTGGATGGGGTTGGCCTGCCTCGCCAACTCCCGGCGCTGCGGGAGGACCCATTGCCGTTACACCGGCCCGTATTATCTCGCGATGATCGTCCCCGTCCTCGCGTTTGGATCTGGCATTGTGCCGGTGAATATTCTTGGATGGATCGTGCTCGGCGTGCTGATCGTCGGCGGAAGCAAACTCATTTGGTGGGGCACCGAACGGGCCTGGGGGAGATTTTCCTGAATCAACGGTTTCGTCTTCAGACTAAGACCTTCCACTCGGCATTGCGCAGCTTGTCGTGAGACACAGAGTTTACGCATGCGCAGTTCCCCAAGGAGTTCGAGTCTTGTCCGCGCAATACCTTGTCCGACAAGCAAATTTTGGAGTGGGCCCGGGAGGACTCGAACCTCCAACCAAGCGGTTATGAGCCGCTAGCTCTGACCATTGAGCTACGGGCCCGGCGGAGCGGGAGCGCCGCGACCACAAGCGCTGTCGTTGCGATGGCGTCGGTTCCGCCGGCGGGGGACCGTAGCAGGGGGCTTCCGAGCGCACAACGCCGCAGCGAATCCGCGCTGCGCGACTGCGGCCCCTCGCGTCTTGATCCGCGAAGGATTCACCTGCCGGACCGACTCTGTTATGGGTGGTGCGTGGGGTGATTCGCGCGACTCGGCGGCGTCGGTCTTCCAGTCACCCTCACACGGCGATGCCAATGCTCCCGAAGCTTCGAGTCATGCTCATCACGTTGACCGTCGCTTCCGCGATCGCGGTCGTGGCGAGCGCGACCTTGCTCGGCATTCGCGAGCCCGGCGGGCGCGTGGCCGGTGTTCCAGACGTGAGCCGGATGCTGGTGCGGCAGGCGATCGTCGAACAACCGGAAAATATCGAGACACTCGCCTACGCGCGCCGCGCCGACGAACTCGTCCGCCTGCGCGACCTGCCGGTGACGCCGGTGCGCGCCGTCGCCGAATACGCCGAACGGGCGCAGGACAACGCGAGTGGGAAGCCAGGCGACAGCGCGGATGCGCCGGTCGCCACGCCGCCCGCGCAGGACACGCCGCCCGCGCAGGCCTCGCCTCCAGCCGAGGCCCCGGTCGCCGAGGCGGCAGCCCCTTCGCCGCCGAGCGAGCCCGCTGCCGTCGCGAACCTCCCCGCCACAACCCAGCCGGCCGCCGATGCTGTGGCGGCGACCGCGCCGCCCGGAGCGACGCAAACGGAAACCGCGGCCGCGCCCGATCCGATCGCGCCGACATCTGCAACGCCGCTTGCGAACGAGCCGCCCGCCCCGGCAAGCGATCCCAGACAAAGCGATCCGAGGCTCGCCACGCCGGAGAGCGGCGCCAGCGAGATCGCGGCCCCCGATCGCCCATCCGTGCCTGCGACCCCCAAAACCGAACATCCCAAAACGGCGCGCAAGCCGAGCAAAAGACCGCATATGACGCGCCTCGTTCGCACGATGCCGCCAACGGCTGCGACAGGCTTTGCGGTCAGCCCGCAGGCCAGCCAGGAGAGCCGCACCACCGACCAGCTCCTCGACGCGAGGTTGCGCGCGGACCCGTAATGACGCGCGTGCGGGAGTGCAAGTCGCGACCCCCCGCGCACAAATACATGCGGGACGGTACTCGCTTGCTCGCGAGCTAAGCCTTCGACGCAATCCTGCATTGCAGCCCCGGGCTTGCGTCACGGACGCGCAGGTCTAGAAGCTAGGTCAAAAGCCGATCCAGAAGCCGAACTGGCTGGGATGAAGCGCCGTCGTTAGCTGAGGACGACCGCCATGGCTCATATGCTTACAAAGCATCACCTGCCGCACCTGCATCTGCCGCACATCAATATCGCGCTCGTGGTCGCGCTTGTGTGGGCTGCATTGGCGGTCGGCGCGGCCGTCTATGACGTCGGACGCATGGTGGAAGCTTGGTGAGGCATGTTTCTACCGACGCGCCGCTAGCTCACCCCCACACGTACCCCCTCACATGCGAAACAGCCGCTGGGCGTTGCCGCTCAGGATCTTCGCCTTGTCCTCGTCACACAGCGGCACGGTCTCCATCCAGCGCGTGCCGGGGGGATTGGGCACGAACGGCCAGTCGATCGCGAACAGGATGCGGTCGATGCCCATCTCCATCACGCAGCACAGCAGGGCCGGGTTGGAAAAAAAGCCGAACGTCGTGACCCAGAAATTGCGGCAGAAGACCTCGCGAAAGCTCATCTGCTTGCCACCCGGCCGCGCCAGCGCGTTGTCGATGCGCCAGACCAGGAATGGCAGCGTCTCGCCCAGGTGGCCAAGCACGATCTTGAGATTGGGATGCTTGTCGAACACGCCGCCGAGCACGAGGCGAATCGCGATCGTGGCGGTCTCCACCGTGAAGCCCCAGGCGGCGCGGATCACCATCGGGAAGTCCTTGGCGTACTCCTTGTAGTAGACGTCCATCACCTGCGGGTGCGGCAGCGACGGATGGAGATAGAGCGGCACGTCGAGTTTCTCGGCGCGCTCGAAGATGGGCCAGAAGCGCTTGTCGTCGAGGAACAGGCCGTGGGCGAGCCCGTGGATCATCGCGCCCTTGAAGCCGTGCGTGCTGACGCAGCGTTCGAGCTCGTCGGCTGCCGCCGCCGGATCGATCGTCGGCAGCGCCGCGAAGCCGGCGAAGCGGGTGGGATGCTTGGCGATCGCCGCCGCGAGCCGGTCGTTGACCCGCCGGGTGAGCGCGACCGCATCGTCACCGCTGAGCTTCTGCGCCGACGGCGCACCATGCGAGATCAGCTGGATGTCGACCCCGGCCTCGTCCATCTCCTTGATGCGCAGGTCGCCGAGATCATGGAGACGCTTGAGCATCTCGTCGTTGCGCGTGCCCTCGACCCCCGAATATGTCGCCGACAGCTCGGGATCCCAATAGTGCTCCTCGATCGCGATGACCGGACAGTTCGGCTTCTTCCGCATGTGACGCAGAGCTCCCCAGAAACAAGCGCCGGCTTCCTATCAAGCATGGCGGCATCTGTCACGGCCATTCACCGCCGACCGGCGTCGGCAGCGGCCGGCCTTGCAGCTGGTCTCGATTGGTCGACGAGAAGTGCCCGCGCGAATGACGTTCGGCGGCGCCAAGAATTCCGGCGCGACGTGCGGCGAGGAAGACGGGCCTGGCGGACATCGGCCAGGAGGCCATGACAGCCCGAGCGAATGGGCTAACATAACGGCGGCCGCGTGCAGCAGCGCCGCGGCGACAACCTATGGATTGCCCGAAGGAGCGCCCATGCAGGTCTTCGATCTGGTCAAGGAGCAGGAATGGAACCCGACGCGGCATGTCGAGAAGATTCTCGGCACGATCGGCGGAGGCGACGTGACGGTCGCGTGCTGGGAGCCGGGGCAGATCAGCCCCTATCACTGCCATCCGCACGCGACCGAGATCTACTTCTGCCACAGTGGCGGCGGAAAGATGCGTACGCCCGAGCGCACGATCGATGTGGTGCCGGGCTCGTTCGTGGTGCATCCGAAAGGCGAGCTGCACGAATACATCAACGGCCCGGAGCGTACGCTGCTCTTTCGCGTGCGTTATGGCGACGACATGGCGACGCGGCACATGGCGAACCGCCAGCACAAGGACTGGACGCAGGGGGCGGCGGACGCCGAGTTTTTCCGCGCGAACCCGCAGCTGGTGACCGCCGAGGTGGCTTGACCTGTCGGAGAGGACCACCGGCTTGCATAAGCGCAATGTTTTTCACATTGGGTGAACTGGCCCGAGTCGAAGCGATGCGCCAAACGACCCGGCAGGAGCGGAGCCGGCGGTTGGCGCCCTCCATGATCCGCAGCCCGAACCCACCCCAATGTCCTTGATCTACAAGATCTGCCCGCGCGCGCTCTGGCGGGACGCCGAGCGCGACGGCGTCTTTCGCGGCGCACCGGTCGACCGCGCCGACGGCTACATTCATTTCTCCACCGCGGACCAGGTCGCGGAGACCGCCCGTAGGCACTTCGCGGGTCAGCACGATCTCGTCCTCGTCGCGGTGGATGCGGCGGCGCTCGGACCGGCGCTGAAATGGGAACCGTCGCGCGGCGGCGCGCTGTTTCCGCACCTCTACGATGAGTTGCAGCTCGAGGCCGTGCGGTGGGCAAGGCCGCTGCCGCTCGGCCCGGACGGCCATCACCGATTTCCGCCCTTTTGAGGCGCCGACCAGCCGCGAACCCGAAATTCGCACGCACTTTGCGACAAATTTCGGTTGCAAACTTCGGGTTGAAAGCGGGTCGACATGTCACGTTGAACCAGGCGCGGCCCCGGGCTACGAATCAACACCTGGGGTCCCCGTTGCGTCTCTAGGGGCATTTGCCGATGTCTTCACCGTCGGTGGCGCGGCGTTTCCAGATCGCGCTGATCAAGCCGTCGCACTACGACGATGACGGTTACGTCATCCAGTGGTGGCGCTCGTTCATCCCGTCGAACTCACTGGCCGCAGTCTACGGTTTGGTCGATGCTGCGCGCGAGCGCCGCGCGCTCGGCGACGGCGTCGCGATCGATATCGACGCCGTCGACGAGATCAACACGCGCATCCGGCCCGAAGCGATCATCGAGCGCTTTCGCCGGCACGGCAATTTCGGTCTCGTCTTCCTGGTCGGCGTTCAGAGCAACCAGTTCCCCCGCGCGCTCGACATCGCGCGCCCGCTGCGGGCCGCCGGCGTGCCGGTGGTGATCGGCGGATTTCACGTGTCCGGTTGTCTCGCCATGCTGAGCGAGTTGCAGGACGACCTCAAGACGGCGCTCGATCTCGGCATCTCTCTCTACGCCGGCGAACTCGAAGGACATGGCGACGCGCTCATGCGCGACGCCGCGAACGGCGCCCTCGAGCCGATCTACAACTATCTCAAGGACCTGCCCGGGCTCGAGGCGATGCCGCCGCCGGTCCTGCCGAAGCAGTACCTGACCCGCACCTATAACCTGATGACGAGCTTCGACGCCGGCCGCGGCTGCCCGTTCGAATGCTCGTTCTGCACCATCATCAACGTGCAGGGCCGCAAGTCGCGCAAGCGCACGTGCGACGACGTCGAGCGGCTCATCCGCATGAACCTCGACCAGGGCGTGAGCTGGTTCTTCATCACCGACGACAATTTCGCCCGCAACAAGGAATGGGAGGCGATCTTCGACCGCATCATTGCGATGCGCGAGGAGGTGAAGGGCACGCCGCGCGACCTCAAGATCATCATCCAGGTCGATACCCTCTGCCATCGCAATCCCGATTTCATCGTGAAGGCGAAGCTCGCGGGCGTGCGGCGCGTGTTCATCGGGCTCGAGACCATCAACCCGGGAAACCTGGCGGCGGCCAAGAAGCGGCAGAACAAGATCACCGAATATCGCGAGATGCTGCTCGCGTGGAAGCACGCCGGCATCATCACCTATGCGGGCTACATCCTCGGCTTTCCGAACGACACGCCCGAGAGCATCGCCGAGGACATCGCGATCATCCAGAAAGAGCTGCCGCTCGACATCCTGGAGTTCTTCTGCCTCACCCCGCTGCCGGGTTCGGAGGATCACCAGAAGCTGTGGCGGCAGGGTGTCGCGATGGATGCCGACATGAATCGCTACGACGCCGAGCATGTCGTGACCGCGCACCCGAAGATGACGCGCGCCGAATGGGAGCGGGCCTATCTCACGGCCTGGAAGCTCTACTATTCACATGAGCACATCGAACGGCTGCTGCGCCGCGCCGCGGCGTGCGGCATCGGCGTCTCCCGCCTCGCGACCATGATCTTCGGCTTCTCGTGCGCGGTCGAGATCGAGGGCGTACATCCGCTGCAATGCGGGATCCTGCGGATCAAACATCGCACCGACCGCCGGCCCGGACTGCCGATCGAGGCCGCCTGGCGCTTCTATCCGGCGCTCATCGCCGAGACGCTGCGCAAGATGTCGATCTATTTCCGCAAGTGGCTGTTCATCGAGCGGCTGCGCCGCAGCATCCGCAAGGACCCCTCGCGCGCGAGCTACCGCGACGAAGCGCTGGCGCCGGTCGAGGCGTCGGACACCGAGACGCTCGCGCTGTTCACCCACACCGAGGCGGCCCGCTCGGCCGTGCGGCATGCGCGGCGGATCAAGGAGCTGACCACGCCCAAGGCGTCGGTCGGCTGACGTCCAGCGGCGGAATCGGCTAGTCTCGTGCGCGAAACTCACCGTGCGCTTGCCGATTCCCCGTGACCGTCTTCACACCTCATCAAGATGCCGCGCTCAATGCCGTCGCCGCCTGGCTCAAGTCCGGGCCGGGCAGCCGCGGCACGCCGCAGATCTTCCGCCTGTTCGGTTATGCCGGCACCGGCAAGACCACGCTCGCCCGCCATCTTGCCGAGGATGTCGACGGCAAGGTCGCATTCGCCGCCTTCACCGGCAAGGCGGCGCTCGTCATGCGGCGCAAGGGCTGCGCCGGGGCCTCGACGATCCATAGCCTCATCTACCGCGCGCGCGAGAGCGGCGCGGAGACGCCGAGTTTCGAGCTGTGGGAGGACGCCCCGGCCTCGAAGGCGAAGCTGATCGTCATCGACGAATGTTCCATGGTCGACGCCGAGCTCGGCCGCGACCTCCTCTCGTTCGGCGTGCCCGTATTGGTATTGGGCGATCCGGCGCAGCTCCCGCCGATCCAGGGCGGCGGCTTCTTCACCGACGCCGAGCCCGACGCCATGCTGACCGAGGTGCACCGCCAGGCCGCGGACGATCCGATCATTCACATGTCGATGGCGGTGCGCGAGGGCGAATGGCTCGAGCCCGGCCGTTACGGCGACAGCGCGGTGGTGCGCAAGGCCGCGCTCGATCCCGAGCGCGTGCTCGGTGCCGACCAGGTCCTGGTCGGGCGCAACGCCACGCGCCGCTCCTACAACGCGCGGCTGCGCGAGCGCCGCGGCTTTGCCGATCCGCTGCCGCAGGCGGACGACAAGCTCGTCTGCCTGCGCAACAACCGCCGCAAGGGCCTGTTCAACGGCGGCCTGTGGACCGTCAAGCAGCGCAGCGCCGCGCGTGCGAGCGCGCTCTCGCTGCGGCTGCAGCCCGACGAGGACGTCGGCCGCGTCGTGAAAGTCTCAGTGCGGCCCGAGTGCTTCACGGGCGGCATCGAGGAGCTCGATTGGCAGCAGCGCCGGCGCTACGACGAGTTCGACTACGGCTACGTGCTCACCGTCCACAAGGCACAGGGCTCGCAGTGGGACGACGTGGTGCTGTTCGACGAAAGCTTCGCGTTTCCCGACAGCCGTGCGCGCTGGCTCTACACCGGCATCACGCGGGCGGCGCGGCGGCTGACGGTCGTGATGTGAGAGTTTCCTTCCGTCGCTTAGCTTGCGCTGAGATTGCTTCGTCGCGCTTCGCGCTCCTCGCTTAGACGCTCGTGGGACCTTGTCACTCAGCCGCGGCCACCCGCGCGGTCTGCCGTTGGCTCGCCCGCAGCGCATCCATCAGCTGGCGCACCGAGCCGAGGTCCTCGAGCCGGCTCACCATGCCGACCACCGCGTCAGTGTGGGCGGGCGCAAGCACGCCATCCGCATAGGTGCGCAGCTTCTCCTCGATCTGCGGCGAGGACAGGGGGTTCTCGGCCGAGCCGCGCGGATGCTCGCAGCGCGACGAGAGCATCCTGCCGTCCGCCATCTCGACCGCGACCGCGGCCTGCACGCCGGTGAGCGCCGGATCGGGCTGCACGTCGACCTGCTCGGCGGCAGCGCGCCGCAGCACGGGATCGTCATAGCGCGCCGGCTCGAACTGGGCGAGCGTGAGCTTGCGGTCGTGCAGGATGACGGCCGCGGTGTAGTGCGCCGAGATCAGCGCCTCGAACTTCCCTCGGTAGCGGGCAAGCTTGCCGTGCAGATCATAGACCGGCTGACTGAGCCGTACGCGCAGCTGCGTGACCTGTGCGGGATCGATGGCGTGCTTCTCGATGAGGTCGAACAGCGCCGTGTTCATTCCCTGGATCGACGAGGCCGACGGCCACAGCCGCAGTGCGACCTGCTCGAGCTCCCAGCGCTCGCCGAGATCGGCGCTCGCCAGCTCCGGCTTGCCGCCGTTCGAATAGGTGTTGTAGAGGCCACCGTCCTTGGCGGTGAGGAACTCGCGCGTCGCCAGGAATTTCTGCTCGGCGAGCAGCGCCCCCATCAGCCCCGAGAGCGCGCCGCGGCATTGATGGAACTTCACCGTCGGCGTGCCCCAGGCCGCAAAGGTGCCGGCGGCCTGGCTGCCGGCAAGCCCGAACGCCCTCACCATGGTCTCGGCATCGAAACCGCGCAGCCGTCCGGCCGCCGCCGCCGCGCGGTGCTGGCCGACCTCGCCTGGCCCGTGCCAGCCGCGCGCGCGCATCGCCGGATA
>Ga0126379_10000660_pt1 | contig 19292 bp, 14 predicted proteins | sample PanSoiMetPlot_24_FD_92640 | JGI IMG/M metagenome (GOLD analysis project Ga0126379, IMG submission 92640) | Tropical forest soil microbial communities from Panama - MetaG Plot_24 | ecosystem: Environmental > Terrestrial > Soil > Tropical forest > Bulk soil | place: Panama | collected 2016-02-17
GCCACCACCAGCACGCCGGCGAAGGCCATCGCGATGGCGATCAGCCACCGCGCTTCCTGATAGGCCACCGCAACCCGGCTCGCAGCGTCCTGCGCATTCTCCACCGCGTGCTGGGTGAGCTGCCCGAGTGCATCGCTGGCGGCGTCGTACGCCGTGTGCGACGTCGTCATATAGGCGGAGACCGCCTCCGCCTTGCGGCCGCTCCGCGACAGTTCCAGCATCTGGTTCACAACGGTTCGGTAGTCGTTCCAGCGCTCGCGGAAGTGGCTATACAAAGCCCATTCCTCGGCATCATGGCGGATGTGCTCGTAGTCCTCTTGCGCCCGTGAAATGAAATGATCGAGCTCGATCATTTCCCGTTCGATCGTTTCGCTTTGCGATGGGTTCGAGGCCAGCAAATTGTTGCCCTCGGCGGCTCGGAAATCCGACGTGTAGTTGTTAAGGTCGCCCAGCACACGTGTGTTCGGCAGCCACAGATCCGCGATATCGGCAGACACGTTGTTGAAGTCGCGAAGCCGCGCAATACTCAACATGCCGAGAAAAAAAATCAGCAGGAAAAAGAAGATGAACACCAAAGACAGGTGAAATCTGATAGAGCGAGGCTGCCTCATTGGGGCGGACCGTGATGCCTGCAACGTCGTGATATGTGAAGGCCAAGTTCTCGTCGAGTCTGCCAATAGCACTATGGCATTTTTTCCTCATCCCGTGGCGTAAAATATTCTAGTATCGCCACGGCTGCCACCTCGTTCCGCAGCCTGCCCAAAAGCCGCCAATGTCCGAAACGCGCAAGAAAATTCTCTGTATCGAAGACGACCGCGAGACCGCCTCCCTGATCGCCGAGGAACTGGTGGAGCGTGGCTACGATGTCCATGTCGCCCATGACGGCCGCGAGGGGTTCGCTGCCATCCTCAAGCTTCTGCCCAATCTGGTGTTGTCGGATATCAGCATGCCGGTGATGTCCGGTTTTGAGCTGTTGGAGCGGCTCACCGCGCTGGCCCCCCGGTTCCGCAACATGCCGTTCGTATTCCTGACCGCTCTGACCGACCGGGACAACGAACTCAAGGGACGCCAACTCGGCGCCGATGACTATGTCACCAAACCGATTGATTTCGATCGGCTCGATGCCATTATCACGGCCCGCCTTGCCGGCGTCGCCCGCAACGAGCTGTGGCCGAAGCTGGTCGATCTGAATGACCGGGAGGTCGAGACGCTGACCTGGGCGGCACGCGGAAAAACTTCAGCCGAGATCGCGCAAATCCTGGGATTGTCCAAGCGGACCGTTGATTTCCACATCGACAATGCGCGCGAAAAGCTCGGTGCCGCAACCCGCGTTGAGGCCGCCATCAAGGCTGCCACCGGCCGACTGATCGAGCCGTAATGTAACAGAAGGCTTATCGGCGAGCGACCGTGCGTACCCGCCGCAGCGAAGAAATGCCAGACCCGTGCGGAGGAGTTTCGCTCTGATCGGAGCCTACGACGAGCACCCGCTCAACCCGCTTCGAGGCTGACCCGCGTCGCTTCAAATTACGCTTGAGCTCCGATGCGACGGCGTGTGCCCTCATCAGGTTAGGGTGGCGGTCGAGGACCTGCCGCACGATTTCCAGACCCTCCCGATAACGCCCCAACTCCCCCAGTAAGGTCGCGAAGTTCAACTGGATATCCGGACTCTCCGGTGCAAGCCGCAGCGCCTGCTTATAACGCGCCTCGGCGGCCTTAAGCCGACCCAGGCGATCAAGGGTCACGGCCAGATTGTTGAGAGCCTGCAAGAAGGTGGCGTCGATCTGAACGGCCTTTTCGTAGCACATGCAGCTTTCCGCAAGGGTGCCGCGTTGAACGAGGATAGTGCCCAGGGTCTCCCAAGCACTGGCGCAATCCGGCTCTCGTTGCAGCGCGAGTCGAGCCGCGGTCTCGGCTGCTTCTGAGTTTCCAGACCGATCGAGGATCTCGGCGTGATTGCGATGCCACATCGCGGGCGCCTCCGGATAGACACATGCCCGCGACATGAACCTCAGTGCAACTTCGACGCTTCCGCGCTGGAAGGCCGACATTGCGACATCGTGCAGAACCGTAGCTTCCGCCCTGCTGGGATCAACCGCCATGTCACGCTCCTGCACCTGCATTTGAGTCTCTGCAACCTAACCGCCAGCTTCCCGAAGGCGCCATACAGCTTTGCACACTTTATAGCCGATAGCACACTTTGAGTCCAATAGCATACTTTGACGGTAATAGCCCACTATAGGGCCAATAGCACACCTTACAGCAATATATGATTTTTAACAAATGGGCTCAAGTTTCATATCCGTAACATTGCGGACCTAAACGCACGTCGCAAGTTATCCACAAGGTATGCCAAAGACCTCATCAGCAATTCAAAGGTCAACGCGTTAGATCAATCTGTGCTTTTACTTTTATAAAGTTACCACCGCAATTCGACGCTGCCCAGCCGATCTAATACAACTTCAGATATAAAAACGGCTGGAATGTTACTGCAACGCAGTAGCCCGGAGGATTTTCAGGCGCGGCTCTCCATCGATCGATCCACACCTGCGGGATAAGCACCACACGCTCAGATTTCGGCAAGATCCGGTTCGTCCTCGCGAAAGGTCGGCTGACGGCGACTGCCCTTCCAATCCAAGAATAAAGTCTGCAACGCCGGCACCACCACCAGCAGCAGGATCGGACCGATCAACATGCCGCCCACCACCACGGTCGCGAGCGGACGCTGCACTTGGCTGCCGATGCCGGTCGAGATCGCCGCCGGCAACAGGCCGATGCAGGCCGACAATGACGTCATCAGCATCGGTCGCATCCGTTGCTCGGCAGCATGGTACATGGCCGCGATGGTGCCCATGCCTTCCTGCCTTACCTGATTGTAATAGGTTATGATCAGGATGCCATTCATCACTGAGACGCCGAACAACGATACAAATCCGATCGCCGCCGAGATGCTAAAGTCGAGCCCGGTGACGAACAGCGCCATCACGCCGCCGGCAATCGAAAACGGAATTCCGGCGAGAGCCAACAGGCTATCGCGCAGCGAATTAAACAGGCCGTAAAGCAACACCAGGATCATCATGAGGCTGATCGGCACCACCACTTCAAGCCGCGTCTTCGCCTGCTGCAATTCCTCGAATTCGCCGGCCCAGGCGATGCGATAGCCGTTCGGGAGCGGCACGTTGCGGGCAATCCGCTCCTGAGCCTCCGCTACCGTCGAGCCAAGATCGCGGCCGCGCACGCTGAACTTGATGGGGATATATCGGACATTGCGCTCATGAAAGATATAGGAGGCGCCGGTATCGATCGAGATGGCCGCGATCTCGTTCAGCGGGATGTAGGCATTGGTACCGCTCGGCGTGCTGAAACCAACCTTGATCCGACCAACTGAATCGAAAGTGCCGCGGTATTCGGGCGCGAGCCGCACCGTCACGTTGAACTGACGGTCCGCCTCCAGCAAGGCGGTCGCCACGCTGCCGCCCAGCGCGGCTTGCACCACTGCATTGACGTCGCCGGTGTTGAGGCCGTAGCGGGCCGCCTTGTCGCGATCGACCCTGATGTCCAGATTGGGCTGGCCGAGGACGCGAAAAATACCGAGGTCGGCAACGCCCTTGACTTGATCCATCTCACGCTTGATCTGCTCGGCAATTTGCTCGAGCTTTGCCAGATCGGGACCAATGATCTTGACCGAATTGGCGCCTTTGACCCCCGACAGACCTTCCTCGATGTTGTCCTGGATATATTGGGAGAAGTTGAAGCCGACTCCGGTGAACTCCCTGGCGAACTCCGCCTGGATGTTTTCGACCAGCTTGTCCTTGGTCATGCCCGGCGCCCATTCGTCGAAGGGTTTGAGCGGCACGAAGAACTCGGCGTTGAAAAATCCGGCGGCGTCGCTGCCGTTGTCCGGGCGGCCGTGCTGGGACACCACAGTGATGACCTCGGGGTGGCTCATCAACATCTCGCGCATTCTCGTAACCGCCGGCATCGCGGCTTCAAGTGATATGGTCGGTGGCATGGTAGCGCGAATCCACAAGTTCCCTTCCTCGAGCGCGGGCAGGAACTCGGTTCCGAGCTGCGGGATCAAGAGGCCGGTCAAGAACAGGAGGCCGACGCCGAAGCCGACGCAGGTTTTGCGATGGGTGAGCGCCCAATGCAGAGCCGGCGAATAGATGGCGCGCAAACCTCGCACCACAATGGTCTCGACTTCCTTGACATGCTTGGGAAGCAGCATCGAAGCGAGCGCCGGCGTGATGGTGAAAGTGGCGATCAGCGCGCCCACAAGCGCGAATCCGTAGGTCCGCGCCATCGGATTGAAAATCTGACCTTCGACGCCCTGCATGGTGAACAGCGGCACAAACGCCGCCACGGTGATTGCGGCAGAGAAGAAGATTGCCTTGTCGACTTCAAGCGCACTGGCCAGGATCAGGCGCAACCGCTCGGTCCATGTTGTCGCCGTCGCCGCGTCCGATGCTCGGGTGGGATCGGAGCCCCACCGTTCCTCCGCAAGGTTGTCGAGCAGCGTTTGCCGCGCTTCCGGGCTTCCTTGACAATTGCGGAATATGTTCTCCACCAGGATCACGGCAGAATCTACGATAATACCGAAATCGACCGCGCCGACCGACAACAGGTTAGCATCCTGCCCGAGTAGCACCAGGATGATGATGCTGAAGAACAATGCGAACGGAATGTTGACACCGACGATGATGGCGCTGCGCAGGTCGCCGAGGAAAATCCACTGGATGATGAAAACCAGGAGGCAGCCGAACACCAGGTTATGCAGAACCGTGTGGGTCGTCACGTTGACCAGCGTGGTGCGATCATAGAACGGAACTATCTTCACGCCCGGCGGCAGAGTGCCGTCCGTGTTGATCTTTTCCACTTCTGCCTTGATGCGCGGCACGATATCGTTGGTATGCAGCGTCCGGTTCATCACCAGGATCGCCGCCACCACGTCGTCCTCGTCGTCGCGTCCGGCCTTGCCGAGCCGCGGTATGTTGCCGACATAGACCTTGGCGACGTCCTTGACCTGGACCGGAACGCCGTTCGCCTGGGCGAGCGAAATGCTTTCGATGTCTTTGACCTTGTAGCCCTGGGTCAAATCCGCAGTGCCGCCCGAGTCGATCAGGCCGACGCCGCGCACGTTCATGGATTGCTGCCCTATATTGATGGTGCGCCCGCCGACATTGATATTGGCGTTGCCAATCGCCGAGATCACCTGGGGTATAGTGATGTTATAGGCGTCGAGCTTGTTGAGATCGACCTCCACTTCGTATTCCTTGGTGGTGCCACCCCAGGTATTGACCTGAACCACGCCGGGAACAGTGAGAAATCGGCGTTGAAGCACCCAGTCCTGGATTGTGCGCAAATTGGTCAGCCCGAAGTGCGGCGGGCCCACCACCTGATAGCGAAACACCTCGCCCACCAAGCTCGAAGCCTGGATCTGCGGCGAAACGTTGTTCGGTAGACTGACGTTCTGCTGCAGGTTCAGCGCCGCCTGTTGGACCGCGAAATAGTAATCTATACCGTATTTGAAGGTGACACGGACAAAGGAGAGCCCATAGAACGATGTGGACCGGATGATATCGACGCCTGGCGTTGTCGAAAGTCCGACCTCCATCGGGATTGTGTAGTAACGTTCCATCTCTTCGGCCGATTGGCCGGACGCCTGCGCGGTGATCTCAAGAATGACCGGGGCTGGATTGGGATAGGCTTCGATGTTCAATTTGAAGAAGGCGGCAATCCCAGCCCCGACGAACACCAGCAGACACAAGAGAATGATCGGACGCCGTGTCAGCCCGAATACGACAAGCCCTTTCAACACGCTTGATGCCTCATCAGAGAAATTTCTCGATTTTGGCGATCAGCGCATTCCAAATCTACTGTGAGGGATCGCGGTTATTTTCTGCGATTAATCACAGCCGAGGCGTGGCCCAAGTCGTCCATATAAAACGCCTTACGGCTCAATCAGCTTTCCGATGGCGGCTTTGATTGCAGCCTGTGTCCGCGTTGTTGCATCGAGCTTAATACGCGCATTGTCGAGGTGAAAATCGACCGTCCGCTTCGACAGACCGATCAGATCAGCGATCTGGGCCGACGTTTTGCCGCGCGCGACCCACGTCAGCGCTTCGACCTCGCGATCATTCAACATTGCAAGCTTAGGCCACATTTCGTTACGTGCGACGCCGGCCAGCCGCGCATTGATGACCATTTCAAGCATGTCGAAATCGATCGGCTTGGTGACGTAATCGTCCGCCCCGAGACGCCGGGCGTGCAATTCACTTTCGCGGTCGGTAAGTGCGGTCAGGAAAACAAACGGAATGTGGCCTAGACGCGGTGCAAGCGCGTTCAGCCGCTCCAGCACCTCAAAGCCAGACATAATGGGCATGCTGATATCGCACAACACCAAGTCGGGCATGAGCTTGAGAATTGCCACGAAGCCCTCGTGACCATCATGAGCGATGACCACATTGAAACCACGATTGGTAAGATCGTCGGCGATAAGCGCCGCGATTTCACGGTCGTCATCGATGCAAAGAATCTTCCTGTGAGTTTCCGACATTGCTCAGCCATTGCCAATAAGAGCGATCAAATCACCTACAGAAACGTCAGGCTGTTTTTATCCGAATTCCTTCTGGCATTCTTGGCGAACCGATACGCCGCGGTAAACTGTGAAAAGACCACGAGGAATCTGGGATTAATATCAGTGAGCAAGAGACGGAAAATGTACAGGCGGCGGGCGGCCCAAACACGCCCGCCGGTGACCCGAAAAACGCGTGACCCTCTCGCGCTGCGAGTCAGATTCGAGCTGCCATCATACTTGTTGTGGCGAGCGCCCGTCGGATCAGCGCTGCTCAACGCCTCGGCCGCATGGCGGTTCCGTTGATGCCGGAATGGTCCTTTGCCGGTCCGCCGATGTAATTGGGGCTGGAGATGACGCGGCCCATCGTTGTGCCGTTGATACCCGCCGCATGCGCCGCCGCACCCGTGACCGTGTTGAGCGGAATTGCCGGGCGATGCGGGGCGACGCCACCGACCCCGCCCGCTGCAGCACCGACGCCTTGAGCAAGTCCCGGCGCCGCCACGAACGCGGCGTACAATGCCACGGCGACAGCAGCTGCGAAAATTTTTATATAGCTCTCCATCGATCGATCCACACCTGCGGGATAAGCACCATACGCTCAGATTTCGGCAAGATCCGGTTCGTCCTCGCGAAAGGTCGGCTCACGGCGACTGCCCTTCCAATCCAGGAATAAAGTCTGTAACGCCGGCACCACCACCAATAGCAGGAGCGGACCGATCAACATTCCGCCTACCACCACGGTGGCGAGCGGACGCTGCACCTGGCTGCCGATGCCGGTCGAGATCGCTGCCGGCAGCAAGCCGATGCAAGCCGACAGCGCCATCATCATGATCGGCCGCATCTGCTGCTCCACCGCCTTCGCCATGGCGTCGATCGTGCCAAGACCGGTGCTCGCCACCTGATTATAGCGGGAGATGATCAGAATGCCGCTCATCACCGACACGCCGAACAACGATACGAATCCAATCGCCGCCGAGATCGAGAAATTCAGATCGGAGACATAGAGCGCAATAATGCCGCCGGCGATCGCGAATGGAATGCCGAGCAGCGCCATGAAGCTGTCACGCCAAGAATTGAACAGTCCGTAGAGCAGCACCACAATCAGCACCAGACTGATCGGAACGATCAGCGACAGTCGCTTCTTGGCGAGTTGCAGGCTCTCGAACTCGCCGGCCCATTCGATCCGGTAGCCGGCCGGGAGCTTGACGTGCTGGGCAATGCGCTCCTGCGCCTCGGCAACCGCGCCCGCGAGGTCGCGACCGCGCACGCTGAATTTGATCGGCACGTAACGCTGGTTGCGCTCGCGATAGATATAGGAAGAGCCGGTATCGAGCGTGATGGAGGCAAGCTCGGACAGCGGTATATAAGCATTGCCGTTCGGCGTCTGATAGCCGACCTTGATATTGCGGACCGCATCGATGCTATTGCGGAACTGTGGCGCCGCACGCACCACCACGGCGAACTGCCGATCGGCCTCCAACAGCGTGGTCGCCGTGGCGCCTCCAAGCGCAGCCTGCACGACGGTGTTGATGTCGCCGGCATTGAGTCCGTAGCGGGAGGCACTGGCGCGATCGACCCTGATGTTGAGATTGGGCTGTCCCAGCACCCAAAATATCCCGAGATCCGTTATTCCCCTGACCTGAGCCATTTCATGCATGGCCTGGCGGGCGAGGTCCTCCAGGGTGGCGAGATCGGGACCGATGATCTTAGCGGAGTTGGCGCCGCGTACGCCTGACAGACCTTCCTCGATGTTGTCCTGGATATATTGCGAGAAATTAAAATTGATGCCGGCATATTCATTGCTGAATTCGGCCTGAAGCTGGTCGATCAGCTTTTCCTTATCCATTCCTTTCGGCCATTCGTTGAACGGCTTGAGTGGCACGAAGAATTCCGCATTGAAAAAGCCCGTCGCGTCGCTGCCATTGTCAGGCCGGCCGTGCTGCGACACCACCGTGATGACCTCGGGGTGGCTCAGCAGGATCTGGCGCAACCGATTGACGATCGGCATACCGGCCTCCAGCGAAATGGTGGGCGGCATGGTGGCGCGGATCCACAGATTGCCCTCCTCCAGCGCCGGCAAGAACTCGCTGCCAAGCTGCGACGCGAGCATGCCAACCAAGCCGAGGAAAACCACGCCGATCGTCACGCTGACCTTGCGCAATCTGAGCGACCAATTCAGCACCGGCGTATAGATCCGTCTGATGCCGCGCACGATAATGGTTTCCGCCTCCTTAACCTGCGCGGGCAGCATCAGCGAGGCAAGGCAGGGCGTCACCGTGAAAGTTGCGATCAATGCTCCGACCAGCGCATATGCATAGGTCTTGGCCATCGGATTGAAGATCTGGCCTTCGACGCCCTGCATGGTGAACAGCGGAATGAATGCCGCCACGATGATGGTGGTGGAGAAGAACACCGCCCTGTCGATCTGCAACGCGCTAATGAGAATGAGGCGCATCCGGTCGGTCCAGATTTGCGGACCGGTGTTCTCCACCGTGCGCGTCGGATCGGCGCCCCACTTGCCTTCGGCAAGTTCCTGAAGAACGATTTCCTTCTCTTCCGGACGCGCCTGGAAATTCCGATAGATGTTTTCTACCAGGATCACGGCAGCATCGACGATAATGCCGAAATCGACCGCGCCGACCGACAGCAAATTGGCGTCCTCGTTGCGCAGCACCAGGATGATGATGGTGAAGAATAGCGCAAAAGGAATATTGGCGCCGACGATAATGGCGCTGCGCAGATCGCCCAGAAACAGCCATTGTATGACGAAGATCAGGATGAAACCGAAGATAAGATTATGCGTGACGGTGGCGGTGGTGACGGCGACCAGCGAGGTGCGCTCGTAGAACGGCACGATCTTCACGCCCGGCGGCAACGAGCCGTCGCTGTTGATCTTCTCGACTTCCGCCTTGATGCGCGCCGCGACGTCGTTGGTGTGAAGCGTGCGGTTCATCACCACGATCGCCGCCACTACGTCGTCTTCATGATCGCGACCGGCCTTGCCAAGCCGTGGCGCGTTGCCGACATAGACCCTGGCGACGTCCTTTACGGTCACCGGGACGCCGTTCTGTTGGGTCAGAACGATGTTCTCGATGTCGTTAACGTTATGACCCTGGGTGAGATCGGCCGAGCCGCCGCTGTCGATCAGGCCGACGCCGCGGATGTTCACCGATTGCTGACCGATATTGATGGTGCGACCGCCCACATTGGTATTGGCGTTCCCGATGGCGGCGGTGATCTGGGGCAAGGTGATGCCGTAGGCATCGAGTTTGTTGAGATCGACCTCGACCTCGTACTCCTTCGTGGTGCCACCCCACGTATTGACCTGGACGACGCCCGGCACCGACAGCAGCCGTCGTTGCAACACCCAGTCCTGAACGGTGCGCAGATTGGTCAAACCGAAGTGCGGCGGGCCCACCACCTGATAACGGAAGATTTCGCCGACCAGACTCGAGCCGAGAATCTGTGGCGACACGCCGTTCGGCAAGTTGACGTTCTGCTGGAGATTGATCCCGGTCTGTGTAAGGGCGAAGTAGTAGTCGATGCCGTACGCGAAAGTGACGCGGACGAAGGTAAGGCCGTAGAACGAGGTGGAGCGGATGTTCTCGACGCCCGGGGTTGCCGCGAGCCCGACCTCGATCGGTATGGTGTAGTAGCGTTCCATCTCCTCGGCCGATAGTCCGGGATTCTGGGCGGTGATCTCCAGAATGACCGGTGCCGGATTCGGATAGGCCTCGATGTTCAAGCGGGCAAACGCGATCAGGCCGCCGCCGACGAACATCATCAGGATGAGGAGAACGATCGGTCGCCGGGTCAATCCGAATATGAGCAGCCCCTTGATCACCGATACCTCTTTTTAGAGCATTTTCAGGCGAACCGGATACCGGTTCGGGTTGAAGAAAATGCGGCCACCGAAAGAATTTAGCGACGCCCGTCCAAGCAAACGCCCCCATCGCGATCGGAGTTGCTGCGCGCCAGACATCGGAATTGATGCGACTGGCTCAGCGCGCGGCAATCGCCAGGGCGTTGCTCAGAAACAGGGCGCCTTCAGTGGCTACCAGTTCACCCGCCTGCAGACCTTCAAGGATCTGATAGTAGCCGTCCCGCAACTGGCCGACTTTGACCGCGCGTTGTGTAAAGCGACGGCGGTCGGCGGTCACCCACACCGTCATGGTGCCGTCGCCTTCGCGCACCACACCGTCCACCGGGACCGCGACCGAGCGCATCGGCACGCCGGTGCGGATGACGAAATTGGCGAACATTCCGGATCGCAACTCATGCTGGGGATCGTCGATTTCGGAGCGGACCAGGACCCGATGGGTGATCGGATCGACACTCGACCCGATGGTGGAAATCCGGCCCTCGTACACACGGCCTGGATGGGCCATGACCGTAACTTTGACTTCCTGTCCGACCTCGAAGGCGGGGCTGTCGCTCTCCGTGACATTCGCCTGCATCCACATGGTGGAAATGTCGGCAACCACAAAAGGCGCCGGCTGGCTGCCGGGTTGCACCAAGAGTCCCGGCGCTGCATTGCGGGCCGTGATGCGGCCTGCAATTGGACTGGAGACGGCCAAAGCCGGATCGACCCGCCGTTCCTCGACAATACGATCGATCTCGGCGTCGGTTTTGCCGTAGATGCGCACGGCATCGCGCGCAGCCCGATAAGCACCCTGGGCGGTCTGATTGTCGGACTTACTCTGCTCCAATTCCTTCAGCGACGCGGCGCGGCTCTCGTACAGCATCTTGAGACGTTCGAGGTTGCGGGTGGTCAACTCCAGCACCCCAGCGGACGAGATCATGGTCGAAGATGCCTGCACCAAGTCGGGGCTGTCGATGGCGAACAGGGGTTGGCCTTTTTTCACCTCATCGCCGACCTTGGCGAACAACCCGACGATCCGGCCCTGATAGGGCGTAAAAACCTGGGTCAGCATTTCCTGGTTAAAATCGATGCTGCCGACCGCTGACTTCTCGATCGGAAAATCCCGTTCCGCAGCGACTTCTACTTTGACAGCTTTGAGCTGCGTTTCCAAAAGCTCGACGGCCGCGGGAGCGGATGCGGATTTCACGCCGGGGACGGATTCCGGCGCCGCGACGGCATCGCCGACCCCAAGCGCAACCTGCGGTGGATTTCGAAACCCTGCCAAATAGACTCCGGCCACGAAGCTCAAAACGACAGCAACCGCTGCCGCGCCGAGCGTAATGGTCCGTCTCTCGGTGTTCATGTAACAAGCCAGCTTCAGGCAGCTTTCGAGGCTGTATCAACAACGTGAGATAAGAATTGCAGCCTGGGATTGAGAGGTCTACTGTGACAAGTCACAGCTTTCCTCCGTCGTATCTTTCCCTCCATCTAATTTGATCTACGCGCGCTAATACATACAAACACAGCCGTTGCATCATCGTCTGTGCAGACTGCGAGTATTCGTGAAGAATGTCCATACTTGGAACAATGGGCCCGCGCCCTTTTCGAGGCTTGTTCGCGCGTGATCCCGGTCATCGGAATAGCCCCACCAATTTCGGTGCCGCTACTCTCGGTCCTGCTGTGCCGCGAGACAGCACGAACATCGCGGCTGACGCAAGCAAAAATGCTGCAGCACGCCGATTCATATGGTCGCTCTTTAGGAGTTGCACCAACCGTTCTGTGCCAGACTCAACATCGGCAGGTTATGAAAAGACTAGGTTCCAAAAGGGCAAAACATTGACGGAAAGACTGACTGGTTAACGCGATCTAATGCATCAGCAGCACCGGCCTATCGGCGGTGCGAATTACGGCATGCGTGCAACTGCCAAACAGGATCTCGCGCATGCGCGAGCGGCCATTCTTGACCTGCAGATGCCAGCATTTCCGGTATAGCGGCCCCATTCGGGACGATGATGCGGGTCTCGGCACGAACGCCGTTCCATACCAATTGACGCGCCACATCGCTCATAGCCTCGGTGAGGTCTTCGTTTTCGGCGACGCTCACCACCACGACGCGCTCGGCCTGGGTCAGAAACGGCATGGCGGCGCTGACGGCGCGAGCCGCCTCTGCGGTCTCCTTCCAGCACACCATGACGGTGCCGGTCAGGGACGGTCGCAGCGTCGAACTTGCGATCAGGACCGGCCGCCCGGAACCGATAAGCAATTCTTCAATGAAATCCGTCGGCAATCCGTTTGCTCGCCTTGCCCTGCCGACCACGACGAGGTCGTTATGGCGGGCACGCAGCAAAAGCCGCTTGAGCGCGCGTCCTTCTTCCTCATGCCAGCTTGCCGTCACGCCTTTCGTCGGAGCGGGCGCGTCGCAGATTTCGATCTTCGATTGCCGGCAGAAATCGTGGAAGTGCTGCGCCGCCATCGCCAAACGAGTCCGCGCCGCAGCGTCCAGATCTTTCAGCGCATTCGACAGGGCCGGCCCCATTGCGAATGCCGTATGCGGCATGTTAACGGCGGCCTCGCCGGCGCCGATATGGATGTGAACGAATTGCAAATGCCCGGACACCGGCCGCGCTGCCGCGAGCGCGGTTTCGAACAGAGGCAAATCCGTCTCGCTGCCGCCGACGGGCACAAGAATTGATCGCATCGCACACCTCAATGTTAATTGAAGCAGTTGCTGCGGCGGAACACATTGAGGTGGATCAAGGCTTACTGGGGTGTGCTATAACAATTTGCGGTCGGTGGGCTGTAGGGGAGTGGCTCCGTAGAGGGCAAGAAACATCTCTGATCTCTTCTCAGCAGGCAATCTCCAGCAATCGCTTGGCGCAAGTCTCCCATGAGCGCGGATGAAATCCGGCCTTGATGCGGGACTCCAACCCGGCAAGGTAATCGTGGTCGACGATCAGCCGCCGCAGCACCGCGGTCATCGCGTCGAGGTCATGGGGATCGAAATAAACGGCGAGATCGCCCACCACTTCGGGAATCGAAGCCGCGTTGGAGGCGGCGGTAACCTTGCCGAAGCATGCGGCTTCCCCCACCGGCAGGCCCCATCCTTCATAGAAGGATGGGTAAACGGCAAATCGGCAGCCGGCATAAAGCCGTGCGAGTTCCGCGGCGGACGGGTCTTTGAGGAAACGGATGCGATCCGCGCTAGCACCATTGGCACTAAGGGTGGCGACGAACGCCCCCAAGGGATCGTTGAGGCGACCGGCCAGAACCAGGAGGGGAAGCGTGGACCCGAGCTCGGCCGCGAGGCGGGCCCAAACCTTGATCAAGCCGACCACGTTTTTACGTGGCTCGATGCGGCCCACATGCAGCACGTAGTTATCAAGTTGGGCGACCTCGGGCTTGATCGCGGTGACGGCGTTGGCGGCTTTGTCGGCGAGTTCGCTTGGCGGCTCGTTTAGCGACTCGTTTGGGAATTCGTGAGCCAAGGGATTGACAATGCAATACGCGCGATACAATTCGGGCGCTACGACATTCATTTCGCGGCGCGTGTGTTCTGAATCCGCCACAAATAGATCTACAAACGGAAACAGGCTCTCCATCCATTCGCGAAATGCCGCCTGATAGGAATCAGGAAAATATTGGGCAGCCGTCACCGGCCCGAAATCGTGGACCACCGCCACAAGGCGCCCCCCTTTAGCGCACACATATGCGCCGAGATCGCGATTGTGCTCGGGATACCAGACGTTCAATCCCGGCACGATGACCACGTCCCCGGCCGCAACGTTCAAGCCATGTACGTCGTCATGCAGGACGAGCGGCCGGGAAGGGGCGCGCCACGCCCGCAGGCTGAGCCGAGCCCACCGCTTGATGTGCTCATACCGGCGTCGGACCGGCCGTTTCGGATGGCGGTTCCGGATCGCAGACGGCGATTTCACCGGATGGCGCCCGTCAAGGCTGAACAATTCCTTGAATTGGATAAGGTCCGCGAGGGTTCCACGCGACGTGTGCGCAGGGTCAAGAGAAAACGGGCGTCCATAGATCGGATGGAAGCCGACGAGCTGTGAGCCGGGACGCCCATGAAGCTGAAGGATGAGCTGGCGGGTTACGTTTTGGACGCCATGCAGGACGTCGGTGGTGCACAGGAACTCAAGCAAGTCCGTTATGTCGACGTGCGTGCGCAATGCGACGAATTCTCCTCCAGGCCGCTTCTCCCTCCCCCCAATCGAAATCGGCTGTTGCCGATTTCGATCACTTTATGGATGGGCCGAAACCCGCGTATACGCGGTTTCGGCTGGGGGAGGGTTGGGGTGGGGGTCGGGAGCTTGTGGCACAGCGGTGCAACACTCATCGCCCCCACCCCCAACCCCTCCCCACAAGGGGGAGGGGAGGAGTTTGCCGCGCCGCCACAGCGAAGGGAAGCGCCTACTTGCCGCGGGTGAAGGTAATGAACCCGTCACGGTTCGGCATCGCCACCTTGGGTAACGACTGCGCGTTCATGGTCTCGCCCTCCGGGATCACGCCGTTGAGGTTGAGCAAATAGGCAACCACGCCATAGACCTCGTCATTGGTGAGAGATTTGGACTCGTTGAACGGCATCGCCCGCCTGATGTAGTCGAACAGGGTCGTCGCATAGGGCCAATAGCTGCCAACGGTCTTTACGGGCGGCTTGTCGCCCGGCAGCGAGCCCTGGCCGCCGACCAAGCGGTCGTTCGGAGTGCCCGCGCCCTTCTCGCCGTGGCACGCTTGGCACTTCGCCATGTACACGGCTTCGCCCTGCTTCACGGTGCCGCTGCCCGGCGGCAGGCCGGCGCCGTCGGGGCCTATGCTGATGTCCCAGGAGGCGAGGTCTTCGGGTGAGATCGGCTTGCCGAGGTTGGGGCTTTGTTGGGCCGCTACGGGCGACGCAAGTGCGAGAAGAAGGGCCGGTGCGGCGGCAACGAAAATCTTACGCATAGACATTTTTCACCTCGCCATTGCCGGCCACGGCCCAGGATTGGATCATGTTGTTGTGGTAAATACCGCGGTCGCCGCGCAGCGCGATGAGTTGCGAGCGGGTCGGTTGGACGTAACCAGTCTCGTCGGTGGCGCGGCTCTGCAGCACCGTGGGGCCGCCGTCCCACTGCCATGCCATACGGAACCGCGTCGCAGCCTTCGACAACACTGGCTCTTGCAGCGCCGCCTGGCCCCAGCTCTTGCCGCCGTCGGCCGATACCTCAACCTTGGTAACCTTGCCGTAGCCCGACCAGGCGAGGCCAGAAATCTCATAAAGGCCCGGCCCACGCACCGTCAGCCCTGGCGACGGATGGGTGATGATCGACTTCGCCTCCAGTGGGAATACGAATTGCAGCGCTTTCCCGGATGGCAGCAGGATGGTGTACTTGGAGGTCTCGTCCTTGGTCATGGTCGGGCCCTCGGTGAGCTTGATCCGCCGGAGCCACTTGACGTTCATGTTGCCCTCAAAACCGGGCAGCAGCAGGCGCACCGGGTAGCCGTTCGCCGGGCGCACGCGCTCACCGTTCTGGTAGAGGCAGATCATGGCGTCATCGAGCGCCTTCTCTATGGGGAAGCTGCGGCTCATGCCGGCAGCATCGGCGCCTTCCGCCAGAACCCACTTGGCCGCCGGCTCGACACCGGCCTCCTGCAACAGCACCGAGAGCATGACACCGGTCCATTCGGAGCACGACAGCAGGCCGTGGATCGCCTGGACGTTCGCGGCTGCCGGCTCTTTAGCGAACAGCGCGCCGCTGTTGCCGGCGCATTCCACGAATGCGATGCGCGACTGCATCGGATAGCGGCCGAGATCGTCGAGGGTGAACACCAGCGGGCGCTTCACCAAGCCGTGGATGACCAGGCGATGCGTATCCGGACTGATGTCCGGAATGCCGCTGTGGCTGCGCTCGTAGTGCAGGCCGCTCGGAGTGATCATGCCGTTGAGCAGATGATGCGGGGTGCGCGAGGAGCCGGTGCCGCTGGTGCCCGGCGCCGAAGCCCAGGTGCGGGCGACCTTTTCCTCGTATTTCGAAGGCTGACCGTAACCGTTGAACGGCGCGCCCGGAATTTTCATCCAGGGTTCCACCACAAGCGGCGCCGCACCGGCCTGATCGACCATGGCGCCCGCACCCATCGCGGCTGCGCCACCGGCAAGAAACATACGGCGATGCAGAAGCCCGTTGCTGGCCACATGTTCGATTTCGCTCCGAGACGTTCCCTTCATGCTCAATTCCTCCCTGCGCATATCGCATTGCGTACCATTGTAGTCCGATCCGGCCGGTAGGGAACCGGAAATATCCGATGCTGCTGGTCAATCACGGCGGCCCAGAGACTATGTTTGGCGTCGATTGGTATCACGAATTCCAAGTCTACGCCGCGAGTAATCCGCGCGGCTCAGCGGGATATGGACAGGACTTCCAACGCGGCATCAAAAACAACTGGGGCGGCATGGAGTAAGTATCCCCCGGCAGAGCCGGGGGCTTTAATTGATGAGCCGCTCGAAGCGGCTGCAGGGGTCGCTGACGCGACCCCTTTGAAGAAGTGAGCCGCTGAAAGCGGCTGCAGGGGGCGCTGACGCGCCCCCGTGATGGCTGGCGTTGAGGCTGCGCTCAAACGATATCCTTCCATTGATCAGGATAAGTTAGGGGTAACGGGCGGAGGTTATGGCGGCTTTTTGACGAACTGGATCGTCTCGCATCCGGATCGATCCAAATTCAAATTCAAAGCAGCCGTTACGCTGCGCTCCGACTTCATTAGCGACGAAGGCACTCGCGATGGCGCTTACGAGCACGCGGACGAATTCGGAGACAACCTGTTTGACAAATTCGATTACTACTGGAACGTCTCGCCGATGAACTGCGCGGGCAACGTAAAAAACGCCGACGCTGATCTTGCACTCCGACAACGATTTCCGCGTGCCGATCGAGCAGGCCGAACAGTGGTTCCGCGCCCTGAAACATTTCGGCGTTGATGATCAGAACTGGTCTTGTTCCCGGACGAAACATGCGCCGCAAATCGGTGTGGCCCGAGGCTCAGCGCAGCTCGAAGTGGCTCCAACGCCGTCAAGTGTGCGACTTCGCCGCCGAATGAGAACCCAACGATAGCTATTCGGCCGGCATCGATTTGCGGATGACTCGCCAACGGCCGCAGGGCCGAGTAGGCAGCGGCGCTGGGCCACGGGCCCAGACCGGATCGTGACCGTCAATAGAAACAGCTATTTCGCATCAGAGCCCTAATGCGGCTGCGGCACGATGCGCAGATACGGCTTTGGCGCCTTCCAACCCTGCGGATAGGTCTTCTTGGCGTCGTCATCGCTTACCGAGCCGGCAATGATCACATCCTCGCCCTGCTTCCAGTTGGCGGGCGTCGCCACCTTGTGCTTCGCGGTCAATTGCAGGGAGTCGACCACGCGCAGCACCTCGTCGAAATTCCGTCCCGTGGTCATCGGATACACCAGGATCAGCTTGATCTTCTTGTCGGGGCCGATGATGAAGACGTTTCTCACGGTCTGGTTGTCCGCCGGGGTGCGCTGCGAGGCGTTGCCCGATGTGGCCGCCGGCAGCATGTTCCAGGTCTTGGCGATCTTGAGATCGGTGTCGCCGATCATCGGATAGTTTGGCGCAAAGCCCGTGGTATCCTTGATGTCGGCCGCCCACTTGGTGTGGTCGGCGACCGGATCGATCGACAGGCCGACGATCTTGACATTGCGTTTGTCGAATTCCGGCTTGAGGCGGGCCATGGTGCCAAGCTCGGTGGTGCAGACCGGCGTAAAATCCTTAGGGTGCGAGAACAGGATGGCCCAGGACTCGCCGATCCAGTCATGAAAGCGGATATGGCCTTCGGTCGTGTCCGCTTCGAAATCCGGGGCGGTATCGCCAATTTGAAGAGTCATTGCAAAAACCTCCACGTTTTGACGGTTCAGTCACCTTGGCGGCGACCCGAAGGCACCTCATATAGACCTTCGGCGAAGACAGTTAAATAACTTGTTGGCAGATAAGAATGCCCGTTTCGCGGCTGTCCCGGCGCACGAAATGAAGCAGCCGCAAGGACCTGCCGGCGCACGAGAAAATTTCAAATAGCCGGGCGAAGCGGTGCCACTTTGTCGCGGGAGGCGAAGGCTTGCGCAGCGATCGAACCGGTGCGGGCGCGGGTGCGACTAACGTGCAGGTTTACGTTAATCGGCGGTTCATACGTTGCGGTTTAAACATCTCCGTGACGTGGGGTACAGTATCATGGAAACGAGTCCAATCGAAATTATCGATCTGACGCAATTGTCGGCGCAGCAGGATCGCCATTTCCAGACCTTGATGGCTGCCATCGAGAACTCCAAGATTGAGGTGGCGGACCTTTCGGCCGCAGCGCTTCGCGGCGTGCTCAAAGGCGTCATCACGGGCGAAGGCCCGACGACCGCCGGCCGCGTGCATTTTTCCCGCACGCTCGATCCCGCCGATGCTTTGCTCTGTGCGCGGATTCTGGCCGCAGCCGGCGGCAAAGCCGGCGCGCCGGTCACGCGACTTGAAGCGGAAGTGCTGCTCGATATCGACGCCGCCGCTGCGGAACGGACCGATGACGGCCGCTTCAACGACTTGTTGGTTAAATCGGTCGCTCATTTCGCGCTGGCCGAGGCCGGCCACATGGTGCCGCCGCGTCAGTTTGCGCTCGATCCGGAAACACAGCTGTCGTCGTGGGCCAATCGTTCGACCGATATTGATGGTGAGATCCTGGCCTGGATCGCCTCCCATGTGCGCAATAAAAAGCGCCCGAAGTCGACCCTGATGGGGCTTTCGGCCTTCCTGACCGGCATCGGAGCGACACTTTCGCTCGCTGCTCCCTCGATTACCGCGGTGGTCGACCTGATCGCCTGAC
>Ga0126379_10000661_pt1 | contig 19244 bp, 20 predicted proteins | sample PanSoiMetPlot_24_FD_92640 | JGI IMG/M metagenome (GOLD analysis project Ga0126379, IMG submission 92640) | Tropical forest soil microbial communities from Panama - MetaG Plot_24 | ecosystem: Environmental > Terrestrial > Soil > Tropical forest > Bulk soil | place: Panama | collected 2016-02-17
CCGGACAATCTTTGCTGCGGTTTGGAACCGCACTTGTTGCCATCGCCATGTTCGGCATCGGGGGAACGAGGCTTCACGGGCAAAGCCAAGCGCAGAATCTGGCTTCGACTCAGGTGCGTACGCAGGCGGAGGGATGGCCAAAGATTTTCCCGAAGACAAGTACGACTTCAAGGTGCAGAAAGACCAGCGGACGTTTGGACAAAATCTCGTGCACGTCGCTGCAGTCGATTACGACATTGCTAGCAGGGTTGCCGGAACGCACGTTGGTCCCGACTTCGGGAAGGACAAGCACAACCCGCCGCCGGACATGTACAAAACGAAAGTGGACGTAGTGAAGCTACTCAGAAGACGCGGTGGCCGCCGGCGCGAAGGTGATCCAAGAGCAAGGCGACGCGGGACTGGACAAGACGCAGCCCTTTGGGTGGGAACTGGAAGGCATGTGGTCCGCAATTCCTACATCTGGCTGAGCGGCATCGAGCACAGCAGCGAACATTTCGGCCAGTTGTTGGTGTATTACCGCGCAAACAATCTGGTGCCGCCGGAATCGCGCCCGCGATAAGGCTGTCCCACCGCTGTTCTCCGTCAATCCTTGTTCTCCACTTGGGTAGGCCGGCTACGGTAGAAAAAATGAAAGAGCACGGTTCTAAAGACCCGCCAGCCTACAAAGGCGTCGAGACGTCCTTTCCGACAATCCGGTGTCTTCGATTGGCTGCCCGCTGAGCGCGCCCGAGTTAGGGAAGCACAGACGGAAGTCTCCTGTTACCACCCCTCAAAAAAAGATTGAAGAAAGTGCTTGACAGCTTATACTGTGTGCCATACAGTGTGTGGCGTACACTATATGACGCCCGGTACAAACCACCACGAAATGTTTGAAAACCTGCGGCTGGAGCTGCGTCGGGGCTCGCTCGTGCTCGCTGTCCTCGCGGCCCTGCGCAGGGAACAGTACGGCTACACGCTGCGTAAGACGCTCGAGGAACAGGGCATGGCAATTGACGAAGGCACGCTGTACCCGCTGCTGCGGCGCCTGGAGAGCCAGGGGCTGCTGCTCAGCGAATGGCGCGAAGAAGAGAAGCGCAACAAACGGTTTTACCGGCTCTCCGCCGACGGCAAAATGATCCTGAAACAACTGCTGGCGGAGTGGCAAAGCATCAATTCTTCCTTGGACGGAATGGTTAAAGGGTGATGCCATGGAACTTCTCGAACGGTACTTACGATCTGTCAAATTCTTCCTGCCCCGCAGGGAACAGGATGACATCCTGCGCGAACTTTCGGAAAACATCTTGTCACAAATGGAAGACAAGGCTGCTGAGCTTGGCCGCCCGCTGAACGAGAGCGAGCAGGCGGCGATTCTCAAGCAGCACGGCCATCCTTTTGTGGTCGCCAGCCGCTTTCGGAATGCTCCGGTTCAATACCTGATTGGTCCCGTCGTATTTCCGTTTTACTGGTTCGTCTTGAAGATAATTTTTTGGATCGGTCTGGGCGTCTGCGCCTTGAACAGCATCGTGCTGCTCAGCGGTGGCGAGCCCGTGCGGCAACTCCTCCATGGGCTTCTCGCCTTCGGGCACGTGGCCCTACCGGTGTTTGGCTGGGTGACGTTCCTGTTTGCGGTGCAGGGTTTCTTCATAGCCAAGTTCCACCTTGTTGATAAATTGGATCGGCGCTGGGATCCCCGCTCGCTGCCGGCAGTTGCAACGCCGCGGCGAAAAGCCCGGCGCTCCGAATCCATTTTTGGATTGATTGCCGGCACGGTTTACATTGCCTGGCTCCTGGCAGTGCCTTACTACCCGTATTTGATCTTTGGGCCAGCCGCTTCAGCGCTGAGGCTTGCGCCCGAGTGGCATCGGTTCTATCTGCCGGTGGTCGTGCTCGCGATTGCGGGATGGGCGCAGGCGGTAGTAAGTCTCATTCGTCCGGAGTGGACCTCGCTTCCCTCGGTGACCCGCCTCGTGAGCAACGTCGTGGCCCTGGTCATTCTGCGCTCGATCTTCAAGGCCAACTCTTACGTGTTTGTTTTCGTCGCGGATTCTCCCAAGGGCGCGCGCTACGAGACCGTGGCGCAAATCGCGAACATCAGCATTCTTTGCACGTTGGCATCCGTCGCGCTCGGCTTGTCGATCGCCGTGATTATCCAAGCTTGGCAATGCTTGAAGGAAATACGGGAATGGATTCGCAAGCGCGGCAATCCCCTGCCGTCGCGCATTTCTTAGAGGGTACGGGCTCGACTGGGCTTAACGGAATTCGGGAGGTGACGTCATGAAGTTTCTCTATCGCAGTTCACAGCCGGAGCAACCCGGAAAATCAAAGGGCAGGCTGGTACAAATCGGGGCCGTTGCCGGCTTCATGATCCTATCCCATGAGGCTCTGCATATCATCGCGCCCGTGAGTCTCCTATTGCTGCAACTCTTTTTCAACCTTTGCCAAGCCTGCGTCACCATTTTAAGAATTCGCGGAGTATGAGGAGCGTTATGGAAATTCTGGATCGTTACCTTAAAGCTGTTGCAAAGGCACTGCCCGAAGCGCAGCGCGAAGACATTATCCGCGAGTTGTCGGAAGACATTCGCAGCGAAATGGAAGACAAGCAGAGCGAACTGGGGCGGCCACTGACGGAAGCTGAGCAGCAGGCTTTGCTCAAACAACGCGGAAACCCGCTGCTGTTGGCGGCGCGCTATCACCAGGACGATCGCAGAGTGGCGTTTGGACGGCAACTGATCGGTCCGGTGTTGTATCCGTTCTACATCAAAGTGCTGTTGTTCAATCTCGGACTGACGTTTATGGTCATTGGCACGATTTTTCTGGGGCTGAGCTTGAGCGGGCAACCGGTCCACTTCGGCGACATTCTTTCCTCGTGCCTGCTGCAATTGTTTATTCAGTTGGGCGTTGTGACGCTGATTTTCTCGCTGATCGACGGGCACCTGACAAAAAACCCGGACCGCTGGAACCTAAGTGGCAAGTGCGGCGCCGTCCAGCTTGACATCGGAACCGGAAGAAACGCCAGCCTGCCCACTGGGGGTTCTCAGCAGATTTCGCGGTTTGAGTCGCTCTCGATCATTATCGCTTGCACGGTCGCGCTGGTCTGGATGACCGAAGTGCAAAGCTATCCCCTCCTGATTCTCGGTCCGGCCGCAACATTTTTGAGGCTCGCCCCAATCTGGTATCAGGTGTACTTCCCCATTGTGCTGCTGACCGTATTTGAAATCGTGCGCGCCATCATCAATTTAGTTCGCCCAGACTGGGTCCGCTTTCGGAAGCTCTGGAGCGTTGGTGTGCACGTAGGGGGGCTCGCGGTCATCTATTCCCTAATTCGTGCTGGAAGTTGGGTGACGGCTGCGGATTCTGCATCGGACGGCGCCAACCAATATGCGTATGCGGCTCAAATTGTGAACCAGTGGATTTACTACGGGTTATTGGTAACTGCCATTTTTTCCGCGGTGATGCTCATCGTCCGAGTGACGCGGCTGATTCGGCAGCCGCGCCGGAGGGGCGGTTCGGCCGGTGTTGGTGAGCCTGCGAAAGAAGGAAATTAAGGAGGAATCCACATGTTGCGCGCCCTTTGGCCTCTGCTTTCTTGCCTCACCGACTACGAAGCCGTAGGAGACCTCACTCAAGGCGCGTTTGCGGCGGGCTTGGTGAGTATGGCCGTCCTCTGCTGCATCGGAACAGTCTTCGCGGTCCGGCGCCGGCAGTAGTTCCCGCGATAATGGCTTCGGGGAAGTTACCTAATTTACTACCGATACCGTGATGTTGTAGGCTGACCGTATGTTGATCGGTCAGAAGTTAAAGGAAATTCGCGAAGCGAAAAGCATGAGCCAGGTTGAAATCGCGGAAGCCACAGGGCTGGTGCAGCCTTATGTGTCCCGCGTGGAGAATGGCCATACGATCCCGGGAGTGGAAACGCTGGAGAAGTGGGCCAGCGCGCTGAAGGTTCCTTTGTATCAAATTCTTTATGATGGCGAAGAGCCGCCCAAACCGCTGAAGCTTTCGGGGAATCATCACAGCGAGTTGTGGGGAAACTCCGGCAGGCAGATGCACGACCTCAAGCGGCTGCGGCAGTATTTGGCGAAAATGAGCGAGGCAGAGCGGGAGTTGTTGATGTCACTGGCGGGGCGGATGGCGACGCGGTCGCATCATGGCGGGGATGAGGGGGAAGAAACCTAGGAAGCCTCGCCGCAACGGATTTGCTGGGCCAGGAGAGCTTCGCGTGCCTCTTTCAAAATCAAGGGGACGAGCCCCAGAGCGGCGACCGGGTCGGCCCACGGCGCGCGAAGGAAGGCGTTGACAAGAAGTCCCGCCAGAGCAATCCAGGCCATATACCCGCAGAGAGCGGATTCGGCAGCGTCGGCCTGCAAAGACGCGCTGGAAAGCTGAGAGGCAAGTTTCCGCTTCTGCTGTGCCGGCCACGGCATGCCAGAACCGGCTGCGATCAATATAGCGATATCCCGGCAAGGGTAGGACGGGGTTCGCGATACCCAAGCAGAGAAGCCGCCGAAGTCGCAATAACGACTGCCGCCAGAAGGAGGTGCAAGGCCCCGGCTACGCGAGCGGCAAATTTCTCGGCTTTTGCGGAATCCGAACGGGTGCGAAATCGCCAGAGAACGACAGTTGCGGAGACTAACTCGATGGCGCTATCGCCGCCGAACCCCAAAAGAGCCGGACTATGCGCCATCAAAGCGGCAGCCATCGCGGCAACAGCTTCCGCGGCCATCCAAGCAGCCGTCAACACCTGCAAACGAACAGCGCGGAGCAGCAAATCAGCTGAGGAAATGCCGCAGTGGTCATTTTGCCTTGAATTGTACTCTCTAGTTAGCGTCAGAGTCTTCTTCGGATTCGATGCCTGCGCGGGCGATGAGCCTGCGGAGAGCTTCTTCCCCGCCCGCGCCGCGTTGCGTTCCGGCAATGAACCCGTCGCGGTCAATTACCACATAAATCGGATAGGAATTGGCCTGATACATGGCCGCGAGATTGGTGTCTTCCATCATCACGATTTTGCAATCGCGCGGGTGCTGCTCGAGGTATTTCTTGACGGTTTTCTTGGATTCGCCAACGTCAATGGCGAGAAGGATCAGGCCCTTGGGAGCAAGTTCTTTGCCGATTTTGTCCACGAAGGAAGCTTCGTCCGCGCAGAAACCGCACCAGGTAGTCCAGAATTCGAATAGCGCCACTTTGCCTTTGACGGATTCGTTGGTGAACTTTTCGCCGGTGGTGGTGGTGGCGGAAAAGTGCGGAGCCGGCTCCTTGTCTTTCGAGCCAGCTGCAAGACCGAGAGCGCTGACGAGCAGTGTGGCGCAGAGGAGGATGGTTCGCACGCGCATGGCGAGAAGATAGCACAAATCCTAGAACGGGAATAAGCGAATAGGGACTGAGGATCAGGCACCGAAACGCCGCGGAGATAGTCCTGTTATGCCCCTGCGAGGATTCCCGTTCCTTGGCCGTCCTTCCCCGTCACCAAGGCCACCAGTGCTTTTGCAATTTTCTCGCCCCCGATGGAGGAGGGCCCGATAGGGTTCGCATAATCCGCAGGCCGCAGAGCTGTATTGAGACTCAAAATCATCTGAAACGTCTGCCAAGGCATCGAGCGCTTTTAAAGGGGGCACGTCGGGGGAACCGAAGAACGAAATACCCAGCCTCGAAGCCTCCGTCGGCGCGTTGTTGCCTCCAACAGAAACCACGAGATGCGTGGTCTCTTTTGGCAGACGACGAATTTGGTCGGGGATATTCACAGTCGTTGACCCGTCGGCGCCCCACCGTTGTGGCAGTAATTTACCAACCTGCGAGACAACGTCGGGGTCTCCGCTCGTGTACTGCGCGTTTGTCGAAGACGGAGTCCCCCAATAGGGCAGATGTGACATGCTCACGATTCTAACGGCTTTCCTAGCGCTTACGTTACGACTCTAGAATCTGAGGAACGGGTTAGCCAGGGAGTGGTATTCGGGGGGGGGTGTGTGTTAAAGAGGGCGCGGAAGTGGCAGGAGGAAACATGCGGAGAGAGCTGAAGTACGCGTTTTTCCTGGTTATGGCGATCGTTGTGATGGTGGCCGAGGTCGATGCGGACCCCGTGTATGGGCAAACGCCCGCGCAGCCGACGGACAAGACCATCGCGGTGTTTGGACAAGCGATTCACTATTTGGATTTGGGTTCAGGACCGGTGGTTGTGCTGGTGCACGGACTGGGAAGCCGCAAGGAAGACTGGCTGCCGGTGCTGGAGACGCTGGCGCAGAAGTACCGGTTGCTGGTGCCGGACCAGATCGGCTTCGGGAAATCGGAGAAACCGCTGCTCGATTACAGCGTGCAAACATATGTGGATTTCTTGAATGAGTTCTTGCGGCAGCTGAAAGTGGAGAAGACCAGCCTGGTGGGAGAATCACTTGGAGGATGGATCTCCGCTCTGTACGCGGTGGAATTGGGCGAAGGTGCGCATTTGGTCCCAATCGACAGGCTGGTGCTGGTAGATGCGGCGGGATTGAAACAAGACGCGCCGATTCCCAACTTGAACCCGAGCTCGCTGGCGGCAATGCGCGGGATGATGGAATCGGTGTTCTACGACACGAGCTGGCTGAATGACGACGCGCTGCGAAAGATTTTTACCGACAAGCTTTCCCTGCATGATAGTTACACCGTGCGCAGCTTTCTGGGGAATGCGATGATCGCGACCGAAAGATTGGACGATCGTCTGGTCAAAATCAAAACGCCGACGCTCGTTGTGTGGGGCAAGCAGGACAAGCTGATTCCGATGGCCATGGGAGAGCGGTATGCCGCGGGAATCGCGGGAGCAAAATTGGTGAGCTTCGACAAATGCGGACACGTGCCGCCGATTGAAAAGACGGAAGAATTTGCTGTGGCAGTGGCCGCATTTCTAGGCGGAAGCACCGGCCACTAGGAATAAATCCGAGTTTCCTGGAGTTTGGAGATTTGAAGTCTGACAATGACTCCGTTGATCATGATCCCCTGAGCAGTGAGGTCGTGTTAGAGTTACATAGAAATGCGCCGAATTCTTAGCTCATTGATCGCTCTCGGTTTGGCAGGCTCTTGGTCGGGGCCGGTTTCGGATTGCGCGCTGGTGCATTCGCGTGCAAGTGAGTGCGCAACTCAGCAAACAAAGACGGATTGCGAACGAATGAAAATGAATCAGGCAGACCAACCGCCGGTTTCCGTTTCGCATTCGAGCAAGAGCTGCTGCGCGATTTCAGCCGCGCCATTGCCCGAAGTTCAGACTTGGGCTGGGAGTTTCGTTGTGGAAACGCCGCCAGCTTTGGCTTCAAGCACTGTTGCTAGGATGCAGCCAGTTGACAGCGCGTGGTCGCCCGACTTTGCTTGGGATTCCTCTCCGCCGCCCCTGCAGTCTCTTCTTTGTACTTTCCTGATCTGATTTTTTCCTGAAAACACTTTGCATGTACGCGTGTCTCCACGCGCGCCCGATTGCGCAAACGAGGATTTGAACGCAATCAGGCTTCTGCATAGGCCCGTGAGGATTCTGTGTCGGGAAAGGATCTGGTATGGATTTCAGTCACAAGTGTATTGTTGCAATGATTCTTTGCATCGCGATTGGAAGCGCGACGTGCGGGCAAGAGACGCCCATAAACTCTGACGCCGAAAAGGTGGCTGATCTCCAACAGCGATGCATGCCGGGCATGAAAATGCCGGGATGTCCTGAAAAAAACGATAAGGCGATGCCACACGGCAGAGACCCGATGGCCATGCAGCCAGAGAATTTCCTTCAATACATCGTCAGCCACACCGGCTCGGGTACAAGCGCTCAGCCGATCTCAACTCCGGTGCCGATGCTCATGACGAGGAACGGCTCGTGGATGCTCATGTTCCATGCGAACGTGTTCATTCTCGATCAGCAACAATCAGGCCCGAGAGGCGGCGACAAGTTCTTCTCAACAAACTGGTTCATGCCTATGGCTCAGCGAAAGCTTGGACCAGGAGTTTTCACGGCTCGCGTGATGCTAAGTCTCGAACCTGCCACTGTTACCGGCAGGCGCTACCCCTTGCTGTTTCAACAGGGCGAAACTGCTTCTGGAGTTCCGATTGTCGACGGCCAACATCCGCACGACTTCATTATGGAATTGGCTACACTTTATGACCTGAAGCTCGGCGAAAAGAGTCTTCTCTCATTCTACTTCGCGCCCACGGGCGATCCGGCAATTGGGCCGGCGGCTTATGCGCACCGGGCTTCCGCGTCAGAGAATCCCGTCGGCACTCTCGGTCATCATCAGCAGGATTCTACGCATATCGCTGCCGATGTGGTCACGGTCGGATTTACTCACGGCATGACGCGAATAGAAGCTTCTGGCTTCCACGGCCGCGAGCCGGACGAGTTCCGTTGGGATATCGATCAAGGAAAAATCGATTCGTGGTCCACGCGTTTGACCATTCAACCGGGCAAGAACTGGAGCGGACAATACTCCTATGCACGGATTACGAGCCCGGAGGCACTCCTTCCAAACGAAAACCAGGAGCGCATGACGGCTTCCGTCATGTACAACCGCCCGTTCCGCGACGGAAACTGGGCCAATACGGTGCTTTGGGGGCGTACTCGCTCGCTGCAGGACAACTCGATTTTTAACAGCTATGCCTTTGAATCGACCGCGCGTTTCCGCGCCAGAAATTATGTGTGGACGCGCATCGAGAGCGCGGAACGATCCAATGAACTGCTGATTGGAGAGAATCCGTTGCCTCCTGGTTTTCAGGAACAGCCCATCGGACAAGTTCAGGCTTACACGGGCGGGTATGACCGCGACATTGATTTGGCCCCTCACTTGGCCTCCGCGATCGGCGCGCAGTTTACAACCTATGGAGTGCCGGAGCGTTTGAAACCCATCTACGGCGCGCATCCGGTGGGCGTTGTCGTGTTCGTGCGGCTACGTCCGTTCTCCGGCAAAGCGAGATGACAATTCGTTAGAGGTCAATAAAGCGACGGTCGCAGCGTGACAGGCGCTTTGGCAGACGCAGGCTTGATGCTGAACTCCGTGGAGCGAGTGACTGTTTCGTTGGTAAGTAGATCGATGCCGGTGACTTCAATCGAGTAGCGCCCGGGAGCAAGCGTGTTCACGGGGACAAGGCGTTCAATCGTCAGTTGCTCGCCGCCTTGATGCAAGTGATCCGCGCTTTCCACCGCACGCCAGACCTCTTTTTGATCCTTGGTTTGCATAATGCAGTAGGCGACGGAGACTTTGGTCTTATGAGTTGCTTCGTCGGCTTTGAGATTGTAGAGCTGGAGATAAATGCCCAACTTGTCAGAGGCGGAAAACTCCTGACTCAGGCGCCGCCTGACTTTGTAAGCGCCGAGGACGAACTGGCCGACAGCCATTTGCGCAGTGGACACGGGCTCAATCTGGTCGGCGAGAATCAGGGAGCTGGCGTCCAGCTTCTCTTGCTCGAAGCGAGGCACGCGAAGTGCCGTCCCCAACGTTCCAATGTTTCCGTTGTGCGTGTCCTTGATGACAAGGTCTAGCCGATAGAGACCGGAGCGCAGCGGAACCGATCTCTGATAGATCGAAGAAAGTTCGAGTGACGCCTGGAAGAGCGACTCTGGAAAATCGCGCGAGATGACATCTTCGAATGTCTGAATGACGCGGCCACCGGGATCGGTAATTCGTCCATAGAGATCGAGGACTGCGGAGTACAAGCCTTGCTTGCTCTCGAAACTAAGATCGCGATTGCGCAACTGCACGGTATGAGAACCAGAACTGTGTTCGTAGTTGCTCGAAGAAAGTCCGCGCGGTGCTGGAACGGCAGTGAGTTAGCGACGATGTGACTGAGTACCCGTTCCTCCAGTTCGCGGAAATGCTGGGGTGGGCGTTGCACGAGGAAATTGCGTTCCTGCATCTCGAATTCATCATTACGTGCGCTAATCTCGCCGAAAGGCAGGGGACACGCGGTGCCGTTGCCATTGGTAAAGCGACGCGCTTGCGACCCACGACCGACCATTTCCGACAAACTCAGCCCCGCGCCGGGAACGTGCGCAAGTGCGTCTTTTTCGCACGGATCGTACGCCATGTGATACTCGCCGGACCCTGAAGCGTCCACAAACTCGATTTCGATGTTCTCGCCAATGCCTTCGAGATGGCGATAGCGCCAAACTTCCCATGGGTGAGCCGTCGACGAGCCACCGCCTTGATCGAGTGGACGCTCGTAGGGGCCTCCGGTGGGATGAGAGTCGATTTCGTCGGGCCGGCCCCAGATGATATAAATGCGGCCGCGATCGGTTTTTCTGCCGGGAATGCCGGAAGAAAAATGCTCGTCGGCATAAACAAGGCGTCGATAATGCTCTTCCTTGGCCGTATTGATCGGTGATTCCCGGTCGGGATTGCGCTTGTCCCAGAAAATCTCGATGAACTGCTCACGCTCCTCATTCGTGGAAAGTTCTAGGAATGCCCGTCGCTCATCTGGTTATGATTTCTGGAACATCATTTTCCAGCTAATTTTTGTCTGGAGCGCTTAATTCTTTAAAGAGAACCTTCTGGCGTTTTTTGAGTTCTTTGGCAGAGAGCGCCTTCGCAGAATGATCCTTCGGGACAGCCTGTTCCTGCGGCAACCAGGGCGCCGCTCCGAAAAGGCCTGATGAAACAGCAAGAAGCGCCAGGTGGCGTTGCCACATTGGGTTCATGAGCACACCTCACTCGCAGGGACCAATCTAGCCACTCAGAATCAGCAACGGCCCCAAGTGGTTGCCCGCCTCCGGTAAGAGAGATGGCCAAAAAAGGACTGTGGTTGACTGTCTCACGGCCTTCCTTCGGGCCCTAGCTAGCAGGCGCTGTTGCTACTTGGTGAACGCTGCCATGCGACACCATCTAAGCACACGCCAAATCGGCGTACTCTTGAGAGAAGAAGATGTCCGCCCAATAGGGGTTTTCGACCGGAGGAAGATGTGGACTATAAGGAAAGACGACGTGGTCCCAGGTATCCGTTTATCGCGAGCGCGGAGCTGATCGAGCAGAAAGCCGATGTGCGCATCGCTTCGCGCGTGAGCGAGCTGAGCTTCAATGGCTGCTACCTGGACATGATGAACCCGTTTCCCCAGGGAACTCTGGTGTTGGTGAAAATCTCGGCGGGCGAAGACTTCTTTCAGTGCAGAGGAAAGATTGTATATTCGCAAATGAACATGGGTGCTGGCGTAGTCTTCCTGGAGATTGATAAGACTTCGCAGGTTGTCCTGGAACGCTGGATGGACGACGCGAAAAAAGAAGCGCTGAAGAACGCCTAGCTCGCTCGCACGCAGCAAACAACTTCAATTCCCTGGGATAAAACACGTGCTTCCCACTAAGCGACTCTTGAATACGTTCCGCTTGAATTCCGCCATCAGGTAATCACAAGAGCGAACGCAAAGCGCCATGATCGTGAGCGTGGGATTCTGACAAGGATTCGACGTAAAGCTGGAAGCATCCATGACAAAAAGATTTTTGATGTCGTGCGCCTGCTGAAACTGATTGAGAACGGATTTCTTCGGGTCGGAGCCCATGCGCGCGATGCCCGCTTCATGCAGAGCCCAGCGCGGTGCCGAGGAATCCGCGTAAGTGCGAATATTCTTTGCTCCGGCGGCCTCGAGCATTTCTCCAGCAGAATCGCCCATGTCCTGAATCATGGCGCGCTCGTTTTCCCCGTCAGACATGTGGATTCTCAGCACGGGAATTCCGTAGATGTCTTTCACTTTGGGATCGAGTTCCACAAAATTGTCCCAGCGCGGCAGAACTTCGCCGAATCCAGTGAGGGAAATCGTTGTTCGCGGAACGCGAACGGCCTTCTTGTAAGCAATGCCGAATCCCGGCGCGTTCCAATCGAAATCAGTGGACGATTCGCCTTCGTAGCCATAACCGCGTAGAAATTTTTTGTAAGGCGGCGCGTTGGGTAGGTTGCGAAAGCGCGCAATGTACACGCCCGTGGGCTTGTGCGGACCGCCGCCCTCGAGCGAAGGCTTCGCCCCCGTCGAAGGAAAGTCTCCGCTGCCGCCGCCGCTGCGAACATGCGCGGCGAGGTAGTGCCCCAGCACGCCGCTTGAGTTGGCCAGACCGTTTGGATATTCACGCGTCGCGGAATTGAGAAGAATCCGGACGGATTCCTGCGCTTGTGCGCAGAGAATGACCACGCGCGAAAGCAACTTCTGCGGCTGGCGCGTGACTCGATCGACGTACAAAACGCCGTTCGCGCGATTGTGCGCCGAATCGACCAGGACTTTGTAGACCATCGCGTTCGAAATGAGCGTGCAATTTCCTGACGCAAGGGCATCGGCAACCGTGGTGAACGCCGAATTGAAATAGGAGTGCGTCATGCAGCCTCGCTCACAGGGCCCGCAGTAATGGCAAGGGCCGCGGCCATTCAGCGGCTGAGTCAAATTCGCGCTGCGTGCCGGCATCACCACGCGGCTGAGCTTCTCCCGAACGCGTTCGCGGAAAAGTGTTTCCTGGCACGTCAGCGGAATCGGAGGCTGAAAAAAACTGTCGGGAAGATGTTCCAGGGTTTCCTCGCTGCCGCTGATGCCCACGTATCTCTCGACGAGGTCGTAGTACGGCTGAAGGTCTTTGTAACTAAGCGGCCAGTCTTCGCCGTAACCATCGCGTGACGCGGCCTTGAAATCCCAATCGCTGAAGCGCAGGCACACGCGGCCCCAAACATTCGTGCGACCACCGGTGATGCGCAGGCGCCCCATCCAATCAAACGGCTTATCGGTCGGAGTGGTGTAAGGTTCCTCGTGATCGTTCACAAACCAGTCGGCGTTGTATTCGTCGCAAGAAAATTTCGATTGAATCGGCCGCGTCTTGCGCAGAATCTCCGGAGCCATATTGCGATATTTCAGCTCGAAGGCCGGCTTGTGCTCGGTGAAATTTTTGTCTGACTGTGGCTTGCCTGCTTCGAGCAACGCGACTTTCAATCCGGCGCCCGCAAGTCGCTTGCACGCCCACCCGCCGGAGGCGCCGGAACCTACGACGATGACATCGTAAACGTGCCGTTGTCCTTGCGGCATGTTGTCCTAGAGAAAATGGATGCTAACAAGTGCACCGCACTCGGTCAATCGAGCAGTGCAACAGGCTTTCCTTTGGTGGTTGTGAATCATGGAAGCCGAGTGATACCATCGGCGCGAAGACGAAAAAGAATCCAAAGATGGGCAACGAAAAGAATTTAGTTTTCATCGAAGGCGCAACAACAGCGGACGGGCGGTTGACGCGGCGTGCGATGGTGCGGCGCTTGCTCGCCGGGATGAGCGCTGGCGCGGCTTGGCCGCTCGTGGCAAGTTCTCATCCCGTTTTCGAGCTTCTAAAGAGTGACGCGCTCTTTCACAATGACGGTGTCTTAGATAGAGCGGAGCAGCTCGGCCGGGCAAATTGGAAGCCTTTATTCCTGACTGCGCAGCAAGATGAACTCTTAACGGCGCTCGCTGAGAGCATCGTTCCCGGTTCAACGCGGGCCCACGTGAGCCCTTTCGTCGATCTCTTGCTCAGCGTGGAAAAGGCGGAAACTCAGAGCGAATTCGTAGAATCGCTGACGGCGCTGAGCACAGAAACTCAGAGGCAGTTCAAGAAGAGCTTCACTGCCCTGGGCGAAGAACAAAAGAACGCATTTCTGAACGGCGTCTCGACGAAACCAAAAAAACCGGAAACTTCAAAAACGGAAGCAGAGAAGAAACAGGCCGCGCTTTACGCCCATTTCGAAAATCTGAAAGGTTGGATCAGCGGAACCTATTATTCTTCAGAAGTGGGCCTGCGCGAGCTCGGCTGGACCGGCGATTATGCCTACGTAGCGTTTCCCGGATGCGCGCATCCCGAAGGGCATCAGTGAGGGCAAATTCATGAGCACAATGGTGCATGCAACAACAGGACGAAGAGAATTTCTTCGCCTAGCAGCCGTTACAGGCGCCGGATTGGCGCTGGCGAAACGCCTGCACGCCGCGCCGCAAAAATCCGTCCTGGTATTTACAAAATCCTCGGGCTTTGAGCACGACGTGGTGAAGCGCGCCGAGGGCAAACCCAGCATCGTGGACGACGCGGTGACCGCCCTCGGCGACAAGCACGGCTTCCACGTCGGCGTGACGAAAGACGGGCGCATTTTCGGCGATACGCAATTCCATAAATACGCCGCAGTCGTCTTTTTCACCACCGGCGACCTCACCACTCTGGGCACGGACGGCAAGCCGCCCATGTCTCTCGAAGGCAAGGAGAAGCTGCTGGACGCCATCCATAAAGGAATGGGATTTGTGGGCGTTCACGCCGCGAGCGACACGTTTCACCCACAGCCTGACCCCAAGGACCTTTCCAGCCGCTATATCGCGCACGGCGATCAGCAAGATCCCTATTTGAAAATGCTCGGGGGCGAATTCATCATTCACGGCAGCACGCCGCGATTGCAGGACACCAACCTCATCGTCAACGATCCGAAATTCCCGGGGCTCGAAGGCGGGACCTCGCCCGTCAAGTTCAACGACGAATGGTATTCGCTAAAGGACTTTGCGACGGACATGCATGTGATTCTGACGCTGGACACGCACGGCATGACCGGAGCACCCTACCAGCGCCCTCCCTATCCTGCCACGTGGGCGCGCATGCACGGCAAAGGGAGGGTCTTCTACACGGCCATCGGCGACCGCCCGGACAATTGGAAGAATGAATTCTTCCTGAATCTGCTTGCCGGAGGCATCCGCTGGGCAATTGGCGACGCCAACGCGAACGTGGAACCCAACCTGAAGGAGGCCGCGCCCGGCTACGCGGAAATCCCTCCCGGGGAACCGGCCAAGGATTAACCCGAGCTGCGCCTCCAAGGACACAACTTCTGTAGTCTCTCTTAGACTCTTAGACTCTTAGACTCCTAGACTTTTCGACTCTTTGACCGCAACAAAACGTACACGCCGGATCTGCAAGAACCTTGAGCTGCCTGCTGGCGACACACCTACATCGGAATCGGCTGATTTAGCCGCGCGGCCCGGTGAATGATTCGAGCGGATCTGCCTGCTTCGGATGAATCATCCCCCCAAAACCACGGAGAATCGCCGATGTACGCGTGGAGCCAGGCCGCGGCGACAGCCTGAGCGATCCGGGTAAATCAATTTTGCGGGCGAAACGGACACCGTTACGGGCTCCCCAAAACTGGAAGCCAAGCCTAGCCGCAAGGGTCTGCTGATGGAAACGAAAAGTTCGGAAATTCAAAGTTCTAACAATTAAGACCCTCTTTCACTGGCTGTGATAAACTTGAGCCATTCCTTCGGTGGGGCCGTGGCGCAGTTGGGAGCGCGCCTCGATGGCATCGAGGAGGTCGTGGGTTCGAATCCCATCGGCTCCACCAATTAACCTCGGTCCGGCCCGGAGACATAGGTGACAGTTCGTACCGGAGACATGGGTTACACTTTTGGGCCGAACGGATTTTCGACCGGTTCGAGCACTCGAGTCTCCAGATCAAAGTATCCCAGATCATAATCCATAAAGCTCACCAGCCAAATGTCGTCGTGGACTTCTCTGATGCCGACGGCTTGACCGGCGAAGACCGTACTGAAGTTGATTTTCTTGCGGCCCAGACAGATTCGACCACAACGCGTGACCACGATGGTTTTGTCGTGGAGTGGATAGTCGATGTCCGGCAGCCCTTGGTAGGCACGTGTGGAAGGTTGATAGACCTCCGCCGGGCACTTCATGTCCAGGGCCTCGTGAGGCCGCTCGTTGTTGAAGACCTCGATGAATTTGTCGAACCTAGCCTGCTGCTGCAGGAAATTGGAAGCAGCAGGTTTGGTGGCTTCTTTCTTCAGGGTCAGATGCATGCGTTCATGGCGGCCGTTCTGCTGGGGATGCCCCGGTTTGATGCGTTCGATGCCAATCCCCAGGCGGAGCCACCACACCGCGAGCTTGCTTAGATTAAACAAGGCATGGGCGGAAGCGAAGGGAACGCCGTTGTCGCTGCGGATGTTGGCCGGCAGGCCGCGCTCCTTAAGAAGCCGCTCAAACACAGTGAAAGCGTAGTCTTCCCGGGTAGAAGAAAGAGCCTCACAGGTTAAGAGAAAACGGCTGGCATGGTCGGTGACCGTCAGCGGATAGCAGTACTGACGATTGGCGAGCAGGAACTCGCCCTTGTAATCAGTGCACCACAATTCATTGGGGCGCTGGCCCACGGAGAGAGCGGTTCCCTGGGCCCGGCGACGCACGCGGCCACGGCGCTCGACCAGGCCATGACGATCGAGCACCGCATGGATGGTGCTCTTGGCCGGGATGGGAATTCCGGAGAATCTGCGCAGGAAGCGCTCGCGAATCTTGCGGGCACCCCAGCTCGCGTGCTCGCGCTTCACGTTCAAGATGAAGTTTTCCACCTGGAAGGGAAGTTGGTTGGCGTAGCGGTAGGGTCGTCGGCTTCGGTCCGTCAGCCCTTGCACGCCGATTTCCCGGTAGCGATCGAAGATCTTGTACCCGGTCTTGCGGGAGATTCCAAACTCCCTGCAGAGCTCTGACATCGCCTCGCCGGCTAGCCGGCGAGCCACGAACTGCAGCCTTTCATCCATCACCGAACACTCCTTCCAAGGCATCACTCCCTCCCAAAAAACAGGAGGAAGTGTCACCCATGTGTCCGGTACGATGTGTTACCTATGTCTCAGGCCGCTCACTCTTTATTTAGTTCACTGAACCTTCTAATTTAGGGTTTTGCACCATCCTTCAGCAGGATCTACAATCAATGCATAGAACGATGCTCCGCAAAGCGCAGCAAGAGCAAGATGCAAGCTGGAATTTCAACGGCTCTGATGTAAACAGGTCCGCACTAAAGCCGCTTTGCCAAAGAGTCGAGAGCTACTTCAAGCTCCCATCCAAGCGGTTGTATCGATATTTCGCAGTCAAAGATGACACGTATTTGGCTGGCGTAATGGGACGCCACTTTCGCGGATTTCACATCCCGCTCGCAGGCAGGAATGATCTTCCCGATTATCTGCGGGACTGCTTCTTCGTGCCATTCGAGAAATTCGATCAGAGCATGACTTTCGAACAGATGGTTGCTTTTGATAATTTGATCTACATTAGGCGCGAAACCTGTTCTGATACCATCGGTTGCGTAATCACCTACGCGCACGAACTGCAACATTTCACGCAACATGGGTACACTCCAAGGTTGTGGGCGGTGAACACCGCTCTCTATAACGATCTTGGAGCGTTTGACGCTACTGCCGCACCTATCGATATTCCCCACGAGCGCGAAGCCAATATCATCGCCAAACGAGTTGCCGAGGAAATTTTGGGCGTGGAAGCAGTCAGAAAATATGCGGAGGAGCAAATTAAACTCATGGAAGCGGCCGACGAACCTGCACAAGCCGCTAGATGGAAGTTCTTCCGGGATGTTCCCTCTTTCACGAAATACGATCTGTTAGCGGCTACCGTTCCGTTCGTGGAAAAGTACAAGGGACGGATCGACTTTCGAGTGGACGTTAGCCACCCTGGGTGGTGGATTGGGCCACTTCCGAATTTAGATGGCGCCGCAAGCCTAATGAAGCCCAATGAGCAAAGGCGAGCACTTATCGAGGAACAGTGCTTCCGGCCGGAGAAAACTGCCGGCCCACGTCGCCAAGATTGAAACTCCCATTTATTTTTCCTTGCAAGAGGTCGGGGCAATCAAACGGGGAGCGAAGCCGACGTGTTCCCATATAAGGCCGTGTCAAGCTCTCTCAGAATCGGACTAAAGGTCGAAATACAGAAAAAACTCGAATGGGACTGGTCGCAGGTTCACTGGCGCCAGCTCGCGTTCTCGTTTGTAGGTAAGCCAGGTTTCAATCAGATCCGGCGTAAACACATTGCCCTCCAACAGCCAATCATGATCCTTCTCCAATGCGTCAAGCACCTCACCTAGCGAACCCGGTGTGCTTTTGACCTTCGCCCCTTCTTCAGGCTCGAGTTCATAAAGGTCCTTGTCAATCGGTTGGCCAGGATCGATCCTGTTCCGGATTCCATCCAGTCCTGCCATCAATTGAGCGGCAAAACAAAGATAAGGGTTGCTCGCCGGATCGGGGCAGCGGAATTCAACGCGCTTCGATTTCGGGCTCTTGGAGTAAATGGGAATGCGCACGGCTGCAGACCGATTACGTTGCGAGTAAACAAGATTGACAGGAGCCTCGAATCCGGGCACCAACCGGCGATATGAGTTGGTGGTCGGAGCACAGAGACCGAGCAGCGCCGGGGCATGCCGCAACAGGCCACCGATGTAGTACTTAGCTGTCTGGCTGATCTGGGCATAGCCCTTTTCGTCCCAGAACAAATTGTTGTCACCTTTCCACAGGCTTTGGTGGGTGTGCATGCCGGAGCCGTTGTCGCCGAAAATCGGCTTGGGCATGAATGTGGCGGTTTTGCCGTGCCTTCGGGAGGCATTGCGGACGACGTATTTGTAATACATGACGCTGTCGGCCATTTTCGTTAGCGTCGTGAACCTCATGTCTATTTCGCCCTGCCCGGCCGTGCCCACCTCATGGTGATGGATCTCAACCGCTACACCAACTTCCTTCAGCTTTAAGATGATCTCTGAGCGGAGGTCCTGAAGCGTGTCGGCCGGCGGTACCGGGAAATATCCTTCTTTGTGCCGCAACTTGTAGCCCAGGTTGGGATTCTCCTGGCGGCCCGTATTCCAGACACCCTCGTTGGAGTCGATATAGTAGTACCCGCAATGAGCGCTTTGGTCGAAGCGCACATCATCGAAGATGTAGAACTCCAACTCTGGTCCCCAGTAGCTCACTTCCGCAATTCCTGTCTTTTTCAGATAGGCTTCCGCCTTTTGCGTGACATAGCGCGGGTCGCGGCTGTAACGCTGGCGCGTGACGGGATCAAGAACGTCGCAGATCAAATTCAGCGTGGGGACTTCCAGAATCGGATCGACACACGCCGTCTCCGGGTCGGCAACGAGCAACATGTCGCTTTCGTGGATCAATTGGAATCCGCGGATGCTGGAGCCGTCGAAGCCGATGCCTTCCCCGAAAAGATCGTCGCTGAGGTCCTCCACTGGAATAGAGAAATGCTGCCAGACTCCTGGGAGATCAACGAATTTCAAGTCGACTATCTTGATCGCTCTCTCCTTCGCCAGTTTCTGGACGTCACTGGGAGTCTTGGGCATGATTTCGCCCTCCATAAAAGGAGAAGATGGGGGATCTGGGTGGCTAGGTCCCGCGCAGGTTGGCCTGTTCCTGAATGTTCCAGTGGCAGATCGTTTCGCCTAATTCGCGGCGAGCAACCAACCCTTGAGCGCGCAATGTTAGGTCTTGTTCTAGGCCAAGTCAACACTGGCATTTCGACTGGCATTTCGAC
>Ga0126379_10000662_pt1 | contig 19238 bp, 9 predicted proteins | sample PanSoiMetPlot_24_FD_92640 | JGI IMG/M metagenome (GOLD analysis project Ga0126379, IMG submission 92640) | Tropical forest soil microbial communities from Panama - MetaG Plot_24 | ecosystem: Environmental > Terrestrial > Soil > Tropical forest > Bulk soil | place: Panama | collected 2016-02-17
AGAGGAGGTCGGGCGTGGGAGCGGCGTCGGAACTCTCGACGGAGCGGGCGAGCTGCTGGAGCGAGGCCCCGAGGCGTCGGATGCTGGCGAGGTCCACGGCGGGCTCTCCGAAGAAGTCTTCTTCGGGAGTCGCGGGCGGCGGACCGGCGATCGCATCGAGCCTCGTCCCGAAGGCCTCGACCTCGGAGGCCGCGGCGCCGGCCTTTCCCCGCAGCGCGACGATCTGCTTTCGGATCGCGTCCACCTGCACGCGCGCGGCGTTGACGCGGACGCGCTCGGCCTGGATCTCCTTCGCCGCTTCGAACTGACGAGCCAGGTCTGAGTCGGTCGCCTTGATGCGCGGATCGCGGACGACCGTGAGCGGCTGAGTCAGCGTCTGGCCCGCCTCAGTCAGCCGCACGGTGTAGCGGCCGGGCGGAGCCCAGGGCCCCGACGCCGCTGTGAAGGGAGAGAACGGAAGCCCCTTCGCAGGCGCGTAGTGGAGGTCCCAAATGATCCGGTGCATCCCCGCCGCGACGGAAGGCGGAGGCGCGGGGGCGACCCAGTCGGGGGTCAGGGTGATGCGGGAGAGATCCGGCGGACGGGGCTTGTCGTCGGAGGCGAAGCGGCGGACGAGGTCTCCCTTCGCGTCGAGGACCTCGACGGCGATCGGAGACGTGGAGTCGGCCTTCAGGAAGTAATCCAGGATCGCGCCGTTGGGGGCGTTCTCCCCCGCCGGCTCGTCCCTGGGGAACGGCGTTCCCTGGAAAGCGGCCGGGTGGAAGCGCACGGCGTCGCGCGGCGCGAAGAGCCAGGCGGCCGAAGAGGCGATCTTCCCCGACAGCTCGCGCAGCGGCGAGATGTCGTCCAGCACCCAGAAGGAGCGGCCGTGCGTCGCGACGACGACGTCCCCGCGCCGGATGGAGATGTCCCGGATCGAGCAGACCGGCAGGTTCAGCTGCAGCGGCTGCCAGCGGTCCCCGTCGTCGAAAGAGACGAAGATGCCCTTCTCCGCTCCAGCGTAGAGGAGGCCGCGCTTCTCCGGGTCCTCGCGGACGACGTTGACGTAGTGCCCGTCCGGGATCCCCTGCGTGATCGCCGCCCACGTCTTGCCGCCGTCCTTCGTGCGGTAGATGTGAGGGCGGATGTCGTCGAGACGGTGGCGGTCCACGGCGGCATAGACGGTGTCGGCATCGAACCGCGAGGCCTCGAGGATCGAGACCATGGACCACGGCGTGATCTCCTTCGGCGTGACGTTGTCCCAGTGCTTGCCGTCGTCGGCGCTCCTCCAGATCAACCCGTCGTTGGTCCCCGCCCACAGGAGGCCCTCGCGCGCGGGCGAGGGCGCGATCGAATAGACGACGCCGCGCCGCGATCCCACAACCGGAGAGTTCTTCGCGTTGACCGGGTCCATCGTCACCGGCAACGGAGGGTTCTCGCGCGTCAGGTCCGGGCTGATCTTTTCCCAGTGCTGGCCGGCGTCGGTCGTGCGGAAGACGAACTGGTTGCCGAAGTAGACCGCCTTCGGGTTCCTCGGCGAGATCGCCAGCGGAAGCGTCCACTCGCCGCGGTAGTCGTCGGGGAAGGCGTGCGTCGGGTCGATGTTCTGTTCCTGCAGGGTCGTCCAGTCGAAACGGTCCACGCCGCCGCCGTAGAGGATGTTCGGGTCCGTCGGGTCCGGGGCGATGTACCCGTTCTCACCGCCGGCGGCGATCGTCTTCCAGTCGCGGAGCAGGATCGTCGAGTAGTCGGTGCGCGACGGGACCGCCGCGGCGCCGGAATCCTGCTGCGCGCCGTAGATCCAGTAGGGAAAACGGTCGTCGGTGGCGACGTGGTAGAGCTGGGCGGTCGGCTGGTTGTACCAGGAGCTCCAGTTCCTTCCCCCATCCACGGACACGACCGAGCCCTGGTCGCTCGCCGTGATCATCCGCCGCGGGTCCGACGGGTCGATCCACAGCTCGTGGTAATCGTCGCCCCCGGGCGCCCCCTTGAACGGGAGGAAGGTCTTGGCGCCGTCGGTCGAGCGGTAGATCGAGACGTTGCAGACGTAGACGACGTCGGGGTTCTTCGGGTCCACGGTGACGGCGCCGAAATACCAGCCCCGGCCCCACAATCGAGACTCGGAGGAAGCGCGCGTCCACGTCGCGCCGCCGTCGCGCGAGGCGTAGAGGCCTCCCTCCTTGGCGTCCACGACCGCGTAAGCGCGGGAGGAGTCGCTTCGCGAGAACGCGACCCCGATCCGGCCGAGCTTCTCGGAGGGGATCCCGGAGACCGGCTTCCAGGTCTCTCCCCCGTCCGAGGTGCGCCAGAGGCCGCTGCCCGGCCCGTTGGAAGCGGGATAGACGTTCCAGGGCGGGCGCCGCGTCTGCCAGAGCGCGGCGAGGATCGTCTTCGAGTCTTTCGGATCGAACGCCAGGTCGATCGCGCCGGTGTGGTCGTCCTTGCCGAGGACCCTCTTCCAGGTCTTTCCTCCGTCCTTCGACCGGAAGACGCCGCGCTCGGGGTTCGGGCCGAAGCCGTGGCCGAGCGCCGCGACGTAAACGAGGTCCGGGTCTTTCGGGTCCACCAGGATCTTCCCGATCTGGCGCGAGTCGGAAAGCCCGATCGCCGCCCACGTCTTCCCGCCGTCGGAGGACTTGTACATGCCGTTGCCGTAGGAGATGTCCGAGCGCATGTCGGCCTCGCCCGACCCGACGTAGATCACTTTCGGGTTCGACGGCGCGACCGCGAGCGCTCCGATCGACGCGATCGGCTGCGAGTCGAAGATCGGCGTCCACGTCCGCCCGGCGTTCTCCGACTCCCAGACTCCCCCGCCGACCGCGCCGAAGTAGAAATGGTCCGGCTCCCCCGGCACCCCGGCCGCGGTCACCGCGCGCCCGGCCCGGAACGGACCGACCAGCCGCCACCGCATCCCGGAATAGAGCGAGGGGTCGAAGGGCTGCGCCGACAGGGCCGTCGCGGCCGCGGCGAGCAGAAGTCCGGACAGGTGCCGTCGGATCGCCAAGTTTCACCCCCTCAGGAGATTCGGTCCGCGGATTGTAGAGGCTCGGAGCGGTTTACGGAGCGCCCCGGAGAGGGACCCGGGAATTTTTCATGCCGGGGACGTGTATGATCCCTGTCACGGAACCCTCCTGACCTGTCCGGGATACCAATTCCACAGTGCCTGAAACCCGGCGGTAGTTTCTAACGGTTCCGCGAATTGAGGGGAAAAGAATGAAACGTCCGGTGCTGTCGCTCTGTCTCGTCCTGTCCGCGGTCCTGGCCGCCCCGCTCGTCGCCGACGAGGGGATGTGGCCTTACAACAACGTCCCGGTGAAACAGCTCCAGGCGAAGTACGGCTGGGCGCCCGACCAGGCGTGGCTCGACCACGTCCGGCTCGCCTCGGTCCGCTTCAACAGCGGCGGGTCCGGGTCCTTCGTTTCGGACAACGGCCTCGTCCTGACCAACCACCACGTCGGGGCGGGCTGCATCCAGAAGATCTCGACGCCCGAGAAGGACTACATCAAGAACGGATACGTCGCGAAGTCCGCGGCCGAGGAGGTCAAGTGCCCGGACCTCGAGCTCAACGTGCTCGAGGGGATCGAGGACGTCACGGCGAAGGTCAATGCCGAGGTCAAGCCGGGCATGGCCGCTGCCGAGGTCCTCGCTTCCCAGAAGGCCGTCCAGGCACGCCTCGAGAAGGAATGCAACGAGTTCACCGGTCTTCGCTGCAACACGATCACCCTCTACGCCGGCGGCGAGTACGACCTCTACAAGTACAAGAAGTACACCGACGTCCGCCTGGTCGTCGCGCCGGAGTTCGGCATCGCGTTCTTCGGCGGCGACCCGGACAACTTCACCTACCCGCGGTGGGACATCGACTTCGCCCTCTTCCGCGTTTACGAGAACGACAAGCCGGTCCGCCCGAAGCATTTCCTGAAGTGGAACCCGGCGGGGCCGAAGGAGAACGAGCTCGTCATCGTCTCCGGCAACCCCGGCTCGACGGCTCGCCTGGACACGCTCGCCCAGATCGAGTTCGACCGCGACGTCCGCTACCCGGCGCAGGTCCAGTACTTCTCCCGGCGCGCCGCGCTGCTCCACGAATTCTCGAACAAGTCGCCCGAGAACGCGCGGATGGCCAACCGCTCGCTCTTCGGGGTCGAGAACAGCCTCAAGCGCTACCGCGGATATCTCCAGGCGGTCCAGGATCCGAAAGTCGTCGGGAAAAAGGCGGAGGATGAGAAGGCGCTCAAGGCGAGGGTCGCCGCCGACGCCAAGCTCGCGGCCTATGCCGGCGCCTGGGACGCGATCGCGGCGGGGCACAAGGCTTACGCGAAGCGCTACGAGAGAGACACCGTGATGACGCGGGCGCTGACCACGTCAGCGCCGCAGATGACGACGGCGAGGACGATCGTTCGGTACGTCGTCGAGAAAGAGAAGCCCAACGACAAGCGGATCGAGGAGTTCCGCGATTCCAACCTCAAGTCGCTCGAGTTCGCGCTGTACTCCCCCGCTCCGATCTACCCCGCGCTCGAGAAGGTCACCCTCGCCGACTCGTTCCGCGAGTTGTCCGAAAAGCTCGGCGCGACCGATCCGTTCGTCCAGAAAGTCCTCGCCGGCAAGACGCCCGAGGCCCGCGCCGCCGAGCTCGTCGAGGGCGCGAAGTTGAAGGACGTCGCGTTCCGCAGGGAGCTGGTGGCCGGCGGAGTCAAGGCTGTCGAGGAATCCACCGATTCGCTGATCGTGCTGGCCCGGCAGACCGAGGCCGAGCTGCGCGAGATCCGCAAATGGCGGGAAGAGAACGTGGAGAGCGTGGACAAGGCTAACGGCGCCCTGATCGCTCGGGCTCTCTTCGCCGTCGCCGGCAAGGACCAGTACCCGGACGCGACCTTCACGCTGCGCCTGGCCTTCGGGCCGGCAAAGGGCTACGTCGAGAACGGCCAGACGATCCCATTCGCGATGACCTGGAGCCAGATGTACGAGCACTCCGAGAAGCACGCCGGCAAGTCGCCCTACGATCTGCCGAAGAGCTACCTCGACGTCCGCGGCAAGGTGGACGGCAGGACGCCGGTCAACTTCGTGGCGACCGCGGACACGACCGGCGGCAACTCCGGAAGCCCGGCGGTCAACGAGAAGGGAGAGCTCATCGGCCTCGCCTTCGACGGCAACATCCAGTCGCTCGGCAACGACGTCGTCTACTCCGACCAGCAGGCGCGGTCGGTCTTCGTGCACACGGCGGCGATGACGACGGCGCTTCGGCAGGTCTACGACGCCGGCACGGTGGCGGACGAGCTGGAGAAGGCGACGACGGCGTCGGCGGGCGGCTCCGCAAGCGGAGACGCGAAGGCGCAGCCGAAGTAAGAGAAGGCACGACCGGGCGGGAGGGGCGTACCGAGCGTCGTCGGCCGCGATCGCGGACGAGGGACGCGACATGCGGCGGGTCCGCCCGCCGCAAACCCCCTCCCCTACGACACCAGGCCGGACCGTGAAGGTGCGGGATTAGAATTCCGCATCTTCATGGCGCTTTCCCAAGGCACACGGTTAGGTCCGTACGAGATCCTCGCGCCCGTCGGGGCGGGAGGGATGGGCGAGGTCTATCGGGCCAAGGACACTCGCCTGGATCGCACGGTCGCCGTCAAGGTCCTTCCGGCGCATCTTTCCAGCAGCGAAGAGGTCCGGCAGCGCTTCGAGAGAGAAGCGAAAACGATCTCCTCGCTGGCGCATCCCAACATCTGCTCGCTCTACGACGTCGGGAACCAGGACGGCATCGAGTTTCTCGTCATGGAGTTCCTCGAGGGCGAGACGCTGACGGAGCGGCTCGCGCGCGGCCCCCTTCCCGCCGAGCAGGTCCTCCGCTACGGCATCGAAATCGCCGCGGCGCTCGACAAGGCGCACAAGCAGGGCATCGTCCACCGGGACCTGAAGCCCGGCAACATCATGATCACGAAGTCGGGCGTCAAGCTCGTGGACTTCGGCTTAGCCAAGCTCGCGGCGGCTCCGGCCGGGAGCAATACGTCGGTCTCGATCCTTCAGACCGAGATCGGCAGCAACCTCACGCAGGAAGGCTCGATCCTCGGGACCTTCCAGTACATGGCGCCCGAGCAGCTCGAGGGAAAGGAAGCGGACGCGCGCTCGGACATCTTCGCTTTCGGCGCGGTCCTCCACGAGATGGCGACGGGCCAGAAGGCGTTCGCCGGCAAAAGCCAGGCTTCCTTGATCGCCTCGATCCTCGCCGCCGAGCCTCCCCCGATCTCGACGGTTGTCCCAATGGCACCGCCGGCGCTCGACCGCGTCGTCAAGACCTGCCTCGCCAAGGACCCCGACGACCGGTGGCAGACCGCGCACGACGTGATGCTCCAGTTGAAGTGGATCGCGGAAGGCGGCTCGGTCGCGGGCGCGCCAGCGCCGGTCGTCGCACGCCGCAGGAGCCGCGAGCGGCTAGCCTGGGCCGTCGCGGCCTTCCTCGCCGTCGCCACGCTCGCGCTGGCGGCGCTCCAGCTCGCCCGGCCTCGCCCGGACCCGCGGATGGTGCGGAGCTCGCTCCTTCCACCGGAGAAGACCACCTACCACTTCATCAGCGACTCCGCCGGCCCGCCGGCGCTCTCCCCCGACGGCACACTGATCGTGTTCGTCGCGAAGGACGCCGCCGGCAAGAACCTTCTCTGGGTCCGACCGCTCGATACCGGCGGCGTCCGCGCGCTGCCCGGGACCGAGGACGCCAGCCACCCGTTCTGGTCTCCCGACGGCCGGCACATCGGATTTTTCGCAGGCGCCAAGCTGAAGAAGACCGAGGCGGCGGGCGGCCCGGTGCTCTCGCTGTGCGACGCCGGGGACGGGCGGGGCGGGACCTGGAACCGGGACGGCATCATCGTCTTCGAGCCGCACTTCCGGGAGCCTCTGTTCCGCGTCCCCGCGACCGGCGGCAAGCCCGTGCCCGTGACGAAGTTCGACGAGTCGCGGCGAGAGACCACACACCGCTTCCCCTTTTTCCTGCCGGACGGAAAGCACTTCCTCTACGAGGCCGCGAGCCACTCCGCCGGGACTGACAGCGAGCTGCACTCGATCTACTTCGCCTCGCTCGACGGCGGCACGCCGAAGCTCGTCGTCAACGTCCGGTCCAAGCCGGTTTACGCGTCCGAGAACCTCCTCTTCGTCCGGCAGAAGACGCTCATGGCGCAGCGCTTCGATCCGAAGAGCGGGACCCTTTCGGGCGAACCGATCCCGGTTGTCGAGAACGTCCAGGAGGACCCCGGCTTCTTCACGGCTGTCTTCACCGCGTCGGACAACGGGCTGCTGGCCTACCAGGAGGCCGGCGGGAGCGGCAACCTGCAGCAATTGACGTGGTTCGACCGCGCGGGGAAGAAGCTCGAGACCGTCGGCCCCGAGGGAAACCTCTGGTACCCGCGGATCTCTCACGACGGGAAGCGCATTCTCTACAGCGTCGGAGACCCCGCGGATCTCTGGATCGAGGATCTCGGCCGCCATGTCCGGTCCCGGCTGACGTTCGATCCCGCCGACGACTCGTACGCGGAATGGTCCCCGGACGACAGCCGGGTTTACTTCTCGTCGCTGAGGAGCGGCGGAGGCGACATCTATACCAAGCTCTCCTCGGGCACCGGAGCGGATGAACGCCTCGCCACTTCCCCGAGCCTGAAGGGGGTCTCGAGCGTCTCGCCCGATGGCCGATGGCTCCTTTGCAGCGTTCTGAACTCGAAGACCAAGTGGGACCTGGAGGTCTACTCGGTCGCCGACCGGAAGATGAGCGATTTCGTCAAGACCGATTTCGACGAGAACCAGGGGGCGTTCTCTCCCGACGGCCGCTGGGTGGCGTACTCCTCCAACGAGTCGGGTCGCTACGATGTGTACGTGCAGCCCTTCCCGGGGCCCGGCGGGAAGTTCCAGGTCTCGACGAGCGGCGGAGCCATGCCGGTCTGGCGTCGCGACGGAAAAGAGCTCTTCTACGTCGCAGCCGACCTGCGGGTGATGGCTGTGCCGGTCTCCACCGGGGCGACCTTCGAGCCCGGAACCCCCGCGCCTCTCTTCGCGCTGCGCCAGAGAAACGACCCGGACCGCCACTTCGACGTCTCGGCCGACGGCCAGCGATTCCTGGTCGCGGCGCCGGTCGGCGAGGAGGTCTCGCTTCCAATCACGCTGATCCAGAACTGGACGCACCTGCTGCGCGAGCGCAAGTAACCCTCCCGATGATCGGCCAGACGATCTCCCGCTACCGCATCGTCGAGAAATTGGGCGGCGGCGGAATGGGCGTCGTCTACCGCGCGGAGGACACGCGGCTCGGGCGGCAGGTCGCGCTGAAGTTCCTGCCCGAGGAGTTCGCGAAGGACCCGCAGGCGCTGGAGCGATTCAAGCGAGAAGCGCGGGCGGCCTCGGCGCTCGAGCACCCGCACATCTGCACGATCCACGACATCGACGAGGCCGATGGCAAGGCCTTCATCGTCATGGAGCTGCTCGAGGGGGAGACGCTGAAGGACCGCCTCGCGCCGAAGGCGCTAGCCGCGGACACGCTTCTGGACTTCGGGATCCAGATCGCCGACGCGCTGGAAGCGGCGCACTCCCATGGGATCGTCCACCGCGACATCAAGCCGGCCAACATCTTCGTGACGAAGCGCGGCCAGGTCAAGCTGATGGATTTCGGCCTGGCCAAGCTCGAGGCGCGGGAAGCGGCGCTGGCATCCGGGGCTTCGAGCCTCGCGACGGAGTTCGCCCAGCAGAACCTGACGAGCCCGGGCACCGCGATGGGAACGGTCGCGTACATGTCGCCGGAGCAGGCGCGGGGCGAGACCCTCGACTCCCGCACCGACCTCTTCTCCTTCGGCGCGGTGCTTTACGAGATGGCGACAGGGCGGCAGCCCTTCTCCGGCTCGACCTCGGCTGTCATCTTTGACCAGATCCTGAACCGCCCGCCGGTCCCGCCCGTCCGCCTCAACCCGGAGATGCCGCCGGAGCTCGAGCGGATCGTCAACACGGCGCTCGAGAAGGACCGGGAGCTGCGGTACCAGACCGCCTCCGAGATGCGCGCCGACCTGAAGCGCCTGCGCCGCGAGACGGAGTCGGGAAGATCGCGCGCGGTGCCGGCCGCGGAGCCGGCTCCTCCGCCCAAAGCCCCGGCGAGATCGAAGGCGCCCTTGATCGCGGCCGCCGCCGTTCTCGTTCTGATCGCGGCGGGGGCGGCGTGGTGGGCGGCCGGCCGAAAGCCCGGGGCGAAGGCCCCCGGCGGGCGGACGACGCTCGCGATCCTCCCCTTCCAGAACCTGGGCGCCGACGGCTCGAGCGACTACCTGAAGCTCGCTCTCCCCGACGAGATCGCGACGACGCTGTCCTACGTTCCCACGCTCGCCATCCGGCCCTTCGCCGCCTCGCGCCGATTCGACAGGAAGGACGTGGATCCCCAGGCGGCCGGAAAGGAGCTCGCCGTCTCGGACGTCTTCTCCGGCCACTTCCTGCGGGAGGGAGACGCTCTGCGGGTCACGCTCGAAGTCACCGACACGGAATCCAACCGGGTCCTCTGGCGCGACACCCTCGACGCGGCGGCCGGCAACCTGATCGCCCTGCGCGAACAGATCACGACGCACCTGAAACAGGGGCTCTTCCCGCTTCTCGCGGCAGATGCCGGAAGCGGCGCCCCGTCCGCTCCGAAGAACTCGGAGGCGTACGACCTCTACCTTCGGGCCTCGGCCGTCTCGCGCGACCCTGCGCCCAACAAGCAGGCGATCGCGATGCTCCAGCGGTCCGTCGCCCTGGACCCCAGCTACGGCCCTGCCTGGAACGCTCTGGGCAAGCGCGAGTACTACGACGGCAGCTACAGCGACGGCGGCACCGCGGCGATCGAGAGAGCCCGGGCCGCCCACGAGCGGGCCCTGAAGATCGACCCGAACCTCATCGACGCCCAGGCCAATCTCGTCACGCTCCAGGTCGAAGGCGGTGACCTCGCCGGGGCGATGCAGGAGGCCTCTCGGATCCTGAAGCAGGCGCCCAACATCCCCCGGTCTCACTTCATCCACTCCTACGTCCTCCGCTACGCCGGTGATCTGCAAGCCTCGGCGCGGGAGTGCGACAGCGCTCTGGCGCTCGATTCGAAAGACTGGACCCTGCGCTCCTGCGCCGCAACGTTCGACCTGCTCGGCAACTACGACCGGGCCATGGACTTCCTCCGGCCGGACGCGGGATCTCAGTGGGCGCACGTCCTGGAAGCCGACATTCGGATGCGCCAGGGGAAGATGGCGGAGGCAGCGAGGCTGTTCGAGTTGACCGGGACGCGGGACGCTGCCCTGAAGTTCGCGCGGTCCTGCCTGCAAGGGCGCTTCCTCGGCGAAGACGCTCCGGAAGTTCGGGAATACGAATCCGCCAGCTCGGCCGGGCGGGATTCGGAGCCGAAATACTTCGACGGCGCCAGGCTGGCCGGTTGCGGTTGCAAGAGCACGGGACTGCGCCTCCTGCGGCGGGCCGTCGAGGGAGGCTATCTGGCGGTCCCGGCCATGGACCTCGATCCGCTCTACGCGAAGGCCAGGGACGTCCCCGAGTTCGCGGCGATCCGGGCGCTCGCCGTCGAGAAGCAGAAGCAGCTCGCCGCGCTCCTCGGCGCGGCCGGGCGTTGACCGCCATGCCGGAAAACCCGGACTACGAGCGCACCGGGCCGCTCAAAATCCTCAAGCAGGCCGTCGCCGTGGAGCTGGCGCTGGCCGGCGGGGAGCCGCGCCGCGTCGAGGTCTTCGTCGCCGAGCACCGTGAAAACGAGTTCCGGCGCCAGGACGTCCTGGACCTGCTCGAGCGCGTCCAGGCCTTCCTGCCGGCGCGCAACGTCGCGACCGGGGAGTGGGAGCTCTTCAACAAGGATGCGCTTCTCTGGATCGGCGTGCCGCCCTCTCCCCTGGGAAGCGCGCCGGAGGGCGCCGCCGACGAGCTCTTCGAGTTCCGGCGGCCGGTGCGCGTGGACTTCATGGGCGGCCAGTCGCTCGAGGGCGAGATCCTCTACTCCGCCCCGGCCGAGAGCACCCGTCTGGTGGACTACGTCAACGAGCCGGGCCGCTTCCTGCGGCTCTGGACTAATGACCTCCTTACCCTCATCAACAAGGCCTTCGTCCTGCGGGTCGTCGAGAGGGACCGCCGTTAGGCCGAGGAGACGATGCCGCAGATCGACCAGCTTCTCCAGGCGATGCGGAAATTCGGAGCGAACGGGGCGCTGCTCAAAAGCGGCGAAAAGGTCCAGATGGCTTTCCCGACGGGGAATCGCTACACGAGCCAGACGACGCCGCACGATTCCCTCGTCGCGATGATCGAGGAGATTCTGCCGGCCGAGGTCACTGTCGCGCCGGACGGCTCGACGGAGTTCGTCCATGAAACGGGCGCCACATCGGTCCGTGTCCGTGTCCAGGCCGACGGCGAGGCCTGGCGGGTCTCGATCGAACAGATTTCCTCCCGGCCCGCGCCTGCCCCCGAGCCGGCGCCGGCCGCCAGGGCGGTCTCCGCGGGGCACGCGATCGCGGCCGCGGGCCGAAACGCGATCGAGCGGCTGCTCCTGAGGATGCTCGCGCTCGAAGCCTCCGACCTCCACCTGACGACCGGCTCGACGCCCTTCGTCCGCATCCACGGAGTCATGCAGCCCATGCCGGGATCCGCGCCTCTTACGGCCGACGAGCTCTACGGAATGCTCACCGAGATCCTGCCGGCGCGCAACCGGGAGGAGTTCGAGCGCCGCAACGATACCGATCTCGGCTACGCGATCCCCGGCGCCTCGAGGTTCCGCGTCAACGTGTACCGCGACCGGCGCGGGCCCGGGGCCGTCTTCCGGGCGATCCCCTTCCAGATCCGCACTCCCGAGGAGCTGGGGCTGCCGGCGAGCGTGCTGGAGCTCTGCGACCGCACCAAGGGCCTGGTCCTCGTGACCGGGCCGACGGGCTCGGGAAAGTCCACCACCCTCGCCACGCTGATCGACCACATCAACCGGACCCGGACGGACCACATCGTCACGATCGAGGACCCCATCGAGTTCGTCCACGAGAACAAGAAGTGCCTGGTCAACCAGCGCGAGGTTCACTCCCACACCGACTCCTTCAAGGACGCCCTGCGGGCGGCGCTGCGCGAGGACCCGGACGTCGTCCTCGTCGGCGAATTGCGCGACCTGGAGACGATCGCGATCGCGGTCGAGACCGCGGAGACGGGGCACCTCGTCTTCGGAACGCTCCACACCTCGACGGCGCCGTCCACGATCGACCGCGTCATCGACCAGTTCCCGGCGGACCGGCAGGACCAGATCCGGCAGATGCTCGCGGGCTCGCTGATCGGCGTGATTGCGCAGGTGCTCTGCCGGAGGCTCGGCGGCGGCAGGGTCGCCGCCTACGAGATCCTGATCGGCGGAAGCGCCGTGTCCAACCTGATCCGCGAGGGAAAGACGTTCCAGATCTACTCGATCATCCAGACGGGCCGCGCGCAGGGCATGACGACGCTGAACGACTCTCTCATCACGCTCGTCCGCAAGAACGTCATCGAGGTCAAGGAGGCCTACCGGCTCTCCGTCAACAAGACCGAGATGGCGACCTTGCTGGGGCGCGAGGGCGAGAAGGTCGTCCCCGTAGATGTGTAGGGAGCCCTGTCCCTAGTCGCCTAGAATCGCGTCCCAGTGTTCCCGGACATTCATCTTCCCCTGTGGTCGCTCGTCCACGAGCCGGTTGTCCAGCGGATGACCGAGTACCTGGAGAGGCGAAGCTACTTCGGGGTCTTCTTCCTCCTCTTCCTGGGCGCCTTCGGCCCGAGCCCGCCGGAGGAGTTCATCCTCCTGATCGCCGGCTACCTCATCTTCAAGAAGGTCGCGCGCTTCCCCTTCATGATCGGCGCGGAGCTGGGCGGGATCCTGATCTCGGACCTGATCCTCTACTCCTTCGGCGTCGTCTTCGGGAAGAACCTCGACCGACACCGGCTGATGCGGAAAGTCTTTCCGCCGCACCGAGTCGCCCGGATCCGGGAGTCGTTCCACAAGCACCGCTACCGGCTGATCTTCCTGGCCAGGTACCTCTACGGCCTGCGCCCGGTCGTCTTTTTCACGGCGGGGGCCTCGAAGATGCGGCTCGTCCCTTTCGTCCTCTGCGACCTCGGGGCCTCGCTCATCAACTGCCTCGCCTGGACCGGCCTGGGCCTCTACTTCGGAAACCGGATCGAGGACGCGATCAAGTTCTCGCGGGAGTGGGAAGGCATCCTGCTCGGGGTCGCGCTGGCGTTGATCCTCTACTTCGTCGTCGAGCGGATCCTCGTGAAGAAGGGCGTCGTGTCAGAACGGTCCTTCTGGATCCGCCAGGCGACCGGGACCAAGATCGCCGCCGTCGTCGCCATGGTAGTGGTCACGCTACTGGTCGGCCGGTTCCTCTTCCCCCACGGAGTTCGGGAGGGCCTTCACCTCTCCCGGTAGCGGCTGCGAAACCAGGTCCCGGAGAGACGCCCGAGCCGCGGGCCCGCCCGCGGAACTGCCTCGGAGGCGGTAGAGGGCGATCGGCCGGCTCTCGACTCGTCCCCGCAGGACCGCTTCCAGCCGGTCCTTCACGTCCGCGGGTACGCCGGCGAGCGCGGGCTTTTCCAGGATGACCAGCGCGTCGGGAGCCTTCAGCCGCTCGAGCAGAAGCGCGGGGTCGCTTTCCGCGAGCGGCGCCCGCGAGAGCTCCAGGCAAGCCCAGCCGAGAACGTCCTCGTTCAACTCGAAGCTGTACAACCGCGTCGCCGGAGACATCCGCCGCTCGACGCGGGCGAAGAACCGCTTCGTGGCCCGGTCCTGCTTCCAGCGGGGCAGGGCGTAGAGGTCGAGCAGGAGCAGCGAGCCGAGCGCGACGAGGAGCGACACGGAGATCAGCCGGGAGGCCGACTTCCGCGCGAATGGCACGAGAGACAGGCAGATCGCGGCCGCGGCGACGACTCCCGCGGCCTCGGCGGGGCTGATCCGCCGGTCTCCGACCGCCGGGATGAGGAGGACGCCGACGGCCACGAGAGAGACCGCGGCGAACTGGAGCCAGAGACCGCGGGAGGTCGCGCCGCGCGGCTCCTCGAGCTTCGCGTCGAGGAACGCTCCCGTCAGGACCGCGACGACCGGGACGAGTGGCAGGAAGTAGATCGTTCGCTTCGTCCCCGCCACGGAGAGAAAAAGGACAGCCGCCCCGAGCCCGGCAACGAGCGGCGCCAGCGCCGCCATCTTCGAGCGCGCGGCCCGCTCGCGTACCCCGCGAGCCACCGCGTAGGCAAGGGTCACCGTCCACGGAAAGAGCACGCCGGGCAGATACGCCAGGTAGAAATAGAACGGGGCGCGGTGGTGCGAGTACTCCCGGTGACGAAGGCCGAGAAGCCGCCCGAATTGCTGGTTCCAGATCGCCTCGGAAAGACCCGCCGCTCCGCCGCCGACGTAGGCGACGCCCGTCCAGAGAAGCAGCGCCGCAGCCGGGACGAGCAGAGCGGCGGGCGAGAGGCATTCGCGCCAGCGCCGTCTCGGGGCGCCCAGAGCCCAGAAGGGGACCGTCAGGAGGAAGAGCAGTGCGACGCCGATCAAGCCTTTCGCGAGCAGCGCTCCCGCCGCCGCGAAGCCGAAGCTCGCCTCCCAGCGCGGGAAGCCCGCTCTCTTCGTCGAGGAGACGAACGCCAGGAGGCCGAGCGACACGAACGCGGTCAGGGCCACATCCACCACGACGTTGTGGGCGTTGGCGGCGAAGAGGTAAGTCGTCGCGAGGACGACCGCCGAAAGGAGAGCCGCGCGCTCCGAAAAGAGGATCCGCGCGATGCCCGAGGCCGCCAGTAGCGTCATCGCGGAGAAGAGAATCGAGGGAAGCCTCGTCGAGAACGGCGTCGCGCCGCGACCGAGCCGGATCGAAGAGGCAACCGAGGCGTAGTAGAAGGGCGGCTTCTCCTCGAGGGAGCGCCCGGCGAGCCGCGTCCGAAGGAAGTCCCCGCTCTCCGCCATCTGCTTGGCGATCGCCGCCTCGCGCGTCTCGTCTCCGATACGCAGAGGCCGGCTGCGCACCCCGAGCGGGGCGGTCAGAAGCACGAGCGCTCCGACACCCAGCGCGTAGCGATGCCGCGCGAACCAGTTCCGCAGGATCTCCTCCATCTCTTGTCGTTCCGAGGTCGTTACCGCTTCAAAAAGGATACTCCCAAGGCGTCCCGGCCGATAAACTCAGAATTCCGAAAAACGACATGCCCCTGTCTCTCGGAACCCGGCTGGGCCCGTACGAGATCCTCGCCCCTCTCGGGGCGGGGGGCATGGGAGAGGTCTGGCGAGCCCGGGACCCGCGCCTGGGCCGGGACGTCGCGATCAAGGTCCTTCCGGCGGCGCTGCCTCAGGATCCCGACCGGCTGAAGCGCTTCGAGCAGGAGGCGCGCGCGGCCGGGGCCGCAGTGACGCCGGACGGGAAGTTCTATGCCTACTCCGTCGGCCGAACCCTCTCCCAGCTCTACCTCGTCGAAGGGCTGCGATGACGATCGCGCCGGGTAGCCGGCTCGGACCATACGAGATCCTTGCTCCGCTGGGCGCCGGAGGAATGGGCGAGGTCTGGAGCGCGCGGGACCCGCGGCTCGGGCGCGAGGTCGCGATCAAGGTGCTGCCCGACGAGCTCTCCTCCGATCGCGAGCGGGTGCGGCGTTTCGAGCGCGAAGCGCGCGCCGCCTCGGCTCTGAACCACCCCAACATCGTCACGATCCACGAGGTCGGGCAGGACGGCGGCCGCGATTTCCTCGTCATGGAGAAGATCGACGGAAGCACTCTGCGCGAGCTGCTCGTCGAGGGCGCCCTGCCGGCGCGGCGCCTCCTTCTGATCGCCTGCCAGATCGCCGACGGCCTCGCGCGGGCGCACGAGGAAGGAATCGTCCACCGAGACCTGAAGCCCGAGAACGTGATGGTGACGAAGGACGGCTTCGTCAAGATCCTCGACTTCGGGCTGGCCCGGGTCGAGGAACGCGGCATGGCGGCGAACCCGGCGACGCAGGCCCCGACCGCGACCTCCGGCACCGCCGCGGGGATCGTGCTGGGAACCGTCGGCTACATGTCCCCCGAGCAGGCGAGCGGGAAGGCGCTGGATTGGCGGTCGGACCAGTTTTCGTTCGGATCCATCGTCTACGAGATGGCAACCGGACGCCGCGCGTTCGTCGCGAACACGGCCGCCGAAACACTCTCAGCGATCATCCGCGAGGACCCGGAGCCGATCGCTTCTCTCAACCCGCGGGCGCCCGCGCCCCTGCGGTGGACGATCGAGCGCTGCCTCGCCAAGAGCCCGGAGGACCGTTACGTCTCGACCCGCGACCTGGCCCGCGACCTGGCGAGCGTCCGGGACCACCTCTCCGAGGCCGCGACGTCAGGACCTTCCGTCGCGGCCCCTTCGCGCCGGCGCCGCCCGCTTGCGGCGGCGCTCGTGGCCGTCCCGATCCTCGCGGCCATCGCGGCCGTTGCGTTCTTCCTGGGGACGCGCGCGGGCAGGAGGCCGATCCCGTCCTTCCAGCGGCTGACCTTCCGCCGCGGGTATATCTGGTCGGCGCGGTTCGCTCCGGACGGCAAGACGATCGTTTACGGCGGGATCTGGGATGGCAAGCCGGTCCAGCTCTTTTCGACGCGCCCGGCAAGCCCGGAATCCAACGCGTTCTCGCTTCCCAGCGCTGACGTCCTTTCGATCTCCGGTTCGGGAGAGCTGGCCCTGTCGCTCGGACGGCGCTACGTCGGCTCCTGGGAGACCGGCGGCACGCTCGCCCGGATGGCGCTATCTGGAAACGCCCCGCGCGAGGTCGCCGAGGGCGTGCACTCGGCGGATTGGGCTCCCAACGGAACCGACCTGGCCGTCGTCTATCTGAGCGAGACCGGGGGCCGCCTCGAGTACCCGATCGGGAAAACCCTCTATGAGACTTCCGGATGGATCGGTAACCCCCGCGTATCGCGAGACGGAGAGCTCGTCGCCTTCCTCGACCATCCGCTGCGCAACGATGACACTGGTTCCGTCGTCGTGGTCGACCGCTCCGGCAAGAAGACGGTTCTCTCCGGACCCTGGCCGAGCACGCAGGGTCTTGCCTGGGCCCCCGACGGAAAGGAGATCTGGTTTACCGCCTCGCAGATGTCGATCGTTCGGGATCTTCGATCGGTCACGCTGTCGGGGCGTTCGCGCCTGATCGGCAACTCCATTGGCACATTGCATGATGTTTCCGCCGACGGCCGCGCGCTCATTGGTCGGGACTCCGTCCGAGCCCGGATGGTCGCTCTTCTCTCTGGCGAGTCGCGCGAGATCGATCTCTCCTGGCTGGACAACACGATTCCCGCGGATATCTCTCGCGACGGCGAAATCCTTTTCGCGGAGGAAGGCGAAGCGGGCGGCGGAGTCGGCGCCGTTTATCTCCGAAAGAACGACGGCTCTCCGCCTGTGCGGCTGGGAGACGGATATGCGCTCGCCCTGTCGCCCGACAAGAAGTGGGCCCTGACGGCGCCAATCAACTTCTCCGAGCTCAACCTGCTGCCGACCCGTACCGGCCAGGCCAGGAAGGTCGAAAGAGGCGGGATCGAGAGCTATCAGTCTGCCGAGTTTCTTCCCGACTCCAGGCGCATCCTCTTCGCCGGAAAGGAGCGCGGTCACCGGGCACGGCTCTACGTCCAGGATCTCGAGGCCGGAGGACCCAGGCCGATCACTCCGGAGGGGGTCGGCGCGATCTTCCGGCGCAATGTCATCTCGCCAAACGGTAGGTTCGCGACGGGGCCGGGCCCCGAGAAAGGCTACTTTCTCTATCCGTTGGAAGGCGGGTCTCCCGTTCCGATTCCGGGATGGGAGGAAGGAGAAATACCGATCCAGTTCACGGACGACGGCCGCTCCCTCTACGTCTATCGCCCGCAGGAGACGGTCGCGCGCGTTTCGCTGCTGGACCTTTCGAGCGGCCGCCGGACTCCCTGGAAGGAGCTGAAGCCCTTCGACCCGGCGGGATCCAGCGCGGTCTTGAGCGTCGCGATCGCGCCCGACGGGAAGTCCTATGTCTACGGCCACGCCCAGATGCTCTCGGACCTCTACCTCGTCGAAGGGCTCCGCTAGTTCTTGTAGACCTTCCCGTCCTTCATGACGAAGGAGACCTTCGAGAGCTCCTTGACGTCCTTCAACGGGTCGCCGGGGACGGCGACGATGTCGGCGTAGGCGCCGGGGGCGAACACGCCGATCTGGCCGGACATGCCGAGCATCTCCGCGGCGGCGGAGGTCGCGGACCGGATCGCGTCCATCGGTGTCATACCGAACTCGACCATCCGCGGGAACTCCGCCGCGATCGGATCGGTCCAGGGGAAGCCGCCGACATCCGTTCCGAAGGCGATCTTCACCCCCGCCTTGTAAGCCTTCGTCAGCGACGGGCCATGGAGGGCCACGCGCTTCCTGTCGCGCTTGCCTCCGGGCGTGTCGGGCGGCTCGTTGTGCGTGTAGTAGACGCTCATCGTCGGGCAGTACCACGTCCCCTGCTTGACCATCTGCTGGACGGCCGCGTCATCGAGCTCCAGGCCATGCTCGATCGAGTCGCAGCCGCCGTCGAGAGCGCGGTGCAGCCCTACGCCGTTGTAAGCGTGGCAAGCGACCTTCTTTCCCCAGCCGTGCGTCTCGTCCACGATCGCCTTGATCTCGTCTAGTGTCAGCGTCGGCTGGGAGACGAGGTTTCCGGCGGCGTCCACCCAGGAGCGGTGCGTCATGTAGACCTTGATCCAGTCCGCGCCGTTGTCGAGCTGCTCGCGGGCCGCCTTCCTCGCCTCGACCGGACCGTCCACGATCTGCGCGCCCTTGGGCACGACGATCTCCGGCGCGTAGCCCTCCAGGGGGTAGCCGCCGGTCGTCGAGATCGCTCGCGTGACGACGAACATCCGCGGGCCCGGGATGTGCCCCTGCTCGATCGCCATTTTGATGCCGACGTCGCCGTAGCCTGCGCCCTCGGTCTCCACGTCGCGGATCGTCGTGAAGCCCTGCTCGAGCGCGCGGCGCGCCGCCACAGCCGCCCTCGCCGCGCGGTAGGCGATCGGGTACTTCAGAAGCTGGATGTCGTAGCCGCCCTCGGCCGGGTCCTCGCCCTGCAGAAAGATGTGCGTGTGCGCGTCGATCATCCCGGGCAGCACCGTGGCCTTCGAGAGGTCTATGACGGTCGCGCCCGCGGGGACCGCGCCTCCGGCAGCGCCCACGCTCTCGATCCGGTTGCCGCGGACGACGATGACCTGGTCCCTGCGCGGCGACGGGGACTTTCCGTCGATCACGGTGCCGGCGCGGATGACCGTGACGGCAGCGGGCGCCTGCCCGAGTCCG
>Ga0126379_10000663_pt1 | contig 19221 bp, 12 predicted proteins | sample PanSoiMetPlot_24_FD_92640 | JGI IMG/M metagenome (GOLD analysis project Ga0126379, IMG submission 92640) | Tropical forest soil microbial communities from Panama - MetaG Plot_24 | ecosystem: Environmental > Terrestrial > Soil > Tropical forest > Bulk soil | place: Panama | collected 2016-02-17
ATCAACGTCTATCAGGCAGTGCGGTCGGATATCTACGCGCTCACCTACGAAGAATATTGGCAAGGGTTTCGACAACTTTTTGCGAAGACCGACGTGATCGCTATTGGCGAGCCTCTAGTGAGAGCAATGGTAGGCCTACCACCGCTTAAAGGCGGATGTGGCGTCAGCACAGTGCGGGTTACGCCACGCGCAACCACGCAACCCTGTGTTTATTGGCCCGGTTCGGGAGGGCTGCTGGCGGATTTGATTTTGACAGGGCACGAAATTCTCAACTCAGCGCCCTTCGAGCTAGCACGTACCCTGCCGGAAGGATGTCAGGCTTGCGAGTTCCGAGACTCCTGCCATGGCGGATGCGCTGGACGACGGCACCTGCACGGAGCACTATCGCAGCCTGACTTTTACTGCCCGATTATTCGGGGGGAGTGCCCACGGCTTGAGATCCACATCGCCGCCACTCGCGATCTGCCCAAACTCAGCAGCTCCTGCACAACGATCGTGATTGCCCGGGACTGGGATTCGTGAAGGTCAGTATCGATCGGCGGGACGAGTCCGCTCGCTTCTTGTTGCGCGTGCACTTATTGCGCATCCACCCAGGTATCTGATCCCTGTCCGCTTGACGGACGCATGGGAAAAGAAGACCCGCAGGGGGTTGCTGTCGGCTGTCCCGCGCTAGTCCGTTGAGATCAGCAGAGGACCTGCTTTCTTGTAGCCCGCCCACGTTGCGATGACGCTTTCCGTCCTTATCTTTTTCATAGGAAACGCGTCCGGTCTTGGCTCCCAAACCCACGAACGGGAGGCATTCACTGCAGGGAACTGTATGTTGAAGGTGTAGCGGATCGCGTCAATTTGCCCGAACGAGTCAATGCCATACCGCAGTGAATGGAAATGAATGTCGCGTTGGGTGACGCACAGGCTTCCTGGATACAGGAATCGCATGTGGTGCAGTTGACCTTACTCCACCTGGTCCGCTGAGCATTGTAGTACGGCCGATCGTGTGATCCGGCGCAGAGCGATAATGGCAGCAGCGATCGCCAACGATCCGTACTCCAGCAGCATAACCCAACCAGGAACTAACCACGGCCGTCCAAGTGTGCGCAAATGCCAAACATAATACGTAGGGATGATGCTGATCGTCCAGATGACGATCGGCAGCGTTGACATCGATCGGAGGAACGGTAGCAGCCAAAGAACGTACCACGGATATATGACCGGTGCGCATAATAGTGAGGCTGCCATCGGCCAGGCAAATGTGTCTGCAGACCATGCAGGTGACTTGCTTCTCAGCCAGACTGCGGTAACGACACCGACGAGCACTGCCAGCCCAGCTACAACCTGGGGAGCCGCCATTCGTTCAAGTGTTGCAAAGACCGGATCATTAAAGCGGAAACTCTGCACGTAGGTACCGAGCGAGCCGATGGGAATCCGGCCGTGATTGAGAAATGGTACGTATAGAAGTCCGACCACGCCTGCCGCCAGCGCTCCGTCACGCGCACGAACACGCCTCCAGTAGAGGGGCAGCAGGACAATCGGGAGCAATTTGACTGCAACAGCGAGCCCAAATGCTACGGCTGCAACCGCGCGCCAACGTCTTGCTAGGGCGGCCGCGGAAACCAATAGGAGCAGGGCGCCCACAATATCAATGTGGCCGCTGCCCGCGACTTCTGTCGCTAGCAGCGGGTGCCAGGCATAAGCTAAAACCCAGTGCTGTCCCACCCGATTACAACGCAGAACATCTAGCAACACGAGGACAATTGCCAAATCGCAAATTACAAACGCTACTTTTAGCGCAAAGGTAGACTCGTGAATCGCGGTTACAGCGCGGAAGAAAAACTGGGCTCCCGCCGGATATGGGCTTGGCAGGTCCGGATTGTTCAGCGTACGAGTCTCAGGTGTGTGCAGCCCGCCGAGGGCAGGATCGCTCGGAACGAGGATATAAGGGTTATGGCCGAGTCGCTGCAGGCGACCGTCCCAAACGTATCGATGAATGTCATCATCTAAGCCTGATGGCATCCGTAGGAATAGAACATGCCACAGAGCGGCCAGCGCGAGCCCGAAGATGATGACGCGCTTCGGAAATTTTGGCGTGGATAAGAGCTCGCGGATGGCTAGCAGGTACGCGATGCCTGCAACGGACAACGCAATGATGAACGACGGTTCGCCCGTGCCGCTGAATTTGCGTGAGCAGATCGTCAGCGCCAAAAGCAAGATGGCACCGAGTCCGTACAGCCTGTGCGAGGCCGTGAGCTTCACAGCCCTCCTATGCGATGACGCAGTTGCTCGACCGCTTGTTCCCACTCCGCGAACCAGGTTGCCGTTCTTGGCGCGCTAGCCGGCGCGAGCTGTAGTTCCCGAGCGAGCTGCATCAGGTCGTCGGCGACATCGATGTCGTAGAAAGGTTCGGTGAAACTCGTGGAGAGCTGAAGGACCCCGATACGCGCCAGCAATCTGTCGAGCGCGCTTTTTGTCCCCATTTCATCGCCCCCGAAGAGCGCCGGGTGGGCGGCCTTCGCGCCAACAAGATAGTAGCCTCCGTCATGTGTCGGTCCGACAACCACGTCGCAGCTAGAGAGTCTTTGAAAAGCCCTCTCCAGAACCGCTGCTGGCAAGTGTGGACTGTCGCTATTGAAGGCGACCACGTCCCGCGGGCCAGCCGCGGTGAAGTGACGAAAAACAGAGGTGAGTGCTGCTGCCAAGCCTTGACCTTTCTGCGCAACAACTTGCACCCTACTGCCGAGCAGTTGCACCAGTTCGTCCTTGTCCGACTCAGGGCACATCGCCGCGACCTCAACGCCCCTCAACGACATTGCAAGCGCTACTGTGTCGTCTAAAAGACAGCTGTACAGGGCCGTAACCGCCGAAGAAGGTAGACTCCGAGTTAACCGGGTTTTAACCAGTCCAGGCCTTGGGGCCTTGGCCATGATAACCAGCGTGCGTTTTTGGTCAGGAAAACGCACAGTTCTTTTGGCTCGGCGATCCCATGGGAGAGTCGGTATATCAGGCTCTACGCTGGCCGCGGCGTTCGAGTCCTTCGTCGCTGAAGATAATAGCGCACGATCCGGCTCAGGATAAACCACGCTGCGCCCACCGTACCCTTCACAGTCCCGCTTATTTTCGATTTTCCGATGCGAGGGTAATAGCTTACAGGAACTTCGACGACGCGAAATCCGGCGACAGACCCCTTCAAGATCATCTCCACTGCCCAGCCGTAGGTGGACTCTTCGAGCGCGAGAGTACGAAGCACCTCGGCGCGCGCGGCGCGAAACGGCCCGAGGTCACTGATCCTCAGACCGTACAAAAACCGAATCATGGCAGCTGCCAGACGGTTACCGAACGCAGCATGCCAAGGTAATGCCCCGGAATTGCGGCTCGCCGCAAGGCGCGAACCAACCGTGATATCCGCGCGGCCTGCGATAATTGGAGCCAAGAGAATCGGCAACTCCGAAGGACGGTCGCTGTAATCGCCATCGAGGAACACAACCACATCAGGAGTGATTGCATTCGCAAACCCGGTCAAACAGGCACAGCCGTATCCGCGGCGGGGTTCTTTAATAACGCGAGCTCCCAGGCTTGCGGCGATTTCGGGAGTTCCATCACTCGAATTGCTGTCGACAACAATGACCTCGGTGGCAAGATCGGACGGCAGATCGGTGAGCACGCGGCCAATGCCCTGTGCTTCGTTGTGGGTGGGAATGATGACGGATACTCGCATGCAATTCACTCAATTACCACCAAGGGGAGGTGGGATACCGTTCGGATAGCCACGCGTCGACTCCCCATGCTCGACCTGCTCGTCCCAGTGCGAGCCCGAGCGAAGCGAGAACCGGAACCAATAGTTCCCAAATCCATGCCGTGCCCCATTCCGACACCCAGAGACTGGTAAGGTACAGGAAGGCAACAAATGCGACCGGCCGTGTGAGCAAGCCTACAACCAGCAGGATCCCCAGTGAGATCTCTGTTAGGGCCTGCATGGGAGCCGCCATCGCGGCGTGGCTTGCCACCAATCCCATGACCGCCTTCCATGCAGCCGGAGAGTGGCTCCCCTTTATATAGTTGTTAATCACACCAGCATACCCTGCCGGCGTGTAGGCTCCCTTCCCGAGGTTTTCGAAGAAGACCCATATGAACATTGCTCCAATCGTTAAGCGCACCAGCGCCAAGCCGTTTGCCGCAAAGGGTTGGCCCGCGAACCTTACAGCCGCGTCTTGTACGCGACTTATGTTTGTCGTCATCGTGAACCTCTTCACAAGGGATTCGACCCGCGACTGAGGGTGCAATCTTAAACTTTCGTTCCCGTCTGTGCTAGGTGGTTGCTCAAAGACACTTAGTTTCAATCGGATCCATCACCTGCTCCTGTACTATCTGGACAGCCCTGAATGTGTTCGGCGCTGACCCAAATGGAAGAACAGTCCCCACGATTTCCCTGGACATCTCGGGGCAGAGAAGTCAGCCTGAGCTAGTTCCCATCGCCGAAATTCGTTCAGTCGAGAGCCTCTGGCATTATTCGGTTACTGTACCGGGCCCGGCTATGGCCGCGATGTCAGAAAGCGATCGAATCCTCACGCCGATATCGCTTTTTTGCCGCGCTCGATTTCCTGGGATGAAGTCGAACGAATGTTGGGCAGTGTGGACCGGCAAAGTGCAGTTAGTCGGCGCGAGGCTGTGCTGCTGCTATTGGTGACCTGCGGCCTGCGTGGTAGAGAGAAATCGGATCGTTGACGCTGGGCGATGCGGCGGCTGGCCGCGTCCGCATTCCGACTCGTCGGGAGGAGGGAAGAATATGGTCGAGGAGCGGCCCGGTCATCAGCGTGGTAGCTAGGGCCATGATGACCATCATGGAAAAGAGAGATGGAGAGAGGATATGCAGGTCGAGTCCGGCGTTTAGAATGACAAGCTCAACCAGCCCTCTGGTATTCACCAAGGCACCAACCGACAGTGACTCGCGCCAGGGCATGCCGCTGACGCGGAGGCAGGCGGCGCTCACTAGTAATTTGCTGGTTACCGCTACCAGCAGGATCAATCCGCAGACAAGCCAAGTCTCCGAGTTGTTCAACAATCCAAAGCTGGTTCGCAGTCCGGTATAGGCAAAAAACAGCGGGAGCAGCACAGCCAGGCTCACGAATTCGAGGTGGCTGCGGAATTCGGTTTCCAGCCGGTCGGTCGCCTTCCGGCATAACGACCCCGCCCAGAAACGCACCGAATGGGGCGTGAACAGAGAGGGCTTTGGTCGCGTAAACGGAAACCAGCAGGAAGATCATCGCCACCCCGAACCAACCCTGCCCCAGTGGCCTCCGCGTGGGAATAAGACGGCGTAGCACGGGGCGAATGACGAACAGCATTGCCAGAATGTAGAAGGCGAGAACGGTGAAGCGCAGGGTGAGTGGAGTGTTGTGCGATTCAAGCGGTGCGAGTACGGCGATAATCGCGAGCAGGATCCAGGCAGTGAAGTCGTCGACGGCTGCACACGAGATGGCGATGATACCCACCCGTGTGTTCGTCAGCTTCCGATCCGCCAAAATGCGCCACAGTACGGGGAAGGCAGTGACGCTCACGGCGGAGCCCACAAACAGCATGAATAACCACCGGGATGCGCCGGTTTCCACCTGCGGATAGAGAGTCCAAGCCAGGGTTCCACCGCACAGAAACGGCGCCACAATGCTGGCCAGGCTGGTCAGGATGACAGCTCTGGCCGATTGTCGAGCCTCCCCCGACCGGACTTCGAGGCCCACCAGAAACATGAAGAGCACGAGCCCCAAGTTGACTGAGGACATATAAAGGACCGAGGCCTGTTGGGGGAAAAAGGCTGTGCAGTGCCGTGGCGGAGATTCTACCCAGTAATGATGGACCGAGTAAGATGCCCGCGAGCATCTCGCCGGCAACCGAGGGCTGGCCTACGAATCTGGATGCTGCCGCCATTAGCCGGGCAACCACCAGGATCACGGCCATCTGCAGAAACAGCATTTTTAGCTCAGGCATTGCCTTGCTCAAACTGGAGACGCATTTCGGGTACACAGGTATCGTTCAGAAGTCGTCTCGGCGCTCATGGCGGCGCAATGTAGCCGGCGGTGTAGGGGCGGCGAAGACCTTCCCGGCCTAGACCGTTTCTCCGCCGGCTGTGCAAAGCGCTGGCGTTTGAGAAGTTGTGTACCGGCGCGGCCGTCGCTCATTTGCACCACTTCCGGTTTTCCGCCTGATGCGTTCTTACAGATAAGCGACAAAAGCGGAGGGATCTGCTCACGGTCTGCCGGCCGGCGATCGAGGTCGCCGCCTTGAAAAAAATGTCGGCGTATCTGAACAAGCACTACAACAAATGTCGCTTACGAATTCAGGGAGGGATAAACGAGAAAGGAGTCATCATGAACACTGCCTCTTCTGTCCGGAAGCCAAAGCGTTACATCAAGACCGGGCCGCTCGTCACGGGCTACGCTCTGGCAAGGATGAAGCCCTTGCACGCGCTACTCCCCAACAAGGTTCGTTACAACCTGCCGATTTCATGGAACTGGAGGATGCTCTCGACTTTCATCGGCAGCGGGCGGAGGAATGTGTACATTGATGTGCACACCAAGCTCGATGCACCGCCCTCCTACGAGCCTGCCGTGAAGAGCGATCCACGGTGGGCCATGTCCGAGGCCGAAATCCGCCGATTCTGGGAATGCGGCTTCGCGGGTCCGTTCAAGCTCTTGGAACCCGGAGAGATGCGCCAAGTAGCGCCGCGACTGTGGCAGCTTTGGGAGCGCGATTCTCGGACGTACCCGCGCAACTCCTATGTCTACGTGGGCTCCACAACGAAGGGCACCGATACAACCGAGCTGGACAACGAGGCCTACGCCAGGAAGGGCCTGAACGCACGCGACAAGCACCTGGAAGACAACGAGTTGATGTCGCTCTATGCGCACCCCGCGATCGTCGAGCGGATGGCACAGCTTCTCGGTCCGGATCTGCTCCTCTGGCGGAGCCAGTTCTTTCCTAAGTATCCGGGGATGGGCGGCACGGGATGGCATCAGGCCACCTCCTACCTCAATGAAACGTTCCGCACAGCTACGCTCACGCCGAAGAACCTGCGCAAGCTATTCCAACTCACTGCGTGGGTGGCGGTCACCGATTCCACCGTAAAGAACGGCTGCATGCGCTTCATTCCCGGAACGCACCTGGAGCTCTTGCCGATGGGGGTGGAGGACTACGATCCGGTCAAGCATGCCGGCAACAAGCACGACCGGTTCGGGACCAAAGTCATGCGTCCCGCGGTAGGCGAGCTGGAGAAGCAGGCGGTAAACATGGAGATGAAAGCCGGTGAGTTCGTCATCTTTTCCGAGCGCACGATGCACGGCGCGCTGCCGAACGTCACCGCGGATGACGCTCGGCTGGGGATGTCGGCGCGTTACATCGTTCCCGATGTTGAGATCCACAATCCCTGGGTGCTCGGCGAAGGCGGACTCTCGATCGCCTATCTGCAGATCAAGAATCTGAACCTGGACCGCTGGAAAATCGTGCAACTCCAGGGCAATCGAAAGGGTCCCATGGCCGATCGTGTGATCCCAATGCCTGAGGGAGCGCGCCGCTGCTAGGGGCGGAAGCACGGGTGGAATAGAGACGACATGAGTGCCACAACCGTCGAGCAGCTACATCCCCATGAGTTTCAGGGCCGGGTTCCGGGGCGCCTGCCGGCACGGATCATTCGCGATCTGTCCGTGCTCCGGCCGCCCAAAGCTATCGCCGCAGTGGCGTTGGAGTGGGTACATATTCTGGCAGCAATCGGGGTGTGTGAGAGGCTGCGGAACCCGCTGGTGTATGCCGCTGCCGTGATCTGGATCGGCGCCCGGCAGCACGCCCTTACGGTGCTGGGCCATGACGCGGCCCACTATCGCCTGTTGCCCAACAGGCGCTGGAACGATTGGCTGGCAAATCTTCTCACGCAATGGCCAACTTTTATTACTGTGGAGGGTTTCCGCTACTACCACGGGGAACATCACCGCTTCACCGGCACCCCGGCGGACGGTAACCGGAAAATCTGGCGGACCCACACTCCGGATGGTCAACTGACAGCAGAATGGACCTATCCCAAGAGCGTAGCGGCCCTGGTGCGGACCATCGTTCTCCGGGCCGCGGTGTTCACGGGGCTGTTCTGGATTGTGCGCGGGCTGGTGGCGACAGTTCTCTTGCGGCACTCGTGGATGCAAGTGGCCGCCCGTATGAGTTTTTATGGAGGGACGGTATGGGCCCTGGCCGTTGCCGGAGCCCTTCGCGGTTTGCTGCTTTATTGGATCGTGCCGTTCTGCACGTGGCACATGGCGTGCCAATACATGCGGCTGATTTCGGAGCATAGCGCGGTGCCCGGCCCCGATCCTGCCTATGCAATCACGCGCACGACGCTCGCGCGCTGGTGGGAGCGCTGGCTGATCGTGCCGCGAAATATCCATTACCACATCGAGCACCACTGGTATCCGAGCGTGCCGTTCTACAACCTTCCCGATTTGCACGCCCGACTCATGGCAGAGCCGGAGTTCCGCGAGAAAGCCGTGGTGACCACTTCCCTGATAGCATCACTCCGGCAGTGCATCACGCGGTGACCGCAATGGTTACACAAAGATTATTTGCGCTGGCACTGCTGTACCTGCTCCGTGAGTGGCTGGCCGGTCTGCTGCGAAGAACACCCTTGCACATAGTTAGACACGCCGATGGCGAGCCGGACGGCTGCCTGGTCCATCGATTTATAAGCATCACGAAGACCATCGCCGGCAGGGACACCGACGTAACGTTTCACTACGTGGAGTCGGCCAACCGCGAGCGGGAATGCATTGTTTTTCTGCACGGGTTCATGGATACGTGGTGCGTGTGGCGCAGGCAACTTGCTTTTCTCGCTGAGCGTTATTACGTGGCGGCTTTTGACCTGAAGGGTGCTCGGGAATCGTCAATGAACTATCCGCAGGGGCTGTTCCCGGATGCAAACGATCGCGGAGGCGATTACACGCTGGAGACCCAAGCCGACGAGTTGGCCACCGCGTTAGAGAAAATCGGCGTGCGGCGCTTTAACCTCGTCACGCTTGATTTAGGAACAATTGTCGGCGATATCCTTGCGGGCCGATACCCCGAACGGGTGATTCGATATATGCGCTGCCAACAGCCTCTGGTGGGACATTTCCGATCATCGATCCCACAGGGACAGATCCTGCGGAAGCAGAGAGGTGCCAGGCTGATGACCGCGATGCTGGAGGCGTCGCCCAGAGCGCTACTGTGTATCCTCTACGGGCGCACGGGATGGGCGATGCTCGACCGGCGGATGAGGCGCACGAAGCAGCCCATGGCCGACAAGGCTTTGCGCGAAGCCGAGCAGCAGGCATCTTATCCGTTTTCGCATGGACCGCGCGCGGGCCGGCCCGGAGTGTTTGCCTGTGCCTGGGCCGGCCTGTATCAACACAACCGGGACTACATTGGCTACCTGCGCGCCAACGTCGATGCCTACAGGAACTACACCTTTCCTGTCCTGCTAGTGCAGGGCATGCACGACATCGCCATGCCGCCAAGCCGGTTCGACGGAACGACCGGAATGGCGTTCCGAACAGCGCGCCCGTTCTTCCGAATCCGAAAGCTGGAATCGGAAGCGATGGTGCTCTCAAGACCATTTACCGCTGATGGCCGGGGACTCGGAGAAGGGTATATGCCATGGGCTGGATTGATTCCGGAGTGCCGTCGCCCTCTGGAATCCCGTGAGTTTTTCCCGAATGCGCCATATGTCGAGTTGAAGTTTTTGGATGCCGGGCACTTCCTGCCGCTCGAGGCCCCGGAAGCGTTCGATGCGCTGCTGAATAAGTTTCTGACCGTTCGTCGCTGCCCGCGCGAAGAGGAGGCGTATGGAATATGTCGATGTCCTGATCATCGGGTCGAGCATTGCCGCGTCGATGACGGCGGCTTATCTGAAGCAGCAGTTGCCCGAGCTCGATGTGGTCGTACTCGGGCCGCGACCGGAAGATGAGCGGAGGCCGTATGTGGGCGAGTCGCTAGTCGAGCCGGCGGCACTGTTCATGCAGGAGATTGGTCTGCGCGATTATTTGAACAGTACCCAAATGACCAAGAACGGGCTGACTTTTTATCACAAGCTCCGGCCCGGGGATCCCCAAGACCGGCGCTACTCGGTGCATGCGCCGCGCCGGCTGTATCACACGGCCTGGCAGCTCCACCGCCCCGAAGTGGATCGAGCGGTGCGGCAACGCGCCGAGGAACTGGGGGCAAGGATGGTCGTGGGCCGCATGGAGGACATTGAAGTTGGGACTGCGCTCCGAAGCCATCGTGTGCGCGCTAGGGGAGAAGAAAGTACGAGCACTTTCTCTTGCCGCTGGGTTATCGACGCGACCGGCCGCACGCGCCGCATTGGCAGAACAGTTGTGAACTATGTCCGTCCTCGAACCGGGCAGCGAAGCTGCTTCTGGTTTTGGCTTGCGGATTTCGAACCGTTCCTGGCGCACATCGAGATGGCGATGCGGAGTCCCGCGGCTTACGATTTATGGCAGACGACTCACCACTTTCTTGGGCGGGGTTACTGGATTTGGGGAATCCCCTTGGCCACACGCGACTGGCAACGGTTAATCAGTGTTGGGATTACGTTTCGGCCTGACATTCTTGCGCATCCGGTGCGGAGCATGGAGGAGTTTCTGGAGCTTGTCGACCGGGAACATCCGGCGCTGGCAATGATGGTCCGCTCCGGCAACGTACTGAATTGCAACGTGTACCATGAGTACATCTATTGGGCCGACCGAGTCTATTCGGAAGACGGATGGTTCCTGGTGGGGGATGCGGCGCGGGCGGTCGACCCGCTTTATAGCAATGGTCTCAGCCTGGCTACCGTGCAGGCGCAGCAGATCGTCAGCATCATCGGGCGGCAGCGCGATGGCACGCTGAGCGCCGGCGAGGTCGACGCTATGGATATGGTCTGGAGGAGGTTCATGGCGCGGCAACAGGGGGATATCGGCCGGTATTACGAGGTGATGCACGATCCCTTCCAGGCCTGTATGCGCCGGTATTGGAATGTGGGAGGCTGGTTCAACACGTTCCTACCGCTGTGGTGGAATGGGTTCTTCAGCTCGCCCGCGGCGGCACGGCTGCTCTCTCGCTTTTTGCAGGAAGAAGACCCCGCTGCCGAGTCGGCTTGGAAGCTCTTTGCTCAGGCCTCCGAGGCACTTGGGCCGGCGTTGGGGGCGGCGGATTTTGAACGCGTTCCCGATCTTGACTGGATGCTCAATCTCCGCTTCGATTGCCGCAAGGAGGACGTGCCGCGGCACCTGGCGTGGGCAATCTGGAAACGCGTGCGCCTGCGCCTGGCGCTTCTACGGGTGGAGCGGTACCGGCACGTACTACAACAGTTGCCCGTGCTAATGCGTGAGATCGCTTTGAGTTGCATATTTCGATATGTGCTTCCGCGGATGGGGCGGGAAGTCTTCGCGTCGCTTAAACCGCCTTTACCACGCCTGGCTGCCGCAAACGAATCCAGTGCGCCGGAGAACGGGTGGCGGCATAAGCTCAGGTGTCAGCTTGACGACCTACTTACAACCCCTGACCGAACCCGACGTTTCTGTTACAGCCTTCTTATAGCTTCAGTTGCGCGGGGCAACGCTACTTCCGTGGCTTGATCTATCGGCAGTTACCAGGCAGGGCAGTCGCAGCGCGACCGACGAGCTCATGGTGATTGTCTAGACCAGCTTCGAGACTTGCCGAAATCGTGCTTAAGAATCGAAATGCCCGGACGTACTCTGGCCGCCACAGCTCCGGTCCATGCGGTATACCTTCGCCGGACGGTTCGGATGTGGATTCGAGGGACCGCGTACCTGCTTTGCAGTCGCCGGCGCGGCGGATGCGCCGCATGTTGGTTGACCACGGCAAATCGCGGCACCGGAGCCGAAAAGATCCCGTCTGGAGAATGTGACGCTGGCGCACGAGGACAAGCCACTGGATGTGATTGCCGTGGCTGAAGCGCTGACCCGGTGATTTCGAGCAGCGGAAGAGCGAAATCGTTGAGATGCTTTATTTCGGCGATGTCACGTTCGAAGCGACCGGCGACGCAGTAGATGCTTCGGAAGATCGCCAAGGCCTCTCTGCACACCCAGCTGAGAAGCTCCGCTGGCCAGCAGTAATCGCCAACTCCACGAAGTGGCCAAGTTTTTTGAACATAAACCTTTGCGAATGTCGCTTTTCCAAATGGAGGGATTTGGGATGCGCACAGAGGATAAAGTCAACCGCAAGCGATCGCAGCAGCGGGAGCCGATTGCGATTGTAGGGATGGGCTGCCGTTTTCCGGGCGGAGCATCGTCGCCGCAGGCTTTCTGGGAGTTGCTCGCGAACGGCGTCGATGCGGTTTGCGACGTACCCGCGGATCGCTGGGACTGGCGGCGGTTCTACGATCCCGATCCCGATAAACCGGGAAAAGTCTACGTCAATCGAGGCGCTTTCCTGCGGGAGACAGTGACCGGATTCGATCCGACGTTTTTCGGCATTTCGCCACGCGAAGCGGCGGCCATTGACCCACAGCAGCGCCTGCTCATGGAAGTCACCTACGAAGCAGTGGAAGACGCCGGTTTACGGTTAGAGGATCTGCGCGGGTCAGCCACAGGAGTGTTCATTGGCGCGTTCGCCCTGGACCAGAAGCTGCTTCTTTCATCGCTGCTGAACCGCGATTCACTGCTCCCGACTGCCACCACCAGCGCAAGCATGACGATACTCTCGAACCGGCTCTCATACGTGTTCGATTGGCGCGGGCCCAGCCTGTCTCTGGATACAGCATGTTCGTCGAGCCTGGTGGCGGTTCACTATGCCTGCCAGAGCCTGCGGAATGAAGAGTGCAGCCTGGCAGTAGCCGGCGGCGCCAACGTGATGCTGCGGCCGGAATATTTCATGGTGATGTGTAAAGGCAAATTCCTGTCGCCCGACGCCAGGTGCATGACTTTCGACGCCCGGGGGAATGGATATGTGCGCGGCGAGGGAGCTGGGGTGGTTCTGTTGAAACGGCTGAACCATGCCTTGCGCGACCGCGACCCTATCTATGCGCTGCTGCGAGAAACAGGCGTGAATCAGGATGGCCAGACACCGGGGATTTCGTTTCCCAGCCAGGAGGCGCAGGAACGGCTGATTGAAGATGTCTGCCGGCGGGCAGGGGTTTCGCCCGGCGACGTGCAGTATGTGGAGGCGCACGGCACGGGAACGCGCGCCGGTGACCCGGTAGAAGCAAGGGCGCTCGACACCGTCTTTTCGCGGGGGCGCGAGGCCGGCCGCAAGTGCCTGGTAGGGTCGGTAAAATCCAACATCGGACACCTAGAGGCAGCCGCCGGCGTAGCGGGCCTGATGAAAGCCGCCCTGACGCTGAAGCATAAAGCGATTCCTCCCAACCTCCACTTTGAGAAGCCGAACCCCGATATTCCCTTCGACCAGATGTGCCTGAAAGTGCCCACCAGGCTGGAAGCATGGCCGCAGGGAAAGGGCGCGGCGTATGCCGGCGTGAACTCGTTCGGTTACGGCGGTACCAACGCGCACGCGCTGCTCGAGGAGGCGCCGGAACGAGCGCCGGCGCGGCGCAAGAACTGGGAGAGGGGCATCCGGCCATTCCTGTTGCCGATTTCCGCGCGCAGCGACGAGGCTTTACGCGCCTTAGCGAAGAGTTATAGAGAGTGTCTGGCGGGCGCGGGCCGGCAGACCAGCCTGGAAGACCTGGCCTACACTCTGAGCTTCCGCCGCAGCCACCACGACCACCGCGCCGCCATCGTGGTGCACACACGTGAAGAACTGCAGCAAGGATTGGAAGCGCTGGCGGGAGGCGAAGCATCGCCCTTCGTTTTCAGCGCGGAAGCAGTGGCGCGCGAGAATGGCCGGTGCGTCTTCGTATATACAGGCATGGGCCCGCAGTGGTGGGGCATGGGGCGCGAGTTGTTCGAACGGGAGCCCATGTTCCGCCGCGTGGTGGAGCAGTGCGACGCGATTTTCTCGAAGTTTGCGGCATGGCGGCTGATGGACGTTTTCACCTGTCCGCCTGAAAAATCACGAATTGCCGCTACCGAAGTGGCGCAACCGGCGAATTTCACCCTTCAGGCGGCTCTTACGGCGCTCTGGGAATCGTGGGGAATCATGCCGGCGGCCGTAGTGGGGCATAGCATCGGCGAAGTTGCGGCAGCGTATGCCTCGGGCGCGCTGACGCTGGAAGAGGGACTCTGGGTCAGCTATCACCGCAGCCGGTTGCAGCAGACGCGCGCCGGAAGGGGCGGAATGCTGGCGGTGGGATTGTCCGAAGCCGAGGTTTTGGAAGTGCTACGGGAGCTCGCGCCGGAAGGTTCCGTTGCGGCGGTGAACAGTGCGTCATCGGTTACCCTGGCCGGACCCCATGATTGTCTGCAGGCCCTCGCCGCGGAAATGGAGCGTCGCGAGATATTTCATCGCTCGCTCAAAGTGGAAGTTGCCTATCACAGCTCGCAAATGGACCCTCTCAAGAGCGAGTTGCTGGATTCTCTTTCAACGCTGGCGCCGTATCCCGCGCGCATTCCACTGTACTCGTCCGTCACCGGAAAACGGATGGCCGGGGAAGAACTGGGGGCTGGCTACTGGTGGAGGAACGTACGCGAGACCGTGCGGTTCGCCGAAGCGATGCAATCGCTCGCATCCGACGGCCACAAGCTCTATCTGGAGGTGGGGCCGCATCCGGTGCTGGCGCAGGCAATCGGGGAATCGCTGCGGCAGGCAGGTGTCAGAGGCGAAATCGTCGCGTCGTTGCATCGCGAGAAGCCGGAAGTCCGGAAAATGGTAGCCGCCCTGGGGACGCTCTATTGCGCAGGCAAGAAGATCGATTGGAACGTCATATCGCCGAGTGACGCGGCCTTCGTAAAGCTGCCAGCGTATCCATGGCGGAAGGCGACGTACTGGTTCGAGTCGCGCCGCTCGCGGCAAGAGCGGCTCGGCAATGATGGGCATGTGTTTCTGAATGACGACCAGCACTCCCCCTGGCCTGCATGGGAAGTGGAAGCAAACGATGCGTTCTTCCCTTATCTGAAAGACCACAGAATCGAGCAGTCGCCGGTGTTCCCGGGCGCGGCGTACGTGGAGGCGGGTCTGGCAATTCACCGCCAGGTCTTTCCCGAAGCGTCATGCTGTCTGGAGGAGGTCGCATTGCACAAGCTTCTGGTGGTGGACCCGAAGGATGTTCGGGTTCTGCGTGTGCAATACGATCCCGCGGCGAAGAAGTACGCAGTGTACAGCCGGTCCAAAACTGACGATGCGAGTTGGGAGCTTCACGCGACTGGCCGCCTTGTGCCCGGGCCGGCGCGAAGGAGCCGGAAACTGAACCTCGCCGAAGCGATGGCCTTGTGCCCGGAAGAACTCCCCCCGGACGGCTTTTATACAGCCCTTCAAAGAACGGGATTTTACTATGGGCCGGGATGCCAGACGCTTGCGGAGATCCATGTGGGAGTGGACCAAGCTCTGGGCCGAATTCGGATTGCCCCGGCGTTGCTCGGCGAATTAAAAAGCGCGATCCTGCATCCCACGATTCTGGACGGAGCCTTTCAACTTTCCACTCTGCTGGTGGATCTTGAGGGCTCGCAGCAGTGGGTGCCGGTTGAGATTGAAAGAATTCACGTGCACCGTTCGCCGGGCGAAGCATGCTGGGTGTATTCGCGAATCATCGAGCGCCGCCCTGGTTTTCTGCGGACGAGTGTGGTTTTGGCGGACGACAATAGCGACGCGCTGGTGGAATTCAAGAGCACCTCAAAAGTGCTCGCCGGGGCGATGGACCAGGACGTGTTGGCCTCTTACGCTTACCAGCTCTCATGGCAGGTAGCAGAAGCTCAAGACGAAGATACGGCCGCAGCCGACACGCCGGTGCGGTGGTTGATCGCCGGCCATGAAGGCGAACTTCCGAGAGAGTTCTGCGCCGATCTGGATAGCCGCGGTATTTCCTATGCGGCTGTTTCCGGCGAAGCGTGCGGTCCGGAGCAAGTACCCCGAACGGCAGCCTGGTGCGACGGCGAGTCTCCGATTCAGGTAGTGTATGTCGCCAACTCAGGCGGCGGATTTTCATTCGAGCGGGCGACGCGGGAGTGTGCCCGGCTGACAGCGCTAGTACAGGATCTGGCACAGTGGCCGAACGCCGAAGCGGCGCGGCTCGCGATTGTCACCATTGGATGTCAAGCGGTCACGGCCGAAGACACCGCCATAGACATCAGCGCGTCACCGTTATGGGGTGTTGCACGTGTCATCCGCCAGGAGTATCCGCACTTGCGATGCGCGCTCATCGATCTGGCGGGTGGCGGGATGGGGGAGGTCGCTGCTGCCGTTGAGCACCTGCTGCGCGGCGGCGCGGAGTCCGAGGTAGCAATACGCGGCGAAAAGATCTATGTGGCGCGCTTGGAAGCGGCGGAGATTGAAGAGAAGCGCGGGGATGAGCCGCAGCAAGTCTTCACCGATCAGGCTGTGGAGCTCGAAGTCAGAGTTCCCGGCCGGCTTGACATGCTGCGGTATCGCGCTTCGGAGCGCAGGGTCCCGGGCAATGGCGAAGTTGAAATTGAAGTCCACACATCCGCGCTGAACTTCAAAGATCTCCTCAAAGCGATGGGCACCATATCGGCTGGCGTTCTCGAAAATACCCATTTTGGCGATGCCTTCGGCATGGAATGCGCGGGTGTGGTGACACAGGTAGGTGAAGGTGTCGATGGGTTCCGGCCTGGCGACGAAGTGGTTGCGAGCCCTAGCGGCGGCACGTTCCGGTCATACGTCACCACGGACCGACGGTATGTATATCCCAAGCCGCGCGGTCTCAGCATGGAAGAGGCCCCCAACTTTACGGGGTTTTTGACAGCGTACTACAGCCTGGTAGAAGTGGGTCGGCTGCGAGCCGGAGAAAGGGTGCTGATTCACAACGCCACTGGAGGTGTAGGGCTGGCCGCGATCGAGGTGGCGCAATGGATCGGCGCGGAAATCTTTGCCACGGCCGGCACCGAGGAAAAACGGCAGTACCTGCATAGGCTGGGCGTCTCCCACGTGATGGATTCTCGCACGCTGCAGTTCGCCGATGAGGTGAGAGAGGCCACCGGCGGCCGTGGCGTGGACGTGGTCCTGAACGCGATGAGCGGCGAAGCGCTCATGAAGAGTTTCACGCTCCTGGCCCCTTATGGAAGGTTCGTCGAGATCGGCAAGCGGGACATCGCGGAAAACAACGGGCTACCTATGAACACGTTCAACCGCAATGTTTCATTTACCGCCGTTGATCTGGACCGTATGTTCCACGATCGCGTGCCGATACTTGACGATCTGATTCGAGACGTGTCGGAGCGATTTGAGCGCGGCGATTTCCATGCCATTCCCACCACCGTATTCGCGGCCAGGGAAGCAGAGCAGGCCTTCCGCTACATGGCGCAAAGCAAGCACATTGGCAAAATTGTGGTGAACCTACACCGCCAGGAGGTTCCGGCGTACCCAGCGCTCCGCCGCCCGGACGTAATCCGGCCGGACGGAACGTACCTGATCACAGGTGGAACCCGCGGCTTCGGGCTGGAGATCGCGAAATGGCTCGCCAGCCGCGGCGCCCGCTACCTGGTGTTGGTGAGCCGCAGCGGTAGTTTGGGCCCGGAGGCGCGGCATGCGCTGATGGTAATGCGCGGCAAGGGCGTAGAGGTGAGCGTCCGAGCCGTGGATGTGAGCAACGCAAAGCAAGTAGACGGCCTTTTTGCGGAAATCGACGGCAGCCTGCCGTGTTTACGCGGCATTTTTCACGGCGCCATGGTGCTGGACGATGGGTTGATCGCCGGCCTTTCGCAGCAGCGCTTCGAGCAAGTGATGTCTCCCAAAGTTCTGGGGACGTGGTTGCTGCATACCCACTGCGTGAATCGGCCGCTGGATTTCTTCCTGATGCTTTCGTCGATCTCGTCGCTGGTGGGCAATGTCGGCCAGGCAAACTATGCGGCGGCGAACGCGTTTCTGGACCACTTTGCACATTATCTCACCAGGCAGGGGGTGCCCGCTGTCACCGTGAACTGGGGCGCGCTGGGGGAAGTCGGCGTGGTGGCGCGCAACCGGAGGTTAGATCAAGTGCTGGCAAGTGCGGGTATCCGCAGCCTGCCCATCAAGCAGGCGCTGGCCGCGATCGCGGGCTTGCTCGAACGACGCCCGGTTCAGGTCGGGGTGTTCGACGTCGACTGGCAGAAATGGGCCACAGCGGCTCCTCACATGGCCGGGTTGCCGGTTTTCAAAAACGTTATCGGCGACCGGGCAAGAGCTCAATCCGGGCGCGCGCTTTCCCCAGTGATGCGGCTCCGATGCAAGCTGGCCCTGCTGGAGCATTATGAGCGGCTGGAGTATCTGCAATCGATTCTCGCAGAAGCCCTCGCGCAAGTTCTGCAACTTCCGGCTGCGCAGATCGGTCCGGAAGACCAGATCGCGCATTTGGGCCTGGATTCGCTCATGACCGTGGAGTTGCGGAATTCGCTGCAAGGGAAATACGGCATCGAGATCTCGGCTGTCGGCCTACTCAAAGGAGGAAGCATCAGTAACCTGGCGGGCCAGACACTCGCCAAGTTGGAGCCAGACCTCGCCTCGACCGAGTTTGCGGATTGGCTGTCGGACCAGGAACTGAACGAGCTCATCGAAGAGGAGTTAAATCCGGTGGAAGCGCGCGCCGCAGGGTCGGTGAACTGATATGTCTGCCCCGGCGCTATTCCAAGCCGTAGCACGATCGGATAAGGCCCGCCGGCTGCAGGCGCTCCTGCGGGAGAAAGCGCAGGCGGCGAAGACGCGCTGCGTGGCGGCGGCTGACTCGGCTTTTCTTCGCGATGCACAGCTGGATCCGGCCATACAGCCTTGCGGCGTGGCCTGGCCCATCTCCAGCGCACGGGCTGTTCTGCTGACCGGAGCTACGGGGTTTCTAGGCGCTCACCTGCTTCACGATCTCTGCCGTTTGACGAACGCTATCATTTACTGCCTGGTACGGGCCGATGGCCCGGCACAGGCGAAGCAACGACTGGAGGAGAATCTGGTGCTTTACAGCGGCACCAGCCTCCCGCCCGGAAGAGTCGTTCCAGTGACCGGCGACCTGGCGAAGCCGAAGCTGGGACTCCCGGCGGCATGCTTTGAACGACTCGCGCGCGAGATCGACGCCATCTTCCACAACGGCGCAGTATTGAATCACCTCGCCCGGTATGACAGGCTGCGCGCGCCCAATGTGATGAGCACGGCCGAGCTGCTGCGCCTGGCAGGCAGCCGCAA
>Ga0126379_10000664_pt1 | contig 19218 bp, 18 predicted proteins | sample PanSoiMetPlot_24_FD_92640 | JGI IMG/M metagenome (GOLD analysis project Ga0126379, IMG submission 92640) | Tropical forest soil microbial communities from Panama - MetaG Plot_24 | ecosystem: Environmental > Terrestrial > Soil > Tropical forest > Bulk soil | place: Panama | collected 2016-02-17
CATGATACTGAGGTACTTTTTCGCAGTGAAAGGCAGTCAGTGGGAAATTTGACTCGAAGACGCCAGCGCCGCCAGCAATTTTTCGTGAATCCCTCCGAACGATCCATTTGACATTATCGCGACCACATCGCCGGAAAGTAGCTGAGGCTTCAAAGCTGTGACGATTTCATCAACGTCCGTAATCGCGAAAGCAGGCTTACCCGTGGCCGAGATGTCATCAATCAGTCGTTCGATGTCCAGTACGCCACCCATTTCGGCGGCGCGTTGTGCGTCGTAGACGCGGGAAACAATCACGTAATCCGCCGGAGCGAAGGCGTCGATGTAAGCCTGCTGAAAAGTTGCATGACACGAGGTGCGCGAGCGCGGTTCAAAAACGGCAACAATTCTTCGCCCGTCGTACTTGGTTCTTAGCGCGGCCAGAGTTTCGCGCACCGCCGTCGGATGGTGCGCGAAATCGTCGATTACCGTAACACCGTTTATTTCACCGCGGACCTCGCCACGACGTCGCACACTCTGGAAAGTTCGCAGCGCTTCCGCGATCGTCTTTTGGTCGATGCCCCACGCGTCAGCGGCGATCATCGCGGCCAGGCAGTTGCGCACATTGAACTCGCCAATCAAAGGCGTCTGAAAGTCACTCCATTTGGTCCCATCGCGGAAAACCGCAAATTGGGTCATCCCTTCTGAAAACGCAATGTTACGAGCCTGCCAGCTGGCCTCAGCGCTGGTGCCGAAGGTTTCCGGGCTGGTGAACAGTTTTTGTCCGAATGACGCAACGACCTCGCGGACCGGCGGGCTGTCCCAACCGGCAATCAGGCGCCCATTGGCCGGCACCAGATTCATCAGGCGACGAAACGCCAGCTTTACGGCGTCGAGATCGTGGTAGATGTCGGCGTGATCGAACTCGATGTTGTTGACGATGGCAATCTCGGGGAGATAATGCATGAACTTGGGTCCCTTGTCGAAATAAGCCGTGTCGTATTCGTCACCCTCAATAATGAAATAATCGCTCTCAGTCACCCGAAAACTCACACCGAAGTTTTGCACCACTCCGCCAACCAGGAACGAGGGGTTGAGGCCGGCCTGATCGATCATCCAGGCAGCGAGGCTGGTTGTGGTCGTCTTGCCGTGGGTACCGGAAACTACGAGTGAGCGCCGGCCGCGTATGAATTCTTCTTTCAGCACTTCCGGTAAAGATCGATAGGCGAGACGCCGATTGAGTGTGGCTTCAACTTCAGGATTGCCGCGCGGAATAGCATTGCCGACGACGACACAATCGGGTGACGTCAGATTCGCGGCATTGTACCCGGGCGTGATTTCAATGCCGATCGAGTCCAGCATTGTGGACATCGGCGGATACACATTCTCGTCGCTCCCTGTCACGCGATGACCGCGGCTCTTGAGCATCCCTGCGAGTGACGCCATCGCGGTACCGCAAATTCCGATTAAGTGGTAATGCATACTCGCGAAGGATCGGGAGAGCGACTACCTGGTCGCGCGCGCGGCTTCGACCAGTTCACGAAATTGCTGATCGAGTTTGTCCATACACTGATTTCTTTCGAGATTCACGATGGCGAGTTCCTTGATTACGGCATCCTTCTGATCGACAGGAATCGTTTCAAAGTCATATACTTTTTCCTGCACGTGCCAGAGTTTGCAAACCGTGTGCGCCAATTGTGCGAAGCTTTCACCCAGCGTGCCGTTGAAGTCGGGAACTACATTGCCTTCTTTTTTGTAAACCTTATTTTGGGCGAAAGTCAGCCGGTCGGGCGGGATTTCGCCGGCGAGTGCAGCACTCATGAACTCATCGATCTCCTGCTGCAGTTGTTTTTCCTGAAGAGCCAGACTCTGCAAACGCTCAAGATCGTCGCTGTGCCATAGTTTCAGCTTAACTGTCGCCAGCTTGTCGCAAAGTGACCCTAATGTTTCCGCCAATAAACTCCTCCAGAGGTGGTGCGCTCCGCATTCAGATTATCAAGTCACCGCGAACTTTTTACAACGAGGGTGGCAGCTGCGATCAGGGGAGTCACGATCAGGACTTGGTAGAATAGATATGCATCGTTTGACCGTGCAAAAGAGCGCGCGCGGCATAAAAAACTTTGAGTAGGGGTTTGGGCGCGATGGCCAGAATCGCCTGTTTCATTAACGTCCAAACCAGCCATAACTGCGCCCGGAACAAACAGATGCGCGCCCGCCAATAACCGGGCTTGCCTTTCAAAGGAGAAACATATTCCTTGGCTTTCAAAATGCCGGCCACCATGCGGCGGCGATTGTAACCCTCGGAGCGTCTCTCGGCGACCGAGTATTCAGCGAGACAAAATCTTAACAGGGCCGTTAGATTCCGATTGAAATTCGAAATCAGCTGCGGCTGTTGAAAACATTCGATGCTCAGATGCATCAGGTTAACTCCGGCCCGTCGATACTGACCTGCGTTGAGGTTCAAAGCACAACTCCAGGACATTTCGTGTATCCGGTAAAAACAGAGTGGGTCATCGATGAACACGACCCGGTCGAGGAGTCCGGCCTTAACGAGCAGCAGATATTCGCAGTAAAGGCCCATGCCATCGGCGCTCACATCGGCCAGACCTCCCTGTTTCGCGAGATACTCTCTTTCGTACAAGCCCATCACGCCCATAGTCCTGATTCGCCGCTGCAGGTAGTCGTTCAGAAAGGCGCCGCCGGTGTAGAGCCGCGTTACGCCTGAATGTGGTCGTGACTTATCAACGCTATTGCCATTCATCAAATCAAATGAGGTGAAGACACACAGCGGGTAATCAAAACTCTCCAGTGCGGCAAAGGCACGCTCGAGAAAATCGGGCGCGTACAAATCGTCGTCAGCAATCCAGGTAAAATATCGGCCCCTGCTATGCTCCAGAAGTGAGTTCATGTTCTTTAACTCACCAAGATTCTTCGGATTGTTGACGAAGCGAACGCGGGCATCGGAGATGCCCAGGCTTTCGGCAGTGACCGTGCGCTTCGGATTATCGTTCGCGACGATGACTTCAAAATCCTGAAACGTTTGCGAACTGATTGAATCCAGAGTCTCAATCAACATCTCAACGCGGTTGTAAGTCGTGACTCCTATGGAAAACAGTGGCATGGGAAAACTCGTTCTGCCGTTTCTGACGATGGCTGATTCCGGCACAGGGTTCAAACTCTCAACCAAGCATCGCAGTTTGAGCCGAAGGGGTGAACGCGTGTACCCCTTTCAGCAGATTAATCGTTTCGCAGATCGCCTCCTGCAGATCGCCGCGAAATACGAATCCTAAGTCAGTGAAGCGTCGATTTGAAACCGTATACGACAGTTGATTCATGATTTCGGTGTCGACCCAGCTTATCGAAACCTCAGGAACATAGTTCGATATGACGTTAAGGATATCGTTCACGGTGGCGTTGGTCGTTAACACGTTATAGATGCGTCCGTCATAAAGATCTTTGTTGATTATGAATTTAATTGCTTCGACCGCATCGCCAAGGTCGAGGTACGGTCGATTCTGATGGAGCGCGGTGCGCCAAACTGTAATCGGTTGTCCCAACACTGCCTGCCAACAGAACTTGTTGATAGCCGTATGAAATCGCATTCCGGGTGAAACGCCGAAGATTGTCCCGAACCTGCCAATCACAAAACGCAAGCCTTCGGATTGGCCCAGAGACTGCAGCAACCTTTCAGCTTTCAGCTTTGAATCCGCGTAAGGGCTCTGCGGCTTCAAATCGGAAACGGGACAGTCTTCGTCGACCACTTCGGCCTGGCTCCCGTACACGCTGGTAGTGGAGGGAAACACTAAAGCACAACCAGCCTCCACACAGGCGCGCGCGACTTTCTCAGTGCCGGCGAAATTGACTCGCTCGACTTCCTCTTTTCGGGCAAAGCTACTCGGCGCGTCGGTGATGGCGGCCAGGTGGATTACCACGCTAGCGCCTTTGAAGATCGGCACGAGATCTTTTTTCAAAATATCAGCTTCGATGAAATCGTACTTTCCGGCGGCAGGGAGATCGAAGAGCGAGCAATAACGCTGGGTCGACAGATCGTCGATCAAGGCAATCTCAGACCCGGGACATGCGACCGCCCAATCGCGAACGAGTCGCGATCCGATATGGCCCAGAGCTCCAGTCACCACCACCCTCATGTTCCTATCCTAAATATTCCGGCAGGCAATCTGCAAAATAGTCCCTGGTCTTGATTAGCCCACTTTGGAGATCGTGCTGAGGCGCCCAATTCAACCCCGATTTGATTTTTTCGTTACTAATCACGGCGTCGCCGATTTCGATTGCTTCGCGGTCTTTCGGCCAATCGACGAACCTGACCGTGCCGCCCATAACGCCGGCGATTTCGTTCGCAATCTCGGCCACATTGTATTGCCGATCGGCGGCGGCGAAAAAGACCTCGCCGTCGCTGGCGTCGCTTTGTGAGGCCACGATCAGGGCTGAGGCGCAGTCTTCGACGTAACTGATGTTCCGCAGCTGTTCACCCTTACCGAAGACAGTAAGCTCTTTTCCCTGCAGCGCCAGTCCGATGAAATAGTTAATGAACCCAAAATCGCTGCTCCTGATATTTGAGCGCGGGCCAAACACATTTGCCAGCCGGACGACGGTGGTCCGCATGCCGTAGGCACTCGCATAAATAAGTACATACTTTTCCGAAGCGCTTTTGTTCGCAGAGTAGATGTCTACGGGAAACTCGGGGTGCAATTCCGTCACCGGATTGGAACGCATTCGGCCGATTTGAGTGCTGGTGCCAATATGAACGATTTTCGCGCCCGGGTTTGTTCGGCGGGCGGCTTCGAGCAGGTTAATCACACCCTTACAATTCACATCCACATCGATCAAAGGATCCTTCATCGAGTTGGGATGCGATGTATATGCAGCGCAATTGAAGATTACGTCCCGATCGACAATTGCCGCACTTAACCCCTCAAAACTGCGAATGTCGTTGAAAATAATCTCAACCGAATTTTTGATGTCGTGAGCGTTGTAGATGTTACCGCCGGACCGGGGATCTAAACAATCGTAGATGGAAACCGTCGCCCCCAGCGCCAGACACTGAGCGGCAAGATTGCTTCCGATAAACCCCAGCCCGCCGGTAATCAACACTCGCTGGCCAGCAAGGCCAGGCAAACCCGTATCGTAGTAGCTGCTATTGTTCACGTTGACACGTTGAGGCGGCTGTTAACGGATATCGATTGCTTCAAGACAATATTTTCTTGATGCCCGCGCAGACAAAATCTATTTGATCATCAGTTAGATTCAGTGCGCCGGGAAGATTGATACCGCGGGAAGAGATGTCATATGCGCGCGGATTGCGCTCGCTGTATTCGGCATCATCATAATCAGGATACGCGGGCAGCGACGACAGGGGATAGAAAAATGGCCGTGAAGGCACGCCTACAGCCTCAAGTTTGGCCATGGCTGCTTGCTTTGTCAGATTGTGACTCCGACCGAACACCAGAGCGGTAATCCACACGCTGTTAAAGACATTGTCCGGTTCCGCGTTGAATTCAACGTCCTCCAAGTCGGCGAGCCGTTCCTTATACTTATGCCAAATCTCGCGTTTCTTTGCGACCAACTCATCTAATCGCTGAAACTGCGCGTAGCCCAGTGCCGCCTGCAGATTGAATGGCATATATTTGTAAGTCACTTCAAAGTTGTAGTACATCGGGCCGCCGGGTTTGCGTCCATGGTCGCGCAGAATCATACACCGCTCAAACAGGTGATCATCGTCGAGCAACAACAGGCCGCCTTCGCCGGTGACGACCGTCTTGGTGCGATGAAAGCTGAAAACCGAGCCGACACCGAATTTGCCTGCCTTAATTCCGTTGTAAGTCGAACCCAAAGATTCCGCTGAGTCTTCTATCAAAGGGATGCCGTGTTCTTCGGCTATGGCCGTCAGTTCGTCCATCAAAGGCATGTTCCCGAAAAGATCGACAACCAGAATCGCCTTGGTTTGCCGGGTAATATTTCTCTTTACCGACTGCGGGTCAAGGCACCAGTTGACCGGCTCGATATCACAGAAGATCGGCTTGGCTCCGAGGTAGGTAATTGGCGCCGCGCTGGCGATCCACGTGCATTCGGGAACGATCACTTCGTCTCCGGGACCGATGCCCAACGCGGTCATCAAAAGGTGAATCGCGGTTGTGCAATTCGGTGTCATGATGCCGTACTTGCGCCCGTGGTAGGCAGCGGCCTCTTTTTGAAAGGTCTCCACGTAATGGTAGGCCTTGCTGCCATACCAGCCATTGGTGACGGCGTCCATCACAGTATCGATCTCGAGTTGCGTGATCGATGGTCCGGCCATGTAAATCGGTTCCATTGCGGGAATCTCCTTCAAACCCGATTAACCAGGTTCAGTTTGCCTTATGTCTCCAACTCCACAGCCGGACAGGCCCGAAGTTGCCAATCGGTGGAAGCCGGCAGGCCAGCATGTTGATGTCAGAATCGTACTTCAACTCCTCGTTCTTGTCGGCCGCCAGGCGAGCATAAACAACGCGACTGAGAAAATGATAAGTGCTGGTGAATGGCACCACTTCTTCGAGGACGAACCTGTCGGTTCCCCACTTTTCAACCGATGACTCGTCGAGAAAGACGTTATGCCAGGGCGGTTCCATTCTTTCTAATTCGAGTAACTGTCTAAGCTCATTGGTGCGCTCAAGTCCCTGGATCGCGCTTTCAATCATCAGGTAAAGCCCGTTCGGGATCACATGAGACATGATGTTAAGGAAAGCCCGTCGTTGAGCTTCTTCGCTGTCGAGATTGATCAGACATCTCTCTGTAATCGCGTAATCAAACTGTCCCAGGCTTTGCGGCAGGATTGGCAAAGCACCGACCTGAAAGCTCACCTGCGCTGCCAAGCCTTCGCGTTTGCTGGTGGCAAGCGCCAGCTCGACCATCTTTTCAGAAAAATCGACGCCGACACCTGTGCAGCCCTTTTCACGCGCGAGTCGCATCAACGTCTCGCCGTTACCGCACCCTACATCGAGCACCGTGGCTCGGGCCGGCACTTTCGCCAGCACCATGTTCAGTTCGAGTCCCTTAAGCGGGAAATCATTTGTGCCGGCAATTTCTTTTAGGCCGGCGCGGTTATTCCAAAAATCGAGTTTCGCTTCAGTCATTGTGTGATTCAGTTGATTGAAATTACAGGGCACGCCCGGTGCCGCCTCCGACCACTTCGCCATCGGCTACATCCCCGGCAACCACGGCCCCAGCTCCAATTTTCACATCGTTGCCGATCTTTAACCGCGAAAGGACTGTGGCCCCGGCGCCGACCATCGTGTTCACGCCGACCCGCGTCAGGCCCAGAACCGTGGCGGCAGGCGCAATCTCGACCGCGTCGTCCAGAATCGTTTCATGCTCGACTAACGAATTGCAATTGATGATGCATTGACGACCAACCCTGGCTTCAGAGGCGATGATCGCGCCAGCCAGGATTTGTGACCCGGCGCCAACTTGCGCGTCATTGGCGATCACCGCCGCCGGGTGCGCGATTGTTATCGGTGTTAGTCCTTCGCGGGAAAGCATCTCATGGAACATCAGGCGCACGCGACCGTGCGGGTTTCCGATTGCGATGCAAAAACCCAGATCATCGCGCGAAACCTGCTGAGCTATCCAATCGGGAAACGCCGTCTTCCCGCGATAAATCTCCACGTCAGCAAATGGTGACGGAAGATCAGGGGTGTCGTCAAAAACAGCTATCACCCGCGCGCCGTAATGCTCGATGATCGGACGCACCGCCTTCGCTTGTCCCGTTCCGCCCCAAACGATAACGCGCGGCGGCAGTTGGTTGAGTGAATACTTAGTCAATCTCTCATGCTCCATGAAAGTTCCGGATCTCACTGATCACGGTTTCGATTTCTGCGTTCTCGAGTTCCGGATAGATCGGCAGGGACAGAACCTGTCTGGCCGCGTGCTCCGTCTCGGTCAGGCAATTGCTACCTTTCAGTCGTTGGCAATAGGCAGGTTGCTGATGAACCGGCACTGGATAATGAATCAGCGCGCTAATCCCTTTCTGTTTCAAATGCGCCTGCAGAGCGTCGCGTCGCAGAGAGCGGATTACAAACAGGTGAAAGGCGTGGGTTACGTCCCGGCGAGTCGGCGGCAGTTTGATGTCGATGTCATTAAGCCCTTCAAAATATTTCCGGGCGATACGGCGCCGCGATTCATTGTCGCGGTTGAGATACTTCAGCTTCACACGCAGGATCGCCGCCTGTAATTCGTCGAGCCGTGTGTTCCATCCCGGGATATGACTAACGTATCGCTCGGCCCATCCGTATTCGCGCAACAAACGGGCGCGTGTGGCCAGAGATGCATCATTAGTCGTCACCATGCCCCCGTCGCCAATCGCACCGAGATTTTTCGTCGGATAAAAACTGAAACAGGCAATGTCCCCGTACGCGCCCGCTTGCGTGCCGCGATAGGCGGCACCATGGGCCTGCGCGCAATCTTCGATCACGCGAAGCCGGTGACGGGAAGCAATCTCGAGAATCGCATCGAGATTTGCCGGCTGTCCGTAAATATGAACAGGGACAATGGCCCTGGTGCGTGGTGTGATCGCGGATTCGATCTGCGCCGGATCGATGGTGAAGAAATCAGGTTCAATGTCGACGAACACCGGCTTGGCCCCGGCCATTTCGATCGCTGCAACTGTGGCCACGGCCGTGTGCGATACAGTAATTACTTCGTCGCCAGGGCCAATCTCACAGGCGGCGAGCGCGAGATGCAGCGCATCGGTGCCACTGCCGACGCCAATCGCGTCGCGCACGCCGATGTATGCGGCAAACTCTGCTTCAAAGGCGCGCAGTTCCTCGCCGAGAATGTACCAGCCTTTCTCGAGTACGCGCGCGATCGCGGCGTCAATTTCTTCTTTGTGCGCCTGGTACTGCGCGCCCGGTTTTGCACACAGAATCATCGGAGGATTTTTACCTCCGGCACATACACGATCCATTTGCCGCCGGCTTCCTGAAAAGCTGTCTCTTTTTCGACGATCTCTTCATTATGGTTCCACGCGAAGAGCAAAGCGTAATCGGGATAATTGGACGCAAAATCCTGATAGGGCTTCACGAGGATGTGCGCGCCTGGACTCAACTTGCCCTGCTTTATTGGGGTCGTGTCGCTGATGAACTCAACCAGGTCCGGCGTTATACCGCAATAGTTCGTTATGGTGGTGCTCTTTGAAGTCGCGCCGTACCCCACCACGCGTTTACCCTTTTGCTTCAAATCGCGCAGCAAGCTCATGAGAGCTTCGCGCGATTGTTCGATGTTCTGTCGCAACCCATCGAAGGTAGCTGGTTCTTTGAGACCCATCGCGTCCTCTTTCTCGCGTTGCGCCGTTACCGCCGGCGATACTGGGCGCGCGTCTTTATGCGCGATCACGTAGCGCATCGATCCGCCGTGAACTTTCTGGGGAATTACGTCCACGACCTCGAGATCGTGCTGCTCGAACAAATTGGTGACTGAAGCCGCTGAAAAATAGAAGGCGTGCTCGTCGTAAATCTGATCGTAAGAAGTTTTTTCGACAATATCGCCCAGGTATGGATCTTCGAAGATGAGCACACCGGTCGGCTTCAGCAGGATTCTGATACCTTCGGCGACCGAGTGCAGATAGGGAAGATGACACATGACGTTGGCGCCGAGAAAAGCGTCCACTGGTCCGTGTTCGTTCACGATGCGGCGGGCCAGATCCGCGTCGAAAAATTCCCCAATGGTGTTGACGCCCTTTTGTCTCGCGACGGCGGCGACGTTGGCCGAAGGCTCGATTCCTAAATGGCGAATACCAGCCTGAGCGAAATTCTGCAACATGATCCCGTCGTTACTTCCGATCTCCACCACAAAGGGATCGGACGATTCGAGATAATTGTGTATTACACTTTGAGCAAACTCGCGAAAGTGTCGCGCCATACGCGTCGAGGTCGATGAAAAGAAAGCATATTCACCATGAAACATCTTTTCGCGATCAACCTGCTCCGTAAGTTGCACCATCGCGCACGGCTCACAGAAACCGACCTGTAAATCGAAGAAATATTCGTTGGGAATTTGGTCAGCGTTTAAGAAGCCATTCGCAATCGGCATGCGCCCGAAAGACATGAACGGTTCAATTGACGCCCCGCAAATCAGACAAGTTTTGTTCATTCCTTTGTTCATTACGCCGGAGCGCTTCGGGCAAAAAGCCACCCGCAATCGCGACACTGTTCTGGAGCACCCGCAACCGTCGGCCCATCGCCTACGACAAACTCACGCACTAACCGCAGTCCATGATCCTTGACAACGCGCAAAAGTTCTTCTTCGTTGAAGACCTGCGTCAACATGTCCGAGTTGTACTCGTAGACCTCTGTCCGCTGCAATGCCACGAACGTCGGTACCTGCCGCACCACCAGCACCCGCGTCAAAAACATATAGTGCGCCACTGAATCACAGAGCCGGCCGAGCTTGTCTTTCCAATCTTTGAAGTAGCCCAGCGATCCATTGATCATGACCAGATCGTATTTCCGCTCAAGGCAATCGTCGCCGGCATGAAAGATCACGTCCGGGCAGAGGAGTTTGCCCCGTTCACACATTCGCGGGACCTCACGCACGTGATAACTGAGATGGACCTCAGGCAAGAGGGCTCTACCCACCAGGTAATAATGACCGAGGCCTCCTCCCCAATCGAGCACCGATATTTCATTCCGGCTGTGCGCCGCCAGCGATAACACGTACGCATACGAGAGATGAATATTGTGAAAGGAAACGTTTCGCGTGACGGTCAAGTCCGTGTGTTCATGAGAGAAACCCAGTGGACCCGCGCCTTCGACGTTTCTTAAAAAGTCATCCCACTTTGCAGCTTCGACCCGGACTACGCTGTCGTTGTCCCAACCGCAGTTATCGTTTTCGATTGGAGTGTCCCAACCGCGCGGCGCGTACTCCAGCACCGACGGCACCACGGGCTTTCTTACGCGCCTGAGGCCTGCCAGCACAAAAGGCGGCAGCACCTGTCGAATCAACTCCTGAATGCGTGTATTCATTGGCACGTGACGAGACTTTTACCCGGGACGCGAATAAGCATGCGTGCGATTGATCGGTTCATTAAGCAAGTTTCGGATTGTTTCATCCAATTGCGCGGCCCGTTTTTCGTATGTGTGATCCCGCAAGGTGCGCCGCTGGCCGGCGGCCGCAATTTGAACGCGCTCGGCTTCGTGGTCCAACAGATAATTCACCTTTTCGATGCATTCGTCGATGCTGCGATACGTCACAACTTCCGTTTCTGGCTCAAATAGTTGTGGCAGATTCGTTTTCCAGTCCGTTATCAAACAAGTTCCCATTCCGGTGCCCTCGAACAAGCGCGCATTCCCGGCCGAGCTTTCCGCCGAATCGATGTGGCAATTAAAACTTATTCGCGATTGAGCCAGGAGTCGAAAGTTGTCCAGGCCAAAAACTGATTTGTGGAAACGCTTGGGATAACGGCGTTGGAGCGGATCTACACGAGTCGACCCGTTAGCTGTCCACTGCGAACGAGCACGCCTCGTGAACCGGTTCAGCATTCGGTTAGCGCGACCGGCAATTCGCGTAACCATATCATTGCTCGACGCGCTCAAAGCGGGAACAATTTCTCCCCATACCTGGAGCGGCGTTGTCTCGAGCAGATTAGTCACGTGTGAATACCGTTGTTGGTGAAAGCCGTTCGCCAGCGAGATCATGCCAATAAAGGTAAAGTCGTAATCCGGACTGATCGATCCAACACGGTCCAGAATCAGCGGCTCAAAACCATGAGACATTAACTCTGTTGGGATGCCGTGACGCTGAAGCGCGTCGGTGAACACCGGCGCGCACGTCAGCACGAGATCGAGATCTTTAAGGATCGTGTAGTCATCGGTCGGAGCCGCGCGCCAGCCGATCATTTTTAACGTCGGCTTACTGACGGCGCGAACGCCGGCGCGGAAATCCGCGTCGCTGACGTAGAGGTCTTCCAGAAAAAGCACGTCGGGCTGAAACTTCCTAATTTGCGCGAGAGCGATCTCGTTTACCCAGTGCCGCGGAGTGAAACGGACGTCGTTCTCTTTGGCCCAGGCTTTCTGCAGGATTTCAAAGTTCGCAAAGTGCTCCTCAGCTTCGTAGCCGCGCAATTTGAGGTTGCGGGCGAAGAAATCCGACCAGCCATAAGACTGCGCGATCAGCAGCTCGTAGATCTGCTGGTAGCCAAGGCGCGCGTAGTCGGGATTTTGCCTGCGCCAGGCGAGTTCGAACTCAGGATATATGGTTGTGATCTTTTGAAACCTGGGCATGCGGATACTATTGCGATAATGCACTGGCTGGTTTCCGTCTCCGCGCCACGATTAAGTTCCAGCCAAACTGTGAGCGGAGCTGAGTTTTCAAAAGTCTATCAAACACGTCGACCCGGCTCATTAACCAGGAAGGCGCGGCGGCGCGCTCAAAAACGTTAGGGTCGCGCGGCCAATTCAGTTTCCCTTGCAACACCTGCAGCACCGGCGTGACCCATGCGTACAACGGCAGCGCAATTCCGCCGTGCCAGCAATCATTAACCAGCGGGCCAATCGCCATGTCGTGTTCGACTATCTCGAAACCGTGTGCTCTGAAATAGTCGTCCCACTCTGGCGGCGATTTGAATTGCAGATGGGGCACGCCCGGAGTCCACGTCGCGCCCTTCTCTCTTTGTTTCTTTAGAGTGTGTTTGAAATACCGCTCGTAGACGCTCCGCCCATTAGGAACAATCGCGAACAAATACCCATCGTCGCGGAGAAGTAACCGCACCTTCTCCAGATACTCCCCGGGGTCTTCGAGATGCTCGATCACGTCGAACGAGAGGGCGAGATGGAAATAATCGCGCCCCACTTTGTGACTCAGCGTTTCAATTGGATCGGTGAATAACTCAGGCTGCAAAGGTGCTGTCGACCAGTCATATGAATTGAAATACCTTTGCATCTCCTGTGGATCCAAATCCATCGAGATCACTTCGAACCCTTCCTTGACCAGTTCATATGAATCACGCAACGAGCCCGCGCCGAAGTCGAGGGCGCGCGGCTTGCCGGCGCGCTCTTTGATCTCTTTCAGTTTGCTACTGAAAAGTTGCCAACGGTACTCGACGTTTCGGGTGTTACAGCCGAAAAGCTTCGAGACGTCGGACCGCCGATCAAAGATCAATTCCCGGTCCTGAGCTGATGTATCGGCGGGCCTGCCGGCGGCGGTGACATTCGCCAAACTTATGTCCGCCGCAGGCTGCGAGCGCCAGCCGCACAGCTCGCTCAATACGAGAAAGGGCAGAAAGACGATCAAGAGCGCGAGCCACATCACGGTGACCACCAGCAACACTATTGCCGCACATACTGCGGCCAGGACAAACGACGCACCACGCGCCGGTCGCCTGACAAATTTGGCGCTGATGGAATTAGATGACATTCACCGGGACCGCGAAGAATACCGGGTCGAACCAATTCACGAATTCATAACTGCGGCGCCGGATAATTCAGCGTTTGCTGGTGACATCGACACCGCGTTCACTATCCGCTCAAGTTGAGAATCGGTAAGTTCGGGATACATTGGCAAACTCACAACGTGGGCCGCAACTCGCTCAGTTACCGGCAACTCATGCTTGCCGGCGTCATGCTTTTCGTAGGCCGGCTGCTGATGAAGCGGCACCGGATAGTGGACACCCGTCGCAATGCCCGCGTTTTTGAGCAAAGTTTGCAGGGCCTCACGGTCCGCGACTCGCACCACGAACAAGTGCCAAACCGGTTCAGCGTGTTCGTGGACCACCGGCAGTTGCATCTCTCCACCGGAGAACGACTCAAAATAAAAATCTGCGTGCCGCCTCCGGCTCTCGTTCCATTGTTCCAGATGGCGCAGCTTCACTCGCAAAATCGCGGCTTGCATTGCGTCGAGGCGGCTGTTTACGCCTTCTATCTTATGCGTGTATTTCTCCAGCCGTCCGTGGTTCGCCAGCATGCGAATTCTCTCAATTAAATCGGGGTCGTTACTGACCACGGCGCCGGCGTCACCAAACGCGCCCAGGTTCTTGCCGGGATAAAAGCTGAAGCAGGAGGCATCGCCAATTGATCCAACTCGGCGGCCGCGCCAACGAGCGCCATGTGCCTGCGCGGCGTCTTCGATCACCTTCAATCCATGGCGTTCAGCTATAACCATAATTGCATCCATGTCGCACGGCTGGCCGTAGAGGTGGACTGGAATGATCGCCTTCGTCCTGGGCGTGAGGGCCGGCTCAATCAGCGCCGGGTCCATCAACATTGTGGCTTCATTGATATCTATGAAAACGGGACGCGCGCCAGTCATCGAGATCGCTTCAGAGGTGGCGATAAAAGTATGCGCGACGGTAATGACCTCGTCGCCGTCACCGACTCCCATCGCTCTGAGCGTCAGGTAAATAGCGTCAGTTCCATTGCCGACGCCGACGCACGCTTTTGCTTCGCAGTATGCGGCGAACTCCTCTTCGAACCTGCGCACATCTTCGCCGCCCACAAAGGCGCTGCTATTGATAATGCCTTGAATTGCCTCGTCAATCTCCGGTTTGATTATCTGATATTGATCGTAGAGTCCGACCAGCGGAATCTTATTCATCTCTAATCCACAACCTTTCTGGCACGAATAACCAGTCGACCGCCAAAGTATTTGATCGCCGGCACATCTGTTAAATTCTCGACCGCGCGGACGAAGCGTTCGGTCGACGAGGCAAGATTCTCAGCGAATAACTCCGGTTGCCCCATCAGCGCGCCCGAGAAGTACTCGATTCGCAAACCATGCTTCTTCAACTCGCGCGATAGATGCAGCGCGTTTTGGAACCGCCCCTTGGTCGGATTAACAAACTTGTGCTGGTAATATTTTTTCAGGCCGTATATTGAGTACCGATTGTAAGTCAAGAGCACGAGATCGCCGCTTGGTTTCAGGATCCTCGCGAACTCGGCCACTGATTCGCGCCAATCGTAAACGTGTTGCAGCACTCGCGAACAGATGATCAGATCGAAAGAGTTATCGTTGAGCTCAATCCGCGAGGCTTCCTGGCACAGCACCGTATCGAACGAAATATCAAGTTCGCGCGCCGCCTGCGTCGCACGTTCGAGTTGCTCCGAGGAGATGTCCATGCCGGTTACGTGTGCGGCCTGCGGTGCATAAATCGGCAACAGACGACCGTTCCCGATTCCGACATCGAGCACCTTTTCGTAGCTGCGAGAGACGAGCGCTTTCTGGAGTGCAGTTTTTTCCAGCGTGTCGATGACCTGGCCACGCGCCGGCTTAAACCAACTGCCGTAATTGGTCGCATCCCAGGTTCGGCGTTTAAGCTCCGCAAATTCGTCCCGATCGAACCGTACGTCCTTACTCATCCCATGCTCCAAAATATGCTTTGAGTGTTTCCTTATCGTCGGGTCTAATCAAGAATTTGGGCAGATCGCCCGGGCGAATAAAGTCCATTGCCTGACCTTCAGTTAACGACAGGTCGTCCAACGATGCGCTTATTTCGCCGATGAAAGCAAATTCACGCTTCCCATTTTGCACAAACTCACGAAAGAGACCTAGATTCTCGACATTGTAACCGGTCTCTTCCAAAATTTCTCTGCGGGCGGCGGCATGGGCCGACTCGCGGGGCTCGATGCTGCCGCCGAAAAGCGCCCAGTGGCCGGGATAGCGAATGGCCGGATTGTCGTCCCGGTGTTGTAGCAACACTTCGCCGGCTCGATTAAGCAAAATAGCGCTGACACCCGCCCCTTCGGTATGGCGCAACCGATTCTGTAGCGCGCCATAAGCCTGCAGATCCTGGGGTCCGGAAAAATCATAGCGCATGCCGCGAAGCAAATAGATGAGCGGTTGCCCCGCTGTCGAAAGCCGGGTCAGGTAAACGTGAAAACTGATCTCCTGGTAGACCCCGGCAAACGAGGGAAGATATTGCAGCGCATCGTGGCGAAAGAACGTGCAGCCGGTTGAATTCATCGCCAGACCCCTGGCCTCGGATGTGTCGACTACTTTGTATTCATAAACGTGTGGCGCGACACTAACCATGGCGCCGGAAAAATATTTTGCCCGATCCTGCTGATGTGTCGGGGTGACGGTAGCGACCATGAGAAATGGAGGTCGCTGATCGAGAAAAAGCGTTTTCGCCTGGCCTAGATCCAGGGCATCGCTGTACACATTGTCCGGACAGAAAACAACGAAGTCATTCGTAAACAGACCTGAAGCAGTAGCAATCGCGTGCGCCAGGCCCAGTTGCTTTTCCTGGTGTGCGAATTCAATCTGCACTGGAAAATCACGCGCAGCAAAATAGTCTCTTACGTCCGCGCCGCGATGACCGATGACTACTACAATCTTTGAGACACCGATCGATACCAGCGACTCAATCGCGTTTTCAATCAGCGGTTTTCCTTCCACTTCGATCAGCGCCTTGGGGATGTGGCTATCTGAGCCGGCCATGCGCGTACCGCGGCCGGCAGCGGGAATGATTCCGGTTAAATCAGACATTCAACAAATCCTGGTCAATGAATTGAATTGGGGGACATTACCGGCGGACGCGTCAGGCGGCTGAGGCCGCGACGTCTGTTAACGTGACTTCACGGCCCTCTATGAGCGCCGTTTGCGCAGCTTCGAGAACGGCTACTACAGCGCGCGCGTGCGTTGGGCCGGAGAGCGGTTGCTCGCCTGTGCGTAGACACTCGAGAAAGTGCGCGGCTTCAACCTTCAAAGGTTCTTGCAACGAAATACGCGGCAACCACACGTCGCCCATGCGGTGGACCAATTGATAATTGACCTGGTCGTAATCCATGCGCTCGCCAATTTTGGGAACGCGATCGACGCCTTTATCCAGCACCATGATTTTGTCGTCACTAATGTCGTCGTAGACGACCATTTTGCTGCTGCCCACAAAAGTCATCTTGCGGACCTTGCCCGGGTCTAACCAACTCACATGGATATGCGCGCTGACGCCGCTACCCCATTTCAAAGTTGCAAATACGACGTCTTCGATGCCGGGCTGGATATAACTGACGCCGACCGCCGAAACTGAGACAGGTAGCTCATTCTTCATCAGGTAAAGCAGAATGCTGACATCGTGCGGCGCGAGGTTCCACCATGCGTTCACATCAGAACGCACCTGTCCCAGATTCAAACGCTGGCTGTAGATGTAATAGACCTGGCCCAGCTGTTTCTCGTCCAGCAATTTTTTGGTGTAACGGACGGCGGCGTTATACAGGAACGTATGTCCGGCCATTAGGATTCTCTGCCTCGCATTTGCCAGGGCAATTAGTTCGTCAGCATGCCTGGTGCTGGTGGCCAGAGGTTTCTCTACGAAGACGTGCTTGTTAGCCAGGAGCACTTCCTTCGTCAATTGATAATGAGTAGCCGCGGGTGTGGCGATCACAACGGCGTCAACCTGCGGGTCGCTCAGAACCTCAGCGATATGATTGACCACCTGCGTCCGAGGATAGTTTGCCTTAACGTAACTCAGACGTTCGGGCCGTTCGTCGGCGACATACTTGACCCAGCAAAGGCTCTGCGCCGAAAAGTTTCGCAGTAGATTCGGCCCCCAATAACCGCAACCGATTTGAGCAATGACGACCTGGTCTTGATTCATATTTACGTTTCTGGGGTTCGCTTGATGATCGCAAAGTTACATCCTTCGTCGGGCAGCACGCCCGTCTTAATTTCAAATCCGGGACATATATCTTTTATGAAAACTTCCCAGCTTTCGGGACTCCAAAAGTTTATATGACCATCAAAGGTGTCGGTTCGCCCGTTGGGCACAGTTAGTAGAGCAATGCCCGAAGGAGCAATCATCCGCATCATGTTTTTGAGCGCTTTGTCGGGGTGCAGTAGATGTTCGAGGACTTCGATGCAAAAGAGAATATCGAATTGGCGTTCGTCACCTTCATAAACATCGAATCGTTCGAAATGGCCGGACGGCAGGTTCGCGCAGGCGCCCTTAAGCGCGGCTTCTGAATATTCAAATCCGGTTATGGACTTCGGCGACTTCTCGTTTACCGCCATCAGCAAGCGTCCGGTTCCGCAGCCGACGTCAACGACGTTCTTTCCCGTGAAAGCAATCCCGTTGCCCTGCAGAAATTCGAGAAGACGGTCGTAGAACTTGAAATCAAGATAGGATTCAGCCGTCTCCAGATCCGCATAAAACTGATCCAATCCTTCTTTCGAATTGTGTCGCAAAGGTGACGAGACTACGCACTTCGGTGGTTGTCCTTTACCGTTCTGCTCCAGCCGGTAAACGCCAACACCGAACACCGAGAATACTCTTTTGATCAGCCCTTTCATTCGCTGCCAATTACGTCCTGGCTGTGGGAAAACTGCTCGTGAATCTCAGTCTAATCGTTGAGCGCGCCAACCCTGCTCAATGAAGACCCCGCCGTGAGTCTCCGGCGGCATCCGCCCCGTACCATAGAAGTCTCCGGCCTCGACAGTAATGCTCACTGCCTCTTGAATCCAATCCTGCACCAGGTCGTTTTGTCTGACTATTAAGTTCACCGTGTACGACCCAGGCGCCAACGGTAGCTTCTTTACCCGGCACGCAAAGTAGCCGTGTTCAGGCACACCGTCGAACGCTTCGCCCGTGAGCTGATTGCTTAGTAGTGAAACAAAACCACCGGCGGCTGACGAGATGCCGATCGCGGCAGTAATGTTCGCGGGTCGCGGATTGTTGGAGCTTTGATAATAGATACGAAAGTCCGCTTCCTTGCCGGCGGACAAATACTCCTGTTCGTTGCCCGCAGTGTCGAAAACGGCGAAATTAACAATGCGAATGCGACCCTCTCCTTGTCGGTCAGCTCTCTTACTAAGCTCGGTCTTAGTAATTTCCGTTACGCGGGTCAGGTAACTATCAACGGCGGCTCTCACATCACCGATCGGAAAATCAATTACGCCTTGATTAAGCACCATGGCCTTTGTGCAAAGGGCGGTAATCGCGGCCATGTTATGACTGACGAACAAGACAGTGCGTCCTTCAGTGGCGACCTCGCGCATTCGTCCGAGGCATCTTTGCTGAAAAGCGGCATCCCCCACAGCCAAAACTTCGTCAACGATAAGAATCTCGGGTTCGAGGTGAGCGGCCACGGCAAATGCCAGCCGGAGGTACATGCCACTACTGAATCGCTTGACGGGCGTATCGATAAATTTCTCGACCTCGGCGAACGCAACAATCTCGTCGAAACGTCTGAGGATCTCTTTCCGACTCATGCCCAGAATCGAGCCGTTCAGAAACACATTCTCGCGGCCGGTCAACTCCGGGTGGAA
>Ga0126379_10000665_pt1 | contig 19216 bp, 15 predicted proteins | sample PanSoiMetPlot_24_FD_92640 | JGI IMG/M metagenome (GOLD analysis project Ga0126379, IMG submission 92640) | Tropical forest soil microbial communities from Panama - MetaG Plot_24 | ecosystem: Environmental > Terrestrial > Soil > Tropical forest > Bulk soil | place: Panama | collected 2016-02-17
AAAGCCGCGAACACAGCGCCGGGGACTGTCACCCGCTGCGCGGCGGGTATCCTTGGCACGAGGATGTATAGCAACTCAATTGCTGCAAACAGCAATACCGCTGACAGAGACCACTGCACGTACGGCCATATTCGAGCCCAGGCCTCAGGGATCGGCACCACCCGTGAAACCAGGCGCTGCAAAACCGGACTGACGACCGTCAGGAAGACCCCAAGCAACAAAAGCAATCCAACGGCAAACGTCAGACCGAAGGCGAGCACCCTGCTTACCCAAATCGGCCGGGGGGCCTGGTCGTCGTACACCATGTCGAGACCCCAGATGACTCCCTTAAATCCAACCGACGTCAGCCACACCGTGGTGATTAGGCCAAAGGAGAGCAAACTGGTGCGATGCGGGGCAATCATGCGCAACAAGTCATCAATGACCGCTAAGCCTGGCGGAGGCACCAGGTGCGCCAAGAACGCGGTCACCGCCTGCATTCCGTTTTGAACTGGCAGGTACACCATCACGGCGGTGAGGACCACCAACGCCGGAAAAAGGGCCATCAGGAAGTAATACGCCATCCCTGCCGCTGCCAGCGGCAAGTGTTTGTTGAACAAGTTTCGGAAGATACGCTGGATGACCGCTTTCTTATCAATTCCGGACTTCATCGGTGTTCCGCCTGCGCGGTCGAAGGTTGAGAGATCAGGCGTCAGGACTGAGCAGCTGGGGCCTCCGATGCATTTTTTGAGATGGTAAAGCTCAGAGCCGGGGTTTCCTTAGCTTGCATCCGACCAGCTCAGGCTTGTTGTTAAAGTCTCTCCAACAGGCTCAAATTCTTGCCGGGGCGCTTGCCAAACTGGATTGCGGCTCGGTTTGTTTCGATTGTATCCAGCGATAGATGTACCACGTCGCTGCTCCTGCGAGCAGGTGTTTCAATGTGTGGCCGCTGAGCGGAAACACGGCAAAGATCGGTTTGTCGAAGAACTCTGTGATCTTGGACAGCCCATACAAGATGAGCACGGGCCGGAGTCCGGGTCCACTGCGCACGGCGATCACGATGAGTGGGATTGCAGGGCCGAACTGGACCAGTGCATAAGGCCACAGATTCCCTGTGACTCTCCACCACACAATGCTGGCAACGCCAATAATGACAAAGGGGATGACCAGAGCGCGCTTTTTGATCGCCAGCGCGAAAAGAGACATGAACACGATGGTCATGGGAAGCCGGTCCCAGAAGAGCCGCGCATCATCGGGTCTCAGGTGGTAGTAAGCCGATCCGAAGGCAGTGGCAAAGATTCCGAAGAAGATGATGCGTGAGGCGAAGTCGCGGAGAGCGAACAAACCCACGAGGCCGACGATGGCGAAAGGCAAGTTCGAGACGACGTCCCAGAAGTTGCGTACGCCAACAATCGTGCGCTGGTCCGCGAAGACATGGTAACTCTGAGGCTGAGACATTGGAGGCATGAGCCACAGGAAGAGTGTGACCGCTACGACGCAGGCGATCGTTAGCAGGACCGTGCGTTTTCCAAATTTGGCGAACATGCCAGGCGGCCTCCTGTGAGCATTTCACCACACCGCTGGAATTCGTCAAAACATTACTAAATGACTTATGCCGCCTTCCATGCTCTCCGTTCTGGTCATTTTCGGCATCGACACTCATTTTGCCGGCGGACGTTAGGCGGCTTCTTGTGAGCGACTTCCTTCCAGGCCATCCAGCTGACGAGCGGCGCCAATAACCCTTACACGCTCGTTCGCCGTTAGCTGAATGCTGCCGTTCGTGCCAAGCGCAAACTCGTGAATCGTAAAGCGCCCGCGGTACTTGTCTGCTCCCAGAGTTACGGATGGCGCGGAGCACAGAACGGTATTGCCGGTACTACCGATCCAGTCCACATGTCTGTGGCCGTGGAGAACCAGGGTGCGTGAAGCATAGGGAGTAATCGCCGCCAGAACATCTGCGGCGTTCATGAGCGCCAGACCAACGCGGTCGCTTAGACTGATGCCTGGCACCGGGTACTCCACAACCTGATGATGTAAAAGAATCAGCCACGCATGATGTGTTGAGCGTAGAACCGACTTCAGCGCGCGCAGCTGCCCTGGATTCACTATGCCGACTGCATTGGTGAAGGAAAAGTTGCTGGGAGCATTCGAATCAAGGAGGATGATCCCGTACCCTCTCTCGCTCGTCGCGGGTTCGACCAACGGGAATATCGCGTCCCAGACATTCGCCAACTCCCATCGGCCACGCAGGGTTCCCCGCTCTGCGAGTGCACGCAAGAGGTCCAGGCGTTGGCGTTCGCGGAGGTAGTGCGCCAGCGACGGGCCGATCGTGCCCGATTTGCGGTCGACCAAGTGAGCACGATCGCCCTGAATCTCATCAAGAGCGAGAACGAAACGCAGCTTGCGCAGCGCCTGGCCCACGCTCCACGGAAGATCCGGGCGCCCGGTGTTGGTGCGATCGACAATGTTCGTATCGTGGTTGCCCGGCACGAACGACATCCGGGACCGCAGATCAGGAAAGTGCTCGATAAGATCGATGAACTCCGCCCACTCCGACCGCGTTCCCGCGTCGGTGATGTCCCCGGTGACGAGCACCCGATCGACTGGATTTGAGGCGTGTATTGCGGTCAGCCTCTCCAGCGCGTCGCGCACGCACTTGTTGCCTTGAGGGCCGTGAGTTCCAGTCTCCATGCGATAACCATAGCGCTCGCCCACCAGATGCAGGTCCGATAGATGCGCCACTCGAACGACAGTCGCTGTTGGCTCCGTCGCTCTTGGTGTCCAGTCGAGGACCGGCCTGCTGAGCGCGAGCTCGCGCCAAAGCCAGAACGCGCTTGCGGCGGCAGTCGAAAAACCGAAGACCATCGCCGCATTACCCAGCGCCGCTGTTGCCACTGCCCACGGACTGACGCGCTCGACATCAACAAGTTGCAGACCTTTGGAGAACTCGACGGAGAGTGCCAGTGCAAGTCCGGCGCCGCCGAGCAGCAGAGCCGCGAACACCGTGCCCGCCCGCCGTCTGCGATAGAGATGTTCCTGAGTATCCGACATCCCAGGAAGCCTTTCGGCAATGCTTCGAAAAACCTCGCGCAAGGCAACGAAGATCGGGAAGACAACGGTGTAGTGGAGATGCGAGAAGTTATCGAGGGCAAATAACAGAAATCGTCGACCGATCCAGAGACCAAGCGCGATTAAAACTGCGAGAACGAGCAGCGCGACGACGGTCGGGTTGCTTCCGGCTGACGCCACAGCTTCCAGCGTGTGACGCCCATACGTAAGCAAGAACGAAGGCGCTATCCCTACCAACAACGCCGGGATCACGATGAGCATTAGAAACCCGAGAAATGCCTTGAGGTAGCTGAACTCTAGTACGCTCGAGAAGAGGAGGCTTCCCCACCCAGTACCATAAGGGCTCGTACGATTGTCGTCGGCATCGCCGCGCCGTAAATCCCAGATGCGCGTCATGGTCGATCTCCGAGAACTTGCGGCGGCGCAGATAGCATAGGTGGGCGCGTGGTCTTATCCTTCCGCCTTCGAGACAAACAGATTCTTTCCCAGGTGTTGAGGGAGGAATTTGGCCGTGAGTTGTCCCTTTACGCTATTGCGGGCGGGGTCGAGGGGAGGGACAAACGTACCGAATCCGCCTTTACCGGGAGAAGTCGCAACGATCCCGCCGCCGATTCCGCTCTTGCCCGCCAGCCCGATCTCGTAGAGCCGGTCGCCGGAAGTCTCGTAGCGCCGCCGCCTTCAAATCAGGCAGCCGGCTTCTCGAGCGCTTCGCGCAGGGCTTGTTCGTCATCCTTGTTCAGCGACGTCTGGAAAACTTTGCCTTTGCCCACAAATGGCTTCAGACCTTCGAGCACCTTGTCAGCCGTCACCTTCTTCAGCAAAACGAACAGCGCAGACGTACCCGGGTGGAGCGAATCGCCGACATTTTTCATCATTTTGTCATCAATGCCGATGTCCCTGAACTTGCCGGCGAGCGCGCCGGCGCCGGCGCCCACCACCGCCCCCAGAAGCGGATTCAGAAAGAGCAAGCCGATGAGCATGCCCCAAAACGCGCCGCCGGCAGCGCCTACCCCGGTAAGGCTCACGGCCTGGTGCAGTTTGACTTTGCCGTCCTGGTCACGCGTCACCACCACGGCGTCTTCCATCTCCAACAGATACTGCTTCTGCATCTTTGCCAGCGCCGCGCGCATTTCGAAGGCGGTGGACTCATCCTCGAATACAACTGCCACAAGTGTGCTCATTTTCTAACCTCACGTTTACTCATCGCGATTGATTGGAAGCCTCAGCAATTGGACGCCCGTATTGATGACCGGGTTTGTCCCTCGATGGCGCGGCTGAAGGCCCGTACTTTTCACAGGCACGAAACCCCGAACTTTTGTGGAGCTTAGTTCATGCTGCAAGTTTGCTTGTTTCGCTCAAGCGGGCATGTTCCTCGCGCACCATGCTTAGCAGCGCGGTGACCAGAGAGAGCACCACCGGTCCCGCGATGATTCCGATGGCGCCAAAGGCCTTCAATCCTCCCAGGAAGGAGAGCAGAATGAGCAAAGTATTGGCGTTGACGCGACCGCCTGTCACTCTGGGCCGAATCAAATAATCCGCGGAGGTAATCACAACCAGACCCCACACCACGAGGATGATGGCCTTCACCCAGTGCCCCTGCAGGCCCAGCACAAACACGCCGGGCCACCACACCAGCGACGGACCGATGAGTGGCACAAAAGAGAGAATCGTGGCGATAGCACCCCACAACAAAGGCGCGCGCAGTCCGCACATCCAGAAGCCAATGGCGGTTAGAGCGCCCTGGATGATCCCGACGGTGAACATCCCATAGATATTCGCCACCACGGTCTTATGCATCGCGGCTGACAACTGCACCACGCGCCCGGCTGGCAAGGGCAGACTGCTTTCGATGGTGCGTCCGTACTTCTCACGGTCGCGCAAGAAAAAGAACAGAACAAATAGCGTGACAATCGCCGTGCCGATCTGTTGCGCCAGATTCTTCGCTGCCCAGCTAAATACTCCGACCAGCCAGGCGCCAAACCCTTGAGCACGCGCTATCAGCATGGACCTCAATTGTCCGGGTGGCATACCGGTGCGCTCCGCCAATCGGTGGAATACATCGGTCAGCCAGTTAACATGTCCTGACCAGTAGGCAGCGCCCCATTGGTTTTGAGACATAAACGCATAGAAACTGGTGGCCTCTGTGACGAGTTTGTAGCTCAGCCAAATCAGCGGCACCAGAATCAGCAGCACAACTACGGCTGTCGTAACCAGCGCTGCCAGGTTGGCGCCGTGCACCCGCCGTGCGATCCACTGGTGCAGCGGCAGGAACGCGATCATCAGCACGAAGGCCAAAAACAACGACGTCAGGAAAGGACGAAAGATGATGTAGGCAACGTAAAGCGCTCCACAGGTCAGCAGTATCAAGACGGCGAAAGAAAACCGCTGGTCTTTTTGCGGCGGCCGTGCCGTTGCGGGGTTAACTGTGTTGATCTTCGGATCCATCCCCTTGCTCCAAGGATGACGGACTGTCTCCCACCCTGCCTACTGACGATTTTCGGCTTCAGCGGCCTCATCTCTGCCCTCGCAGAGTACAAGCAAGTCTATAAGTGGAAGTTGACGGTTGGATGGAGCAGCTGCGAAATCGAGTTGCCCTGGCCCCGACGAGTCTGCGTAATGTTGCGCCCGAGGTGACGATCGAGACCACATCGACCGAGGTGCCAAAAGAAGATCCCACTTGCCGTCCGTTGAGCCTGGGTATTGGGTAAGATCATATTTATGGCGAACGAGGAAAGCAGTTCGACGCCAGGAGTTTCGACTGGAGGGGCTCCACCGAGGGGAGCGTCTATAAGGGGGTCCTGGAAGATAGGCGAGTTCGCCGGCATCGGCGTTTACATCCACGCAACGTTTCTCATCCTGGTGGCATGGGTTCTGTTTGTCTATTGGCACGCAGGCCATACGGTCAAGGGAATGCTGACTGGCCTGTTGTTCACGCTGGCGCTGTTTGCCTGTGTCGTCCTGCACGAATTTGGACACGCCTTTGCCGCGCGTCATTACGGTATAGGGACCCGGGACATCACCTTGTTGCCGATCGGCGGCGTCTCCCGTCTCGAGCGAATACCTGACCAGCCCAAGCAGGAATTCTACGTCGCGGTCATGGGCCCGGTGGTGAGTATCGCGATTGCAGTAGTCCTTTACGCAGCGTTCCGCATTTCGGGTGGTGTTATGCCCCCGGTGGAGGCGCTGTCCTCGTGGACCGCAACCTCCTTCGTAGCCCGCCTGATTTATGCCAACGCAATTCTGGCAGTGTTTAACCTGCTGCCTGCGTTCCCGATGGATGGCGGCAGGATCTTCCGCGCTTTGCTTGCGAGATTCATGCCGTCCCAGAAGGCGACCAGGATCGCCGCGGGCGTAGGACACGCCATGGCAGTATTGTTTGCCGTCCTCGGCCTGTTCATGAACCCTTTTCTGATCTTGATCGCACTCTTCATTTGGATGGGAGCCTCTCAGGAAGCGACCATGGCCCAAATGAAATCTACGCTGGAAGGCGTTTCCGCGCGGCACATGATGATTACGAACTTCGCGTCGCTTTCGCCCGACGATCCTCTCGAACGCGCGGTCGAACTCATCTTGCATGGAAGCCAGCAGGATTTTCCCATCGTCAAGAATGGCCGGCTCGTCGGCATGCTGAGCAACAAAGACCTGCTGCATGGCCTGTCGCAAAGAGGCGCGGAGAGCCCCATATCCCAGGCCATGCGACAGGACTGCCCCGTCCTGGCCGCGACGGATGACTTACAGACTGCCATGGAAAAACTTCAAAGCTCGAATTGCCACGTTATGCCGGTTGTGGACAGAGGTGAACTGGTTGGTCTCTTTACGTCGGAGAATCTGGCCGAGTTTGTGATGGTGCAATCAGCCTTGAACAATCGCCGCGCGCCAAGGCCCGATGCTCAGGCTGGGGATGAGAGACGATCCGCCTAAGCACCGTGGTGTTCCAGAAATGCAGCTGCACCATCGGCTCCCATATAAGCTTGGAGACGAGATTCGTCGGTCTTGCGTAAGTCAACCAATATCAGGCCGTCGAGGACGCTGGAAAACTTCTTGTCCACATTGAAGCCCAACAGCTCGCCGCCAAGTTTGAGGTATTGGCGCAGCAGGACCGGAAGACCCTTGCCGTCGCGTTCGATTTCCGCGATGGACGAAGACATCTCCTCGAGATCCAAGACGTAGCGCAGGGCGCGCAGCTCCCAGTCAGAGACCGGCCGGGAGCGGAAGGGATGTTTGGGCCTGATCCATTGGGCAAGCAGACTGGCGCGTTGGCTTTGGAAAAACTGAAACAGCAGTTCACGCGAGGTGCGGTTGTACGTGCTGCTGATGCTCACCGGCCCGAAAAGCACTGCCGTCTGTGGATGCCTGGAGAGATAGCGAGCGATGCCCTTCCACAACATGAGCAGCGGCGCAAATTGCTTCTGGTAGTCGCGACCAATGAACGACCGGCCCAACTCCAGCGCCGGACCGGTATGCTCGAATAATGCGGGGTCGATCCAGAACAACGTGGTCGTGTAGAGGCCTTGCAGACCATGGATTGAAACTACTTCGTGAGTGTTAGCGAAACGATACCCGCCGGCGATCTGCGCGTCTTTCTTGTGCCACAGAATCAGGTGCTTGTAGTGACGGTCAAAACGATCGAGGTCAATCTCTTTGCCCGTGCCTTCCCCAACATCGCGAAAAGCAAGTTCGCGCTGTCGCCCGATTTCGGTCATGGTGCCAGGGATGCGTCCGGCGTCAGCGACAAAAACCTGGAACTCGCGGTTTTCTTCCAGCTCGTTCTCCGGCCCCAGGCCTTTGATCTCCGAGATGACGACCTCGCGGTCCGCGGGCGGCAGAACCTTGCACATGTGGTCGAGGGGCGCCCCATGCGGCAGCAACGTATCACGACGGCGCAGCAGGTAGGTACGCCAGCGCAAGTAGCTTGCAGCGAGCTGATCATTGTTGATGCGGGCGATTTTTTCCGCGGGCACCGGCGTTCCGATCCGCAATCCAATTTGCTTTCCCGCCTTGTTCAGGAACTCGCGTGGCAGCTGGATGGTGCGCAGCTTTGGGTGCACGACTCCCAGGGCCTGAAAGGAAAAGCTGTTCCGGCCCGCGAAGAGCACAGGAACCACCGGGGCTCCGCTCCACCGGACCAGCCTGGCGACAGCGGCGCTCCATTCCGGGTCGGTGACTTCTCCGTGACGAAACTGCCAATGGGAAACTTCACCGGCCGGGAACATCACGAGCAATCCGCCGTTTCGAAGATGTGAAACCGCCTGGCGCAGCCCGAAAACATTCCTGCGATGAGCGGAAGCTCCTTCGAATGGATCCACGAAGATGCACATGCCGGCGAGCTCCTCGATTGCAGCCACCAAGTAGTTGCTGAGGAGTTTTACGTCCTTGCGGACGCGCGTCATAAGCGCCGTTAATATGGCCCCGTCGAGGATGCCAAAAGGATGATTCGCGACCACCAGTGTCGGGCCCGTTTGGGGAACCCGTTCAAGATCCTCCGGCGCAATCTGCACGTCAATACGCAGCTCGCGCAAGAGCCTTTCCAGAAGGTCCGCCCCGCCGGGCTGCCTAATCCGGCTGTAGACCTCGCGCAATGGGTTCACGAAAAAGAACTTCTCCAGAGGTGACAGGCCGGTTGCTTGGAATTCAGGGGAAGCCTGATCTTTGACGTCTGCACTGGGAAGCGAGTTCCGTAGGGGCATGCTTCTCAAGTAGCAAAGAATTCTTAAGAGATGATGAAGAACCGATGAAGGCGTAATGAATCGTTGAACCTGAGGGGGGACGGATGCAACGAAAAGCTAAAGCCTTCGTGTGCGGTGTCGAGGGCTTGGCCGCACAAGGACCGGCAGCCGGCAAGTTGTCTCAAGAAGATGCCGCGCCCCGGCAATCGTTTCCGCCAGCGAGCTCTGAGCCTGCAAGCCGTCAGCTCGTAAGATTACGAACCCATCATTCTTGGTGACGGCGACGCGCCGTATCGCGCCATCGTGCTCGGCGTCCAGCGCATTGGCCAGGCGGAGGATGCCGGCCAATAACGTGACCCTGTGGCGCTGGGCTAGTGCGAGATCGTGCAACTTGGCAGCCCTTGGCAGCGCGCCGCGATGAAAGCGCGCCACCCGCGCCATCAGCCTCACGTCCTGGGCAGTCCATCCAGGCAGGTGATCCAGTTCGTCGATCATGTTCTCAGTTTTCTTGTGATGGTTCTTATCGCCTGCGGCGCGTCCGACTTCGTGAGCAATCGCCGCAGCCCGGAGTATCTCACGATCATTCTTCTGATCGTGATGAATCACACCTGTGCGCAACAGACCGTCGTAGACCTGGAGAGCGAACCGGGCTACGCGACGGCTGTGCCTTGTGTCTGAATCAAGAAACGAGGACCAGACTTGTAACCTTTTGAGCGAAGCCGTTCGCGCAGCACGTCCCCGCGGAAGCGCGGAACGCCAGAGTGTCCAAAGAGATTTGTCGCTGGACATGCGCTCACGATATTGTTCAACTCTTCCTCTGCGTTCATTCGCAATCATCTGATCCCATCGCTTGCGCAGCTCGTACGACGCCGTTCCACAGACCTGCGCCACAACTTCCTCCAGCACGTCGAGATCGTGAATTTCTCCCAGCAAGTCCTGCAAACGCTTCAAATCTTCTTTCCAAGCTTCGTGCCGTTGGGGAAGAAAATTCTCGACCACATAACGGAACTTCTTGAGTCCTATACGGAGCCGGTGAAACGCCACCGGACCAGATGTCCTCAAAGCTGAACTCTGAATCCTGCGGGCGGCGTCTAATCTTTCCAGAGCGAGGGTCTGAAATACTTCCGAACCGACAGGCAATCTCTCGGTGCGGCGGGGTAAGAAGCGGGTCCACTGCTGCCACTGTTTGCCGTCAAACTTCTCAATCGCAGCGTTTGCTTCCTTTTGCAAATCCGGCTCTTGCTGGCGGAGGTGATCCAAAAGCTTCCCGGCAATCAGATCGTCTTTCGCACCCAGCTTCTCGACCCACTCCATGAGGACGTGGCAATCGCGCAAGGCTCCAAGGCTGTCAAACAGAGACGTCGCCTGCCGGCGCATCTTCTTCCAATTCTTGTCAGGATCGATAGTGCGGAAGCCATCCGCCATAGAGCGGCACCGGCGAAGGGCAACACGAAGGTCGTGCACCGCCTCGCTATCGAAGCCGGCAGCGGTCTTGGCTGCCTGCCGGGGTACTTCCATCATCCAGTGTGCCAGACCGGAATTCTTGTCAGTTTGGGAGTTTGCCTTCACCCGCGACGCTCTCAGAAAAGATGTCGGATAGCCTTAAGCTTATCAGGTGAACGGATCGAATAAGGAGAGTGCGCCCCTGAACTCGCTGGATCTGCGCGCGGGAAAGGCTAGCGAGCAGAGATCAGCCGCCGGCGGGCCTGTGCTCGAAACAGAAAAGATGCCCGGTGTTTATTCCTGGCAGCCAGGCGTTCCACAGCGGTGTCAATGACAGCCGCAATTTGTTCGGCATATCGAGGAGAACGCCCCTCAGCCAACTGCTTCTTGGCATTGTAGGACGAAAACCAGCTGGGATTGCGCCCGTTCTCCGGTGGCGCTTCAGTGGTGTGGACCTCAAACAGATAGGTAACGATCTGAACTTCTCGCGTCCGCGCATCGTGACCCAGGGCGCGCTTGATGTCGAGGTAGGATCCGAAGTGCCTCTCTGCAATTCGGCCGGTTGCGCCGGCTTCTTCCCAGGCTTCGCGGGCTGCGCTTTCACTCGGCGACTGACCCGGATTCATGTTCCCTTTGGGAAAGGTCCATTTTCCAGACGAGGTATTAACCAGCAGAAACTCGACGGAATCACCGCTCACCCGATAACAGACAGCTGCTACCTGAACCGGTAACGTACTTGCCGCCACAAGCCGCGTCAAACTTGCAAGAAATCTCGGCATCAAGACCCCCAGCTAACCTAAGCCTGCGTTCCCGACGGAGTTGCACAATTTCCGCTGCAGTCACCTTAAGGCAGCTTGGAGCTACAAATCAATAACTTTGGTAATACATCCCTCATTTTTCATGAAAGTTTAATCGCTTATAAACATTGGGCGGGCACCCCCGCGGACTTGGCGATACGACAGGTCTGAACTCCCGGCTGCGTTGCAGGCTGCAGCTTCGACCGGCTTCTTAGGACTGCCACGTTCATCGAGAGCCCCGGGTTCCACTACAACACCAAGGGCGGGCTCAACATCCCAATTGTTGGGCTGAATGAGCCCTTTCTTTGGAGGTACTTGAGATGAAACGGACCGCTCAACTGATCGTGATCGTTCTCGCTTCTCTTGCCCTGCTCTATGCTCAGGAAAGCCAAACCATGGAGATGACTGGCACCATATGTAATTCCGCGTGCGTGAAGCAAAGTGCCGGCCAGGCCAGCTGCGATGCTAGCTGCTCCGACAAGAGTGGAGACGCAGTGTTCGTGGACGACAGCGGCAAGGTCAGCAAGATCAGCAATCCGGACAAAGTCACGGGCAAGATGGGACAGAAGGTAAAAGTGAAATGCAAGATGAACAAGGACAAGGAGGCGATGGAAATTCTTGATGTTGTCCTTGCCAACGCCGGATAGTATCAGGAGTTCACTTCACTCGCACCTTAGGTACTACTGACATTCCAAGTCGCAACAGGTGCTCCGGGTCCTGACCGGCCTCGAAAACGATCTTGACGGGGATCCTTTGCACGACCTTTACGAAGTTCCCGGTGGCGTTTTCTGGCGGCAAGAGACTGAACAGGGACCCGGTAGCACCGGCGATGCTTTGTACGTGTCCCTTGTACACGTGGCCATACGCGTCGACAGAGATTTTGACGGGCTGTCCCGGCCGCATGTGCTTTAGCTGCGTCTCTTTGAAATTGGCCGTGACCCAGATGTTCTCACTGTCGAGCGGGACAATGGACATCAATTGCTGGCCCACGGCAACGTTTTGCCCCGGCTGGGCTGATCTCTGGCCCACGATCCCGCTGCGGGGTGCGACGATCGTGGCATATTGCAGGTTCAACTCGGCCTGCTGCAGCTTGGCGGCGGAGCTTTGCGCTTGAGCTTCGGCAGCCCTCGCTTTCGAGACCTGGGCGGAAATCTGCTGAGGCCGGGTTTCGGCGTTTCGCACTGACGCCATAGCCTGGGCGACCTTAGACTGGGCTTGCGTCACGGCTTGCTCCGCGGCTGCGGCTGAGGCCCGGGTATTGGCGACCGCGGCGGCCGTTCCCTTCTGCGTAAGAACAGCCTGCGTGTATTGCTGCTGCGGGATCTCATCTTTCGCCGCAAGCGGCTTGTAACGTTGGACGCTGTCTTGAGCGTTCAAGTCTGCGGCTTCCGCCTGCCGCAGCGACGCCGTGGCAGCATCAAACTGTTTCTGAGAAACGGCCAGACCGGCTTGCGCATTGACGAGGTCGGCCTGGGCAGTCGAGAGCGTGCTGGACGTGCTCACCGAAGTGATGGGGACGTTGACTCCCTGTGCCGAGGCGCTTGCCTGATCGTTGGCCAGCGTTGACTTGGCATTCGCTACCGCCACCTCGTAATCTTTCGGATCAAGCTGTGCCAAGACCGTCCCGGCTTCGACGTATTGGTTGTTGTCCACCGTCACGCGCGTCACGTAGCCGGCCACTCGCGCGCTGATAGGATAAATGTAGCCATCGATCTGCGCGTCGTCGGTGCTCTCATACGAAGTGAAGTAGCGATACAGCAGAAATCCGCCCACGATGACGGCCAGTCCCACCACCGCCGCCAGGATTTTCTGCGGGCGCGTCCAGCGCCGCTTCAGCAACCTGCTTGGCCCCACGCCTAGGCTGCGGCGTTTCGGTTCGTCGGGATGAGGTGTCTCCGGCGTTTGCTTTGCTGCATCATCTGTCATGATCACTTCACTCCTAGATAGTCAAGACCCGATTGCTCTGCCACGCCGACGGCCTGAGCCAGCGAGATCTTCGCAGCGTTGTAGCTGTAGAGACTGGCGATGTAGGACTGGTTGGCCGCCGCCACGGCTTGTTGCGCCTGCACGACCTCAAGGTTGTTGGTCACGCCGGCACGAAAGCGGTCCTGCGCCTGCGTCAGCGTCTGGTTCGCCAGGTCAACGTTGCTCTGTCCCACAGTGACCAATTCGGACGATGAACGAAGGTTGAAAAAAGCTGTCCGCACCTGGTCATCGATCTTGCCGCCAAGGTCCGCGAGCTGGGCCTTACGATCCTGGAGCACCGAATCTGCTCGCAGCTTATCGGAGCGAACCTGAGTGCCCAGAAACAATGGAATGGTCAGTGTTCCCGCGACGGAGAAAGTCCCGTGCGAGCGGCCAAAGTTCGGACTGCCAATGTCGCCGTAGTTTGCGTTCACACCCACCCAGGGATAATTCTCGGCAGATGCGGCCTGCAGCGCCAGCTGAGCCGCCCGAACTTGCGCCTTGGCCGCGATGTAATCGGGCCGCGTTGCATAGGCTTGGTGTAGAGCCTGGTCAAGAGTGATCCCGGTAAGCGCAGTGTAGGGGACCGCGTCCGTGGCTTGGAATTCCTGGCCGTTGGGCAGCCCGATGATCCGCGCCAAAGTGAGTTTATCGATAGCCAGCTGGTTCTCAACGGCGATGAGCTGCTGCTGCTGGGTCTGCAACTGTACCTTGGCCCGAAGAACGTCGATGGCGGGAGCCACACCCTGCTTATTCAAGTCGAGGTTCTGCTGGTAGATTGCCTGGTTGGTCCTGACCTGGGCTCGGTTCGATTCCACGTTGGCGCCGTCAGCAATTACTTGCAGGTAGGCCGTGGCCGTGACCAGCACCACCAGGTCGCGATCGCTCTTATACGAGTAGAAAGCAGCGGCCTCCGACTGCGAAGCCGACTTCCAGTTTTTGATGTCAGACCAGTTGAAAACTCTCTGCGACAGGTAACCCCGAGCGTCCGCCACCGAGAATGGGCCAACCAGCGTCGGGATCGGGACTCCGGGAATGCTGATCAGCCGCAAGCCTTGGGCCTGGAGGTTGATCTGTTCGACGCTCCCGGTGACTTGTCCGTAAAGGGTCGGCAGCAGCGCGCTCAAGTAACGTAACCGGTCAGCGCGAGCAGACCGGGTATTCTGGTCGCTCTGGATGGCGCCCAGGTTGTATTTCAGCGCGCGGTCGAACGCGTCCTTGAGAGTAAGCGCCAGAGTCGTTCCCGTCGCTTTACCCGTCGGCACGCTCCCCTGAAACGGGCCTTGTGTGGTGACGCCTGGCGCGGTCCCAGGGGAACTTGTTCCGCCGGTCGGAGAAACCGTGACCTGCCCGGCGCCAGCTGCAGTTCCATATGGCGGCGCGGGGCCGCTGCCACCGGTCTGCCCGGCGACAGGCAGCGAAGCAGCGAAAAGAAGACCAAAAAAGAGAGAAGGCCGCCTCGTTCTCTCCATGAGCCGTTGCTTAGGCATCGCAAGTCCCTCCTCTCGCTGGGCGATCATCGATCACGCTCTTTGCTTTGCCAGCCGGGCAACCGCGTCGACGATGGTCTCGACTGCTAATTGCTCGCCCATGCTGGCGTTGATCATCAAGTGGAAGCGCTGGCGTTCCGGCCAAGTCACGTGAAAGTACTGCTCGATGAAAGCTGCGCGGTCTGCGTCAACCTGTTGGACAAGTTCGATGGCTTCCTGCTCTGTCTTCCCCGTCTCACGGATACGGCGGACCTTGTCATCGAAGAGGGCGTAGATGAACACGTGAAGCGCGTCATGTCGGTTGCCGAGATAGTAGGCGCCTCCCCGACCCACGATGACGCAGTCGCCCTTCTCCGCCAGTTCCGGCAGGAGCTTCTGCACAACGTCGCGGATGCAGTCAGCGTCAACCAGCTTCGACCGTTGGGCACCCAAGGTCCCTTCGAAGCTGCCGCGCATAAAAGCCTTGAAGAGCCGGTAATATGCAGGATCCCGCGCCTCTTCGCGTTCTGCCACCAGTTTTCGCTCGCAATCCATGCGGAACGCGATCTCGTCCGTCAGCCGCTGGTCCCAGAGTTTCCAGCCAAGGCGGTCCGCCACCTTTTCGGCAATGACGGCTCCTCCGCTTCCATATTCCCGGTCAATTGTTATGATTCGAATTGCGTCCATATCTCACCCAACGGCGACCTCCCCTCCCCCACCTGGGTCGTTCTTCTTAAGCGCAAAAGATAGCAGGAACATGATGGCCGAAGCCACCGCCAGAATCAAAAAGGTGTCGATATAAGCCAGCGTAGTAGCCTGGGCGATCGTTTGTCGATAGATTCGCGCGTAGGCCTGGCGGAGGGCGAGGTTGCTGTCCAAGCCGGCTACCGTCAAGCGGTGAGCCAAAGCGGCGGCGGCATCGCGCAACGTCGGGCTCCCCGGCGTGACGTGCGCAACGAGATAAGACTGATGGACTTGCGCCCGACGCGCGATCAGAGTGGTGACCATTGACGTGCCGATGCTGCTCCCGATGTTGCGCATGAAGTTCAGCAACCCAGCGACCGCGTTACTCTTCTCCGACGGCATTCCAATATAAGACACCGTAGTGATGGGAACGAAGAGGAACCCTAGACCTACGACCTGCGCTATGCGCAACACGGTGGCGGTGCGAAAGCTAATCTGAAGATCGAGTTGATACGTCGTGTAGAACATTGCCAGCGAACAGGCCAGCCAGCCAAAAGCGATGAGGTAGCGCGCTTGGACCTTGGCTATTAGAACGCCAACGGCGGGCATCAGAACCAGCAGCAGTACGCCTCCTCCCGATAGCACTAAACCGGCCAGCGTGGACGTGTATCCCACTAGCGTCTGCAGGAACTGAGGCATCATGACCAGCGCGGCAAACAGCACGACTCCCAAAACGAACATCATCAGGTTCGCGCTGAGGAAGTTGAAGTTTTTGAAAAGGCGAACATCGACGACTGGATTTTTGTGAAACCATTCCCACACGAGGAGCGAAAGCAGGCAAACGCCCGCCACGATCGTCAGCACCACGATGAATTGCGACCCAAACCAGTCTTCTTCCTGGCCTTTGTCGAGCAATATCTGGAGGGCACCCACGCCTAGGGCGAGCAGGGAGATGCCGATGTAGTCGAATCTCACCACGGCACCGGCAGCGCGCTTTGCCCAGGGCGGATCCTCGATCAGAATGAAAATGAAGAGCAAGGCCAGGATTCCCACCGGCAGGTTAATAAAGAAAATCCAGCGCCAACTGTAGTTATCGGTGATCCAGCCGCCCAGGGTAGGTCCAATCGTCGGCGCGACCACGGCCGTGACCCCAAAGACCGCGAACGCCAGACCGCGTTGCTGCGGAGGGAAAGAATCCGCCAGAATGGCCTGCGCCATGGGCTGAAGCCCGCCTCCTCCGGCGCCCTGCATTGTGCGAAACAAGATGATAGTTCCTAGACTGGGAGCGATTCCACACAACAGCGAACTCAGGGTAAAGACGGCGAGACAGATCAAAAAGAAACGCTTGCGGCCAAAGACACCCGCAAACCATCCACTGAGGGGCAGCACAATGGCATTTGAGGCAAGGTAGGAAGTGAGGATCCAGGTACTCTCGTCGTTACTGGCACCCAGGTTACCCGCCATGTACGGCAGGGCAACATTGGCGATGCTGGTGTCGAGAAACTCCATGAAGGCCGCCATCGCCACCACAACCGCGATCAGCCAGGGGTTAACAGAAGGCCGCCAAGGCACCCCGCTTGAGGGAGGTGTCGCTCCGGTCCCGGCCGAACTTTCCTGTTGTGCATCCATCGAACCGATTTGCGCTATCGAACAGACGCCGACCCGTCACCACACGCTGAGCTCCGGGCGTTGATCGCATTGTTTAGATGCTGCTATCGCGATGAGTATCCATTTTTTTGCCTGGATTCCGCCGGTTCGACAACTTTAACTGGTGCCTACTTGCTTCCCGTCGTCTTCAGGAATGTGCCTTCCTGCAATTCTGTGAACGCCTGGCGCAATTGCTGTTGGGTGTTCATTACGATGGGACCGTACCAAGCAACCGGTTCCTCAAGCGGCTTGCCTGAGGCCAGCAGAAAGCGCATCCCATCCTCTCCGGCCTGGACCGTAACTTCGTCGCCGCTGTCGAAGAGGATGAGCGACCGGTTCTCGGCTTCCGCAGGAGGGGCGGTGTCCGCCCACCGGATCGCCTCTGTCGGCACCGCAAGCGGGCCTGAAGCGTTACAGAATTTGCCGCTGCCCGCGAAAACGTAGGCGAAAACATGACGATTGGTCTCAACCGGAAGACTCTTTTTCTTGCCCGGCGAGATCGAAACATCGAGATAGATAGGATCGGCGGCGATTCCGTCCACCGGACCGGTCTTCCCCCAGAAGGTCCCACAGACGACGCGAACGTGAGTACCGTCGTCGTCGACGATCTCGGGAATGTCGACCGCCTTTACTTCCTGGTAGCGCGGCGCGGTCATTTTCAGCGAGGATGGAAGATTCGCCCACAACTGGAAGCCGTGCATCCTCCCGGCCCGGTCGCCCTTCGGCATCTCCTGATGGATGATCCCGCTGCCGGCCGTCATCCACTGCACGTCGCCCGAGGAGATGACGCCCTTGTTCCCCATGCTGTCGCCGTGCTCCACGGTCCCAGCCAGCACATAGGTGATGGTCTCAATCCCACGGTGCGGATGCCACGGGAAGCCTGCTAGATAGTCCTCCGGCACGTCGTTGCGAAAGTCATCAAGCAAGAGAAAGGGATCAAAGTCATTCGTACTGCCGAAACCGAAGGCACGGCGCAGATGCACGCCTGCACCTTCGAGAGTCGGCTTCGATTGGATCAGTCGCTTTACGGGTCGGATCGACATAATGACCTCCAGTCGAGACGATTCTATTCTTCTCCCTTAAGAGGTGCCCTGAGGTCTGTGCCCATCGCCAAGACGATCCACTTAGGTGAGTCCGGATGCCACTTCCCGAAGGTCAGTTGCCCGCATTCCCCGCTGCAGGCCTGCACCCACAAGACAACATCCCGAATCCCCGCGTAGCCCGCCGCGACGGGTGAGCGGGGTGAGGGACCTGCCCTGCTGCAGCGTCGCGTTAGCCAGGAGCCTTGTCGGGCAGCTTACGTCCACGTTAGCGAAGCTGGCTCGGGAACGATCCTATTGGCTTGCGCTAGAAAGCCGCGGAGCAGGTCCCTCACCCACTCCGCCGTTCCCGCTCGGCGGGGTCGGCTCCGGAGTTCGGGATTATGTCTCGTGGGAGATGACCGTCGGGTAGCGCACATGCTTCCATATCTCAGGGTTTCCCTGTCCAACCCTTGCAAACCCAGCTGCTCTGGTTGACAATGACGGGAGCAGAACCAACCGTTCTTCCCGGTCTTTTCTCCATGCATTCACTGTTTCATTTTGCCAAGAGCAGCCGGCCTGCTGTCACCTCAGTGCAGGCCAAGGTTCCTGAGCTCAAGGACGCTCAACTCGCGGCCGTCTACTACGAGCAACGCATTGGCGGCGACTGTTACGATTTTCTCCGCGTCACCCCGACGCGCGTTTTGTTCATCCTGCTCGACGTTGCGGGCCGCATCGACGACAATCACGAGATCGTTGCCTCGGCGCAAAGTACGTTTCGCTCGATCGGCGCGGAGTTGTTTGCGCCGGACGACGTGAACGAAGCCGAAGCCATGGTTGAACTGTGCCTGGAGTTGAACCGCAACATCCTTAAGACGGCGGGGCGCGTCTGTTCCAGTCCGACTTTTGCCGGTTGCTACAACGAAGACCTGGGTATCGTCTCCTACTTCAATGCCGGCCACACTCCCGGCCTGCTGAGAGATACAACACAAATCATCGAATTACCCGCTACCGGCCTGCCCTTGGGATTGTTTTCGCACGCCACTCCTGACGCATCGATTGTCGCCCTCGAACCCGGGGATGCCCTGGTGCTTGTCTCGCGCGGAATCGTAGAGGCCAGGCGCGGGAGGAAGGAACTTGGATTAGACCAGATCAAGGACAATCTGCAGAAGACTCCGACAAAAACCGCCCAGGAAATCTGCACCGCAATTCTCGATCAAGTCCGGGAGTTCACGCGCAAGCCTGTCGAAAACGATGTAACCGTCCTTGCTTTGGCTCGTAACGCGGCGGTCAAGGCTGCGTCGTCAACGGCGTGAAGGGCATCTTCTTTCGCAGATGGCTGCTCGGGATCCCTCCCCATCGAGACAACATCCCGAATCCCTGCGTAGCCCCCCGGCGGGCGAGCAGGGTGAGGGACCTGCTCTGCTGCAGCGTCGCGTGAGCCAGAAGACCAGTAGGCTTGCGTTTCTTAGCGACGC
>Ga0126379_10000666_pt1 | contig 19212 bp, 19 predicted proteins | sample PanSoiMetPlot_24_FD_92640 | JGI IMG/M metagenome (GOLD analysis project Ga0126379, IMG submission 92640) | Tropical forest soil microbial communities from Panama - MetaG Plot_24 | ecosystem: Environmental > Terrestrial > Soil > Tropical forest > Bulk soil | place: Panama | collected 2016-02-17
CGATTAGGATGAGAAAGACAATGCCGGTGAGCGGGTGGTGGGTCACGTCGGCTCTGCTACCCTCGCAAACACTGTAGCCTGACCGGATATGCTACGGGTACGACGCATCACTTCGCCACCGTTGGAGTTGTTGCCGTTCGAGGTATTGCCCTCGATGGCGGAGAAGCTCGTCGTTGACTGCCACTTTTCGAAGATGCCGACATGATCGAACTCACCGTCCCAGTTCCAGTCGTAGCAGACTAGATCACCGGGAATCACGCTGTCTACGCCCACAGTCTGCAGGCCGTTCTTTTTGCCCCGAGCGTCGGCCACGATGTACGGTACGTAAGCATACTTGCTGCCCTTGACGAAGGTAGGCGAATCGCCAGCGGTCTCGAATGACCACGTCACGAACATCGCGCACCACGGGCCCACCATGCCATACCAGTCCGTGTACTTCACCCGGTTGGTGTTCGGCGGTGACTCCTTGGTGCCGAGCTGAGAGATGGCGTTCGACAATGCCTTCTGACGCAGCGTCTGAGTGGGCTTCGGTGCAGGCTCGTGGCCACCATACATATCGAAGGCCTGATTGATGAGCTCCACAGACCGTGCATCCATCGCCATCTGACCTGCGTTGGGCAGACCCTCAGGGATCTTGATAGAACGTAGCGTATTGAACGTCTTCTGTCCGATCCACCCAGTGTCGTCAACGTCCTGCTGCCGCTGTATGCCAGCTACACCTGTCTCGCCGACGTTGCCAGACTTACCATGAGCGAAGGCGTTGCTGAATGCCTGATCGAATGGCTGCCACGGCCAACGACCGGCGCGAGAGACTGTGCGCTTGTAAGCCTCGACATCTGGCCCATTAACGCTCGGCGTCTTGCCCTTGCTCTTAGCGTCGGGCGGATACAGCGGGCGAGGAAAGCCTTTCACTACGACCATCGGTGCGCCGGGGTATCCCTTCTGCCACCACTGACTGCTCATGCGTACCTCCTTGCGCCCATGTAGCCGGGCATGTGCGATAGCGGGGTTATCTCCACAGTAGCGCCTGAGTGCGGGGCCTGAATAATATTGCCGTTACCTATATACATGCCGACGTGGCCAGGCAACACACGACCGCCCTCCACCCTAGCATCCGACCCACGGAAGAACACAGCATCGCCTGGCTGCAGCTGAGATTGATCCACGCGCTTGCCAGTATCGAACTGATCGTAGGTCGTACGAGGAATCGACACGCCCTGCTTCGCCCAGACATACTGCAGGAGACCCGAACAGTCAAACCCCTTACTCGACTCACCGCCCCAAACATACGGCGTCCCAAGAAACTCACGCGCCAGGCCCACAGCGTGGTTGGCAGCGGGTGTCACAGCCTCAGGTGCACCGAAACTGAAGCTGAAGTTCTCACGCTGATTCTGTACGCTCTTAGCCTCCCGCGTACTAAGGAACTTATTCAGCTGTGAGACGCCAGCGTTGATGTTGGGCAGAGGTATACTGTCGAGTGTGGACAGGACAGCCGGATTGATCCCCCCGCCCATGCCCTTGAGCGCGCGAGTAATATCACCATCGCCCAGATTGAGGCGTGGTAGCTGCGGCAATAGCGCCTGACCAGCCATACCAGGGGGGCCACCAGGAGACGTCGGGGGTAGCGAGGGTCCCAGTGACTGAGTCGTGGTCTGGGGAGACGGGCTCATACCCCCCTGGATCTTGTAGCTGGGTGCCGCACCCATGATGCCTTTCACATAGTTCTGTGTCTCAGAGTAGGGGGGGATACCACCGTACTTACGCACCGCTGCTGGGCCGGCATTGTATGCGGCAAGCGCAAGATTGTAGTTCCCCCCGAAAGCGTCGAGCTGTTGCTTGAGGTAGCGCGCTCCGCCGCGTAGATTTTGTACGGGGTCATTGATGCTCGACACACCCAACCCACGTGCTGTAGCAGGCATGAGCTGCGTGAGGCCAGACGCCCCGACAGGGGACAGTGCGTCAGGGTTCCAGCCCGACTCGTGAGCCACCAACGCTAGAAAGACCTGCGGGTCTAGACCCTCCTGTGACGCGGCCTGCCGCGCCATGTTCATGAGGGCGCCCTGCGAGAGTGGGATTTCTGCCTGGCTCATCCGTTAGCGTGAGTCAATGCAGGCGGTTGCAAGCCCTTGACCACAGACTTCCAAGCACGCTCTACATGGCCAATGCCCGTCTGCTGCCACAGTGTGTTGACCAACTGCTCCACCTGCTTGTCGTCTGTGGCCTGAGTAGATACCTCATGCTGCAATGCCGCCAACTGGGAATGGCTGTACCCGTGGTGAGTCATCCAGTCCACAGTCCCAGCGAACTTGTTGAGTGGCGGCAACGACTTCCACGTCTTAGCCCCGTGGGCGTTGGCGTATTGATACATGAAGATGTCACGCTGCTCCACGTTGTCGAAGTCGGCCTTGAGACGACTAAGCGACTGCCCGTCGATGGGGTTACCATTGTTAGCCTTCTGATACAGGGCTAGCTCACGTGCCAACAACTCCATCTTGCGGGAGTACTGGAAGCGAATGCGATCAGTGGGTGACAGTGATTGCTCGTAATCCTTCTCCCCCAGCCCAGCGGTCTGCTTAGGATTCTTCAGCTCTCTGAGCGGTACGCCCGCGAGTTGTTCCGCCGCTTGCAGTGGGCCCTGCACATACGTCCCACCCTTCTTACCAGCGATCAACGTCTCGAGGGCAGAGTAGGGCTTGAAGGCGTGGGCCACACCCTTGAGTGGCTCAGTGAATCGCTGATTGCCAACGTATTGTCTACCGTACGGATCACGGCCCTCGGTGAAGCCAGTGATACCCGACATAACAGGCGACTCCTCGCTGGACAGTGACTCAGTGCTACTGCCTGTCAGGCCAGGTACTTCGAACGCTAGCTTACCCGCCGTGCCAGTGGGTGAGAACATCGAGGTGGGCAGCAGGTACTTGCCACCTAAGGGCAGGTCCTCCTTGAGATAACCAGGTACCATGCCGCCAAGCATATCGTACCAATGCTTGATGTACGGTTGCCCGATATCTTGGGCGATCTGCATGCCGATAGCGGCCTTGATTGGATGGTTGAGTGGGAAGCGACCGGCGTAGGTCGTGGCACCTCGCGTCCAGCCGTAGGCGGTCATGACCTTCTGCGCCGTAGCCCGCTCAGCGGGTGTCATCTCCGAGTAGTTGATCGCCGCATCCGACCCCTGGTGTCCCACGATCTGCCTCATGCGGTCAGGGTTATTCTTGTAAAGTTTCTTCCATGCCGCTGCGTTGTGAAAGCCTTCCTCGTTGAGTTCGTGGATGGCCTGCATACGACGTGCCCACTGATCGTTGAGCACATGCCAACGCTCACGGAGACCTGAAGTCTTCTGACCCAGCCACGACTCAGCAGCAGCCTCACCACCCTCAGTTGACCGGGCAATCCCCTTACCCATCCAACCATCGATAGCACCCTGAACCTCGGGCCCCAGTTTCGGCCACTCATTACGCAGTTGATAGATGTTTCGGGGTGCCTTGAGACCTGCCTCAGCGGCGTGAATGAGGCCGTTCTGGACTGCCCACTGACCGTAGGCCGGGGTCATGAATCGACCAGATCGGACGATCTGAGTACCACGATCGATGAGGTTCAGCGCCTTACCTGACGTACCATGCTCGTAGGTCTTGAGTGAGTCTATCAAATCCTTGGGCACGAATCGCAGCTGGTGGGGGCCATCAGGACCAGTGTCAGCCTCAACTTCCTTGTCCGTAGCTACCATGCGACCGCCGGGCTCGAACTGCTTAGCTAGAGCATTGTCGCTGTTGATGGTCAGCCCCTTGAAGTCCTTTATATGCTGTGGTGTCAGATACTCGGGGGCGAGCGTTGGCTCATCACCTCTCCGTGGCTTGATACCGACCCACTGTGTATCCGTACGGTTGGCGATCTGGTCGGCGGACGCGCCCGCGTTGTAGATGTCGTTGTGGGTGTCGCGGAAGACTGTACCACGAGCAAGGGCGCTAGCGAGGCTTTCATCCATTCTCGACTTGAGCGCACCAGCGCGGCCACGAATGTTCGTCTCGAAGTCGTAGCGCAGCTTACGCCCAAAGCGCGACGCCGGGCTCATACTACCGCCACTAACGAGGTCACGAATGAACTGTGGTGTCAAGTCACTGGGCGGCTCGTTCAGCTTACGCTGTAGGTAGGCATCAGAGCCCTTCTGAATGTAACCACCAAGCGCTGACTTGTAAGCGGGCGGTCTGATAGTGAGCGGCGTTGCGCCCTCACCGAACTGAGCACTAATATCCCGCATCTGACGCGGTGGCTTGATTAGCGTTCGGCCAATCTGACGAGGTATCGATATGTCGTTGGCGGCAGCAAGATCACCCACCTTGCTCAGTGCACTGACGCGACTGACTGCGCCAGCACCAGCGAATGGCAGAGTTGCCCAGCTATTGATGAAAGCCGCTGGATCCTGCTGCCATGTTCGCCCAGGATGGATGAACGGCTCGATGAAGCCCTTGCCCATCCTATTGACATCTTGCTGAGCGGGGTCCATCGCCGGGTTCTGCTGTTGAGCCTTCCAGTGGAAGAAACTGTTGTAGGCCGAGACGGGCACATCTTCGCCGAGGAACTTGACAAGGCCAGGCCCCAGTGACAGCAGGTTGTTCGCCTCGCCCGAGACAATCTGCTGGAACTTAGAGGTGTGTGGCTGAAACCCCGAAATCGCTAGTTGGTCGGGTGAAACATTCTTACCGCCCACCGAGATCTTACCCGAACCGAAATCCACCTTAGCGCCCTTGATCTCATCTGAGGTGATGAGGTGCGGCAACTTTGCCGGGTTGATGCCCATGGTCTTCATCGCCACAGCCATGCGAGGCGTGGGATTATTGATGACCTGCTTAGCAGCATCATCCAGGTGAGGGATAGTAGCTGGATGCGTCAGGGCATGCATCGCCCGGTTCTCTGCAGCTGTGGTGGCGTCAGCGATCTGCTGCTGGCCGATCTGTGTCAGTGGCCCCTGTGACAAGCCTGGGGCTTCTGGGGGCAACGACAGAGGCAGCAACGGCTGAGTGTTCGGCGTCGGTGCAACCCTCGGTGCGTTCTTGCCCAGGTTGATGTTGAAGAGCGGATTGTCACCCATGCCCGGCAGCGCGCCTGCGCCACCCTTGACGCCCTGTCCTATTCTAGGAAGAGGTGGCATGATAGATGAAGTCGATCAACGACTGACGAGATGCTCTCACCGGCGATGGCTTGAAGCCATACTTGATCGCGAGGTCAGTCAGTTGACCGATAGGCATCTTGGCAAGTGCCGCTGCCTGCGTTGGAGTACCGGTGTAAGTCTTCTCCGGCGAGCCAGCATTACCCGTAACACCCAGCGCCGTCGTCGGCGGGGTCACAGCTGCAGGACCCTTAGGCCTTGTTGTAGGCGCAGCCTTCTGCGTACCCGGCATCGCATCGCCATAGTTCCAGTTCGGAATGCCGAGCTTGACGCGAATGGCGTCGGTGATAATGCTGTCGGACTTATCCGGGAACTGGTTCTTGAGCAGGCGGAACAGTGCGTTCGGATCACTGATCGGGGTACCTGACATACCATGCTGCTGAGCAAACGCTGCCGGCGTTGTACTTACCCTACCCTCAGTGTAGTACTGCTGAGTCTTCGGGTCGTAGAACACATTCTTCGGGAACGTCGTCGCCTTCTGACCCAGAGTAGGCTTCACGGAATCATGGATCGCCTTGATAGTCTGGACATATAGTGGGTCACTCTTGTTGAGGTAATGCTTCTCGTAAACACTGACTGGCTTGTTCGAGCTTGAGCCACCCATCGCTACGTCAAGCACAGTCTGGAAGTTCTTGGTCTCCTGGATTTGATTCCTCTTCGAGGCGTTGCTATCAGAGCGGACCATGTGAGCATTGTAGGCGAGGTACTTGTCGTAGGAGATACCCTCCATCTGTGCGTTATGTCTCGCCGTCTCCTTCTGCTGCTGAGTCTTGATGCCCAATGCCTGCTCGTTTTGAGTGATCTTCTGCTCGCTCTGATCAAGCGCCTGCTGACCCTGGTCGAGCTTAGTGCCAGTCGTCTTCTCGACGAAAGCCTCCTGCCTCGTAGCCAACTTGAGCTTCGCGTTAGCCTGGTCGAGGGCGCGCATGGTCGTGGTGTACGAGCGCTTGTCCTGTAGCTTCTTCTCGGCAAGCGATGCTACCTGCAACTGGTAGTTGTGGGCAGCCGTAAGGAGTGCGGGCAGCTTCGCGTCGACCAGGTTAGACTTGGTGCCCTGGATCGTCGTGATCTGATCCTTGAGTTTCTGGATCTGATCGTTGATGTTAGCGGCCACAGTCTGGTGTTGCTCCGCTGCCATAGCGGGTAGGACTTGACCTGAAAACTGGTACGCCTGATCAGTGCCGATGGCCCCGAGCTCAAGCGCGTTGAGGCCCGCTACAGACGCACCCTGCCCTATCGCCGATTGATACGGTGTCAGCGCATCGGTGAACTGTCCCGTCGAAACTGGGCCGCCGATTTGTTGCGCCATCTGCTGCGCCTGCGCCGCATTGTTCTGCTGCATCGTGTTCAGATTGGTGCCCGCCTGCTGGAAGATCTGCTGCGCGTCGCTAGCCACGCCACGATTGAACTCACCCGTGTACGCAGCCTGCTGCTGAGCGTAGGGCATTAGCTGATTGAACTCGTCAGTCAGCGCCTGCTGCTCCTGTGGCAACAGCTTCTGCTGATAGCCGATCTGAGACTGCAGCGGAGCGATCTGCGAGGCAATATCCGCATTCGCGAGCGAGGTGGCTTGCTTGAGCGCAGTTTGATACGCCGAGCCCGCACCCCCACCCGCTGCGTTACCAGCCGGTAGCTGTGCTGATTGCGCTGCAAGGCGAGCCCCCGACGCCGATGCGATTGCCGCCGCCATCTGAGGCGGTACGGCCCCTCCGTCTGCTGCACCTACAAGTGCCATGTCACCTCCTAGTACTTCGCGATCTTACCTGTCGTACCTACGGGGTAGTTCCAACCACTGCCGCTGTACCCGACGGGGACAGTTACCTTCTGAGTCGGGGTGGCTGGTTTGTTGCTAATCACGATGGGGTTGGGCGAAGACGGCGACACAGTGCCAGTGATCGTCGGCGTGCTGGCGGGATAATCACCAGGGCCTGGATTGTTAGGATCGCCGGTATAGTCACCCTCACCGCTACCACCAGGCGCTGGCGAACCGTAGTAGTTGTTTGTCGTGCCAGCTGCCTTCGTAGCGTCGAGCAACTGCTGAGCCTGAATGTTGGCCAGATTTCGTTGTGCAGCTGCTGCGAGGTTCTGCATGTTTGTGGTGTTGTACTGCGTCACCAACCCCTGGGCTTGGTTGTAGAGGTCATTGAGAGATCGGGACGTATCGACCTGCAACTGACCAATACCTTGCTGAGTCGGCGTTTGAGCCTGCGCAAGCAGGAACGGGCGAATGCCCGAGAACAGTGTACCCTGCTGCTGCATCTGCTGGACGTTTTGAATCTGCTCTTGCTGCAGGTCGTTGAGGTAGTTAGCCAGCTTGATGTTCGCGTCTTGCACCACAGTGCCAGGTATGACGTTGCCTGAGGTCGGGTCCGTATAGCCCAACTGTTGCAGGATCTGTGCGTAGTTAGTGCCGATGTTAGCGCGCAGCGCTGAGTCATCTGCGAGGTATTGAGAATCAGTGAACGCGCCCAGCGGGTTAGAGGTCGGGAAGCCAAAGTTGAGCGGCAGACCCGCACCCTGAGGAATACCAAAGGATGGTAGCCCAGCGATCTGGAAGTTCGGATCATCCTGCTGTGGTGCCTGAATCATACCCGCACCGCCAACGCCAGAGGCGAGTTGTGGATTGGGACTGTATGCCATAGTACTCATTCACTCACCTCCTATGCGACCTGCATCGCTGTCCAACCACTTGCACCGGCCACATTGCCCTGAAGCGTTTTCGCCAACGCCGTACCTCCTGACGCACCTGAAGCCAATCCGTTGACCGCGTAACTGCCTGCTGTGGTCACAACCGCCTTGAAGCTGAGCGCTGCCAAAGCTACAGAGGCAGCGCTTGATGCACTACTGCTTGCTGCCGTTGCTCCACTTGTCGTCGCAACAAGACCACCCGTAGGAATCATGTTGATCTCGAGCACTCCTCCAGCCGACTGCTGCTGCATTGAGACTGAGACGCTGATGATCCACGTCCCCACTCCTAGCGGGCCCACAGTCATGATGGTTGTATTAGCTACATTCGGAAGGGCAACGTTCGCAGCGAGGGTCCCGGCGAGAGTCTGGGGGAGTATACCGGGAGCACCAGGAGGACCCGGTACACCACCAACGAGCACCATCGAGAAGTCAGAGTTGTACGGGTTGCCTGGGTTGTCGAGCGGGAAGTTCAGTGCGCCGCCTGAATCCTGCAAGACAGCCAACTCGACGTAGTCACCCACGTTCAGTTGCACCACTGTAGGCACTGTGACGTTTGAAGCGATGGTCGGGGATGATTGACCACCAACCCCCACCCATCCGGGGCCAGGGCTAGACACGACGCCATTCACCATGACGATAGCGTAGCGAACCGTCCCCGCTCCGCCCGTTGACATCATTACATTACCTACGACAACATAGGTACCTGCGACCTTACAGGTCAAGCGAGTGGGGTTTGCTGCGGACCAGTGACCAGATGAGTCCCAACGCACGCGGTCGAAGATGATTGCTGTCCACAAGTTACTCGGGATCGACTGCACTACCGACCTATTGACCCTCGCGCCGATGGAGCCGTAGACCGACCCGCTAGGCATACCGAACGGCAGCCACTTAGTAGTGTTGGGGTCTGGGACACTAGGACTCATATCTTAGCCGACCCTGATCGGGATTGCGCTCCACGAAAACTGATCCGCGTAGTCCGCCGTTGGGGAGATGTTCGATGAGATGAGACTGAAATAGATCGAACCACCGGCTGCGATGCTCACCTGATCCTGGACAAACAGATTGGCTAGCCCGCCAGCGGTCGTGACCGTCGTACCCGGTTGCACCGTCCCTCCGGAAGCGCCCGCGTTCTGAACGGTGCAGTTGACGGTGTGGTTGTTGCCGATTGCCTGAACTGAGACGCGGAAGTTCCCCTGGCACCAGTAGACGCCGGGTACGGGGACGGCGACGGTCGCAACCGCAGTCACCCAAGCGTTCGCCGGGGTGAGGGGAACGTTGGTCGAACCGACTGCCTTTAGGGGGGTGCCGCCGACGAACTCCCACTTGTTCGCGTTGCTCGACCCCGCGTTGTAGCGAAGCCGCCATTGCCAGGTCGGGGCGGTGAGGGAGTTGACAAGAATCACTTCTTGACCATCGTACGGGCTGCCTGGAAGTGTAGTGGTGTAGGGGATGTTAGCAACATCTGCGGGTGTAATCGGCGACCAGACCGCTGCGCCGCCAACGCCCTTGATCCACTGTCCGTTGACAACTGGCAACGGTATCGCTGGCGGGTTCTGTCCGGTCCATGACGGAGTCACGTTCAACGTCCCATCAACTACGCAGATGTAGGCAATACCATCAGGCCCAATGACTACGTCGCCGTCGTTGTAGGTAGTACTGGCGCTGTAGGAACCAAGATACTTGACAGGCTGACGACCGAGGTCGAATAGTGGCACCCAGTCAGTCGATGCGGGATCAGGAACAGTTGTGCTCACGATACCCTCTTCGGACGAACCACAAGCACCCTCTGTGCTACGGTAGTACTAGCCAACGAAGAGTAGTAGCCGTGCGTGATCTGCTGGGCTGCCGTCGCCGTCACGAGAATCTCGATCGCTGCCAGTGATTGATAGTTGGCACTCCCGTTGAGGGTGGCAAAGTTTTGAGGCCCAGTCCCCGCACCCGCAAGATAGATCTGCAAACCGAGCAAGACCGGTACGCTCGGAGGAGTGAAAAGCAACTCGCCAGAGCAGAAATATTCGCCACTGCGTGGGACGGTGAAGTTAGGGTTGTTGCCGTTCTGCCAGCCGGTACTCGCGAGAGTGTCGGTGGTTGCGTAATACGGAGCCGCCGAGCTACCGCCGATGAACTCCCACTTGTAGGCAGACGTTGAGGAGGCATTGTAACGGAAGCGCCACTGATAGGTAGGGTTGCTAACAGAGTCGACGAGTATTGCTTCCTGACCATCGTACGGAGTAACGGGCAGTGTCGTGCCGTAGCTGGGGCGACTGGTCGGTGGCATCGGCCATTGCGTTGGTGTAGCAGACGTAGGTCGCACAGCCATGTAGGCGATGCCCTGATAGATGGCGATTTCACCTTCGCCGTAACTGCCAGCGGCCCAGGCACCATCATACTTGAGGTTGTCGAGTGTAGTCCACTGAGCATCGCCATCCGTCGCCGTTCTCTTCGTCAGGGACTGACCAATCGAACCACCTGGCGGAAGCGCTACAGGCGCTGGATTCCAGGCTGTGGCATAATCCGCAGCGCTCGTCTTCGTGAGGATAGTCCCTGTCGCGCCACCCGTCGGTACACCCTGACCAGCAGGACCCTGTGGGCCAGTCGCACCAGCCGTACCAGGAGGACCTTGTGCGCCAGTAGCACCTGTCGCACCCTGAGGTCCAGTCGCACCAGTTGCGCCCGTCGCTCCTGTAGCTCCCTGAGGACCTCGAATATTACCCTGCAAGGTCCACGCGGAAGTACCCGTCTTCTGGTAGTAGTCACCATTCGCCGCATTGAGGTAATAGTCGCCAACGACACCAGTGCCTGTACCAGGTGCTCCTGTACCCGTATACCACACTGACCCGGGCGCACCAGCAGGACCTGTAGCGCCGGTGGGGCCAGTAGGACCCATCGGACCCGTAGGACCGACCGGACCCACAGCGCCACTCGCGTAAGGCAACGTCGCCCAATGCTGCGCGCCGTCACCAACCTTCCACTTGAGGGTATCCAGCTCGACGCCCATCTCACCCTGAGCGAGAATCGGATTGACGCTGGTCCAGTTAGCAGCGTTGCCGCGACGGATCTGAATGATTGTTGCCATTAGACACCACCACCGTCGATGGGACTAATAGCGCCGTACACGGAGTCTGGCGCACCCCCATCCATGTTCGACCAGTTGCCTCCTGTAGGACCAGCGGGACCTTGCGGGCCAGCAGGGCCTGTGGCGCCTTGAGCACCTGTCGGACCAGCAGGGCCTTGAACTCCTTGTGGCCCCACCGGACCGGGGGTTCCGAGTGCCCAAGTAGGTGCTGCCCCGTCAGTCGTGACCGTGAGCACCTTGCCCTGCTGACCCGTCGTCGGTGGATAACCCCCACCACCACTTGCGCCGCCGTAGGTCGTAGCAAACCACTGGAGGTTGTACCAAACCGACCACCAGTCCTGCCCACGCTTCGGGATAATCGGCCAGGGGGTGAGTGGCGGAGGAGTAGGCACTAAGGCTGATACCTGATTACGTAGTTGACGACGAGATAACCACCTGAGTCAGACGGGCCAGCAACACCCACGCTGCCAGCAATCGTAACACCACCATTGATTGCAGGGGCAGATGTAATGCCACCCACGCTAATGCCCGTACCAACAGCAGCAGTGGCACCAGTATGATCGGCGGGGTAGTCGGTAGCATTGAAGGAGACAGGACTAGAACCAGAGATGTTACCCGCACAGTTCGCTGCGATGCCGTGTGCATGACCCGGATCGTTGATGCCATGACCATGGTTTGGCAGTGTCAAGTTGTGATTGGCGGTAAGGCTACTAGTGGGGTGACCGTGACGGGGACGTCTACTTGCCTTCGCCGTACCCTCGTTGTTGCCGAGAGCCGACACATCAACATGACCACCCGAGGCAGCGTAGCCCACAAGATCACGACCCACACCGTCAGGTAGGTTGAACGTTGTACCACCATCACCTTGACCGTAAGCAGTACCAATCACAGCGAAGAGCTGAGAGTAGGTCGAACGGGAGATCGCACTACCATCACAGGCCAAGAATCCAGACGGGGCAGTGACACCTCCGAAGGCAAGAATCGTACCGACGGGTACACCACCGCTGCTCGTAGGTAGGCCTGCAATCTTACTCGCCTGGATATTCGCTGTGGGTGAGATGTTGCTGTCGTCGAGCCCACCGTTGACCACAGCAGCGATGGCCTGGAAGTTTGCGAGGACCTGACTTACGTCTTCGGGTTGCCCTCCTACCATCGTCGTAGCGCCGATCACATTGTACGCCGTCATGGAAACTCACTCCTTATTCCGAGTAGGAGAGCGTCGAAGGTAACCTGGTATAGAGCCCATGACCCCGCAGTAACCTGCACGTCCTTCGACCCCACAGGCAGCAAGTTACGACCGGTGTTGGTGTCCGAGTCAGTGATACAGAGACTCACGACCTGAGCGTAGGCGTCAAGATTGAAGACATGCTCCTTGACAATCGGGTCCGGCCCCCAGTTGCTGTCATCCCAAGTGCCAACATTCCAGATCTCACCAGCAGAGGTGAAGTCAACGAGCACTGTCTTGTAAACGCCTTGACGGTAGTCGCGCTTGAGCTGGATAGCCATGGTACCCATGCCAACAACATGCATCCGCCTCAGGTACTTGGTGAGAATGGGGCTCTGAATATTCATCGGCGCACCTTCCATAGTACCCACGAAGGGCTGCCCGTCATCAGTGCCCACACCATCGAAGCACTTCATGAACCTGTTAGCAGTCGGATTACCCCCGTAAAGAGCCTCAGTACTACCCTGCCTCACCGTGGTAAAACTTGTCACCGGCATGCGATGCATCGACCATGGCCCCGGTCCGATGTTACCTGAGATCTGGTAGATGGGGCCAAGGCGTGGGTAGTATTCTAATACGAGATTGTTAGGGACGGAACTACCCAACTCGGTCACTGCCCACCCAGCACGCGATCCAATGATGTAGCCCTGCACCTTCCACAGCTGGCTGAAGTCGAGGATGTGCGGATCAAAGAGTGGATCGATTTTGAACGAGATGAGTCGTGCGCTACTATCCCCCTGCCACCAACAGACACCCAAGCGTGACAAGAAGTACAACTTGTCCTCCAGGTGCAGCCAGCCGTTGTGACTCTCCGCACCCTTCTCCCAGTCAGCCGTACGATTTGTAAACAGCGCTGGGTCAGTGATGACCTGGATGCGGCGATGCTTGGCGACGATGAGATAGAGCCCATCGCTAGCAAGACCACTAATGTAGTCCCCGTCACCGTGGAGAATGTCGACCCAGTTGGCGGCGGGCCACGAAGTCGGGTCACCCGCTGAGGAAGAATATACTCGGTCGGGGTTCGTAACACCTGCCGCCCACATAGTGTCCTTCCACACGCGGAGGAAGTTGATGCCTGCCGGAGCAGCTGTGATCTTGGTGTATGCCACACCATCCCACTGACCCAGCTGCGTGCCCTCAGCGAAGTAGCACTTTGAGTTTTGTGTCTCGAACGAGCAAGGCGCTGTCGTGCTCAAGCCCGAGGTCACAGTTGCCCACACAGGTGGACTTGCAGTAATATCATTAGTATAGAGTAACGCCCCAGACGTTACATGGATCAACACCTGGGGCCCTGACATACCACGATAGAAGGTGTAGGACGACAGCACACGATCAGTCGTAGCTCCGAACTGACCAAGACTCGTTGTACCGGGCCTCTTGGACACACCGCCAGCTGCGTCGTAGGTGATGTTCTCTGCCCTACGTAAATCGTTCGGCTGAAGCTGAGCGAGTGAATCTCTGATGTTCAAACCACCCTGCCAGCCCTGGGTGGCGAACGTAACGTCCTTGGCGTCAGCTACCTGCGGCATGATCGTAACTCGATAGGTCGTCTACGATAACGCGGAGGATGTGGTTGGTGTAGTTATTCTCACCCTCAGCGCGCCATACATACTTGTTGCCATCGACCACAGCCTCGATCTTGTCGCGTAGGAAGTCCTCGAGGGTGAGCTTCTTACGCGCGGTCTTGGTCAACCCGTAGTACTCGTCGATCCAACCCTGAACGTCAGAGCGCATTATGTCCTTGGCGTCTACCACCACTGATCGTCAGGCAGCACTCGCTCCTGAAGCTCCTCCATGTTCCACACGTCAGACTGCAGCATCGCGTAGATGGCGTCATCGACTCGCGCTTGTACGTCAGCCGCTAGCTGCAACTCGTGCGCTCTGCGGTGACATCTCACCAAGGCGGCATCGATCACAATCTCGTCCATGATCTGCGGCATGGCGGACACGTCGCCCGGGTTCAACATATCCGGCAAGTATCCGTTGAACCACACCGTGAAGCTCATGGGCAGCTGTGGTGCGGGCAATACGTACACGTTGTCGTCCCAGTAAAAGTACTTGAAAGGAATGCCCCAGTTCTGCTGAGCGCCTAGATTCAGAGGTAGCCACCGCTGCATGAATCGCTCCTCCGTCTCCGGCTGCATCTTTCTGCGGTAGGGGTCAGTGACGCAGAACATTCGCCTGATTGAGCTGATGCTATTCGGTAGCCCCAGGCTCGAGGCAATGATCGGCTGGCCAGCCGGGACAGCATATGTCTGATTCATGTCCTCCCAGGTGAATGGGAAGGCACGCGCCACATACCGGTAACCCAGATTTATCATCTGGTACCGCTCACCCTGCTGGAAAGCATCGAAGCCACGAGCGATGACCGCCTGATCGTAGTCCAGCAGCGTCAGTTTACCCGAGGTGGTCGGCACGTTCCGCCTCCTTCTCAGCCCTGGCAGGGATATACATTGACTTCGTAAGCGGCAAGCGAGGCGCCATACCGTCCCGCTTCATGGCATGTGCTAGATGTTCACCTGCCTCACCGATGTACCCGCGATAATACTCGTCGATAGCGAGTTGAGCATCGTCCTGAGCGCGCTCAGCAGCATCGTACGGATCCTGATACGTGCGACCCTGCGAATCTGATCGCAACAGCCGTTCTACGCACCTACCGTCAAGCTCCTGAGTCGTGAAGATTAGACGATCAACTCCGTCCCCACAGTGCTCGACGAAGACGTAGTCACCGTTCTGTGGATTCATCTCGATGGTGATTCGCTGACCAAAGAGGTCACGAACTTGGCGGACGATGGAGAGAACATCGTCGGTGAGCGTTACCCAACCGTCACGGTGGGAATACCACGTACTCAATGCTCTTAGCTCCATCGTCCGCCTCACTCCATCCGATTCGGGCCTACGCAGCCCGGTGGACCCAGCCGACCGCGAAGTTGACTGGTATCACCCGCAGCCCATCCGAGGGTCTACGGGATGTCGTCTGCGAGGTTGTAGATGACGCCCTGGACCTCGCGTCTCATGCAACCCATGTCGCAGTACTTGTAGAGCGTCGCCTTGTAGGCGTCGAGGTCGGTCGTCTCGACCTTCCTCAAGATCGCCCCGTCCCTGTTCATCCAGCGGAAGTCGTTGCCATTCAGCTGGACCCACAGCATGTCCGACGGGCGAAGGAAGAACATGTACTGCTTCGGGCAGTCGTCGTCGAAGACGAGCGGCAGGCCGTTGTAGTCGATGTACTTGAAGCCCCCGTGCATGGTGCCGGCGTTGGCGTCGTTCCATCTCTTCTGGGCCTTGAGCGTGTTGACGTAGCGGCGGCGTACACCACGAGTCGTCAACAGCATCTCGGTCTCCCACCCCTTAGCGCCGATGTTGTCGAGCAACAGCTGCCCGACGTCCTCGTCGAAGGTGGTGTTGTTGCCGTTCGCCTGCTGAGCCTGCCACCAACCGTTGCCGGCCACCGACGCATCGATGCCGTGCAGCGAGTAGTTCTGCGACAGGTCCGAGCGGGTGACCTTGATGAGACCGTTGATCTCCAGGCCACCGTTGCCGTTGACCACCGGCACGTGCGTCCCGACGGTGATGCTCGCCGACTGGTCAGCGCCCGAGTACGTAATGACACGGGTCGCTGTGGCGATGGCTGTGATCTGGACGTTCGGCGTTCCGACCACAGCCAACGTGCCGTAGTTCATGAAGTCGATGAACATGCCCACCCGAAGGTACTGCAGGTTGTCGACTGTGATGGTGTTGGTGCCCTTGGCGGTGATGTTCGCAAGGATACCCGAGCTGTCGCCGAAGCCCTGGCGGTTCATGTCCTTGCGCAGGTCGTTCACCGCCCCGACCGTCTCGCCCTCGAGCAAGCGCAGATAGGCACCGACACTCCGCTCGGTGACCTCCATCGCAAAGCCCGACAGCTGGATGGTCTTGTAGAGCTTCTTGACCTTGTCGATCAGGTCGTTCCAGCTCTGAATGCCTGGCACCGGCAGCACGCCACCCTCGGCGCGAGCAGTACCCGACTCGTTGCGACCGGTGTGGACAGCGATGACCCACTGCCGGCCGGCGAACTCGACGATCTCCGCGTCCTTGCTGATGCCCGCGTAGTCCATCGTCTCGCCCATCGTCGCGTTCATCGTACCGGACCCCTGCTCCAGCTCCGCAGGCGAGTAGCCGAACAGCAGAATGGCGCGCTGGTTCAGCATCTCCCGTACAACGGGCAGGTAGTAGTTCTGCAGGATCTGGTCGGCCGATGAAGTTGTTTGCGTTGCCACTTCTCACCTCCCCGTTGTTATTTGCCGACGATCATTGTGCGGAAGGCCACCAAGTGCAGGTCACCCGACGCCTCGTTGTTCTGACCAGCACCCGAGTACACCTTGAGCTTGCCGTTGGCGGGCGTTGTGCCCCTGACGTACTCGGGCCGATACACGGTGCCACCGCTTGTGACTGCCTCGACGTCCACGAAGTCAGCGTTCGCCTTGAGCCATGGTGACAGGTCCAAGGTATCGCCGCCCGCAGCGTACGCGGCACTGGGAGCTACGTCGAGGAACACCACTCGCCTATCGCCCATGGTCGTACGCTGCGGCTTCGTGGCAGTGGTGATGACAGCTCCCGCTTCGGTAGCAATACAGTTACCCATTACTACCCCCTATTCTGGCTGTAGATCCGGGAACCGACCTGCATCGATGTCCGCCTGAATCATCGCCCTTGCCTCCTTCATGCTCTTCGGCGTGATAGGAGACGTAGGCGGAAGTCCACCAGAGGGCACCGCAAGAGGTCCTCCCGTTCCTCGTGTCTGTGTGACAGCAGACCCCAGATTGGAGTCACGGTCCTCCAAGAAGGACGCCCGCGCAGCTTCAGCCATCTGCTCGAGGGTCTGGAACTGCTGTCCCGACCCTGCCACAGATTGGATGTAGAGCAGGCGCTGCCTCTCAGTAGTACCTTTGACGCCATCTTGCTCGTCTGCTGCCTGCCAATGGCGAGTCATTAGATCGAGGCGGTTCTGTACGTCCGCGTCCTGCGCGCTCTGGCGCTGTTCACGAACCCACGAGACTGCCTCCATGACCTCACTCGGGAGCTTTTGGGTATCACTATCCGCGTCCGAACCGTCCGACAGCGCCGCGTCCTGCTGTGTTTGAAGAAGCGCCTTGAGCGCAGTCTTCTGAGCATCGGGCAAGTCCTGTTGGTCGATCATAGCGTTGAGTGTCCCAATGGGGTCCGAGATGTAGGCCTGTTCGAAGCTCACCAATCGAACCGCGGAGTCCGGATCGATCCCCATTTGACTCAGCGTCTCGTAAGGACGGAGAGTCTGGAGACGGCTATTTACCTCCTGAAAACGCGAGTACGGGATAGTATCCGGCGTGCTACCCGTGGGCTGACCGTCGGTGTTTATCGCCCCCGCGGGCGGAGTGGTCGGCGTTGGGGTGGGCGTCGAATCTCCTCCGGTACCCTGTGCTGGACTTCCGTTTGGGTCGTTCATGGGGACGGTTTGCGAAAGGTCGACCCCATCGTCGGCCATGCGCTGACGTACGGCGGAAGTCAGTTCTGCACCACTACTCATGTCGGAATCCCTTCTGCCCTACGCTTTACGTCCTCGACGACGGATCGGGGCCTGCAGAGATGGATGGGCCTCCCACATCTCCTCCTCGGGAGGGTCGTTCGAAGTTCTTCATCAGCTCGGGGTCTGATTTCGCCAGACGCTTCGCCTGCGCCATCGTCTTCGGCTTCGGCGCTGTAGCCGCTGTGAGACGTTGATCGTCGCTCGCGCGTACGGCTGCCTCCACATCACTCGCGAGGAACACTCTGCCTGCAGAGGTGTCGATGCCCTTACCTCTGAGGAACTCGAGAGCGTCGTTAGCGTTGTGGAGATCTCCGGTCATGAGTGGTTGACGATGACCGAACGACCGCCGGCGATGACCAGGCGCTCGACGCTCGAGAGCGGAATGTCGAACGTCGCGCCCTGCGACCTCTCCCTCACCGTAATGATGGCACCGGGGTCGGTGTAGGGGTACAGATTGTCGCCGTTGGCGTCCTTCTCCCACGCAACGGGAAAAGATGACACCGACGCCGGCATGCCCACAGCCCAGTCGGGTACACTCGGGTCTACACCCAATCGCACCCACGACTCACCTGTGAGCAAGAAGTGCTCGTCGGGCCCCAGCACCGGCGGACCCGGCTTCTTCTCCGGATCGAGGGTTGAGACGTCGAGCCCCGCGAAGCCAGGCGACTCAGCCGGCTCGACTGTCGCCAGCTCACCATTGCCCTGAAGTGCGAGAATCGCCGTCACCTCGTCGCTCTTGTTGCTGTAGTCCGCCGGATCGAGACCCTCCTCCTCGGCGATGACATCGAGGTCAGCTCGTGTCATGCTGCTGAGCTCGTCTTCCGTGTAGGTACTCACTTACCCTCCTCTCTTATCTACCACCTGATGTAGTGGCTGCGTGTTGACGGACCATGCGCGCGTCCAGCTGCGTCATGCCCCCGCCAATAACATCGGGCACAGCAGTCATTTGACGACTCTCGTTGACGTTACCCGGTAGCGCTTGCTGCCCAGCGGGTGTACCACCCTGCCCCGCAGGAGCACCCTTCGCCGCCATCTGCTGCTGCATTTGCTGCTGCTGTTGCTGCGCCAAGAACTGTTGATGCAGCGCCACATGCTCGTCAAACAGACGCGGAATCGCCGGATGCGTACGGCTCAGGTCGTCGAACTCCTCGTCCATCATCTGAGACGTATGGCGCTGAATATGAATAGCATGATCCATCCATGCCTTCACGGGCACAGCCGTAGCGACAAGCTTCTGAATATCGCTGTCGTCACCCGTCTCAGAGATATGGAACAAGCCCATGTCCATGCCGTGCAGCATTACATTGTTCTCACGGTCAGCTTGAGCAATCGACTTGTCCTGATTGTCCGGCTCACCAGCACCCAAGTCCAGCTCCTCCTTGATCTCCTTCGGATCAGTAAGTATCCCGAGACTCACCAACTCCAAGGTGTACTGCTGGCGTGCAGCCTTGCTCTTAGGCATAGCGCTACCAGCCTGGCAGACAACGTCCGTGTTGTTCTTGAGGTCAGCG